>LSQX01273324.1_pt1 | contig 66005 bp, 65 predicted proteins | sample 654561 | NCBI WGS metagenome assembly LSQX01 (sample SAMN04489861, study PRJNA283612) | anaerobic digester metagenome | isolation source: 4 biogas reactors fed with cattle manure at either 37C or 55C with and... | place: Denmark: Kongens Lyngby | collected 2014
TCAGAGACCGCTTGATTTTGAGTCAAGTGCGTCTGCCAGTTCCGCCACTTCGGCAAGTTACCTAATAATTATAATGTATTTTGTATCAAATGTAAAGCGGGAAAAATTATCCGAAGCTGTTGTTCAGATAATTTTTAGAAGGTGGAAATCTTGGGCAGGATAATACTGTTTGTTAAGCAAATAGAATGGTAAAGGATATAGATAAACAGGAGGTTTTGCTCATGGTCAATGAAGAACGTATAGTACAATCTTTTCTGGAAATGGTACAGATTAACAGCCAAACAAAAAATGAACGGGCAATTGCGGATTATCTGAAAGGTAAACTGCAGGAACTAGGGCTGACAGTCACTGAAGATCAGGCGGGAGCAGCTATTGGTGGGAATGCCGGCAATGTAATTGGTGTGTTAGAAGGAGTGGCCGAGAAACCGGCACTGCTTTTTTCTGCGCATATGGATCGCGTAACCCCGGGCGAAAATATTAAGCCTGTAGTGGAGGGTGAGATAATAAAAAGCAGTGGTGATACTATTTTAGCTGCTGATGACTGTGCGGGGTTGGCGGCAATTCTGGAAATGTTACGTGTTGTCAAAGAAAAACAACTGCAGCACGGGCGTATTGAAGTTGTTTTTACGATTGCCGAGGAAGGCGGTTTAAACGGCGCTAAAGGTTTAGATGTAGAAAAACTGCAGGCAAAATTAGGGATATGTTTAGACAGTACCGGTGATGCGGGCACAGTGATCAATCAAGCACCGGCCCAGGATGAGATTATTGCTAAGATATATGGTAAAGCAGCCCATGCCGGAGTAGAGCCGGAAAAGGGAGTCAATGCCATTGTGGTTGCGGCTAAAGCCATCAGTAAAATGAAGATCGGTCGTTTAGATGAAGAAACTACGGCGAACATAGGAATTATTAACGGGGGCACAGCTACGAACATTGTGCCGGACTATGTAGAGATACGTGGTGAAGTACGCAGCCTGGTAGAAGAAAAATTAGTGAAAGCGACTGAGGCTATTGTAAAAACTATTGTCGAAACGGCCGCTTTAGAAAATGGGCGTGCTGAAATGGAGGTAAATCGGCTTTATTCTGCATATCATATACAGGAGGACCATAAATTATTACAGCTGGTGAAAAAAGCCGGCGCGGCCCTGAACTTACCCATTAACATTCACTCCACCGGTGGCGGCAGTGATGCTAATATTTTTAATGGTAAGGGCATCTCAACCATTAATCTTGGCATCGGTTATGACCAGGTACATACAGTAAATGAATATTTAAAAATCCCCGAATTGATAAAAGTAGCTGCATTAACCGTTAAAATTGTGGAATTAGCATAATTCACCAAAGCGGCAGGGTGTGCATATACTAAAGTGTGTGCTTAACATCTGGGGGGTGATAATTTGCGCACCTTTAGGGTGAGCACCCTGGTTCGCAAAATTGCCGGCCTGGCACTGGCGGTAAGCGGCATTGGTATTGTTATAAATAACCTGCCACGGTACATTTGGATTTTATTACTGGGTTTCGGCCTGATCTGGGCCGGGTGGCTCGTGTTTAAGAAGGAGCGCATTTATTAGAAGGGGGGACTAATATGCGTTTTTACACCGTTAAAGTGCCGAAATTTATTGGAAAAATTTTAAGCAGTATCCTTGGACTTTGGCAGAAATAAAAAAAGCGCTTGTGCGCTTTTTTGTTTTTATACTACACGTTGGACTTTGCCGGATTTGAGGCAGCGTGTGCATACGTTTACACGGCGGGGTGTCCCATCTACGAGAACCCTTACTCTTTGCACATTTGCTTTCCAAGTCCTTTTTGTTTTAACATTAGAGTGACTGATGGTTAACCCTGTCCCAGTACCTTTTCCACAGACAACACATCTTCTGGCCAATTCTGACACCCCCTTGCCTTTTAAGCAGTATGAAGGTATTATGTTGAACATAATATGTCGTAAATCACTTTTTAAATGATAACATAGGTCAAGAATGGTTGCAAGTAATTTTTAGCCAAGCAGGAATTTAACTGAAAGGCATGGAATAACTATTCGCAGGATTTGTTTAGGGGAGTTTGCTGAGCACACCAAGGACATAATAACTTTTACAGCAGCGAGTCGCTCTCATCCCCGGCAGAAAGTTGTAAGCCATGACATGAGCAGTTGTAAATCAATAGTATTACCAAAGGGCCGCAGCCTGGAATAGATTTGGTGGAGCTCGACTGAACTTGATAAATATTTGACAGGAGGGATTTAGATGAGCAATAGAATGCAAACCGAGCATGGTGAAATTATCATTTCTGAAGAATTGATTGCCACTTTAGCCGGTGTTGCGGCGGTAGAATGTTACGGTTTGGTAGGTATGTCTGCCCGCGCCAAACTAAAGGACGGTATTGCCGAACTGCTGGGCCGCGATAATTTAAGCCGCGGTGTAGAAGTAAAACAAGTAGAAGATCAGCTGTCTGTTGACTTATACATTATTGTATCCTACGGAACTAAAATTCCTGAGGTTGCAGCCAATGTACAGGAAAAGGTAAAATACACTTTGGAGAAACTGACTGGCCTAAATGTGACGCAAGTAAATGTGCATGTTCAGGGAGTTAGGGTGGCTGACAAATAGGAGGCAGAGTAATGGAACAGCTTGTTGGGTCTGATTTAAAAGCTATGGTCGTAGCCGGTGCACGCCTCCTGGAAAATAGTAAAGAAGTAATCAATGCCATGAATACATTTCCGGTTCCGGATGGCGATACCGGCACTAATATGTGTTTGACTATGCGTTCTGCACTCAATGAAGTGCTCAAGGTAAATGAAGATACTGTATCTGCTGTGGGTAATGCTTTAGCTACGGGTTCGCTCTTGGGCGCCCGTGGTAACTCTGGTGTTATTTTATCGCAAATTTTCCGCGGCTTTGCCAAAGGACTGGAAGGAAAAAAGAAGGTAACACCGCGTGAATTTGCGGCGGCAATGCAGAGCGGTGTACATGCTGCCTATAAAGCGGTCATGAAACCGGTTGAAGGCACCATGCTGACGATTGCCAGAGAAAGTGCCAAAGCAGCTGTCACATCTGCCGGCCGTGGTGCCGGTTTTAATGAGATGCTGCGTGAAGTGATTGAACATAGCGAAGTAGTATTGGCAAAAACTCCGGATATGCTGCCTGTGCTTAAGGAAGCAGGTGTAGTTGATGCCGGTGGAAAAGGTTTAATTGAGATTTATAAAGGTTTTCTCGCCCAGCTGCTGGGAGAAGAGATTCCGGAAGAAAAGAGTGTGGCGACAGACAGCAAACCGGTTAAACCGCAGGAAGTATTTAGTACTGAAGATATTGTTTTTGCCTATTGTACAGAGCTAATGGTGCAGGGTGAAAAGCTGAGCACGGATATAATCCGCAGTGATATTAGTTTGCTGGGAGATTCACTGTTAGTAGTAGGCGATGAAAAAGTAGTAAAGGTTCATATTCATACTAATAACCCCGGCCAGGTGCTGGAAAAATGCCTTGCCCACGGTTCTCTGCATCAAATTAAAATTGATAATATGCGGGAGCAGCATCAGCATATCTTGGCAGCCGAGACAGAAGTACCGTCTCAACCTGCGGAAGGTATAGCTGTCGTTGCCGTTGCTGCCGGTGAGGGCCTGAGGCAAATCTTTGAAAGTCTGGGGGTTGCTAAAGTTATACATGGTGGGCAAACTATGAACCCCAGTACGGAAGATATTTTGCAGGCAGTAAAGGAATTGCCGCAGCGGGAAGTAATCGTGCTGCCCAATAACAAAAATATTATTCTGGCTGCCAAACAGGTTAATGAACTGATTGAAAAAGATGTCAGGGTAGTAGAGACACGCTCTATTCCGCAGGGCATAGCGGCAATGTTAGCATATTCGGAAGAGGAAACTCTGGCCGATAATGAGGCGGCTATGGAGCGTGCAGGAAAACAGATAAAATCGGCAGCCGTTACCTATGCTGTTTGTGACAGTAAGGTTAACGGACTTGATATTCGTGAGCATGACATCATAGGTTTACTGGAAGATGACATAGTTGTCGCAGGAGCTGATGTAGGGCAAATCGTTAAAGATTTACTGCGGCAGATGGTAGATGATGAAACAGAAATTATTACCCTTTATGCCGGCGAGGCCGTTGATGAAGCTGCTGCAGCAGGCCTGCAGGAAGAACTTACTTCGCATTTCAGTGACTACGATGTAGAAGTCTATCAGGGAAAACAGCCACATTACTACTATATTATCTCTGTTGAATGATTGTAATTAACCGAAAGGACGTGACTTATTGGCTATCAAGATTGTAACAGACAGCACCGCAGACTTGCCTCCAGAGCTTGTATCTGAACTGGACATAGCTGTGGTGCCCTTAAAGGTCCATTTTGGTGACGTGGAGTATTTAGACGGGATTGATTTAGATCCAGATTCTTTTTTCGCTAAACTGCAGGCGAGCGACATTATCCCTCGCACTTCGCAGCCTTCACCTGCAGATTTTGAGGCTGTATACGGCAAAATTGCACAGCAGGGTGACACAATCATTTCTATCCATCTTTCGGCACAGCTAAGCGGTACTTATCAGTCTGCCATGATTGCCAAAGAAGCACTGCCGGAACTGGACATTGAAATTTTTGATTCACAAACAGGCAGTATGGCCTTAGGCATGGTGGTACTGGAGGCAGCCCGGGCGGTGAAAGCAGGGAAATCAAAAGCAGAAATAACAGTGCAGATTAAAGAAAATTTACAGAAAGCAAAAGTATTTTTTGCTGTGGATACTTTAGAGTATCTGCAAAAAAATGGCCGCATCGGCAAAGCGGCTGCCCTCTTAGGCGGCCTGCTGCACCTAAAGCCTCTGTTAACTTTGAAAGATGGTATAATTGTGCCGAAAGAAAAAGTACGCGGCAAAGCAAAGGTACAGCAGCGCTTAATCGAAATCATCGGTGAAGAATTTGGTCCTGATGTACAGGGAAAGGCTGTAGTCCTGCATACTTGTGAATTAGCTGCTGCGCTGAAAATGAAAGAAATAATCGAAGCAGAATATAATTTTTCGGAAGTCCTGCTGGCGGCAGTTGGTTCAGTCATCGGCACACATCTGGGACCGGGAGTGCTGGCCATAGCTGTTTTGCCGGATTAATCCTCATGGTAGTCGGCTGTTATCTCCCTTAATCTAAGCTAAACCTGTATGTTTACTAAAGAACAAAAAAATACCTGGGAATTAATTCCCAGGTATTTTTTTGCTTTTTAGTGTTATCTTATATCTTTTTAGGAAAATGATTCTAGTATATAAGCTTTCCTACGAGATAATAATATAGACACAAAGAGCAAAAGGAGGTGAATGTGAATGGCAACAAACAAAGTCAACCAAACAGGGCGTAACCGTATTTTAGTAAGTGGTGCTGAACAAGCGCTGGAGAAGTTCAAAAATGAAATTGCTGCTGAATTGGGGCTTGACTACAGCGGTGATAAAGGGAATCTGACCTCACGTCAAAACGGTTATGTTGGCGGTCTGATGGTGCGGAAGATGATCGCCCAAGCCGAATCCCAATTAGCAAGTGGCGGTAATCTGGGGGCTGGTGGCAATAACCAAGCCTAACTAAGATATAGAAAGCGGAAGGTACATAACTTTCCGCTTTTTTACCTTTCTGCTTATTATCCCTGACCGGAGACAGGCTGCTGACCGGCAACAAGGCAAAAAACACTTTCTGCTGTGTTTGCTATTTATTATGTGATAAAAATAACTATTTAATACATTACTTTTAATTAATAATTAATAATGTTATTTTAAAGGGAAAAAAACTAAACAGCACGAAAAAGAAAAAAGACCCTTCGGGCGGGGAGTCCCGAAGGGTGGGAGAGGAGAAACCGGAGGAAGAGCTTATGGGGAATATGTTGTACTCCTAGTATGAACTGCGTCAGCTAAGAATATACATCACAGCAGCAGGAAATTTATAGTAATTGTCTGGCTTAAGATGATTTGAACAGGCAGCAGTGACCAGAGAGGTGATAGAGATGCGTATTATTGCCGGCTGTGCACGGGGGAGGCGGCTGAAAACAAGAAAGGGCAGCCAAACGCGCCCTACGGCCGATAGAGTAAAGGAGTCCTTGTTTAACATCCTCGGCAATCGGCTACAGGGCGCGTTTTTTCTCGATATTTTTGCCGGTAACGGCGGTGTCGGCCTGGAGGCCGTAAGTCGTGGAGCGGAAAAATGTGTTTTTATTGAAAAAAACAGCCAGTGTGTTAAAATAATAAAAGAAAACCTGTCATTGTGTCAACTACAGGCGCGGGGTGAAGTTTTACAGTCAGATGCTTTAACGGCCATTAAATTACTGGCACAAAAACAACAGCAGTTTACCTTTATTTTTCTTGATCCCCCGTATTATAGTCCGGTGTTAGCCCCGGTCCTTGCTCTCCTGGCGGAGAGAAATCTCTTGCTGCCGACAGGGGTGGTGATTGTTGAACATCACCGCCGGCATACCGGTTGGTGGCAGCCGGAAAAATGGCAAATTATACGTGTCAAAGAGTATGGTGATACAAGGTTAACTTTTTTTGTGCCTGGCAGGACAGTTGAGGAGAATAGGGAGGCTTATTAAATGGATGTAGTAATCTACCCAGGAAGTTTCGACCCGGTTACAAATGGTCACCGTGACATCATTGATCGCGCCAGTAAAGTTTTTCCCAAAGTGATTGTTTCAGTCTTGGATAACCCTCGCAAAGCTCCTATGTTCACTCGGGAAGAGCGAGTGGAAATGCTTAAGCTGGTAGTAAAAGACTACCCAAATGTAGAAGTAGATTCTTTTCAGGGACTGCTGGTCGACTATGCTAAAAAGAAAAACTCTAAAGTTATTCTCAAGGGTTTGCGGCCCATGGGGGATTTTGAATTTGAGTTTCAAATGGCAATCACCAATCGTCAATTAGATCCGGAGCTGGAAACGCTTTTTATGGCCACCACAAATCGCTACTCTTATATATCCAGCAGCGTGGTCAAGGAAGTTGCTTTGTTTGGCGGTGACATCTCTGAACTGGTGCCTCCGGAGATTTATGAATTTGTGAAGAAAAAGATAGTTAACGTCTAAAAACAGCTATTTTTATGCCTTTATAAATATTGAGCAGCACGCCCAAGAGGCATAGGCCGACGGCCAGGAGCATAAAGAGCCTGCTCATATAACCAAGACGCTGCAGGACTGTCATGCCGTCAGCCTGGTAAAGTCGGGAGAAAACCGGCATTGTCCGTGACATTACCGGAGCCAAGGGACCCATAAAAAGCCAAGTATAAAGGACAGCAAAAAAAGCGTGGATGACGCGACCGATGACAAAAGGTTTCATTTGTATATCTGTGTCACTGGTTATGGCGGCGATTTGGGCAAAAACTGACAGCCCACTCCAGGCAATAATGCCGCTAGTAGCCATAATTTTTTGTATCAAGGGGACAGCATCACTTACCTGACTGGCGGCCAGACAGCCTAAATCAATTTCAAAAAAACCGTTGATGACAGCCGGCATTAACTCTGGATGCATACCTAAAGGGCCAAACATAATTTTATAAGCGACAGCACTGATAGCACCAACAACACCAGTGGCTGTCAGAATGCGAATCAGCACGGAAAAAAGGATAATAGTCCCACCAATTAAGAGCAAACTATTGACAGAGTTGCGAATGGCATCGCCCATCAGTTGGCCGAAAGCACGGCCGTCTTTTTTTCTTGCCTCATAGAGAGCAGTGGCTGCCCGGGACAACATATGTCCCCGTTCTCTTGTTTCTGGTGTATTGGGCTGATTTCTGCCATAATGACGTAAGTATAAGCCTGTGGTGAGTGCAGATAAATAGTGGACAGCAACAATGGTTCCGCCTAGATCAGGACGGCCGAGCATACCTAAAGCGACAGCGCCGCACATAAAAAGGGGATCAGATGTATTGGTAAAGCTGATCAAGCGCTCTGCCTCTACTTTAGTAATCAGTTTTTTCCGGCGCATCTGCGTACTAATATTGCCGCCTACCAGAAAGCCGGAAGCCAGGCCCATGGCAATGACAAAGGAACCTACGCCGGGCACGTTAAATACAGGACGCATTAACGGTTCTAACAACACACCTAAATAATGGACAACCCCCAGCCCCATCAGTATTTCCGAGCCGATGAAAAACGGCAGCAGAGCAGGGAAAACTACGTTCCACCAGACCTCTAAGCCTTTAACGGCAGCATCAAAGGCTTCGCTCGGGTGCAGGATCAGAGCAGCGGCCAGCGCTACCGCAGCGGCTGCCATTAGATAAGCTGGGACGCGTTCCCTGTTAATTCGTTTTATAATCATATTTCCTCCTACGGTATAATTATTATTGGCATAGTAATATATATATTTTAATTTGCGGGAGTATGCCGAAATTGCGAGGTGTGTTATGGTCACAAAAGTAAAAACAGTCGGTTTGGCTTTAGGGGGCGGATCAGCACGGGGATTTGCCCACATTGGCGTAATTAGAGTACTAAAAGAAGCGGGTATACCTATAAACCTGATCACAGGAACCAGTATGGGCTCAATAGTCGGTGCCTGCTACTGTTCCGGCCTGGAATTGTCCCTGTTAGAAAAGTTAGCTGTGCATGCGCACCGCAAATTATGGCTGGACTGGACTTTCCCGCATATGGGTTTAGCTTCCGGGGATAAACTGGAGCAGTTAATGCTGCTGTTAACCCGCAGAAAAACTTTTGCGCAGCTGGAGCTGCCTTTGGCAGTTGTCGCTGCTGATTTATGCCACGGTGAAAAAGTTGTCATACAGGAGGGTGTAGTAGCGCGGGCGGTGCGAGCCTCAGCAGCGATACCGGGGATTTTTCGTCCCCTGGAAGAAGAGGAGCGAGTCATGGTTGATGGCGCAGTGGTGGAACGGGTGCCTGCGCCGACTGCTCGTCAGTTAGGTGCAGATATAGTGATTGCGGTGGATGTGGGCATTTATCTTAACGGTCATAAACCACAGCATCTGCTAGATGTGATTACACAGAGCATTGATATGATGCAGCGTGATTTATCCCGCTACAGTCATGAGGCTGCCGATCTGGTAATCTTTCCCGACCTGCGGGAGATAGCCCCGGGACATTTCCACCGGGCTGCTGAAGCTATTAAAGCCGGGGAAGAAGCGGCGCGTCAGGCGCTGCCTGACATCAAGCAATTGCTGAAGAAAGAAGGTTTGCTGACGCCAGATGAGAAAATTACGTAAAAGCATTGCTGTCTTAATTGCAGCCGCAGTCTTACTTTTTGCCAGAACAGGCTATCTGATAGTCAGACCGGGTACGGCTGAAGATCTGTCACAGTTTGTGACAGTGGATGAAGACACAAATAAAGAGCAGGGGACCTTTTATTTGGTGACAGTTTCGCAGCAGCGGGCAACGCCCGTTTTACTCTGTTATGCGCTGCTGCATCCTGATGTTGATTTGCTGCCCAGCAGTAGTGTCATTCCGCCTCAGATGAAGCGCCAGGAGTATAATGAGCTGATGCAGCAGTGGATGACAGAAAGTCAGAATCTGGCTAAAGTGATAGCTTTGCGCCGTAAAGGATACGAGGTGCCAATCCGTAGTGATGGTGTAGAAGTGGTAGAGGTGGAAGAAGACAGCCCGGCAAAGGGATTGCTTATTCCTGAAGACGTCATTGTGGCGGTGGACGGGCAGCCTGTTTACCTGGCAGAAGAACTGATTACCAAAGTACAGCAGCGGGCGATAGGCGACCCTGTTACCTTATCAGTGAAAAGACAGGGCAGGCAGCATGAGGTTGAAATTACGACAACTAACCATACAGAGCTGCCGGAGCGGGCAGCGATAGGCGTACTGATACAAACCCTTAACTGGCAGCCTGTCTTACCGCTGGAGATAAAGATTGACGCCGGAAAAATTTCCGGTCCTTCGGCCGGGTTAATGTTTGTGCTGGAAATAATGAATCAGCTCGAAGAGCGAGATTTAACCGCGGGGCACAAAATAGCCGGTACCGGTACTATTAACCTGCAGGAAGAGGTGGGTGCTATTGGTGGTGTGCGGCAGAAGGTTAAAGCGGCAGAAAAAGTCGGAGCCGAATATTTTTTTGTGCCGCGTGAGAATTATGAAGAGGCCCGGGAGGCTGCAGAAAAAATTACGCTGGTACCGGTTAGTACATTAACGGAGGCACTGCTTTTTTTAGAGGATTTGACCGGTGAAGAGGAAAGTACTAATAATTACTCTCTCAGGCGCGAAATAGGACAAAAAACAGCGAAAAAAGCAGCATGAACCAGTTACCCGGCTTTCTCGTTAAATGTTGACAATAAACTTATTCATCTATATAATAAAATTTAGCGCAAGCGAGGTGCTAAGTTTTGCCATGAAAATAAAGATAGAAACTTTAAGTAATGCGCCCGGTAAAACTTTTACTTATGACTTTACTGTGGCTGAGGCAGCACTCAGCTTGAACGAGGAGGATATGCAAGTTACTGCTCCCTTGGAAGTTCAAATGAGAGCAGCATATCGAGATGAAAAAGTAGAAGTGGAAGGAAGCCTGCGCACAAGGGTGATTCTCACGTGCAGCCGCTGTTTAAAACGATTCCTTTTTTCAGTAAATGAGGAATTTGCAGATGAGATGCCGATGGAAAATGAGGCGGAAATTGATCTCTCTTTGTTGGCCAGAGAAATACTTATTACCATGCTGCCTTACAAACCTCTTTGTCAGGCAGCATGCCAAGGTCTCTGCCCGACTTGCGGTTCGGATCTCAATGAAAAACAGTGTTGTTGTCCAGTAGATAATGTGGATCCCCGTTTGTCTGTCCTAAAGAAACTGCTGGAGTAGTAGTATGAGGAGGTGTAATGATGGCGGTACCTAAAAGAAAAACATCCAAAGCGAGAAGAAATAAACGGAGAACACACTGGAAACTAACAGTTCCCGGTTTAATCTCTTGCCCACAATGCCATGAACCTAAATTACCTCACCGGGTGTGTGTGCATTGTGGCCATTATAAAGGCAGAGAAGCTGTAGAAATAGAATAATTGATCAATATAGCATTTACTCTTCCTGTCCCAGGAAGGGTTTTTGCTATTAGGGGAAATCCTGCTGTAGGAAAAGCTTGTAAGTCGCAAATGTTGATAAGGGGTGAAGTAAGTGATAAAAGTGGCACTGGATGTGATGGGAGGAGATCATGCCCCTCAAGCAGTAATAGAAGGCGGCCTCTTGGCACTTGCGGAGCTGGCAGATTTGCACATTAGTTTTGTCGGGCCACAGGCCGTGCTGGGGAAATATTTAGATAGTAACAAATATGATCAAAAACGGGCAGCATTAATACAGGCGGAAGAAATTGTCGCCGATGATGAGGCGCCTGTTTTAGCGGTGCGCCGGAAAAAAAAATCATCAATGATGGTTGCGCTACAAATGCTGCGGGAAAAAAAAGTAGATGCCGTAGTTTCCGCCGGTAATACCGGCGCCCTGATGGCAGGCAGCATACTTTTAACCGGCCGTGTCAAAGGTATTGAAAGGCCTGCCTTAACTATCGTGCTGCCAACCTTTGAGGGTGGTAATGTGGTGCTGCTTGATGTGGGAGCGAATATGGACGCTAAGGCTGAGCACCTACTGCATTATGCTATCATGGGTAAAATATATGCACAGAAAGTATTAGGTAAAGCCGCAGCCCGTGTAGGTTTGCTAAATGTGGGCAGCGAGGAAATTAAAGGTAATGAACAGGTAAAAAAGGCCTATCAACTATTAAAAGAAAAACTGCCCGGTTTTACCGGGAATGTTGAAGCGCGCTATGTCTTAGCCGGGGCAGCAGATGTTATTGTCTGTGATGGTTTTGTCGGTAATATACTGCTTAAGACTTTGGAGGGTTTGGTTGCCGGCTTGTTTGGTTCATTAAAAGAGGCTACGATGGCTGATCTTAAGGGTAAAGTAGCAGCCTCACTTCTGAGACCGGAACTAAGTAAACTAAAAGCCAGTTTAGATTATACAGAGTATGGTGGTGCACCATTATTGGGTGCTGCCGGTGTCTGTATTAAGGCACATGGCTCATCGAATGCCCGGGCCATCCGCAGCGCCATTGTTAACCAGGCTTATCAGTATGCCCGACAGAATGTAAATGAACTTATAGAACGCGAATTATCAGCTCTGTTTACTGACTAAGAGCTTCCTTCCTGCTGCAGCGACTGTAATATGGTAATTGACATGAAACTCTGTTTTCTTTAGTATCTTATGGGGAGGAGGTGAAAGCAATGGATGTCTTGAATATAGTTAAAGGACTAATAAGTGAACAATTAGGCGCAGACGAAGACAGCATTGGTATGGAAACTTCTTTCGAGGACCTGGATGCAGACTCCTTAGACATTGTGGAGCTGGTAATGGCGATTGAAGAAGAATTTAACCTGGAAATCTCCGATGAGGAAGTGGAAAGTATCAGGACTGTAGGCGACGTTGTGCGCTATCTTGAAACCAAAGTCTAAGGCGTATGTGCATGAAGCCCTGCGCCGGCAGGGCTTCTTTAAGAAAGGTTTGCCAGCAGAAATTAAGTGGTGAAGAGATGAAAAAACCTGATATTCAAGAACTATTTACATTACTGCAAATAAAGCCTAAAGTAAGAAAGCTGTACCAACAGGCCTTGACACATTCTTCCTATGCCCATGAGCATCATTTGGGCAGTGAGGCTCATAACGAACGTCTGGAATTTTTAGGCGATGCCGTCTTAGAGCTTGTTATCTCGGAAGAATTATACAGGCGTTATCCTCGGCTGCCGGAAGGTAAATTAACACGCCTCAGAGCCGGTTTGGTCTGTGAGGAAACTTTATACCGGCTGGCTGAGAAACTGGAGTTGGGCAGCTATTTAAGGTTAGGAAAGGGCGAAGCTGCCAGCGGTGGACGGCAGCGGCCCTCCCTTTTGGCAGATGCCTTTGAAGCTGTTTTGGGCGCTATCTATTTAGATTTAGGGTTTAGCCAGGTTCAGTCTGTAGTACATCAGTTGTTTACGCCTCTTTATGCAGATTTAAACAACGGCAGCCTGCCCTTAGACTATAAAACACAACTGCAGGAATATACCCAGTCAAAGCTGGCAGTTACACCTGCTTATCGGATTATTGCCGAAACAGGGCCGGACCATGATAAAGTTTTTGTAGCGCAGGTAATAATTAAGGATAAAATATTAGGTGAAGGCAGCGGGCAGTCTAAGAAAGAAGCAGAGCAGGAAGCAGCCCGCAGGGCTTACTCCCATTTCACAAAAGACAAGAGCTGATTGTTCAGCTTAACCATATGCTTTGAATGATAATTATAATTAGTAACCTTTGGCCTGCTTGCATCCAAGCAGGTATTTTTATGCAGACAGAGAAATTATAAGTGTCATAGTGTGAGCAATCCGCGTACCTACCAGTGTCTGTAGGGGGGAGAAAAATTGTACATCAAGCGTTTAGAAATACATGGCTTTAAATCATTTCCCGATAAAACTGTTTTTGAGTTTACACCCGGTGTTACAGTCATAGTAGGCCCCAATGGGTGTGGAAAGAGCAATATTACTGATGCCATACGCTGGGTTTTAGGGGAACAATCGGCCCGTTATCTGCGGGGGTTCCGCATGGAGGATGTAATTTTTAGCGGCAGCTCTAATCGTAAACCATTAAGTTTTGCCGAAGTTTCTCTGACTATTGACAATGGTGACGGTGCCTTAGGGCTGGAGTATGAAGAAATAACAGTTACGCGGCGGCTTTATCGCAACGGAGAGAGCGAATACCTGCTTAATAAAAATCCCTGTCGCTTGAAAGATATTCTGGAATTATTTATGGACTCCGGTGTGGGGAAGACAGCTTTTTCTTTAATCGGACAAGGTCGGGTAGATGAAATCATCTCTGCCCGCCCGGAAGAGCGGCGGGAGATTTTTGAAGAAGCGGCCGGGATTCTAAAATATAAAAGCCGTAAACGGGAAGCAGAACGACGTTTGGCGGAAACAGCAGAAAACCTTTTGCGTGTCGGTGATATCATTCATGAATTGGCGGCACAATTACCGCTTCTGCAGGAACAAGCTGAACAAGCCCAAGCATATCTTACTTTACGTGAGCAGTTAAAAACGCAGGAAATCAATCTTTTAGTCCATGATGCGCTGACCCTGCGTCAGCGTTGGTATGAGCTGGAGCGACAGGCAAAAGCGGCTGCGGATGATTTATTAGGTCAGCAGGCGGCTGTTAACCGACAGGAAACAGAGCTGGCTGAAAGGCAGCTGCTGTTGGATCAAGAGCAGGCTGCAGTAGCCGCTCTGCAGCAGGAAGCGCGGCAGTTAGCATCAGAGATTGAAAAGGAACACTCACAGATTGCAGTTACTGAGGAAAGAATTCATAGTCTGGAGCGACAGCTCAAAGAGGGCAGTACATATTTGCAGGAATTAGATCAGCAGGATCAGGCTTTAGCTGAAACACAAACGCAGCTGACTGAAAAGCTGCAGGCAGTTAACAGCGCTGTTGAGCAGGCGGAGGCTGAGCTGGCTGCAGCTCAGGCCGCCTTTACTAAACTTGAAACGGCTCCGGAAGCACAGCGCTTTTTGACGGCGCAGGCAGAACTGGATAAACTGCTGCCTGCTCTGCAGCATTTACAGCGGGAAGTCGATAAAGTAACTCTGGAAGTTGAGCAGCTTGAATCCCAGGTTACAACTTTGGCGGCACAAGAAAAAGTAAGACAAGCAGAAGCGGCAGACTTAAGGGAACGAGGACAAGGGCTGCTCAGGGAAAAAGATAAGCTGAGACAGGCTAAAGAGCAGCAAACCGGTGAGCTGGCAGAGTTGAAAAAAAATCTGCAAAGATTACAGGTGCAGGAAAAACAAGTGCTTGCACAGTGTCAGCAGGAAGAAAAAAAATTAACTGCGCTGCAAAACAAGTTGGCTGTGCTGCAGGAACTGGAACAGGCCATGGCCGGTTACTACCAAGGTGTAAAAACGATTCTGCAGGCCCGTCAGAAGCAAAATAATCTGCAGGGTATAATCGGCACAGTGGCCGATATTGTGGAAGTATCCCCTCGCTATATCTCTGCTGTTGAAGCTGCCTTGGGTGCTTCACTGCAGTATTTGGTAGCTGAAAATGAGCAGGTGGCTAAAGCAGCAATTGCCTATTTGAAGCAGACAAAGGGCGGTCGGGCGACCTTCCTGCCCTTAAATTTGCTCGAGGTTCCTGCCAGACGCCCTGCAGCTGATAAACTGCTGCAGCTTGATGGTTATCTTGGTGTGGCGGCTGATTTAGTGCAAACCGCACCACGCTATCAAAATGTGATAGAGTTATTATTAGGGCGCATTCATGTGGTGAAGAATTTAGATCATGCTTTACCTGCTGCCCAGATGCTGCAGTACCGAGAACGGGTCGTCACCTTAGATGGTGACATAATTGCGCCCGGTGGGGTCATGAGCGGCGGTTTTGATAAAAAGCAGGGTGGAGTGCTGACTCGTCGGAAAGATATTACAGCACTTAAAGAGGAAAGCGAGAAGCAGCAGGCGGTGCTTGCAGCGCTGCAAAATAAAGAAAAAATACTACAGCAGGAGCAGGCTGGCATCAATCAACAGCTGGCGGCAGCGGAGTCTAAACGGCAGCAAACAGAGCTGCAGCTGGTCTTAAAGGAGCAGGAAGTAGCCTACCTGGCTAAACAAGAGCAGGAGCTGACGGCAGCACTGGAAAGTGTACAGCAGGAGCTTAACTTTGTGCAGGAAACTTTGGCTGCACGCAAAGACTCCGGGGCACAAGCAGTTGAGCAATTGGCAGCGGCTCAGGCAGAGGCACATAAGCTGCGGGTAGAGCTGGCCAAACTGGAAGGCGTGCTTTCTGCCCGGGACAAGGAAATGCAGAGCCTGCGTGAACAGTATACAGAGTGCCGCGTACGTCTTGCTTCCCTGGAAAAGCAGCGTGAGCGCTTTGAAGATGAAGCAGCCCGTACAAAGCGTGAACGTCGTCGGCTGGAGGAAAAAAGACAGCACAAAGCAGCAGAAATGTCGCTGGCGCAAACTAAACAGCAGCAGTTAAGCACTGAGGCTGCAGCCAGAAAGAGGGAAGCGGAGGGCTTACAAAGTAAGCGCCATCAGCTGATCACAGTGTTGGCCAAGCGGGAAGCAGACTTAAAAAGAATGGCTACCGAGCTGCGTGAGCAGGCAGAGCAGCTTCGTCAGCTGGAAAAGTCTTTCACGGGTTTAGAACGCAAACAAGCACGTCTGGAAGTTGAACAAGAACGCGTAGAGGGTGATCTGCAGGCTATCCTCGATAGATTGAGAGATAGTTGGGAGCTGGAATTTGCCGCAGCGGAAAAAATCGCAGCCCCCGTGCAGAACAGGCAGGCAGTGCAGGCGGCCATTTTACAAATAAAAGAACAGATTAATCAATTAGGTACCGTTAATTTAGGTGCCATTGCTGAAGAGCAGCGCGTGAGAGAACGGGTGGAGTTTCTCAGCACGCAGCGCGATGACTTGCGGGAAGGGGAGAAGGATCTGCTGCGCATCATCAAAGAACTTGATCAGCGCATGGGTGAAAAATTTACCAGTACTTTTGCCTTAATTAACGAGAATTTTGCCCAGGTTTTTCAGGAATTGTTCGGAGGCGGCAGGGCTGAATTATGTTTGACGGATCCTGAGCAGCCTTTAACAGCCGGCATTGATATTGTTGCACAGCCCCCCGGCAAAAAACTGCAGCACTTGTCGCTTTTGTCCGGGGGCGAAAAAGCCTTAACAGCCATCTCTTTATTATTTGCCTTGTTAAAAATGCGGCCCACTTCTTTTTGTGTTTTGGATGAAATTGAGGCAGCTTTGGACGAAGCCAACCTGGTACGTTTTAATGATTATGTGCGGGCTTACAGTGCGCAGACCCAGTTTATTTTGATCTCACACCGCAAGCGTACCATGGAACAGGCTGATATTCTTTATGGTGTTACTATGGAGGAATCCGGCGTTTCTAAACTGATATCTGTACGCTTACGTGCACGCAGCAATCCGCAGCCTAATCTTAGTGCCTGACCTTGGTAAAGGGGTAACGGAAAGGGGAACATAGTAGTCAGAGAAAGGACTGAAGATAAAAATGGGATTATTTAATCGCCTGAAAGCAGGATTACAAAAAACCCGCAGCAATCTGTTGGGGCGCTTAGGAGAACTGTTCTCCCGTTCCCAGTTTGATGACGACTTTTACGATGAGCTGGAAGAAATACTGATTGGCGCCGATGTAGGTGTGGAAACGACATTAGAAGTGGTAGAAAAACTGCGGACACAGGTGAAGGCAGCCAAAGTTACTGAAGCTGCACAGGTGATGGAAATTTTAAAAAAGCAGCTGCTTGAGCTGCTGGGAAACGAGCGTAAACCGATTGAGCTGGCTGCCGAAAAGCCGACCGTGATTTTAGTTCTGGGTGTCAACGGAGTAGGAAAGACCACAACCATTGGTAAGTTGGCGTCACTTTTCCAGGCGCAGGGCAAGAAAGTGATGCTGGCTGCCGGCGATACATTCCGGGCAGCAGCCATTGAACAATTGGAAATCTGGGCCTCACGCTCCAAAAGCGAGCTTGTTAAGCACCAGCAGGGTGCCGATCCTTCGGCAGTGCTCTTTGACGGTGTTAATGCGGCCATGGCCCGGGGCTGCGATATTCTGCTCTGTGATACGGCCGGACGCCTGCATAATAAAACCAACTTGATGGAGGAATTAAAAAAAGTACTCCGTGTTATCGGCAAGGCCCTGCCGGGTGCACCCCACGAAATTTTGCTGGTTTTAGATGCCACAACCGGACAGAATGCGCTGGCTCAAGCCAGAGTGTTTAATGAAGTTGCCCCGCTGACAGGAGTTGTCCTGACCAAACTGGACGGTACGGCCAAAGGTGGCATAGTCATCGCCGTTGCCCGTGAGTTAAAAGTACCGGTAAAATATATCGGCGTAGGTGAAGGGATAGAAGATCTACAACCTTTTGATCCTGCTGCCTATGTAGACGGGCTGTTGGCTCAGGAATAAGCTTTTTAAAACAACCCCAGCCTCATTATCTGCTCACTGCAGTTATTACTGCAGCAGCAAGGCAGTCAAGACAAATTACATTCCACACAAAGAAAAAGTGCCGCGACTACAAGATAGGAGCGGCACTTTAGCTGCAATTATGGGGAAAACGCTAAGTATTTATGTTGACGCCGGTGTAAATCAAAGTAAGCTTTGAAAGGTTAGCGTCCAATTTTCTACATAATGACCAAGAGCCCATTCGGCCATAATCATTTTTTCCCCCTCCCGCAGAGGAATTTTCAATAAGGGTGTGACAGCCATACTGTGGTGAAACATGGCATAGACAATAATCTCGCTGCCGGTAAAAACTAAAGCCAGGTCTTCATTAGGTGAGGTGAGAACATCACTGGCTTGAGGAACATGATTTTTTATCCGCGGCCAGGGGAGAGCAAGTTCGTTATAGAAAAGAAGATGGCTGGGCGGAATGATGCCTAAGGGGACATCAGACTGATTTGGCAGGCGGCTGACCAGCTGCCAGTAACCCTTATGGCGGGCCAGGCTGAAATTCTCTTCAGTTAAGCGGTCTGTCTGCAGCTGTTCTGCTTGCTGCTGCAGGTTGATTGTGGGCTCAGCCCTGATCAGGTCGCTAATTTTCACAGCTCTGATAGCCGGCAAACTATCGACAGATACTGTCAGCAGTCTGCTTGCCTGGTTTGTACTGCCGTCTGCCGCAGCTTGAGCAATACTTTCTTCCAGGGAAACAAAATCATTCCCGACATAGGTAATGTGACGTCGGATGGAACCGGTTTTACCCTCCCAAACTGCCGGATCCAGTGTTAATTCCGGTGCTGCGCTTGTATGGCGTCCGGAAAGTGCAGTGACCAGCAAAAAATCTTCAACTTGTTCTTCCAGGCTTACGGGTACTACTTCCAGTTTATAAAAGCCGTTTCTGCGAGGGAAAACAATAGTGTCGGTCTGCAGGAGGGGAGCCAGATGTCGATCTTCAGCGGCCAGCCATAGGGTACGATAACGGTTGTCCGGAGAGCGCAGGCCCAGTAATACTCCTGACTGTAAATTTGCCTGCTGGGGTCCGGTAATATTAGAAATTTCGGTGACTTCCGGAGAGTTAAGGAGAGATTTGTCTACATGATCCGAGATTTTACGCAGCAGGTAGCTGTTATTAAAAAGCTGTAAAATTAGTTCCTCCTCGTTAAGGGGAAGTAATTCGCATAAGAACAGATGCTGATCTGCCAAGGTTAAGACCTCCACTTCTTTTTTCCGGGCAAAGAGGTCCTGATAAAAAGCCTGCCTTGTATCAAAATAGCCGGAAACATCAGTTCTTTTAATCTGGAAGCGGGGGTGGGGTAAGAGATAGCTGCCCAGCAGTACATATTCATCGCTGAAGAGCAGCTTTTTACCGAGCCACTGTTCTGATACAGCAGTATTATCCTGTAAGCTGTCGCTTATAACCCAGGTACCTTGCAGAGGAGAGTGACTGTGAGGCGGTACAAGGCGCAGCTTATAGCTGCTGTTGAAGTTGAGAAAGCCGTAAGTAAAGAAAACGAACAGCAGAAAGAAAGATATTGCTCTTTTTTTAGTCATGAGGCGCTTCCTCCAGCGGTAAGGTGATAGTAATGAGAGTTCCACGCCCCACCTCACTGGCTATATCCAATGTTCCCTGCATGAGGCGGATAATTTCATCAGCCAAAGAAAGGCCAATACCGTTTTGTGCTTTGCTGGATTTGCCCTTGAAGAACTTTTCTTTCACATGGGGCAGTTCTTCGGCAGGAATACCGCAGCCGCTGTCCTGCAGGGAAATAGTATAAGTATTCTGGTCGGCAGAAGTAGTCAGGATGACAGAGCCACCGGAAGGGGTAAATTTAAAGGCGTTATCCAGCAGATTGATCAGCACCTGCTTCAGACGATTGCCGTCTGTATAAAGGTAGGGTACCCGGTGATCAATCTTTATCTGAAAATCCAGTGCTTCACGGTCGGCGCGCGGTGACAGCTGCAGGTGCAGATGCCCAAGCAGGGTGGGCAAATGCACTTTTTCTTTTTTTAGATTGATTTTGCCCGAGACGAATTTAGAGAAATCTAACAGTTCTGTTACCATCTGGGTGAGCCGGTCGCTTTCTTTTTCGATAATGGTAAGACCATCCTGCAGCAGTTCTTTATTCTCATAGCCCTGCTGCAGAGTAACTGCCCAGCCTTTAATGGAGGTGAGCGGCGTGCGCAGTTCATGGGAAACAGAAGAGATAAACTCGTTTTTGAGGGCATCTTTTTTTACTATTTCACCGGCTAAATAGTTCAGCGTGGCAGAGAGTTTATTGATTTCGTCTAATTTATGGGGAGCACATTTGACGGCAAAGTTGCCGGCAGCCATTACTTCTGCAGCCTTGGTTACTTTGTTTAAAGGCAAAGTGATGGTGTTGGCCAACAAAAAACTGACTACACCGGAAAAAAGCATGACAATGCCCCCAAAAGAGAGATATTTATATGCGATCATAAGAATGGCGGCATCAACCTCCCGCAGTGAGGCAATAAAGCGGAGAACGCCAATTTGCTGCTGCTCCACGGTGAGGGGAATAGAAGCGGCCATCACTCTTTCGCCGGCGCTGCGTCCGATCCAGCTGCCCATTGTACCCTGCAGGGCTGCCTCTACATCAGCTGCTGCCGCATCTGTTGCCGTTCCCAGTGAATTCATCAGCACCTGACCATCCATGTTGATAATTTCCACTTGGGCCGGCACCTGTTTCCAAAAAGTATCAACATTATTCAGGATATTTTCCTCCAGGGTGGCGTCGGCAAAGTAGCGTACATACAGTTCAGCAGAAGTTTGCAGCTGGCCGGTTAAGGAATCTTCCAGGCTTTGATAATAGTTTTGCCGGATACTGGTGATGAGGAAGAACTCAAAGATAATTACGGTAATAATGATGATGAACATAAAGTAAAGCACCATTCTTTGCTTAATACTGCGCATCGTGCTTAGCTCCTTTTAGTCGGTAACCTACCCCCCAGACTGTCTCAATCCACTGCGGGTCAGACGGGTTGTCCTCAATTTTTTCGCGAATGCGGCGAATATGAACATCAACAGTTTTTAGATCGCCAAAATAGTTTTTTCCCCAGATGGCATTGAGAATTTCATTTCTGGTAAATGCTTTTTGGGGGTGCTGCATGAACAACTTCATGATGGCAAATTCAGTGGGAGTTAACTCGATCGGCTGTTCCCATTTATAGAAACGCTGCCCTTGCAGATCCAGCTTTAATTGTTGAAAATGCAAATTACTGCTTTGCCGGGGAAGAAGCTTTAGTTTGCGTAAGTGGGCACGAATGCGTGCGATCAACTCCAGAGGGTTAAAAGGTTTAACCATGTAATCGTCGGCACCCAGATCTAAGCCCATCACTTTGTCTAAATCTTCACCCCTGGCGGTCAGCATGATAATTACGGCTCGGGGCATCTGGCGGCGAATTTGCAGGCAAACTTCAAAACCATCGATTGTCGGCAGCATGATATCTAAAATTACTACTTCAGGGGAGGCTGTATTCACAATGGCCAGGGCAGTCTCCCCATCTGCTGCTTCTAAAACTTCAAAGCCATTTCTATGTAAATTGATAGCAATAAATTTACGGATGGAAAGCTCATCTTCAACTACTAACACTTTGCAGGCAGTCATGAACTAACCCCCTCGTTATATTTTCATCTCCTATTTTACTATAAAGCAGAGGGCTTGTTGGGGGTTAATTCCTGGCAAAAGAAAACTGTAACCTTTTCGTAAACAATCTTAAAGGTTTCGTAAATCATTGTTTAAGTCAAACAGTTACAATAATTAGCGGAAAGTAGGTGTATATAATGTCTAAACGGGGATCATGGCAAGTCTTTGGCTTAATGGCTCTGACCCTTTGCCTGCTGCTTGGCTGGTTATACTATCTTTCCTGCTTTACCCGGGAACAGGCAGGGACACAAAATGCTGAAAAAGGTCCATCCGGGGTAGCGGCAGCCGCAGACCAGCGGCATACTGCTGTGTATGATTACAGTAAGCCTGTACCGGCAGCGGAAGGCACCATCGCTGCTGATTACTTTCAGGACGCTGTGTTTATCGGTGACTCCCGGACAACCGGACTGCAGTTATTTGGTGGTCCGCCCGAAGCCGTTTACTATACTGCTGCCGGTCTGAAAGTAGATACCGTTTTGACAAAGCCGGTAGTGACGGCCGGTGAGCAAAAGATCACCATCATGGAGGCGCTGCGGCAGCATAAATTTGGCAAGATTTATATTATGCTCGGTGTGAATGAACTGGGCTGGGCATACAGCGAGTTGTTTATTCAGACTTACGGTGAAGTTATTGCCGAAATAAAAGAAATAGCGCCGCAGGCTATTATCTACGTGCAGTCAATCCTGCCGGTTACTAAGGAAAAGTCCCTGACGGATAAAATTTACAACCAGCAAAACATTAATAAATATAACGAGCTGATTCGTAAAATGGCTGCAGAACAGCAGGTTTATTATCTTGATGCTGCTGCCGCTGTTCAAGATGATGAAGGCTATCTACCTGCCGAGGCAGCGACAGATGGAATTCACCTCAAACCGGCTTACTGCCGGCAGTGGTTTGAATATTTACAGCAGCACTATATAACAGGAGGGGTAGTTAATGAGGCTTAGAAAAATGAGGTTTTTGGGGCTGCTGATGATTATCCTGCTGCTGAGCGGCTGCAGACAACAAAGCAGCTATGATCTGCAGGCAGCAGAATGTGCGGCGGTACTGGCAGAAAAAATTCCTTTTGCTGATACTTTAAGTCCCCTGAGTAAAGAAATGGGCCTGGTGCTTTATCCGGTGGCTGCAGAAGATGTGGCAGAGCATAGTATTTATGTCAGTACCGGTGCCACAGCCGAGGAAATTGCCGTTTTTGCAGCCGTTGACTCAGAGGCTGCCGAGCGGGTAAAAAGCGCAGTTTTGCAGCGTGTGGAAGAACAAAAAGCAAGTTATGCTGCTTACCGGCCGGCAGAGCTGCCGAAACTGGAGGAACCATATTTGCAGGTTGCTGGATCCTATGTGATTTTTTGTGTTTCAGATCACAATGATCAGGTTAACAAAATTGTGGAACAGCTGCTGTATGGCAAGGAAGAAAGGTAAGCGGCATGATCTTTAGCAGTCTTTTTTTTCTCTTTCTCTTTTTACCGCTGGCTTTGCTATGCTATTATTTGCTGCCGCACAATTGGCGCAACGGAGTTTTATTTGCCGCCAGTTTACTTTTTTACGCCTGGGGAGAACCCGTCTATATCTGGCTGATGTTATTTTCTATTTTTATTAATTACCTGTACGGTCTGCTGCTGGCCAGATATGAAAAACAACAGCAGGTAGCGAAAAATATTCTGCTTTCTGCTGCAGCTGTCAATATCGCTTTGCTTTGTTTCTTTAAATATGCTGACCTGCTGTTACAAAGCATTAATTTCGTCTGTGATACAGAGCTGCAGGCGTTAAACCTGCCCCTGCCGGTAGGCATATCTTTTTACACTTTTCAGGCGATGTCATATTTAATCGACCTCTACCGGGGTGAGGTGGCTGTGCAGCGCAATCTGCTGTCCTTTGGTACCTATGTCGCGCTTTTCCCCCAGTTAATTGCCGGACCGATTGTACGTTACCAAACGGTGGCGGACCAGCTCAGGCAGCGTAAAGAAGACATTAACAGCTACGGTTATGGTGTGAGCAGGTTTGTGCTTGGTTTGGCGAAAAAAGTGCTGCTGGCTAATAATCTCGGCTTACTGTGGCAGGAAGTACAGCAGCTGCCGGCAGGGGAACTGGCGACTATCACGGCCTGGTTGGGCATGATAGCCTTTGCCTTACAGCTTTACTACGACTTCAGCGGCTATTCAGATATGGCCGTTGGTTTAGGGCGGATGTTTGGTTTTACTTTTTTGGAGAATTTTAATTATCCTTATATCTCACAAAGCATTACGGAATTTTGGCGCCGCTGGCATATTTCCCTGGGCAGTTGGTTTCGCGAATACGTATATATTCCCCTGGGCGGCAGCCGCGTTAGTCCCCTGCTTATGTACCGCAACCTGCTTGTTGTCTGGTGCTTAACGGGATTATGGCATGGTGCCAGCTGGAATTTTGTGCTGTGGGGGCTTTATTTTGGCCTGCTTTTGGCCTTGGAGAAGGCCTTTTTACAGCGCTGGCTGGAACTGCTGCCTCGTCTTTTCCGACATCTTTATGCCCTTGTTTTAATCCTTTTCGGTTGGGTCTTATTTGTGTTTAGTGATTTATCTCAGGCCTGGCAGTATTGGCAGGCGCTGCTTGCCCTTAATCACAGCAGTTGGCTGGATCAGCAGACGCTGTACCTGGTTACCAATTATGCCTTACTGCTGCTCCTTGCCGGGCTAGCAGCCGTACCCTGGTGGGAGAAAATTGCGGTAAAAAAACAGCGAAATAAACAGGCCTGCTATTATGCAGCGGCTGCAGCCCATCTACTGCTGTTAATCCTCAGCACTGCTTATTTAGTTGATTCTACTTATAACCCATTTTTGTACTTTCGTTTTTAGATAGGGGAGATATGGTGCAGGGCTATCATAAAGCTTTGACTGTTTTACTAATTGTGTATATAGGCATTTTCTGCTTTCTGTTTTTCGCCCTTCCTGAACGTTCTTTTTCTGCGGCAGAAAACAGGTTTCTGCAAACCAGACCCGTTTTGAGCCGGCAGAAGCTGCTGTCCGGTCAGTTCAGCCAAGCGGCTGAAAAGTACCTTGCCGATCAATTTGTCCTGCGTGATAGCTGGATCAGGCTGAAAGCATGTTTTGAACTGCTGCTGCAAAAAATGGATCATCGCGGCGTTTACTTTGGCCGGGACGGTTATTTGCTGCAAAAACCGCAGCGCCGGGAAAAAGAACAGCTGGAACAAAATATCAGTGCCGTAAGTAACTTTGCCCAACAGGCCGGGAAGAGTGTTTATTTTTTGCTGGCACCTGTCTCAGCACAGATTTTGCGAGAGAAATTACCGCGCTATGCCGTTCCACCAATTGTTGAGCCTTCAGCAGTCAGGGAAGAAATGACTGCAGATATTATTTTTGTCGATCCTTCCGCACTGCTGTGTGCGCACAAACAGGAAAATATTTACTATAAAACAGACCACCACTGGACAAGCCGGGGTGCTTATTATGCATACCAGGAGTTAGGTAAAGCTATGGGGTTTAAAGCACTGCCAGAAGATTCTTTTGTGATAAAACAGGTGAGTGACAACTTTTACGGCAGTCTTGCCTCACAAAGCGGTTACCGCTGCCAACCGGATAACCTGCAGCTGTTTTTACCTAAAGTAAAGCTGCCGTATACAGTTGAATATGTGTACCGGCAGAAAACAAGCACTACTGTGTATGCCTGGGAGCATTTACGGCAAAAGGATCAGTATGCAGTATTTCTCGATGGCAACCACGCTCTGATTAAAATTACGACAGAAAACCAAACAGGAAGGAGGCTGCTGGTTGTTAAGGATTCTTATGCCAATGCCCTGGTACCCTTTTTAATTCCTCATTTTTCTGAAATCCATCTGCTTGATCTGCGCTATTTTCATCATCAGGTTAAGGACTATCTGCTGCAGAACGAAATGACGGAAATTCTGTTTGTCTACAACACCATTACTTTTGCTGAAGAAACGTCTTTACGCAAATTAAGCAGCAGATAAAAATAATCCGCAGGCTGCCGGCCCGATAAAAAGACGCATCTCTAAATGCGTTTTTTTACTGTCCAGGCAACAGGTTTAGGTAAAAAAACAGCGCAGATCTTGCATGGTCAGTGTATTTTCGTTATAATCATCCTGTAAAGTATTTTTGCTTTACAGGATTGATGGGATGTGGTACAATGCTTGAGGACACAACACGAATCAACTTACTATATGATTTCTATGGCAATCTGCTGACAGAAAAACAGCGTGAATACCTGGAGCTCTACTATCAGGATGATTTGAGCCTGGGTGAGATAGCTGATAATGACGGCATTTCACGTCAGGGAGTGCACGATCTGGTGAAACGGGCAGTGCGCGCTTTAGAGAATGCTGAAGAACGTCTAGGTTTAGTGGCTCGTTTTCTGGTCCAGGAAAAAGAACTGCAGCGTTTACGTGATTTACTAAGCAGCAGTGAGATGCCGGAGGACGCCCGCCGGGAAGCGCTGAACATAGTGGAGAGGTTAATGGAATAAATGCCTGGAGGATATAAAATATGATTTTTGAAAGTTTGTCCAGCAAACTGCAAGCTACCTTTAAACGCCTGCGGGGAAAAGGTAAACTTACTGAAAAAGATGTGTCAGCAGCTTTGCGGGAAGTTCGTTTAGCCCTGCTGGAAGCTGACGTGAACTTTAAAGTTGTTAAAGATTTTGTGAGTAAGGTTAAAGAGCGTGCCTTAGGCAGCGACGTTCTGGCCAGCCTCACCCCCGGGCAGATGGTAATCAAAATTGTTAATGAAGAGTTGACAAAACTGATGGGGGAGAAGGCTGCTAAATTAAATCAAGCCAGCCAGCCACCCACGGTTATTATGATGGTTGGCCTGCAGGGTGCCGGGAAAACTACTTCTGCGGCTAAACTGGCCAACTTACTAAAAAAGAAGCATCATACACCGTTGTTGGTGGCGGCTGATATTTATCGTCCGGCAGCCATTAAACAGCTGCAGGTGCTGGGGGAACAGCTGGCAGTACCTGTTTTTCAAATGGGTCAGCAGGATCCTGTGCAAACTGTCAGGGCCGCCCTGGAACATGCTAAAAAGACGCAGCATGATTATGTCATTATTGATACAGCGGGACGTCTGCATGTAGACGAAGAATTAATGGACGAGCTGGCACGGATGGAAAGCGCGGTGCAGCCACAGGAAATATTACTGGTTGTTGATGCTATGACCGGTCAGGATGCTGTGAATGTAGCCCAATCTTTTAAAGATAGATTGGGGCTGACAGGTGTGGTTTTAACTAAATTAGACGGCGATACTCGCGGGGGGGCAGCGCTATCGGTGCGGGCCGTTACCGGCGCACCAATTAAATTCGCGGCCACCGGAGAAAAAATTGATGCCTTTGAGACTTTCCACCCGGACCGGATGGCTTCGCGTATTTTAGGTATGGGTGATGTACTGTCATTGATTGAAAAGGCCGAGGCTACTTTTGATGAAGAAAAAGCGCGGGAGCTGGAACAAAAAATGCGCTCCCAGCAGTTTACCCTGGAAGATTTTTTAGAGCAGATGCAGCAGTTAAAGAAAATGGGACCGCTCAATCAGCTGATGGAAATGATGCCCGGCATGGGGGGGATGGGCAAAAAGCTTAAGGGGATGAATGTGGATGAAAAGCAATTTGCCCGGACCGAAGCCATCATTAAATCGATGACAAAAAAGGAGCGACTGAATCCTGCCATAATTAACAGCAGCCGCCGTAAGCGCATTGCTGCCGGCAGCGGTACCAGCGTGCAGGATGTTAACAGCCTGCTTAAACAGTTTAGTACGATGCAAAAGATGATCAAACAGTTAAGTAAACTTGAGAAAGGCAAATTTAAGGGCAGAGGAAAATTTCCTTTTATGTAATAGAGCAACTACTATTTGGAGGAGGTGAAAAAGTAATGGCTGTAAGAATTCGTTTGAAAAGGGTTGGTGCAAAAAAGCGTCCTTTTTATCGCATAGTGGTTGCGGATTCCCGTTCACCCCGTGATGGAAGGTTTATTGATGAAATTGGCGTATACAATCCGACTACCGATCCGATTACACTGAAAATTGATGACGAGAAAGCTCAAGCATGGCTGCAGAAAGGTGCTCAGCCTTCCGACACAGTGAAGTCGCTGCTGGCGAAAGCAGGAATTAGTAAATAGTTTATGAAATGGACGGTGATGAAGGTGAAGGATTTGGTTGAATTCATCGCCAAAGCTTTAGTGGACAACCCGGAAGCAGTGCATGTGGAGCAGCTTGAGGATGAGCGGACCATCACGCTTGAGCTGCGTGTGGCTGCAGACGATATGGGGAAAGTTATTGGCAAACAGGGACGTATAGCCAAGGCTATCCGTACTGTAGTTAACGCCGCTGCTGCCACAGAAAAGAAACGTGTGTTTGTAGAAATTGTCCAGTAGGCGGTGATTTGGTGGAGCAGATGGCAACCATAGGCAAGGTGATCAGCACCCATGGTGTCAGAGGCGGTTTGAAAGTCCAACCCTTTTCTGATTTTCCTGAGCGCGTAAAAACTCTGCACAGGGTTTTTGTTGAGACAGCAGCGGAGGTTAAGGCATATCAAGTGCGGGAAGCCTTTGTGCACGGGCGCTTTTGGATAATCTTTCTGCAGGATGTTGAGCATATTGACAGCGCTGAACAGCTGAGAGGTGCCCTGCTGAAAATTCCCTTAACAGAAAGGGTTGAACTTCCGGCTGATGTCTATTACCTGGACCAGATTATCGGTCTCACAGTTTTTACGCTGGAAGGGCAGAGGCTTGGTCAGGTTAGTGACATTTTGCAAACCGGAAGTAACGATGTCTATGTGCTGCGCCAAGCAGACGGGTCAGAAATCTTAATTCCGGCACTTAAATCAGTTGTTAAAAAGATCGATCTGCAGCATGGCTTACTGGTCGTGGATTTACCTGAGGGACTGATTTGAGGTGAAAAGATGCGGATTGACATCTTGACCATTTTTCCCAATATGTTTGCTCCACTAACGGAAAGTATTATCAAACGGGCCGCTGAAAGCGGGCTGGTTAAGATTGTAATTACAGATTTGCGTGATTATGCTCAGAATAAACACCGGCGTGTCGATGATTATCCCTATGGTGGCGGACCCGGTATGGTGATGCAGGCTCAGCCTTTTTTCCTGGCGCTTAAACATCTGCGTCAGGCCGCAGAACCGCCCGGGCGGGTTATTTTGATGTCACCCCGGGGGAAGCCCTTCACGCAGCAGAAAGCCCGGGAACTGGCCCAAGAGGAAAGACTTATACTGCTTTGTGGACATTATGAGGGCGTTGACGAAAGAGTGAGGGAAGCCCTGGTGGATGAAGAAATATCACTGGGTGACTTTATCCTGACCGGGGGGGAAATCCCCGCGATGGCCGTTGCAGATGCCGTCGTTCGTTTGCTGCCGGGAGTTTTGCCTGAAGCGTCAACTGCCGAAGAATCATTTGCCGATAATTTGCTGGAATATCCCCAATATACGCGACCTGCTGAATACCAGGGGCTAGCGGTACCGGAAGTTTTATTGTCCGGGAATCACCAGCAGATTAAACAGTGGCGGCGTAAACAGGCATTATTACGCACGTTAATTTCTCGCCCCGATCTCTTAGCTAAGGTAGAATTAACTGCAGAAGAAAAAGATTTTCTGGCAGCAGAAGCCAGGCGGCGTAAAGTAGATTTGTTGTAAACAAATAATTTGTATGGTATAATTTTGCTTGCACTGCTGGAGAAATAATTCGCTTTATTAAAGCGGTGCTGCTGAAAAAAGCATGCTCTAAGCCTGCAAGCGGAAACTGAAAGCACCGGCTTTTTTATTGCCATCATTGTAATGAAAGGAGGCAATGACATGGATGTGATCCGTCAAATCGAAGCGGAACAGATGAAAAAAGATCTCCCGCCTATTTCACCTGGTGACACAGTACGTGTACACGTTAAAGTTGTAGAAGGAACTCGTGAACGTACTCAAATATTTGAAGGTGTTGTTATTAAAAGACAGGGCAGTGGGTTACGGGAAACATTCACCGTACGCCGTATCAGCTATAACGTTGGTGTAGAGCGGACTTTCCCGCTGCACTCGCCTAAGGTTGAAAAAATTGAAGTTGTACGTCGTGGTGCTGTGCGTCGCGCCAAATTGTATTACCTGCGGAATCTTACCGGTAAGGCAGCCCGCATCAAAGAAAGACGTAATTAAGAAAGAGGACTGTCTACACAGTCCTTTTTTACAACGACTGATTAATTACTGCGTTTCATAGTTAGTCAGGCTAAAATACTTACTATTTTTGCAATCATACAACTATCTCAGACTGATTTTATTCTGGCGAGGGTAGTTAACATATCTCTCAGGTGTGAGAAAGAAGGAAAGAGATGCAAGAATTGGATAGGAATGAAATGTGGGAATGGATTAAGTCCATTTTACTGGCGATTATCCTGGCGCTGTTTATTCGTGCTTTTCTGATCGAGGTTTTCCTGGTACAGGGTGATTCCATGTTACCCACGCTGCATGACCGTGAGCGTGTTTTAGTTAGTAAAGTGCAGTATTATTATCGACAACCGCAGCCGGGGGAAATAGTTGTATTCAAGGCGACAGAAGAGCGTGATTTTATCAAAAGAGTGATTGCGGCAGCCGGTGATGAAGTACTGATTAACGCGGATGGAGTTTTTGTCAATGGTGAAAAGTTAGAGGAAGATTATATCTTAGCCAAAACCAGAGAACCATATGGTCCGGTGACTGTACCGGAGGGAACATTATTCGTGATGGGAGATAATCGTAACAACAGCATGGACAGCCGACATCCCAATGTTAGTTTTGTGGAATTAGCCAGGATTAAAGGGAAAGCAGTGTTTATTTTCTGGCCCTTAAACAGCATCCGCACAATTTCCCAGCCCTAGGTAGGGGATGATGATATGGATATACAATGGTATCCCGGACAAATGGCCAAGGCCAAACGTCTGCTCAGGGAAAACCTAAAATTAGTTGATGCGGTCATTGAAGTACTTGATGCCCGCATTCCCTATTCCAGCCGCAACCCTGATATCCGGGACCTGATAGAAAGAAGGCCTGTAGTTGCGGTCTTAACACGTGCTGACTTGGCAGATCCCGAGGCTACTTCTGTCTGGATACAGGCATTATCTAAAGATTATTTTGCTGCAGCTGCCGTTAATGCCAACAGCGGTATGGGTGTAAAAAAGCTGCTGTCGATCCTGAATAAGATTCCCCAGCGGCGCCAACGATCACGGCGTCCCCTGCGGTTAATGGTTGTAGGTATCCCTAATGTAGGCAAATCCTCCTTGATTAACCGCCTGCTTGGGCGCAGTGCAGCTATCACCGGGGATAAACCCGGTGTCACGAAAGGAAAGCAGTGGCTGCGTCTAGCGGGGAATCTGGAATTAATGGATACTCCCGGTTTGCTGTGGCCTAAAATAAGCAGCAAACGCCAGGCCTTTGCCTTAGCAGCCGTGGGGGCAGTAAAGGATGAAATTTACGATCCTGTAGAATTGGCTTTAGAATTAGCGGCTTACTTTCAGGCTTCTGCCCCGAAAAATCTGCAGCAGCGCTATAAATTAAGCAGTGTGCAGGGGGAAGCACGTCTGCTGCTGGAGGAAATCGGACGACGGCGTGGTTGTTTAAGCAAAGGTGGGGAGATAGATCTGGAACAGGCCGCCCGCCTTTTTATTAAAGATTTTCGTGAAGCACGACTAGGTCGTTTGACGTTGGAGCAGGTAGGAGAAATAGGAGAAAATAATGAGCAGTTTTGCGAAAATGACGGTAGCGGAAATCAGCCGTTACCTTAAAGAAACAGTCCCTACAGCTGCAGAATTGGCTGAATTGAGTGCTGATGGGCGTGTAGGGGTACGGCGTCTGGTACAAAGCTGTTTACATAGGCTGGAAGCCCAGCGAGCAGAAAAAGAGCGTTTGTTTGCTTTGTACGAGTTTGAAAGAACAGCCCGTCAGGCGGGCTATAGCTATATTGCCGGTGTGGACGAAGCCGGACGCGGTCCTTTGGCAGGACCTGTGGTAGCTGCCGCGGTCATCCTGCCGCAAAACTTTTTTGCTGCCGGTTTAAAAGACTCAAAAAAAGTAGCGCCGCGCAAACGGGAAGAATTGTATCATGAGATTACGACACATGCCATTGCCTGGTCAGTAGGGATGGGGCAGGTGGCGGAAATTGACCGCTATAATATTCTTAATGCAACAAAACTGGCGATGCGCCGCGCCATCCAGTCCCTGACAACTAAACCGGATTATGTTTTAGTGGATGCTTTAGCATTGGAGGACTTATCCTGCCCACAGCAAAGTATCATTGGCGGCGACCGGCTTTCTGCCTCCATTGCCGCAGCTTCCATCATCGCCAAGGTGACGCGGGATCGCCTAATGTGTGAGCTGGCTGAACTTGTGCCAGGGTATGGTTTTGCTGAACATAAGGGCTATCCTACACGCGAACACCGGCAAGCTATCGCTCGGCTGGGTCCCTCCCCCTTTCACCGCCGCTCTTTTTTACTTTTACCCAGCGAGGAAGAAAAATGAAAGCGCTGGGCCGTAAAGGAGAAGCATTGGCGGCCGCTTATCTATCTGAACGCGGCTATCAAATATTGGAAGTAAACTGGCGGTGTGCCAGGGGAGAGTTAGATCTGGTGGCCAGGGATGGTAAAGTGCTTGTTTTTATCGAAGTTAAAACAAGGCGCTCACAGCGGCACGGCACAGCGGCAGAAGCTGTGGATGCCCGCAAGCAGGAAAAAATACGCAGTTTAGCTCTGAATTATATTCATCAAACCGGGAAGACAGCTGCGGCATATCGCTTTGATGTTGTTACTGTTGATGCCAGAACGGAACAAGTGACAGTTATTCAAAATGCGTTTTAAAGGCCAAAGCCGGGCTAGCTTGTGACAGTTTTAAGCACAGATGAAGGGTGATTACCACTTATCTGTGCTTTTATTTGCTTTTGTGCAAACTTTCCATAGCTGAGGATGGTGACGGATTAGGTCGAAAAAGTCCAGATCCCATTTTGCCTTTGGTCAGCCCTTTTTTGAGCATGGTTAGTTCCGCCTAAGACAGGCTCTCGCTTTTTGCCCCGGCAGAGGAAACATGTTATCATTGTTGGGACACTCCACAGGTTTAAAGGAGGTAACATGATGAACAAAAAGTTAACAGCATTTTTAACAATGTTATATATTGTGTTAACGGTTGTCACAGGTGCAGCAGCAGAAACTCTGCAGTTTGGTGAACGGGAATTAAAAATTGGCGACCGTGGTGAAGATGTGGCCGTGATGCAGGAGTTTCTTAATGAACATGGATTTCGTGAAGGACATGTCGACGGTGTTTTCGGCCCACTAACCTACGGCAGCTTGCTTGCTTTTCAAGAAAAAAATGATTTACAAACCGATGGAGTGTTGGCCGGTGAAACCCTGGTCCTGATGCAGGAACTGCTGTCTGCCAAAACGGCAGTAACTGCAAAAACGGCAAGTACAGCAGCTGTGGTAGAAAGAGAAAACAACCAGACTCTTGCGGCAGCAGACAAATATAATTTTACGGAAGCTGAACTGGAACTGTTTGCGCGCCTGGTACATGCTGAATCTGCCGGCGAACCTTTTGAAGGCCAGGTGGCAGTAGCAGCTACTATTTTAAACCGACTGGAAAATGAACGTTATCCCAATACCCTCAGTGATGTCATTTACCAGGTTGAAAGTGGACGTTATCAATACAGCCCGGTGTTGGACGGGCGCATCAATCAACCGGCCGGTGATAGTGCTAAACGAGCGGTGCGGGAAGCCCTGAAAGGATGGGATCCTACCGCCGGGGCAACAGGCTTTTACAACCCGGCTAAAACCAGTAATGCCTGGGTGCGCAGTCATCCTGTGACTACCAGCATTGGTTCCCATGTCTTCTTCCTATACTAAGAATAGGTAAGGACCTTGATTAGCAACCTTGACAAAAGAAAAATTTATTTGTATACTATTTACGCTGAACAAAGGCGTTCATCAAATGATGCAGAAATTAGCAAATTGGATCTGCTTAGCGCAGCCCGGCTAATTAATACACGCATCATCTGGTGAGCGCCTTTTTTGTTGGTTCGGTAATTAGATCAGCCTTAAAACCGGCTCATGCTGCGGAGCATAGCCCTGAACGAGAAGGAGCCTGCCATATTGGATATTAAGCATGCGGGGGGATAAATGTGTTGGGCGGTTATCGCAAATTTTTAAGGAGGTTGAACAATGTCTGACAGATATGAAAACCCTTTATGCAAACGATATGCCAGTGCGGAAATGCAAGCAATTTTTTCTGACGATAATAAGTTTTCTACATGGCGTAAGCTCTGGGTTGCGCTCGCGGAATGCCAACGTGAGCTTGGGCTTGAGATCAGCACAGAACAAATCAGCGAGATGAAGGCGTATATTTACAAAATAGATTACGAAGCGGTGGCCAGGAAAGAAAAGGAGCTGCGGCATGATGTGATGGCTCACATCCACGTTTATGGTGAACAGTGTCCGTTGGCCAAACCTATTATTCACCTTGGTGCTACATCCAGCTATGTGGGTGACAATACAGATATTATTTTACAGCGTTCCGCATTACTTTTGGTAAAAAAATTGCTGTTAAACGTAATAGCACGGCTGTATGATTTTGCCGGCACCTACAAAATGCAGCCCTGTCTTGCTTATACTCACTTTCAGGCAGCGCAGCCTACCACGGTGGGAAAGCGCGCGACACTTTGGCTGCAGGACTTTATGCTTGATTTGGCTTGGCTGGATTTTACGCTCGACAGTCTGATGTTTCCCGGCTGTAAAGGCACTACGGGAACCGCCGCCAGTTTTCTGGCCTTATTTGACGGCGATCACGAAAAGGTAGAGAAACTGGAAAAAATGATAGCTGAGAAATTTGGTTTTGATAAAATCTTCCCGGTCAGTGGGCAGACATATTCAAGGAAGGTGGATTACTATACATTGTCAGTACTTTCCGGCATTGCGCAGAGCGCTGCTAAGTTCTCCAATGACATCCGTCTGCTGCAGCATTTAAAGGAGGTTGAAGAACCCTTTGAGGATACTCAGGTTGGTTCGTCCGCCATGGTATATAAACGCAATCCCATGCGCAGCGAGCGCGTCGCTTCGCTGGCAAGGTATGTAATCGTTGACGCTCTTAACCCTGCACTGACGGCCAGCACACAGTGGTTTGAACGCACGCTTGACGACTCTGCTAACAGGCGCATCTCTATACCTGAAGCTTTTCTTGCCGTGGATGCGATCCTGTCACTTGTAATCAATATCGTGGGTGGTCTCACCGTATATCCGCAGATAATAGAAAGGCACCTAAACGAGGAACTTCCTTTTATGGCGACGGAAAACATCCTGATGCACTGCGTTAAAAAAGGCGGAGACAGGCAAGCGCTGCATGAGCGGCTGCGGCTTCATGCTATTAAAGCGGCGCAGGAATTGAAACAGGGCGGCGATAACAGGCTATTAGAGTATATTGCCGCCGATTCGGAACTTAAGCTTACCGCAGAAGAAATAGAAGAATTGCTGCGCGTCGAACGATTTATTGGCAGGGCGGTAGAACAGACCGAGGAATATTTAGCGGATGTACGTAAGCTGCTTGATGTCAACAGAGAATGGTTAAATATTGATGTACAGATTACGGTTTAAGGAGAGATAATGATGCTTACGGCAGTAGTAGGTATTAACTGGGGCGATGAAGGTAAAGGGCGTATGGTTGATTTGCTGTCTGCCGGTTATGATGTCATCTGCCGCTATCAGGGGGGCAACAACGCGGGGCACACGGTTATCAACGAAAAAGGCAAGTTTATTTTGAACCTTCTGCCGTCCGGTATTCTTCGCACTGAGACCGTGAATGTCATGGGTGGTGGCATGGTAATTGATTTGGAACATCTCTGCGGTGAAATAGCAGCCCTGTCACAAAAAGGTGTCAGGGTCACGCCTGAAAATTTGAAAATCAGTGATAAAGCCTTTATCTGCCTGCCCTATCATAAACAGCAGGATATTTTAGAAGAAGAAAGACTGGGCGCAAAACAATACGGCTCTACAAGGCGCGGTATTGCCCCCGTCTACGGAGATAAGTATCTGAAAAAGGGTTTAAGGATTGGTGACCTGCTTGATTTCAAAACCCTGGCGGAAAAGTTAACAGATGTTATTGAGTGGAAAAATCTTACTCTTGGCAGTTATGGCGGAGGTAAAGCAGTTTACAGTGACACGCTTGACTGGCTTACCGAGTATGGAAGACAGATTATCCCCTTTATTGCAGATACAACAGACTTTTTACTTGCGGCTGTCCATGCCGGAAAAAACATTCTTTTTGAGGCGCAGCTGGGAGCCCTGCGGGATATAGATTATGGCATCTATCCGTATACGACATCCTCACAGACACTGGCTGCTTATGCGCCTATTGGAGCAGGAATACCGGGCATGAAACTTGACCGTGTCATCGGTGTTATGAAGGCCTATTCAAGCTGTGTAGGTGCAGGCCCTTTTGTCTCGGAAATGTTTGGCGACGAAGCAGCAGCTTTGCGGGAAGCCGGGGGCGAATACGGAGCAGCCACCGGTAGGCCGCGTCGGGTCGGCGCATTTGATATTCCGGCGAGTAAATATGGGATACAAGTTCAGGGGGCTGACGAACTTGCTATCACCAAACTGGATGTACTGTCTTTTCTTGACAAAATACCTGTATGCGTGGCCTATGAAATAGACGGCGTCAGGACTGACAGTTTCCCTACGGGTGACAGGCTGTTAAGAGCCAAGCCGGTGTATGAGTATTTAGACCCCTTTAAGACTGATATCTCCAAATGCAGGAAAGCAGCAGATTTACCTGCGGCGGCGCTTCGTTACCTCCGCTTTATCGAAAAAGCTGTAAACTGTCCGATAAAGTATGTCTCCGTCGGCGCCGGACGAGAAGATTATCTGGTCTTAACATGATAAAATTGGCTTTGCCAAATTGGGGAAAATGGAGATAAATGATCCTACTGTTGTTTAGAGGGGTGAGAGCATGTGCGGTATTATTGGTTATGTGGGGAGTGAAAATGCTGTACCCATCATTTTGGAGGGCTTAAGGAAACTTGAATATAGGGGTTATGATTCGGCCGGCATAGCGGTACGCGGCGTGAGCGGCTTTGAAGTAGTCAAACAGAAGGGTCGTTTAGCTGCCTTGGAAAAACGACTTGAAGGTCAGCGGATACAGGGGCAGATGGGAATTGGTCATACCCGCTGGGCTACACACGGTGAACCGTCCGATGTTAACTCTCATCCACATTTGGGCAGCGGCAGCAAAATTGCCATCGTTCATAACGGGATAATAGAAAATTATCGGCAGTTAAAAGAGCGCTTAGAGCGTAAAGGCGTAGTATTTGTTTCCCAAACCGACAGTGAAGTTATTGCGCAGTTGACTGAATATTACTATAACGGTAATTTGCTGGATACCGTCATCCGGGTGTCAAGTGTCTTGGAAGGGTCCTATGCCCTTGCCATCATGTGCCTCGAAGAACCGGAAGTGCTCATTGCCACAAAAAAAGATAATCCATTAATTATCGGTGCTGCCGCTGATGCTCACTTTATAGCGTCTGATGTGCCTGCCCTGCTTTCTCATACCAACAAAGTTTATTACCTGGATGATAAAGAAATTGCCGTAATAAAAAAGGATAGTGTGCAATTTTATAATCAGGACAAAGAGCCGGTGACTAAATCGCTGGAAACAATAACCTGGAGTGTTGACAGTGCTGAAAAGGGTGGCTATCCGCATTTTATGCTCAAGGAAATCATGGAGCAGCCTACAGTTTTGCGGGATACCGTCCGCTCTGCTCTTACCCGGGGAACGAATAATGCAGTTATTAACAGTCTTGACATAAACAGTTTCAACAAGATTGTGCTCACCGGCTGCGGTTCGGCCTATAACGCCGGCATGGTAGCCAAATACGTGTTTGAGCGGCTGTGCAGAATCTCGGTTGAGGTAGAACTGGCAAGTGAGTTCCGTTACAAGGATCCCATCATCGATAGTAAGTCATTGGTGATTTTAGTCAGTCAGTCGGGAGAAACTGCTGACACCATAGCGGCAATGCGGGAGGCCAAAGCAAAGGACGCAGTTACACTGGGCATTGTAAATGTTATGGGCAGTACCATCGCTAAAGAGGCGGATTATACCATCTATACTTATGCAGGTCCCGAAATCGCCGTGGCTACGACAAAAGCTTTTTCAGCACAGCTGGTGCTTTTGTATATCCTTGCTGTAAGGTTTGCTGTTAAGTCTGAAAAACTGTCAGAAGACGAGGGACAAAACTTGTTAAGGGAGATTGAGGCTTTGCCTGCGAAAGCGGCAGAGATACTGGCTGACATAGATCCCATCCAAAAATATGCCTCTCAATGTGTGGGCTGCAAAAGCATCTTTTTTATCGGCAGGAATATTGATTATGCCATTGCACTGGAAGGTTCACTAAAATTAAAAGAGATATCCTACATTCACTCCGAAGCTTATGCCGGTGGTGAATTAAAGCATGGCACCATTTCACTTATAGAAGAAAATACACTGGTTGTCGCTATCTCCTGCAGCGAGCGGTTGTACAGCAAAATTTACAGCAATGTAGAGCAGGTTATCAGCCGGGGAGCGAAGGTCTTCTTAGTCAGCAACACCTGTAAAGCCTGCCCGGATGATAAACTTACTTTGCTTGACTTGCCGCAGGTAAACGAATTACTATCACCGTCGCTATCAGTGATAGTTTTGCAGCTTTTTAGTTATTATGTAGCTGCAAACAAAGGGCTTGACATCGACAAACCACGAAATTTAGCTAAAAGCGTAACAGTCGAATAGGAGGCGTAAAGATGCATAGCACTGCAAACGAAGTGTTAGAGTTTATAAAGGAGAACGATGTAAAATTCGTCCGGCTTGGCTTTTGCGATCCGTTTGGTTTACAGAAAAATATCTCCATCATGGCGGATGAGCTGCCCTCTGCTTTTACAAACGGGGTATCGATTGATGCACATGCCATTCTCGGTTTTCGCGATGTAACTCATTCCGATTTGTTTCTCTTTCCCGACCCCACGACGATGACGGTACTGCCTTGGCGACCGGGGCCGGGCAGGGTTGTGCGTTTTTACTGCAATATTAAGAACCCGGATGGGTCTGCTTTTTCCCATGACGGCAGAACCATATTGGCTAATGTTGTGAAGCGCGCTGAGCAAATGGGATATGTTTGTAAAATCGGCGCAGAGTGTGAGTTTTATCTGTTTAAGACCGGTGAAAACGGAGAGCCTACCGCTATACCCCTTGACAGAGGCGGTTATCTCGATATCTCACCGCTCGACAAGGGCGAGGATATTCGACGTGAAATCTGTCTGACGCTTGAGGAAATGGGGGTCAAGCCGGAAAGCTCACACCATGAACAAGGGCCGGGACAAAACGAAATTGATTTTAAATTTGATGATGCCCTTGTCTGTGCGGACAATTTTTTAATCTTCAAGTCGGTTGTCAAAGCCATAGCTGCTCGTAACGGACTGTTTGCGTCTTTCATGCCAAAACCTATCCCCCATGCGCCCGGCAGCGGACTGCACGTAAACCTTTCCCTTATCCAAAACGGCAGCAACATCTTCAATAACGTAGGGACAGGGAAAGACACAGCAGCAGCAGAGAGCTTTATTGCCGGGATATTGTCACGTACACCAGAGATGACACTGTTTCTTAATCCCCTTGCCAATTCCTACGAACGTTTCGGTGAATTTGAAGCACCTAAATATGTATCATGGTCGCACCAGAACCGTTCACAATTGGTCAGGATTCCCGCTGCCAGCGGTGATAAGGTAAGGATGGAACTGCGATCTCCTGATCCTTCTGTTAATCCCTATCTTGCCTTTGCTTTGATTTTGACTGCCGGGCTGGATGGTATTGAAAATAATTTGTCTCTGCAGCCGCCCGTTGATGCGGATTTATACACGGCAGACGAAAGCGTGACCGGCAAGCTGCTTCCTTTACCCGGCAGCCTTGCTCAGGCAATCAGGCTTGCACGAGGCAGTGAGTTTGTGAAAAGTTTGCTTGGCGAGGAACTGTTAAGCAAGTATCTTGCCGTCAAGGAAGCAGAAGCAGCAGCATTTGACGCCGCCGAGGATAAAATAGAGTTTTACAGAGAAAGGTATTTTGAAGTAATATAAGCCTATAGGTCTTGAGGAAGGTGGCGAAAAATGGAAAGCGCTTTGATTGTTTCCCACACTGTAAAAGGTACGGAATATTTTAAGGATATTTTACGTGCGGCTTCCATTGAACAGATCGTCACCTTAAAGTCTGGTGGAGAAGCGCGGCGTCAGCTGCTGGAACGGGATTTCGATTTAGTGATTATTAATGCGCCGCTGCGGGATGAATCTGGGGAAAATCTGGCAAGACAGATTGCTCAGCAGGGGATCACACAGGTAATTCTGGTTGTGGCGAACGAGTACTTTGACGCCGTGTCTGCGGTCTGTGAAAACGACGGCGTGCTGACGGTCGCCAAACCAATTAACAAAGCTATCCTTTGGTCAGCATTAAAGCTGGCACGTGCTGCCTCGTTGCGGTTAAAGCGGATGCAGGCGGAAAACAGTACACTTAAGCAGAAGATTGAAGACATCCGCAGAATAAATCGGGCGAAATGCCTGTTAATATCTTACTTAAATATGAGTGAGCAGGAAGCACATCGCTACATTGAAAAACAGGCAATGGATATGCGTGTGACCAAAAGGGCAGTTGCGGAAGGGATCTTAAAAACATATGAGCGCTGATGAACCGTGATAAACAATTTGGTGTTATATCAAGAGGAGTGAAGGTATGGAACTCAAATTTACTAAGATGCACGGCTGCGGCAACGACTATATTTTTATCAACTGTTTTGACCTGGAATTAACATCTCCGGCATCTCTCTCGATACAGCTTTCCCCAAGACATACCGGTGTGGGCAGTGATGGTTTGGTTGTGATGCAGCGCTCCGAGATTGCAGACGCAAAAATGCGCATATTTAATCTTGATGGCAGTGAGGCAGAGATGTGCGGTAACGCCATCCGTTGTGTGGGAAAATACCTTTATGATAATGGGATTGTCCGCAGGCTGCATTTGCGGATTGAGACGCTTAGCGGAATTAAAGAGCTTTTTCTGGCCACAAAAAACGGGGTGGTAGCTTCTGTAAAAGTAGATATGGGCTGCGCAGAATTAAGGCCCGAAAAGATACCTGTGACGCTATCGGGCGAAAGCGTGATTGCCAGACCGGTGACTATTGGCGGCGTGCAGTACAAAGTAACCTGTGTGTCCATGGGGAATCCTCACGCCGTCATCTTTGCCAGAGATATTGATAAATTTGCTTTGTCTGAAATCGGCCCGCTGTTTGAAAACGACGCACTTTTTCCAGACAAGGTAAACACTGAATTTGTTGAGGTTCTGCAAAGAAACCACTTGAAGATACGCGTCTGGGAACGCGGCAGCGGTGAAACTCAAGCCTGCGGTACGGGAGCCTGCGCTGCGGCTGTAGCAGCAGTGTTAAACGGATACTGCGACAAAAACACAGACATAAAGGTCCAGCTGCCAGGCGGCGAACTAATCATCAATTACACAGATGAGACGGTTTTTATGACCGGTGAATGTAAAAAAGTGTTCGACGGGACGGTTACAATAGGGGAATTATGATGAGAGATTACGGGCTTGAGATAAAAAACAGGGTGGAATTTATCCGCAGTGTTTTGAGAGACGCAGGTGCTGACGGCATAGTTTATGGCAACAGCGGCGGCAAGGACAGCGCCCTGGTCGGCATCCTTTGTAAAATGGCGTGTGCCAATACGGTAGGCTTAATTATGCCATGCGGGGCAAAAAGAAACTATCTCAGTGACAGGATTGATGCTGAAAATGTAGCGCAGCAGTTTGCTATAACTACAAGGATGATTGACTTAGCGGCTGTAAGAAATGAAATTGTGCGCGCCGCCGGGGAAATAACTAAGCTTACTGAAGCCGCACTTGTCAATGTGGCTCCACGGCTGCGGATGACTGCTTTATACATGGTGGCAGCAAGTGAAAACCGGCTTGTTGCCGGAACAGGCAACCGGAGTGAGGCCTACATGGGCTACTTCACAAAATGGGGTGATAGTGCCTGCGACTTTAATGTCATAGCCGATCTTACGGTTTCAGAGATCTATGACTTTTTACGCTACTTAAGAGTGCCTGAAAATATCCTGAACAAAGCTCCGTCTGCCGGTTTGTATGACGGACAAACTGATGAAGGGGAGATGGGTGTTACCTACCAGAGCATTGATAATTTCTTGCTCACCAACACAGGCCATGCTCGTGGCAGAATTCTCATGGAAAAAATGCATACAGCCACTGCACATAAACGCAAAATGCCTATAACATACTGTCCACGAGCTTGAGGAATCTTTGCTGACAATCCAGTTTAGATCAAAACGGGAGGGAACGCGCATGTTGGCTGAAAGATATGAACTTAATAAAAATCTTGCTCAAATGCTGAAGGGCGGAGTAATTATGGATGTTACTACCCCTGAGCAGGCACAGATAGCTGAAGAAGCGGGAGCCTGCGCCGTGATGGCTTTGGAACGTATTCCGGCGGATATACGGGCGGCTGGGGGAGTTTCCCGGATGAGCGATCCGCAGCTGATCAAAGAGATTCAGGCTGCCGTATCTATTCCGGTGATGGCTAAATGTCGGATAGGACATTTTGTGGAAGCCCGGATCTTGGAAGCAATTGAGATTGATTTTATAGATGAGAGCGAGGTCCTTTCTCCTGCTGATGATAGATATCATATAGATAAAACACAATTTGTCGTTCCCTTTGTTTGCGGTGCTAAAGATCTTGGCGAAGCTCTGCGCAGAATAAATGAAGGGGCGTCGATGATCCGTACAAAAGGTGAACCCGGTACGGGCGACATTGTGCAGGCCGTGAGGCATTTACGTATGCTGCAGGCGGAGATTCGCCGGCTGGCATCCATGAGCAGGGATGAGTTGTATGAGGCTGCGAAACAACTGCAAGTTCCGTATCAACTAGTTGCTTTTGTACATGAAAATAAAAAGCTGCCGGTGGTGAATTTTGCTGCCGGAGGTGTGGCGACGCCTGCTGACGCTGCACTGATGATGCAGCTGGGAGCGGAAGGTGTATTTGTCGGGTCGGGAATCTTCAAAGCGGAAAACCCCCAAAAACGCGCTGCTGCCATTGTTACGGCCGTTGCCAATTATCAAGACGCGAAATTGTTAGCCGAACTTTCGGAGGGGTTAGGTGCAGCCATGGTGGGCATCAATGAGCAGGAAATAGAATTACTGATGGCTGAGAGGGGCAACTAGATGAAAATAGGAATTCTGTCCCTGCAGGGTGCGTTTCTTGAACACGAAATAAAGTGCGCAAAACTAGGTGTGGACTGCTTTGAAATAAGGAACAAAGGAGATTTGAAAACAGGTTTTGATGGTCTGATCATCCCTGGAGGAGAGAGTACGGTTATCGGTAAACTGCTCCGTGAACTTGATTTATTTGACATCATGAGGGGAATGATTGGCGATGGATTACCTGTTTTTGGCACCTGTGCCGGCATGATTTTACTGGCTAAAAACATTTTGAATGACGACAGGTTGTACTTGGCTACAATGGATATTACCGTAAAAAGAAATGCTTATGGGAGGCAGCGGGACAGTTTTTACACCGTCGGGGATTTTGCCGGCTATGGTAAAATCCCCATGACCTTTATCCGCGCTCCTTATATCGAATCTGCTGCTGCGGAGACGGAGATTCTAGCGGTCGTAGACAATAAAATTGTCGCAGCAAGACAAAAGAATCAGCTGGTTACAGCTTTTCATCCTGAGTTGCATGAAGACACATGCGTGCATGAGTATTTTTTTAACATGTTTTGACTAGTTGTGCCTGCTATTTTTAACGGGATCTGCTGAACTAATTAAGGTGGTGGATGAAAATAGATGGTCAGGAAAGGCATGGCAATAAAAATTGATCAAGAGTTAATAGAATATTTAGAGGATCTGTCTTATCTTACGCTCTCGCAGAAAGAAAAACAGCGGTTGACGGGCGACCTGCAGGAAATTTTAGAGAGGATGACGCTGCTTGCTGCTTTGGATACAGAAGGTGTCTGCGAACGCAGTCATCGCTTTGGTGGCGTAAATGCTTTGCGGGAGGATGAGGTGCGTCCTTCTTTTAACCGAGAACTCATTTTGAGGAACGCACCGCATCGGAATAAAGAAATGTTTATGATGCCGAAAACGGTGGAGTGAGGGGCGAGTGTAGATGATTGGTTTAAGTGCCCTGGAACTTGCAGAGGCAGTCAGGAGCGAACAAATTGGTGTCGCCGAAGCAGTAAAAGCGTATCTTGAGCGTATAGAAAATATCGACAGCCAACTTAATGCCTTTCTGACGGTGTCAAGAAAGGAGGCCCTCACCCGTGCTGAAGTTGTGCAGAAGAAAATTAGCGCCGGTGAAAGGCTTTCCGCGCTTGCCGGTGTGCCAATTGCCCTGAAGGATAATATTTCTACCACAGGTGTTACGACCACCTGCGCCTCAAAAATGCTGGCTGGCTATGTGCCGGTGTATAACGCCTCAGTAGTTGATAAATTGGAGCAAGCGGGCATGATTGTAATCGGTAAACTTAATATGGATGAGTTCGCCATGGGCGGCTCCAGTGAAACAGGGGCGTTTGGACCGGTACGTAATCCTTGGGATATGACGCGTGTAGCCGGTGGATCTTCGGGCGGTTGTGCCGCGGCTGTAGCCGGCAGGGAGATCCCCATTGCGCTCGGTTCAGATACGGGAGGCAGTATACGTCAACCATGCTCTTTTTGCGGCGTGACCGGCATCAAGCCGACATACGGCTCGGTTTCTCGTTACGGTCTTATCGCCTACGCGTCGTCTCTTGACCAAATCGGCCCGCTTGGGCAGGATATTAACGACTGTGCCGCTCTCTTATCGATTATCTCCGGACCGGATGAAAAGGACAGGACTTGTGTTATAGACAAACCGTTTGTTTTTTCTCAATCTGTGCCTGAACGGTTGGAGGGGATTAAGATTGGACTGCCCAGTAACTATTTTCACAGCGGTATTGATGCGGCAGTCAAAGATTCCGTGCTGGCAGCAGCAGAAGAGTTGGCGTCGGCTGGTGCAGAGGTTGAGGAATTTGTCATGCCGCTGATGGACTTTCTGATACCTGCCTACTACATTATCGCCTGCGCCGAGGCTTCATCCAACTTGTCACGATTTGACGGGATAAGATACGGCTACCGGAGTGCAGAAGGGAAAACGCTGGCTGAAGTTTACCGACTTTCTCGCAGCGAAGGCTTCGGGTTAGAGGTAAAAAGAAGGATCATGCTTGGTTCATTTGTTCTTTCGTCTGGATATTATGACGCTTATTATAAAAAGGCTCTTCAAGCCCAGGTGCTGCTTAAGGATGCGTATAACCACCTGTTTAAATGTTTTGACCTGATATTGTCCCCCGTCGCACCTACTACTGCGTACAAACTTGGCGAAAATGTCGATGATCCGCTCAAGATGTATCTGGGGGATATCTACACCGTGTCGGTTAATCTGGCCGGACTGCCATCCGTTGCCCTTCCCTGCGGGTTTGATGGGCAGGGGCTGCCCATTGGCTTACAGTTTATTGGGGATGCTTTTGCCGAGGAGAAGCTTATCCAGGCGGCACGGGTATACCAAGGGCGCACAGACTACCATACAAAGCGGCCGGGGTGGACCTAATACCCGGTAAAACAGCAAACACTCACGGGCTGAGCAACGTGCTGAAAAAAGCTCTTGACAAAGATCCTGACACGTAGTAATATTCATTCGTAAACAGCAAAGGTGCTGTGGACGCTTTGTCCGCGGCACCTTATTTTTTTAATTTCAGCAAGGGGAATCTCCCTGAAAAAACTCTTTCTCACGAGCGCGTCAGTAGGTGTTGATGCAGGGCAGAAAACCGGTCCCAGACTGCTAAGTGCTGCAATTATTTCAAGTGGGAGGCTGATTGTCATGAAGGATATTACCAAGTTGTTTGGGAGCATGGTTTTTAATGATTCTGTTATGCGGGCGAGACTGCCAAAAGAAATATATAAGGCATTGAAAAAAACAATCTCACAAGGTACACATTTAGAGCCGGATGTTGCTAATGTGGTGGCTAATGCTATGAAAGACTGGGCGGTGGAAAAAGGTGCTACCCACTTTACCCACTGGTTCCAGCCGATGACCGGGGCTACGGCCGAAAAACATGATAGCTTTATTTCTCCTGTCGGCGACGGAAAAATTATCATGGAGTTCTCAGGGAAGGAGCTTGTACGCGGTGAGCCGGATGCTTCCAGCTTCCCGAACGGAGGACTGCGTGCTACCTTTGAGGCGAGGGGCTATACTGTCTGGGATATTACCTCATATGCCTTTATTAAGGATAAAACGCTGTGTATCCCCACCGCTTTCTGCTCATATGCGGGCGAGGCCCTTGATAAAAAGACACCTCTACTGCGCTCCATGGAGGCCATAAATAAGCAGGCACTGAGAATTTTAAAACTTTTCGGGCATAGTGACGTACAGCGTGTAATTACTACTGTCGGTCCGGAACAAGAGTACTTTCTGATTGATAAAGAGATGTTTTTAAAACGCACAGACCTGGTTTATACAGGCAGGACACTGTTTGGTGCCCGCTCCCCTAAAGGACAGGAACTTGATGATCACTATTTCGGCAGCATTAAGCCGCGTGTGGCTGCTTTTATGCGAGAGCTTGAGGAGGAACTGTGGAAGCTTGGTGTTTATGCGAAAACAAAGCATAACGAGGTAGCACCGGCTCAGCATGAACTGGCTACGATTTATACGACAACAAACATAGCTGCTGACCACAATCAGCTGACAATGGAACTGATGAAGAGCATTGCGGGTAAGCACGGTCTTGCCTGCCTGCTCCATGAAAAACCCTTCGCCGGCGTCAACGGCAGCGGCAAGCATAATAACTGGTCTATTGCTACCGATACCGGTGTCAATCTGCTTGCGCCGGGTGAAACGCCGTGTGAAAATGCACAATTCCTGCTGTTTTTAGTTGCGGTTATTAAAGCCGTGGACGATTATCAGGATTTACTGCGTATTTCGGCGGCAAGTGCCGGTAACGATCATAGATTGGGTGCTCATGAGGCACCACCGGCAATTGTATCAATCTTTCTTGGCGATGAGCTGACGGCAATTTTGGAATCACTGGAAAACGGAACTGCCTACCGGAATAAAGAAATTCCTCAGCTGGAGATCGGCGTGACCGCTCTGCCGCATATTCCGAAGGATACGACTGACCGCAACCGCACCTCACCTTTTGCCTTTACCGGTGACAAGTTCGAATTTCGCATGCTCGGTTCCGCAGTTTCGATTTCCGGTCCGAATATTGTATTAAACACCGTGGTTGCTGAGGTTTTACGGCAGTTCGCAGATCAACTTGAGCAAGCAGACGATTTCAGTAAAGCTTTGGCGGGACTCATTAAAAAGACCTATCATGAGCATAAGCGGATTATCTTTAACGGCAATAACTATGCTGAGGAATGGGTGGCTGAAGCAAAGCGGCGTGGATTGTCAAACTTAAAAACTACTGTGGACGCACTGCCTGAGCTGGTTTCGCCCAAGAGCAAAGAACTGTTTACAAGGCATCAGGTTTTCTCGGAAGCGGAGCTAAAATCACGTTATGAAATTTTGCTGGAGGGTTATTGCAAAACACTGCAAATTGAAGCCTTGACAATGGTTGACATGGTTAAGAAAGAGATAATTCCTGCCTGTATAGCCTATCAAAATGAACTGGCAGAGCTTTTAGGCCGAAAAAAAGCCTGCGGCAGCTATGACTTTTCCCTGGAGGACTATTTACTAGAACACATTTCCAAGCTGTCGACATGTTTGCTCAAAAAGCTAACTGTCCTGGAACATGAGCTGCTTGAGTCTAAAGAGAAACAAGAACTGCTTTCCCTTGCCGTTTTTTATCGCAACCGGGTGTTTGCTGCCATGTTGGAGCTACGCCAGATCGTTGACGAACTGGAAATAATTGTTTCTAAAAAACACTGGCCGCTGCCGACTTACGCAGACATGTTTTTCAGTGTACTGTAAAACACCTCCGGACATATGTCAGAGCCGGTATTAACAGCCGAAAAATTACTTCATATAAAGAAACGGTAGAGCTATTGATAGCTCTACCGTTTCTTTATGTCGGATAGTTATATATCAGCTCTGAATTGCTTTCTTGTCAGTGGCTTTTTATGTTCTGAGAATATTATTGCAGAATCTCCTTAACGGCAGCCTGTACACGTGTGCCGTCAGCCTTACCCTTTACCTGCGGCATTACTCTGCCCATTACTTTCCCCATATCTCTCAGGGAAGCAGCATTAACTTCTTTAACTGCCTGCCGAACAATGGCTGCCAATTCCTCGTCACTTAACTGCTCAGGCAGATATCTTTCTAAAATGGCAATCTCCTGCTCATTTTCCGCTGCTAAATCATCGCGGCCGCCTTTTTTAAACTCTGCAATAGCATTGCGGCGCTGTTTTATTTCCCTGTTGATGACGGTAACTGTTTCTTCCTCCGATAGTTCCCTGCGCTGATTAATACTTTCATTCTTAATAGCGGCAATTAGCATACGCAGCGTTGAAACTTGCTTTTTATCACCGGCTTTCATTGCCTGCTTCATGTCAGCCTGGATTTGCTTTAGCATTCTGTTCCCTCCTGGTAAAAACTACTTTTTTTCATTATAGTTTGCCCCTGGAGCAAAAGCAAATAAAAAGAAAAAGAGCTGCGGTTACAGTTATGCAGCTCACTAGAAAAGGGGTAAAGAAGGAGAGATTCCAGTTTTCGTAGTTACAGCATACAATATTTACATTACTTTTTTATAAACAAAATATTAAAACCGTGCTGCAGTCAGCACGGTTTTGTCCTGGTTATCCGAAGGGGGGTGCTAAGGGGAATCCCTGTTTAATATAAGCTTTCCAGTGTGCAGCCGGGATAATAATGCCGGAGGATTTCCGCAAAGCTTCGTCCCTCCGCGGCTAACCCCCGACTGCCCCATTGACTAAGCCCGACGCCATGCCCATTACCTCCGCCCTGAAAGTGAATGGAAGTAAGGTTATTGCCGCTGTCACGCCGGAGATCAAAAACAAAAAAGGCGCTGGGTAAAATGGCGTAATTGGCCACTGTTGAGCCATCATGCCGTGTCAGGATGATATCTTTATCTCCAACTGTTTTGATTGGTCGTAAGGTAAAGCGGATGGTGTATTCTTTTAACAACCTAAATGTGCCCTTTTCTCCCACTATTTCCAGCTCCATGATATTACCGCCGGCCCCGCGGCGGATAACACGCAGATCCAGCAGTTTACCGAGTGGATCTGCCGGGACTGCCTTGCTGACAAAGGCATTGCCCTCCTTTGTCAGCACAAACTGTGGTTGGGCCTGATAACGTTCAGGTAAATACTGATTCAGGACGGCGGTCAGCTCAGCGGCTGTCATTTCCACCTGCCAGCGAAACCAGGGAGAGTTTTGGTCAAAAGCTCTCCAATTGTTTGTGGTAAAGAATTGACGGGCGCCTGCTTCAGCAGCCAGCTCAGGCAGTTGTCCGCTGCTTAATTGAGAAACGGCACGTAAATAGGGGACTGCAGGACCGGGAAAACTCCCGCTTGCTTCATCGTGCCATACATCTTCAAAGTTTGCCGTTACACCGGCGGAAGTAGAGAAGAAACGTGTATCTGCAATTGCTCCCTGATATTTGACAATTATCCCCCGCGTATGGTTGACAGCAGCGGTACTGGCTGGATTGGTCGGGACATTGTTATAGACCTGAGAAGAAACGCTGTCGTCAACATGGGCGCCATACTGTTTAAAACCGCCCCGGTAAATGGCAGCAGCGGCATATGTCCGTGCTGCTACTGCCTGTACCTGCAGAGGTACGGCACCAAAACTAACGGGCATTTCGCTGGGTACAACAGAATACAAATAATTTTCCAATGGTACTTCATTGACAAGGAGTAAGGCGCCGTTGCGCTCCGTTACTTCTATATGACCGCTGTAAGCAGGGGTAAAAGGAGGAGTGCCGCGCTTTATTGTTGTTATATGTATTTGCCCATTGTTTTTCGGGATGATAAAAAGACGACTGCTGAAAATCTGTCGGCGACCATCGGCGAAAATAGCCTCAATACCATTCTCTGCCGGATTTAAAATTAATTTTTGCCCGCTGGTAAAATGATACTCCCGGTTTGTTAACTTTTCTGTCACCAGGTAGGAGGTATCTGCAGTGAGTGTAATACTTTGATGAGAGAGACTGCTAAAGCCGGTTGTGTTCAGCAGTACCCTGATCTTCTCCGGTCGATATTCTGTCGGCAGTATAATTGCTTTCACCTCATTATCCTGCCGATAGAGGATTAAGTTTTCCATTCCTACCAGCAGAGATTTTTTGTCAACCACTTGATAGCTGTCTGCTTGCGGTAGAAAATAAACAACATCTGCCGCTAGACGGTGAAAGCCCGTCATTTCCCCTTCGATTGTCTCCTCACTGATGGCGAGCAGCTTACTTAAGGCATCGGCAGCATAGGGTTTGAAGTAAATAAGCTTGTTGTCTAATGCTACAGCGATACCCACTGTGCCTTTTTCCAGAGTCGTCTCAGCCGGCAGCGCAAATGCACTGCTGCCCTGCGCAGTTACCAGAATTACCTGCTCAGGAGTTATTTTACTGATTATTGCTTGCTCCAATACCGTCAATGACGGTAGAGAAGTAATACGCCACTTGCCATCTTCTCGTAGATAGGCGATTGTAAATAAATTTGCTTTACCGTTAATCTCTAAGGCTGCTGTAACGGAAGCGCGTTTTAACGAGTGTAGGTGAACCTCCTGAACTGTAGTTCGAGCAGCTAATTCTGCGGCTTGTAAAGCGGAAAGCAGGGTCTCCTGATTGCTTAAAGAAGATGAGAGGTACTGCTGAGCCTCTGTGCTACCGCTCAGCGCAGCAGAAAAAAAAGAGTTGGTAGTGGCAGCCAGTTCATTTTTTGTCTGCTGGAGATAGTTAAACCCAAGCAGAATGCCAAGACCCAGCAGCAGGATTATAAACAGTGCCTTTTTCAATTTTTCACCTCATTTATATAGAATTGACGGCTAAAAGCAGGTAAGCTTATTGACCAGAACATATGTTTGCTATATAATGGAACAAAATGGTATAGGGGGAATGAAAATGCTGGCCAGGGTTACCGGCAGCACCATTGTAGGCATAGAGGGCAGAATGGTGGATGTAGAAGTATATCTTTCCTCCCAACTGCCAAGCTTTGATATTGTCGGACTGCCCGATACGGCTGTACGTGAAGCACGCGATCGAGTCCGGGCTGCGATTAAAAACAGTTATTTACAGTTTCCCCAGCAGCGCATTATTGTCAATTTGGCTCCGGCAGATTTAAAAAAAGAAGGTCCGCAGCTGGATTTAGCAATGGCGATAGGTATTTTACAGGCCAGTGGTCAGCTGGATTTAGAGGATGTACCGTGGGTTTTCCTGGGCGAACTGGCTTTAGACGGCACCTTACGCGGTGTACGTGGTGTGCTGCCGATGGTAATGGCTGCCCGGGATGCCGGTTACCGCAATCTGCTTCTGCCCTTAGCTAATGCCGGGGAAGCAGCCTTAGTCAGCGGTGTACATATTATTGGCGCTTCTTCCTTAGGGGAGGCTATAGCAATTTTAAGCGGGGCACAAATACCGCCGCCGCTGCCGCGGTGCAAACAGCTTCCCCAGCCGGGTACAGCTGATTTCCAGCAGGTAAAAGGGCAGGAGGGGGCTAAACGGGCCCTGGAAATAGCTGCCGCCGGAGGGCACAGCCTGCTTATGTCCGGGCCACCGGGGTCGGGGAAAACAATGTTGGCCCGCTGTGTTGCTTCAGTTCTGCCGCCCATGACAGAAGAAGAAAGTCTGCAGACAACGACCATTTATAGTGCCGCAGGGCTGTTTAAAGAAAACAGCGGCTTAATGACCAGGAGACCTTTTCGCAGTCCTCACCATACAATTACACCGGCCGCATTATGCGGGGGAGGACGCCATCCCCGTCCCGGGGAAGTTAGTTTAGCTCATAATGGAGTTTTATTTCTTGACGAACTGCCTGAGTTCCGCCGTGAGACTTTAGAGGTCCTGCGCCAACCTTTGGAAGAAGGTTTTGTAACTGTAACCAGACTGATGGCTTCCTATACTTTTCCTGCCCGTTTTATGTTGTTGGCCTCCATGAATCCCTGTCCCTGTGGTATGCTCTCTGATGCCGAAACAGAATGTGTCTGTTCTGAGCGGCAGATTCATCACTATCGCCACAAAATTTCCGGGCCCTTGTTAGATCGTATGGATATCTTTGTTGAGGTGACCCGCCTGCGGTATGACGAAGTGGCAGGTCACGGTACCGGTGAACCTTCTGCTGCCATTGCCAAACGAGTAGCCGGGGCACGTCAGCGGCAGCAGCAGCGTTTGCAGGCTGCAGGTCTGTCCTGTAATGCCCAAATGGCGCCACAGCATATTCAAAAATTTTGTCAGCCCGATGCGGCAGGACGTGATCTGCTGCGTCATGCCTTCACGCGATTACACTTAAGTGCCCGTGGCTATGACCGCATCCTCAAAGTTGCCCGTACCATTGCCGATTTGGAGGCGGAGCAAAAGATTCAAACACGGCACCTGGCAGAAGCAATTAGTTATCGGCAAACTGTGAATTTTTAGTACTTGAATACTGGCAGCATCTTCAGTGTTTGCCTATTCACTTTTATCTATTAAATCGTAGTAATATTGGTTTAGTGATCCTGCAGGTTGGTCAAGCATAATCAAACTATANNTGACCTTCTCACCTTGATGTTGTCGATAAAGTCCATAATTTCTTGTTTTGCTTTTTCACCTGTGACCGCTAATTCTTTTTGTTCATGAGCAGAAAAGAAAATACTGGTATTAATGGTTTGCGGCAAAGTTTCTTTCGCCGCGAGTAATTCCGTAGCTTGTAGAGGTTTGAAATAACTAAGACCCACCAGTAGTAGAAGAAAAATGATGGCAACTGTTATTTTCTTGATTATAAGCACATCCTTTACTAGTATATTTAGTGAGTTTGCAGCAGCTGTTGATGAAGGATTGTCAGTGCTTCTATATTGTTGTCCCAGTGCAGCATTTTACAAGCTTCCTCATAATCTACCCATTTATAAGCAGTATGTTCGAATGAAAGCGTAATGGAGGGAGAATCTTTAACTTCTACTGCCAAGACGGACATGAAACATTCCACGCCGTTCATATCGAAAGAATAATAATGTCGGGGATCAAAAACACGTTCATAAATTTCTATCCCTGTTTCTTCGTGAAATTCACGCAGCGCAGCATAGCGGTTAGCTTCCGGTTCTTCAATAAAGCCCGTTACCGGCTGCCAATAACCGCCTAATTCCTGGCTGCGTTTTAATAGTAGGTACTGTGGTTCACAGTTTTGCCAACGATAGACAATAGTCATGATACAGCGTATAATGACAGATCACTCCTCTTAGCTACTATAGCCTTAAATCAAAGCGCGGGCAAGACCATTTCTCAACACTCTTACCCATATTATACAGAACTATCATTGGGTGTGCCTCAGGTTAGCCGTTAGTTATATTTTTACCGGAAAAAGCGGCCAGAGTGACAAAATAAAAAGAGATAGCCTTTAGCTGGCTATCTCTGTATTTTATTGAAGAACTATTTATATTGTTTCACTGGCAGTACGCGAGCAATATAAACATGGTTAGAGAGAACATTGCCGCGGCCGCTGAAATCAAAATATTCAGTAACATAGTCAATACCGTTTGTGGAACCTTGACTGGACCAATAATGGAGACCAATAATCCTGCCGTCATTGTCACGTACCCAGTGCAGGAAAACTACCGTATGTCCGGTATGATTGGAACGGGAGAAATCAAGAAAGTCACCTTTTTTTGCTTCTTCCCAGTTATGAATTTGCCTGCCGATACCATATTTCTCCACCGCTGCTGCCACATTGCTTGTACGTTTATTGCCGCTGGCAACGTACCAGAGCATTTGAAAATCCTGCAGCTGACTAAAGCTCATCCCGTTAAAGTCATCTATGGGCAGGCCTAATTTGCGGTTGCGTGCCTGCATGGCTTTAAAAAAGACTTCAAAAGTTATGCCGGAACAATGGCTTGCCCGATTCCCACTGGGATGTGCTTTAGCTATAATGCTGCCCTGATAGTATAAATTTTCAGTGACACCATTGTAATTGCGATAGTCATTATTTAGTAAGTAAGGATAATTACCAAGGGGATAAGAAGCAATAACATTAAGCACATAGCTATTTAAATCAGTATCAGCATGATTGGACTGTGGTGCTGCAGGCGGCACAGGTGCATCAACCTGTTTGTCTGCGGCCGGCTGCTTGGCAGCTGCTGTCTTGGTGCCTTTACGGTCAGCCAAGTGTATTTTGCGCTCTGCCTGTGGTTGGCTTACAGTATCAGTGTTTTCTTGGGCTGCAGCTTGTTTTGTACCGCTTTCCGGAACAGCTTCTGCTGCTGTTTCAGTTTTTGGTTCGCTATGTACAGGTTCCTGAGCAGCCTCTTTTGCTTCCCTGTTGATTTCAGGCGAAGCGTGGGGAGCAGCTGTGCTGGGACTTTCTGCTGCAGCTAGCTGTGTGCTTTGTCGGGATAAGTCTTTCTCCGTGATGCGGTCGTTAACACTTACGGCCGAGAGCAGGAAAATGGTGAAAAATAGTATCAGGTAAAATTTGCCGGATTTTAAGTATTTCATCTCTTCCTCCATAAAATAACTTGTCCGTTACATTATACAAGAAGAGGCTCTCTCCTGGTATCTGTAAGTATTGGCAGTATTGGAGAGAAATGTGATTCTCCAATGCTGCGTCCAGGTAAGGAAGCAATACCAGGCTGAGATAATTCTTTCCGATAAAAAAGGGACAGGTCTTAATATAAAAGACCGTCCCTTTAAACTGCCAGGCTGCAGCCGATTTAGCACTTCTATTGGTTACTGCTGCTGTTGTCCCTGATTTAGCGGATTATTTTGGGCAAGATAATTTAAACGACTGGTCAATTGGTGAATATGGTTATCCATATCCTGAGCCAGCTGTTGATACATTGCTTTGGCCATTTGATCCTCTGTAGATTCGGCAAAAGTTGCATAAGTTCCTTTAGCGCTTTCGGCAGCGGCGATGGCTTTCTTGAGATCCGATACAACAGTCATCAGGAAACTACCTCCTCTGTTATGGTCTGTTGTTAGTTTGGGCTAAAAATATTAAAGATAAACAGATTTTGTTAGACACCAGGCCGGTGTTATAGTATAATATTGCTATTATTTTTTAGCCGGCTGTAAAATTGAGGGATTTTTTCTGTAAGAAATAACGGGAGGGGAACTGTTTTGCCTAGACTGACTATCTATGACACAACCTTGCGTGATGGATCACAGCGGGAAGGTATTTCCTTTTCCGTCACGGATAAGTTAAACATTACAAAACGTTTAGATGAATTTGGTATTGATTATATCGAAGGCGGCTGGCCCGGGTCTAACCCCAAAGATATTGAATATTTTCGCAAAGTACGCCAGTTAGAGCTGAAGCATAGTAAAATCTCCGCCTTCAGCAGCACCCGGCGGGCCAGAATTCGTGTGCAGGATGATCTGAACATTCAGGCACTTTTAGCTGCCGACACACCTGTCGTTACTGTCTTTGGTAAATCATGGGATTTCCACGTAACGGAAGCTTTAGGCACAACTTTAGCGGAGAATATTGCCATGATCCGTGAGACTGTGGCGTATTTAAAAGATAAAGGCCGTGAGGTAATCTACGATGCGGAACATTTTTTCGATGGCTATCGCCATAATCAGGAATACGCACTGGATACCATTTTAGCAGCTCAGGAGGCCGGCGCCGATCTACTCGTTCTGTGCGATACCAACGGTGGCCTTATGCCTTTTGCGCTGCAGGAAATATTGGCAGACGTAATCAGGGAAACCAAGACGCCCCTAGGTATTCATGCCCATGACGATGCCGGCATGGCTGCTGCTAATTCCATCATTGCTGCCAAAATGGGTGTGCAGCAGATTCAAGGTACGATTAACGGTTATGGTGAACGCTGCGGTAATGCAAACCTCTGCACCATAATACCTAACCTGCAGCTAAAACTGAATGTGCCGTTGGTGGAACCGTCACAGCTGGCAGATTTAACACGTCTCTCACGTTATGTTGCTGAACTGGCTAACCTTTCACCGCAGGAACAGCACCCTTATGTAGGTGAAAATGCTTTTGCCCATAAGGCCGGCATTCATGTAGATGCGGTGCTGAAACATGCCCATACTTACGAGCATATCCAACCTGAGCAGGTAGGTAATGTTAGGCGTGTTTTACTGTCTGAACTGTCCGGCAAAAGCAATGTGCTGTACATGGCGCGGGAAAAGAAGCTGGATTTAACTAAGGAAACACCGCAGACAAAAGCATTGGTGGCCAAATTAAAGGAGTTAGAATATGAAGGTTATCAGTTTGAAGGGGCAGAAGCTTCCTTTGAACTGTTAATTTGGAAAGCGTTTAATGTCCATGAACAACTTTTTGAGCCGCTGGGCGTACGCACCATTGTGGAGAAACGTGGCAGTAACGGCAGTCTGGTATCTGAAGCTACGGTAAAAGTACGCATTGGTGATAAAGAGTATTTAACCGCCGGTGAAGGAAACGGTCCGGTTAATGCCCTGGACGAAGCTTTGCGCAAAGCTTTGCTGGAAGTCTATCCGGACATCAAGCACATGCATCTGGTAGACTATAAGGTACGTGTATTGAATGGCCAAGACGGAACTGCTGCCCGGGTACGCGTACTTATTGAAACTGTAGATGATCGTACTAAGCAGACTTGGGGTACGGTCGGTGTCTCTCCCAACGTGATTGAGGCCAGTTGGCAGGCCCTGGTAGACAGCGTGGAGTATGGTTTATTAAGTGCTAATCAGGCAAAATTACAGCAACTGCGCAAGGCAATTCAGCAGTTCAGAATGGAAGGATAATATGAAGAGGAAGTTACAGGGGTTGGCGACAGGGATAGGAAGTCTGCCTTATCTTTCTGCTGCACCGGCGCTGGAGCTCATCTTCAATTCCATACCGGAATTACCTCATTGGCCGCAGCTGCCGGCGGCTGGAGACAAGGAAGGGTTGGTACGGCAATTTTTAAGTCCTTTGTTGGAACGAGGCTTAGTCATCGAGGCCGCAGGGCGGGCCCCCTATTTTGTGGCTGCGGCCAAAGACTGGTTAGCATTACTGACGGAATTCTACCACGAAGTCTTAGAACATAGTACACAGGCGGCTATTGACAGTTTTGCCTTTCCGCCTGAAGTGGCCGCCGGCTACTATGCTTTTCTTAAGCACCTGCAGCAGGAAGGTCCCGGGCCGGCCTGCTTCCTGAAAGGGCAGCTGACGGGACCCTTAACAATGGGAATTGTGGTGACTGATGAAAACATGCAGGCATCTTTCTATGACCATGACCTGCGTGAAGTGATTGTCCGCAGTCTGGCGATGCAAATTCGCTGGCAGGCTCGTTCTCTGCAGCAATTTGGTCTGCCTGTGCTGCTTTTTCTCGATGAACCTGGTTTGTACGGCTACGGGCAGGCTGCCTTTGTCGGGCTTGCACGGGCTGACATTCAGGAGTGTCTGCACACTTTAATTGACACAGCCCATGAGGAAGGCGTGCTCATTGGTATTCATGCCTGTGCCGGCATCGACTGGTCGCTTCTTTTTGAGCTGCCTTTTGATGTGATTAATGTAGACATGTACAATTATTTTACCTCACTGCTGCCGTATGTGCAGGAATGCGGCAGTTTTCTTGAGCGCGGCGGCATTTTGGCCTGGGGCATAGTGCCCACTTCGGCAGAGGCAGAACAGGAAACAGCCGCATCGCTGTTGTCCCGACTGGCGCAATATCAGGCACAGCTTGCAGCCAAAGGTATCAATGAGGCTGCTTTACAAAAACAGCTGCTTTTTACACCCAGCTGCGGTACAGGTACTTTGACCACAGCACAAACTACAGCTGTTTACCGGCTGCTGCAGCAGCTGGCAGAACATTATCAAGTGAAATACCTATGACAGACAAAGTGCATGATTTCCCTCAGCGAGGGAAATTCTTGTTTTATGGGTTTAAAATAATAGAGGGAAATAGCTGGGCTGTGTGGAAATTATTTGTGGTAACAGTATTCTTAGGGGGGTTTTGATGGATAGTATCGAGCGTTTTCTCAAAGAGATTTGTGAAGCGCCTGGTGTATCCGGCTATGAACAGCCGGTGGCGCAATTAATTAAAGCGGGCATGCGTGATTACGCAGATGAAGTGCGTGAAGATCGCTTAGGTAACCTTATTTTTTTTAAGAAAGGTACCGGCGAAAACCGCCCTCGTATTCTGCTGGCTGCCCATATGGACGAAATAGGCTTTATGATCACTAAAATTGAAGAGAATGGCTTTTTACGTTTTGCTCCTGTTGGCGGAATTGATCCGCGGACTATTGTTGGTCAGGAAGTATTAATTTATGCTAAAGAAAGACTGCACGGCGTGATTGGTGCCAAGCCACCGCATGTGACCAGTGATGAGGAACGTAACAAAGCTTATGAGCTGGAGGAAATGTTTATTGATGTGGCGCTGCCGGAGGAACGGGTCAGAAAACTGGTCTCTGTTGGGGACATAGTTATCATCAAACGTGAGGTAATCAAGCTGGCCGGTTCAACTGTGAGCGGTAAAGCCATGGATGATCGCGCGGGTGTTGCAGTGCTTTTAGTCTGTCTGCAGGAGCTGGCTCGTTTACAGCACTGTGCAGATGTTTATGCTGTGGCCACAGTCCAGGAAGAAGTAGGGGTGCGTGGTGCCACAACCGCAACTTATGGGATCGTGCCGGACATCGGTGTGGCAGTAGACGTCACCCACGGTGACATGCCCGGTGTACCGGAGCATGAAACCTGCCGTTTAGGCAAAGGACCCGGTATTACTATTGGGCCCAATATTCATCCCACCCTGGGAGAAGAACTGATACGTGTGGCCAAAGAGTATAATATCCCTTATCAGCTGGAGACAGCAGCCAGACCAACAGGTACCGATGCCCGGGCCATACAGGTTTCGCGCGGCGGTATTCCGGCCGGTTTAGTCTCCATTCCACTTCGCTATATGCATACCTCGGTAGAACTGTTAGATTTGGCAGATGTTAAAATGTCGGGGCGTCTGTTAGCTTACTTTGTCGCTGCAGTGGATATGGCATTTGTGGAGGGATTATCATGCTGTTAAAAAAGTTATCTGAGGCTTATGGCGTTTCCGGAGATGAAGGCAACGTACGCAGTCTGTTACGGACGGAACTGCAGGACTATGCTGAAGAGCTGACAACAGACTCCATCGGCAACTTATATGTAAAAAAAGGCCTGGGTAAAAAGCCCCGTGTGATGCTGGCTGCGCATATGGATGAAGTTGGTTTAATGGTTGTCGGTTTCGAAAAAAGCGGGCTGCTGCGTGTTACTGCTGTCGGCGGTTTGGATCACCGTGTTTTAGTATCTAAACCGGTTGTCGTTGGCAATAATCATGTGCCTGGTGTCATTGGAGCTAAGGCAATTCACCTGCAAAAACCCCAGGAACGCAAAAAACCGCTTGAAATAGATAATCTCTATATTGATCTAGGTGTCCAGAGCCAGGAGGAAGCAGAAAAGTTAGTCAAAATAGGTGATTATGTAGCTTTTAGAAGTTCAGTTAATGAGATAGGCGAGAACTGTTTGCTGGGTAAAGCTTTTGATGATCGTGCCGGATGTGCCGTTTTAGCCGAAGTAATGAAAGCTGATTTCGATTTAGAGCTAACCGGTGTTTTTACCGTACAAGAGGAAGTTGGACTGCGCGGCGCCGGGGTGGCAGCCTTTAATGTGCATCCTGAAGCAGCGCTGGTTTTTGAAGCTACCTCTGCAGCTGATGTGGCAGGTACTAAGGAAGCAGGTCATGTGACACAAATAGGGCAAGGTCCTGCCATTACAATCATGGATTCATCCTTTATTACACCGCAGTATATGATTGATTTGGCAGTAAAGACGGCAGAAAAATTAGGCATACCCTACCAATTCAGACGCTTAACGACAGCCGGCACAGATGCCGGGCAAATTTCACAAACTCATGAAGGTATCCCCAGCCTTGTAATTTCTATACCCTGCCGCTATATTCATTCACCGGCAACTCTGATCAATTTAGATGATTATCAGAATACAATCCGTTTGGCTAAAGGGATTTTAAAAGCCATAGAAGAAGGAGGCCTGCCCTGTGAAGGAACTGCTTAAAAAACTCTCCGAAACTTACGGACCGTCGGGACGGGAAGATGAGATTGCCCGCGTGATTCGTGAGGAGATACAAGATTATGTTGATGAAGTTTTTCTTGATAAGATGGGCAATCTATTTGCCGTTAAAAAAGGGACAGGCACCAAAGTGATGGTTGCCGCCCATATGGATGAAATAGGGGTAATTATTACTTACATCGATAAAAACGGTTTCTTACGTTTCAGCAACATTGGTGGAGTCTCTCCTTTTATTATGCTGGGCCAGCGCGTTGTTTTTGCTAACGGTACTGTGGGTACAATCGGTATGGAAAAGTTGGATGATATCAAAAAGCTGACTTTAGATAAATTGTACCTGGATATTGGTGCCAAAGACAGGGAAGAGGCAGCCAAGCTTGTTAAGATTGGCGACATTGCTGTTTCTCAGCGCCAGTTAGTGTTTGCCGGCGACCGCGCTATCGGCAAAGCTATGGATAACCGTGCCGGTTGTGCCGTGCTGATTCAGGCCATGCGTGAATTAGGTGACACCAATAATGAAGTATATGCTGTCTTTACTACCCAGGAAGAATTAGGTTTGCGCGGTGCCCGCACTTCCAGTTATCGCGTAAATCCTGATTTGGGCCTGGCAGTAGATGTTACTTTAGTTGGGGATACACCAGAGGCCCCGCCGATGAGCGTCGAGCTGGGGAAGGGAGCAGCAATAAAAGTCAAAGATAACTCTGTAATCTGTCACCCGAAAGTTAAAGAAATGCTGACCAAGATTGCAGAAGAGCATCAGATACCTTACCAATTTGAAGTGTTAACGGCCGGTGGTACCGATGCCGGTGCCATTCATCTGACCCGCGAAGGCATCCCATCCGGCGTTATTTCCATACCCTGCCGCTATGTGCATACACCGGGTGAAATGGTTGACATGGATGATATGGAAAGTGCAGTTAAACTGCTAAAAACCTTCCTTACTCAGCCGATTGAAATGGACAAAATATATCCCTGTGCTCTTTAATCAGAAAAAAGCGGCGGCTGTCTGATCTCTGTCCCGATATGAAGGTAAAAAAATGCAGCGAACCGACAGCAGCTGCAAAAAAATGTTCCTTGCAAATTTACCGTTTGTATGTTATATTTACTGATGTAGCTTTTTCAGTTGATAAATGTGTCGGAGTGGCGGAACAGGCAGACGCGCACGTTTGAGGGGCNNTCAAGTCCCGTCTCCGACACCATAATTAATAACAATAAGCCGTGGAGTTATCACCACGGCTTTATTATTGACGCCCGTGTACCAGGATTGTTGCTAAATTGAGCCTGCAAATTAAGGGTGACCACATGGAAAAAAGTCTGTATACAGGCCGCTTCAATTGTTTTGAGGCGGCTTTTTTGATCTTAAAAAATACTCTTTGTTTAATTCCGGAGCTTTTTTCCTGCCGCAGCAAAGGAAAACATGGATGTTTAGCGAAATCAAGCATTATTGAAGAAGGTATGCAGACTAAAAGCAAGGGGTACATTTTAAAATAGAGATCAAAGGCGGAGAAAAATGAAAGATTATGGGATATTTGATGTCATTGGTCCGATTATGATTGGTCCTTCCAGTTCTCATACAGCCGGGGCGGCCCGGCTGGGTTACCTGGCCAGAAAAATAGCCGGGGAAGAAATCAAGAAGGTTGTGTTTTACCTGCACGGCTCCTTCGCTAAAACCTATGCCGGTCATGGTACCGACAGAGCTTTAGTGGCAGGTGTGCTGGGGTTAATGCCAGATGACGAAAGAATTAGGGATGCATTTTTACTGGCGCAGGAAAAAGGTCTTCTTTTCAGCTTTCAAGAGCTGGATTTGGGAGATGTTCATCCGAATACCGTCCTGATGGTCCTGGAGACTTTGTCCGGGGAAAAATGGGAAGTTGCCGGTTCTTCCATTGGTGGCGGCAAGGTACGCATTATTCGCATCAATGAGCTGGAAGTAGATTTTGCGGGAGAGTATACAACATTGATCACTTACCATCAGGATCGGCCGGGAGTAATTGCCGATGTTACTGCTGTTCTTGCCAGGCACAACATAAATGTAGCTTTTATGCGTGTGTTTCGCGTGAAAAAGGCGGAAAATGCCGTCTTGATTGCAGAAACTGATGAGGATATCAGCGATTCTATTCTGGCTGAAATAGCAAAGAATTCTAAAGTGGCTCAGGCAAAAGTTTTACGGCCATTATAATGAAGGAAAGGATATTATGATGATGCAGATCAGAAACGGAGCGGACCTGTTGGCTATCTGCAGGGAGAAAGCTATGCCCCTGCACCAGGTGATGCTGGCCTATGAAAGCAAAAAATCCGGGAAAACAACGGCGGAAATATTTGCGTTAATGCGTACACAGCTGCAGGTAATGTACAGCAGTACACAGCAGGGGTTAAGTGAAAATTCGAATCTTCAGGGACAGATTATCGGCGGAGAAGCAAAGAAATTAAAGCAGCGCAGTCAAAAAACTAAACCTGTTTGCGGTTATACAATGGCCCGAGCCGTTAGTTTTGCCTTAAGTGTAACTGAAGTAAATGCTTCAATGGGACGGATTGTGGCTGCTCCCACTGCAGGTGCAAGCGGTGTTTTACCGGGAGTGCTGTTTAGTCTGGCCGAAACACATCAGCTGGCTGAGGACCAATTAGTGGAAGGGCTGTTTACGGCCGGAGCCGTTGGCTTAGTGATTGCCAAGAATGCCTCACTTTCGGGAGCGGCAGGAGGATGTCAGGCGGAAATAGGTTCGGCATCAGCCATGGCAGCTGCTGCCGCAGTTGAATTGGTCAAGGGTTCCCCTGAACAGGCTTTACACGCGGCAGCAATTGCTTTGAAAAATTTACTGGGGCTGGTTTGTGACCCAGTTGCCGGCTTAGTAGAATCCCCCTGCTCTAAAAGAAATGCTGTTGGTACGGCTAACGCTTTAGTTGCCGCGGAAATGGCTTTGGCCGGGATTGAAAGTGTAATTCCCTTTGACGAGGTGGTAGCGGCGATGTATCAGGTAGGGCGTACCTTGCCCCTTACACTCAGGGAGACGGCAGAGGGCGGCCTGGCCATCACGCCTACTGGTATTAAATTAAAGAAGAAGATACTGGGAGAGAATGACGATCAGAGTGCCTGCTCGGCATGTGGGGAGTGTTCTCAGGCTTAACTGATCTTTTTAGATAATTTTTCGCTGCGTTCCATTGAAGGCTGACAAAGCAAGGGCCCTGCCGGCAGTTAAATGTCGGTAGGGTTTTAATAGTATGGTAATTATACTGCCTGGGTAGAGGATATTACGAAATAATTAAAGCTTCTAAACCAGCAGGATATTTGTCCGGATCGGTGAAATCCTACAAAGACAATCAACTTTCTCAGAAAAAATATGTAGAAATTGTTGTCCATGCTTTATAATATAGGAGGAGCAACCTTTGGGAGGTGGAGGAGTTGTTAGAACTAAAGAGTATTAGTCTTACACTGGCAGATGAAAAGAATGAAGTACAAATTTTAAAGGACATTGATTTAAAACTGGAAGCGAAGAAAACATATGTTATGACCGGACCTAACGGTGGCGGAAAATCTTCTATCGCCAAAACAATTATGGGAATTTATCAGCCGACAGCAGGACAGATCCTGCTTAACGGTGAGGATATTACCAGTAAAAGTATATCCGAGCGTGCCCGTTTAGGTATCGGTTATGCCTTTCAGCAGCCGCCCCGTTATAAGGGGTTGACAGTTACTGAACTGTTAAGTATAGCAGCCGGGGCAAATGATCTGAAACAGCAGTGTGATATCCTCTTTGATGTAGGACTTTGTGCACAAGATTATCTGGAGCGGGAAATTAATGCCAGTTTCTCCGGCGGAGAATTAAAACGTATAGAAATAGCCAGCTTGTTGGCCAGAAATTTAAAAGTTGCAGTGTTTGATGAACCGGAAGCAGGAATTGACCTGTGGAGTTTTCAAAAATTAACAGAGACTTTTGAGCGGGTGCACGAAAAACATGATACTACCCTGGTAATCATTTCACACCAGGAACGTATTCTGCGGCTGGCAGATCAAGTTATTGTTGTCAGCGATGGACAAATTAGCGAGCTTACTACGGCGGAAGAATTCCTTTCCGAGATTGAGAGAATTGACCTGAACTGCCGCTGCCGTGACGATTGCATCAAAGGAGAGATGGCCAATGCTGAGTGCAATTGATAAAAGATTACTGCAGGAAGTTGCTGATCTGCATACGATACCGCAGGGTGCTTATAATATCCGTAAAAATGGACAAGGTCTCAGCCGTCAGACAACGGCCAATATAGATATTGTGACCAAGATAGATAAGCCTGGGATCGATGTCATAGTTAAGCCCGGCACCAAGGGCGAAAGTGTGCATATTCCGGTTATTCTGTCAGATAGCATATCTGATTTGGTTTACAATACTTTTGAAATTGGTGCTGAGGCAGATGTATTGGTGGTGGCAGGCTGCGGCATTCATAATACCGGCAGCAGTAAAGCTCAGCATGATGGTGTGCATGAGTTTTTCGTCCGTAAAAACGCCAAAATGAAATATGTGGAAAAGCATTATGGCGAGGGTGATGGCAGCGGCGCCCGTGTGCTCAACCCGAAAACTGTGATTGAAGTTGAAGAGGGGGCCACTGTGGAGCTGGAGATGGTTCAGATCAGGGGTGTTGATCAAACTGTCCGTGATACGGAAGTGCGTTTGCATAAGAATGCCCGGTTAATTGTCACGGAAAGACTGCTTACTAATCTGGATCAACGGGCGGAATCTAACATTACAGTTGAACTGGTGGGGGAAGATGCCACAGCGCAAATTATTTCTCGTTCTGTCGCTCAAGATAATTCTAAGCAAATATTTCATTTAAACCTGCGGGGTTATGCTAAATGTCGCGGTCATATTCAGTGTGATTCTATCATTATGCAAAATGCTCAGGTTTCTGCTATCCCCGAAATTGCTGCTTTTCACTCTGATGCCGAGCTGGTTCATGAAGCCGCCATTGGCAAGATTGCTTCAGAACAATTGATGAAATTAATGACTTTGGGGTTAACGGAAAAAGAAGCAGAGGAGACAATTTTACAGGGATTTTTAAAATAATTAACATGCGACCACTCAGAGCGAGTGGTCTTTTATTTTTTTTGCTGTCATCTTTCCTCCAGTATTAATCCGGACACAAAACATACACGTTTCTGCATAAGATATGTTAAAGTTAATAGATTTTAGTGAGGATAGGTGATTATGAGAATCTGCGAAGAGTGTGATAAAAGAAACAGGCATGCAGTGATAAAAGAATATAGTGTTGAGAATTTTTGCTCGCAAAATGGGGCGGAGGTTGAGGCTGATGGTTAAGCTGTACTTGCGTGCCGGCCATGGCGGTCGCTATGTAGGTACTGCAGGTAATGGCCTCATCGAAAAGCAGGAAACCTTACGTCACGTCCTGGCACTGGCGGAACAACTATCACATTATGATGTTGAGCTAAAACTGGCCAGGACGACCGATGTAACTGTAGAACTGGCTGACAGCATCAGAGAAGCTAATAACTGGGGAGCAAATTTATATTATTCATCTCATATTAACGGCTTTAATGACAGTAGTGCCTACGGGTACGACAGCCACATCTATACTAGCCCGGATGCTGAAAGTATACGGGTGCAGAATATACTGCATCCAAAACAGGCAGCAGTTTGGGTAAAGCATGGCAGTCGCGACCGGGGGAAAAAACGCTCTAATTTTGCAGAACTGCGTGAAACAAAAATGGCCTCAATTTTAATAGAGAATGGTTTTATCACCAACTATAATGATGCACAGCTGCTAAAAAAAGCTTCTTTTATACAGGAATTAACTGCGGCAACGGTAGAGGGACTTGTTGAGCTTTATGGTTTAAAGAAAAAGGAGGCGTCAGAGGTGCCGGCCAAAATGTATATTGTTCAACCAGGCGATAATTTGTATCGGATTGCCAGAAAGCATAATATGACACTGTCTGATTTAACAAACTTAAATCCCCATATTACCGATCCTAGTTATATAGAGGTTGGTGATATCATCTTTTTGACGCCGCCCAGCGCATTTGAGGTTGACTATGCTGTTATGAACCGACAGCTAATTCTCTGTCAAAAGAAAATTGAAGAGTATGAGGTCTTAGGCAAAGAGATTAATTTGTTATCACAACGTTTTTTGTCATAATTATTGTTATTAATAAAGCAAAATGCCCAGATCTAGTCGCTGTTAAATGTCCGTAAGTTGCTAGTTTAGGTGACGAGAAAGATAATAAG
>LSQX01023181.1_pt1 | contig 65845 bp, 62 predicted proteins | sample 654561 | NCBI WGS metagenome assembly LSQX01 (sample SAMN04489861, study PRJNA283612) | anaerobic digester metagenome | isolation source: 4 biogas reactors fed with cattle manure at either 37C or 55C with and... | place: Denmark: Kongens Lyngby | collected 2014
GTACAAAAGCTTCTCCTGCAAAAACAATCAAGCCGATTCTGTCACGGCCCAGGTTGTCTACCAGACGCGATACCGCCAGTTTGGCCCGCTCCAGTCTGTTGGGAGAGTAATCCTGAGCCATCATTGAATTGGAAACGTCCAGAGCAATGATAATTTCTACACCTGTACGCTTAACTTCCTTAACACGTGCCCCCGTACGCGGACGTGCCAGACCGAGTACAAAAAAGAACAAACCCAGTGAAAACAAACTGATTTTCAACCATCCTCGGCGGCGGGAAACGGTAGGCATAAGAGGTTCCAGCAGCTTAGGGTCTCCAAACCGCCGGAGCATTCTTTTACCATAATTCCTGTACAACCCGTAAGTAACAAACAGGAGCGGAATCACCGCAAGAATCCATAAATACTGTGCCTGAGCTAACTCTATCATATGTTATTAAGGTATTCTTTTCAAAACAATCCAACGTAGCAAAAATTCCAAAGCCAGGGCAAACAAAGTAATTAATGCAAAAAATACAAACTTTTCTTTATACACAGGAAAAGAATCTACCAGCGTTTTGCTTTTTTCCATCTTGTTAATCTGGCTGTAAATAGACATTAACTTGGTATTGTCTGTTGCCCTGAAATATTCTCCACCTGTCATGTCTGCAACCTGTTCCAGCAATTCTTCGTCAATTTCAACCGGTATCTGTTGAATCTGTACACCATAGGGTGTCATGACCGGATAAGGAGCCGTTCCGCGCGCTCCCACTCCAATGGTATATACCCGAATACCGTAGGTGCGTGCTATTTCAGCTGCCGTTAACGGGGTTACTTCGCCCCGGTTGTTCACACCGTCCGTAAGCAGGATTATCACCCGGCTTACGGCGTCCGAATCTTTTAAACGGGCTACTGCCGTAGCCAATCCGTTCCCTATAGCCGTTCCGTCTTCAATCAATCCCGTCTGCACGTCCTTCATCATATTAATAAGGGTAACTCGATCTGTAGTCAATGGACATTGTGTATAAGATTCCCCGGCAAACACCACTATCCCCATCCTGTCGGTAGGTCTTTCTGCAATAAATTGGATAGCAATATCCTTGGCAGCCGCAATCCGGTCCGGTTTAAAATCGCGGGCCAACATAGAAGAAGACACATCAATAGTAAGCATGATGTCAATTCCTTCTGTTGTTGTAGTTTCATAATCTGACGAAGAGCGCGGACGAGCCATGGCCAGAATCAAAGCTGCCAGAGCAATCAACCGCAAGATAAACGGTACATGGTACAATGTTTTCTTAAAGGACTTACTGCCGTGTTTGAACGGCTGGAGGGACGATACCTGCAGTGCCGGCGCATTTTTCCCTTTCCATTCCTTATACACATACCAACCCGCCAAAGGAATTAGCAAGAATAACAAAAACAGAAGCCGTGGGTATTCAAAAAACATATATCAATAATTTATTCTCCTCACTCCTCACTCCTCACCTCCACTGTATGAGTTACAAAATAAATGGCCTGGTCCAAGGCTGTTATATTTTCAGATTCCGATGGAACGTATTTGGCGAATTTTGCCAGATCTCCTATCGTAAGCATAGAAGACAATGTGTCCAACACTTCTTTCGTAAGCAGTGTATCGTTGTCCTGCTGTGCTTGTAAGGAGGCAAGCATTTCTGCCGAGGTTTGCTCCATGGCCTGAATACCCCACCTTCCTTTCAGGTACAGACGTAACGTGTCTGTTATAAGGGTATAATATGGTTTTGCTTTTTGCTTTTTCCAGAGCTCCTGCTTTTTAATAGCCGTAAAGACCTTAAGAGCCGCTATGTGCGGAGGGTCCTCCGGATCGGGATTTCCAAAAACAGGCAAATTTTCTCTACGCCGTTTCACAATCCGGACAGTCAGCAGGATGGCTGCAGCCAAAACCAGAATGGCAGCAACCAGGGATAACACCTCGGCCCATGTTATCGGATACCGCATTTGCGGTTTGATTCCATACGGCTCAAAAGAGGTGGTGTCTATTGGTATGGTATTTACATACAAATCCGGCCCCTGGAACAGCAGGGTGTCTATGGTTCCGTCTTCTCTTTTTAAGTAAAGGGGCATGTGGGGCAAGCTGTAAGAACCGCTGTCAAACGAGGTAATCAGTATCCGTGCCCGTATGCTTTCCACACGCCTTTTACGTACCAAAGAATCCAGCTTCAGTTGCGATAGCGCCTCTACACCTTCCGTGATATTAAAAGGAAGTTCCGGAAAGGCAGCGGCTTCAATTTCTGTATTTATCCAACTATCCTTTGGCAGGAACATGTTCCACCATACCTGATCTCCAATAAGAATGCTGTCTTTTTCCAATACAGATTCCAATGCAGCAGCCGGTGGCTGTTGCCCCGCCGTTGTTACCGGCCGCTGTTGCGCAGGGCTAACCAGCGGGCAGAGCAGAAGCAACGTTAAAATCAAACCATACAATCTGAATCTTGGCATAATCAGGGTCTGTTTTTAAAAAGCCGGATCAACGGTTGAACGTAATCCTGATCCGTAGCTATCTTTACGAAATCCACCTGGTATTTGGTAAGGAGGTTTTTTATACTTTCCTGGCTGGTCTGGTACCAGCGGGCATACTCTTCCCTCACTTTTCTGCGGGAAGTATCTATCCATTGTTCACGGGCTGTTTCGGCATCTGTCATACGTACCAGGCCTATGTTGGGAAGTTCGGTCTCCCGATAGTCGTAAATTTGAATGGCCGCCAGGTCGTGTTTGTTAACGGCAATTTTCAATGCCTCTTCAAAACGCGGGTGTTCATCAGGTCCTACGTCCATCAAATCTGACAAAAGAAATGCCGTACAACGTTTTTTTATGGCATTTGTTAGAAAACGAAGCGCTTCAGAGATGTTGGTTCCTTTGCTTTCTGGCTCAAACTCCAGCATCTCGCGTATGATGTGCAACAAGTGAGACCTTCCTTTTTTTGGAGGAATGAATTTTTCCACCCGGTCACTAAAAAACAGAGCGCCCACCTTGTCGTTATTTAGAGAAGCCGAGAAGCTTAATACAGCAGCTACTTCTGCCAGCAATTCTTTTTTCAGTTTCTCCCTTGTTCCAAACCAGCGGGAACCGCTGACATCAATAAGCAACACAACTGTCAATTCCCGCTCCTCTTCAAAGACCTTAACGTAAGGAGCATTCATACGCGCTGTAACATTCCAATCCATATTCCGAACATCATCGCCAAACTGGTATTCACGTACCTCGCTGAATGCCATCCCCCTGCCCTTATAGGCAGAATGGTACTCTCCGGCAAAAATCTGCCGCGACAATCCTCTTGTCCTGATTTCTATCTTTCGAACATTCTTGAGCAAATCGTTAGTCATGAGCAGCTATTAAGGAACTTCAACAGCATTAATGATAGAAGTTATGATATCTTCTGGTACTACGTTTTCTGCCTCTGCCTGGTACGTAAGACCAATTCTATGACGCAGTACTTCATAAGCAACAGCACGGACATCCTCAGGAATGACATACCCCCGACGCCGGATAAAAGCATAAGCTTTAGATGCAGTGGCCAGGGATATGCTGGCCCGGGGTGAAGAGCCGTATGCGATCATCTGTTTGAGCTGTGGCAGGTTGTAATTTTCCGGTTCCCTTGTTGCAAATACCAGATCAACAATGTAACGTTCAATTTTTTCGTCCATATAGACTTCCCTTACAACTTCACGTGCTTTTCGTATGTCTGCAGGTTTTAATACCTGAGCTGCTGTGGGAAATTCTCCGGCATTGTTCATACGAATAATAAGCTTCTCTTCTTCTTTTTTAGGGTAATCCACAACCACTTTTAGCATAAAACGGTCCACCTGCGCTTCCGGTAACGGGTACGTTCCTTCTTGCTCTATCGGGTTTTGTGTTGCCAGAACCAGAAAAGGCTCCGGCAAGGGGAACGTGTGTTCTCCAATGGTTACCTGTCTTTCCTGCATAGCTTCCAGAAGAGCAGACTGCACTTTTGCCGGAGAACGGTTGATTTCATCTGCCAAAATAAAGTTTGCAAAAACAGGTCCCTTCTTAACCTGGAATTCTTCTGTACGCTGACTGTATATAAGCGTTCCTATAAGGTCCGCCGGCAACAGATCCGGTGTAAACTGAATACGGCTGAATTTGGCATCAATCACACTTGCCAGTGTCCTTATGGCTAACGTTTTAGCCAAACCGGGAACCCCTTCAAGCAAGATATGACCATTTGCAAGAAGCCCAATCAACAAGTTTTCTACCAACTGCTTTTGTCCAACAATTACTTTACTCATTTCCAGGGACATAATGTCAACAAAAGCACTTTCCCGCTGAATCCGTTCGTTCAACTCTTTAATGTTTACGCTTTCCATATTTTCAATTATATTTGTCAAAGATACATCCTTTATGCGTTATTTTATTCACTTGTCCTTTAACGGAACTAACTACCACGGCTGGCAAATCCAAAAAAACGCACCCGGTGTACAGGCCTTTGTTCAGGAAGCACTCAGCCGTATATTGGGCAATGCCACAGCTGTCACCGGTTGTGGCCGTACAGACGCGGGTGTTCACGCAAGGGACTTCCGGGCTCATTTTAATTATTCCGACAACCCCCTTGATTGCGACCTCTTAACTTACAAAGTTAATGCCATATTACCTCAGGACATTCATATAAACGGCATTTTTCCTGTTCCTGAAAACCTGCATGCCCGTTTTCATGCAACCGGCAGAACCTACAGGTATTTTATCCGCACAACCAAAGAACCCTTTCTAAAGGAGTTCTCTGCTGCCCCCGGAACGTATGCCGACAAGCTTCCGGACATGGAACTGATGAACCATGCAGCTGCGTTACTTGTGGGAACTCACGATTTCACAAGTTTTGCCAAATTACATTCAACAACAAAAACCAACATCTGTACCGTAACAGAAGCCTTCTGGTTTACCACAGTACCGGAATTTGCCATTGAACCCCTTTGGGTATTCCAGGTTACAGCCAATCGTTTCTTAAGAGATATGGTTCGTTGTATGGTAGGAACGCTGCTGGAAATTGGGAAAAAGAAAAAACCGGTGGAATGGATTTTGCAGTTAATAACAGAAAAAAATCGTTCTTTTGCAGGATATTCCGTACCGGCCGAAGGCTTGTTTCTTTGGGAGGTTACTTACGACACATTTAAACAATAAACTGATATGTTGCACATTGTACTTCAAACAGAAGCTATTGCAGAAGCTTCTTCCTCTATTTCCTTATTGTCCATGGCCGCAAAAGGCGGATGGCTTATGCTTGTTTTACTGGCCTTATCCATTATGGCAGTCTATATTTTTGGGGAGCGAATGGTTGTTTTACGAAAAGCCGCCAAAGTAGATGAAAATTTTATGAACAATATAAAAGAATACATATACGACGGGAAAGTCCAATCTGCCATACATCTGTGTGAAAGCAAAAACACGTTGACCGCACGACTCATCAGGAAAGGACTACAAAACATAGGACGCCCCCTTACCGATATCAAATCTGCTATTGAAAATGTAGGAAGCATTGAAGTAGCACGTTTGGAAAAAGGGCTTCCTGTACTGGCTTCCATTGCGGGAGGGGCCCCCATGGTTGGGTTTCTGGGAACGGTTTTAGGTATGATTAAGGCATTTTACAATATGTCCATGGCCGGCAACAATATTGATATTACCCTCCTTTCAGAAGGAATCTATATTGCCATGGTTACTACGGTGGGTGGCCTGATAATTGGTATTCCCGCATATTTTGCTTACAATTACCTGGCAACACGTATTGGGTCCATTGTTAATACTATGGAAAAAGATACGCTGGATTTTCTGGATCTGTTGCAGGAACCTTTAAAATAGGAACGTATGGCTATTAAAAGAAATACAAAAGTGGAGGCCAATTTTACTATGGCCTCTATGACAGACATTGTGTTCCTGTTGTTGTTGTTCTTTCTGGTAACTTCAACACTTATTAATCCCAATGCCCTTAAGCTCTTGTTACCCAAAAGCACCAACCAGATTCCTGATAAAGGACAGGTAAGTGTTTCCATAAAACATTACCAACAGGCCGGCACTTTTTCCTACCACATAAACGGCAGCAACAATGCCGTTCATTTTAGTGAGATTGAACCCAGAATACAAGAAATACTGCAAGACAGCGACGACCCTACCATATCCTTGTACGTAGATAAGTCGGTTCCCATGGAACAAGTTGTTCAGGTCATGAACATTGCAAAACGCAACCGGTACAAAATTATACTGGCTACTTCTCCCGAATAGTTGTTTTAAATTATGCATACAGGACGGGAAAATAATACAGGTATTATACTCACCGTAGCATTTCATCTGCTGTTGGTTGTCTTTCTTTTATTGCTGGAGATGCAGTTCTCTCCTTCGGATAAAACAAACCTGTTGCAAATTGAAATTGAACTGGAAGAAGAGCAACCTCCTGAACCTGTCCGGCTTCTTGCAGAACAAGGTACGGCACCCAGATCTCCTCGTCCCGTTCCGGAAAAAGAGCCGGTTCTGGTACAGCAAGCTGTAGTACCCACCCCGGTGGAGGGAGAACAACGTACTGCAGAAAGCACCCCTACAGAAGAAGGCGATGTAGCAGTAACAGACCCGGACCCTCCCGTAATCAACGAGAGGGCTTTATTCCGCAGCCGGGATAGTGACACCCTGCAGGGTGAACAGACAGGTCTCCGTACTTTCCCGCAGAGACAAGCCGGTGACGCTGCCGGCAATACAGATACAGGCAATCCTGCCGGACAACCCACAGCCCAGCTGGAAGGACGCTCCATCGTTGGAAAGTTGCCTCTGCCGGAATATGCAGAAAATCTTTCAGGAAGGGTAGTTGTAAAAATCCTGGTTGATACGTACGGTACAGTTGTTTCTGCCACTCCCGGCATAGAAGGTACTACAGTGCAAAACAAAACCCTCTGGGAAGCAGCAAGGAAGGCAGCCTTACAGGCACGTTTTAACGTATCCGGTACTGCTTCCGCAATTCAGGAGGGCAAAATCACCTATGTGTTTGCTTTGAAATAACCGATTCTATTCGTAACGCAGCGCTTCTATGGGATCCAGCCTGCTGGCACGAACTGCAGGTATGTAGCCCGACAGAATACTGACTACAAAACACACGGCAACACCCAGCAACATCCACAACCACGGCACGATAAAAGATGTTTTCATACCAATAGAAGTCAGATTCCCTGCAAAAATACCCAATACTATACCTCCAACTCCTCCCAGTTGTCCAATAACAATCGCTTCAAATAGAAATTGCTGCTTAATTATGGCAGAAGTAGCTCCCATGGCTTTTCGGACACCAATCTCCCGTGTTCGCTCATTGACAGACACCAACATAATATTCATCAACCCAACTGCTGCACCCAGGAGCGTAATAAATCCAATAATCACGGCTGCTACGGTTACTATCCTCATGGTTTCCATGGAACGCTCCAACATATCTTCGCTTCTTTCAATCTGGAAATCGGTCTGGTCTGTAGGAGAAAGCCTCCGAACTGTCCTGAATCGGATCTCTGCTTCTTCATAGGCACTTCTGCTGTTTTGACCTGGATTTGGTTGGATCTTAATTTGAAAATTCATATTTTCTCCACCGAATGCACTACGGGCATTCCCAAGTGGTAAGAAAATCTGCTTGTCTGCTCCTCCGCCAAAAGAAGAACCCTTAGAACGCAACACACCTATTACCTGATACCGTCTGCCGTCAACATTCAAAAATTCCCCTAACGGATTCTTTCCTCCAAACAGATGAAGCAACCCATCCCCGATAACCGTAACAAACCCCGAAGAGCTCATCTCAAATTGCGAAAAAGTACGTCCTGAAAGAAGGTCCAGCGCATTTACCTGAAAATATTCCGGATTTACTCCCATGGCCGTAATATCCGGGTTGGTTTTCTCTGACCCGTAACCAACTTCCAGCATACTGCGTGCCGTTGCATACACTGCAATTTTTGCAGGAACAGGATAATTTTCAATGAAATCCATTGCCTGCCAATACGTTATGTGAGGTCTGTTCCGCACCCTTCTTCTTGTTTCAGCAGATTGACCCCGCAAGGATTTGGACCGAATAGTTATGGTGCTGGCTCCCATACGGTTAAAGCTATCTGTTACAGAACCTTTTATTGCGTCAATGGCTGTAAGGATACCTACAAGCGCCATGATGCCTATGGCAATCATCAGAATGGTGAGGATAGAACGCAATTTATTGGTCTTAACTGCTGTAAGAGAAACATTTAAGTTTTCACGGAATAAAGGAGAAAATCTCAAAAAGGACGGACGCTTCATAATGCAATATTAAGAAATTTCACGTACATTTGCGGTTCAAAATCAAAAAGAAATGCAGAAAAAAGAAGATTCCGGCAAAAAGAGTACGGAAGAACGCCCAAAACGCAATCGCATAACGTCCTCTTACCAGCAGGAATCAGGCCGCGAAAAAACCCGCCGGGATGGCGGCAACGACCGGGAAAGACCACACCGGAATAGTGGCTACAACTCTGACAGGCCACGCCGCGAAGGCGGCTACAATTCCGACAGGCCACGCCGCGAAGGCGGCTATAATTCCGACAGACCACGCCGTGAAGGAGGCTACCACTCTGACAAACCACGTCGCGAAGGCGGCTATAATTCCGACAGACCACGTCGCGAAGGCGGCTACAATTCCGACAGACCACGTCGCGAAGGCGGCTACAAATCTGACAGGCCGCGCCGCGAAGGAGACTACAATTCTGACAGACCACGTCGCGAAGGCGGCTACAATTCCGACAAACCGCGCCGCGAAAGCACGGCACGCAAAAAGGAGCAAGCCCCCAGCCCCAAACAACCCAAAGTTCCGGGAGAAATCAGGCTGAACCGGTTTATCGCCAACTCGGGCCTTTGTTCACGCAGAGAGGCTGATATTTTCATAGAAACAGGACTTGTTACCGTAAACGGCCAGGCAGAAACACGCCTTGGCGTCAAAGTCATGGCAACCGACGATGTACGTGTAAACGACCAACGCATTAAACCGGAGGCCATGACGTATCTGATTATGAACAAACCCAGTGGCTATGTGACAACCATGAAGGACAAGAATGCAGAAGACACCGTCATGGATCTGATTGCAGGACAATGCAAACAGCGGGTTTTCCCGGTTGGCAGACTTGATAAAAACACCACGGGAGTGCTGTTGTTCACGAACGACGGAGACCTTACAGAAAAACTCACCCACCCTTCCTACAACAAGAAAAAGATTTACCAGGCCCGACTTGATAAAAACCTGAAAAGATCTGATATGGAGAAACTGGTAGAAGGGATTCAGCTGGAAGACGGTCCTATGCACGTTGATATGATTTCATACCTGGACAACGACGAGAAAGAAATTGGGTTGGAAATCCACTCCGGAAAGAACCGAATAGTTCACAGACTCTTTGAATCACTGGACTATAAGGTAAAAAAGCTTGACCGGGTATATTTTGCGGGACTTACAAAAAAGGGATTGGAACGCGGGCAATGGCGTTTCCTGACGCCGGAAGAAGTAAGCAGGCTAAAAACAGGTTTCTATGAGTAACACATGAAAGAATCCCGAAAAGCAGCAGTACATAAAGCCGGATTTGTCAACATTATTGGAAATCCCAATGTGGGGAAGTCCACCCTGATGAACACCCTTGTAGGTGAAAAATTATCTATTACCACACCCAAAGCACAAACTACCCGCCACCGCATAATGGGTATTGTGAACAGTCCCAATTATCAGATTGTCTACTCAGATACGCCGGGGATTATCCGTCCGCATTACCTGCTACAAAAAGAAATGATGCAGTTTGTTGACACAGCCATAACAGATGCTGATATCGTTTTGTATGTTACGGACGTTGTGGAAAAAGCAGATAAAAACAAGGAATACATAGAAAAACTTCAGCAACTGGAAGTCCCCGTTCTGGTGGCACTAAACAAAATTGATAAGAGCTCCAGGGAAGAAGTCATAATCCTGCTGGCTCTCTGGCAGGAAAAGCTGCCCAACGCCACCATATTCCCGGTAAGTGCCTTGGAAGGTTTTAACATGGAATCTCTCCTAAACCATATCCTGGAACATTTGCCCGAAGCGCCTCCCTGGTTTGATAAGGAACAACTGACAGATAAAAGCCTTCGGTTTTTTGCTTCGGAAATCATACGTGAAAAAATCTTCCGCAATTACGCGCAGGAAATACCCTATTGCACAGAAGTAGAAGTGGAAGAGTTCCGGGAAACGCAAGAACGTTACAGTATCCGGGCCATCATTTATGTAATGCGAGATTCACAAAAAGGCATCCTTATTGGCAACAAAGGCAGTGCCCTTAAAAAAACCGGAACACAGGCGCGCCTGGATATGGAAGATTTCTTTCAAAAAAGCGTATACCTGGAACTATATGTCAAAGTCCTCCCCAACTGGAGGGATAGCAGAAGCCGACTCCGCCAGTTTGGTTACTGATTGATCCTCCAGCACTTTCAGGGCTTTTTCCAGCACGTTGTCAATTCTGCCCAAGTAAGGATAATACCCTTTGTCTTCCAAATGTGTATTCCTCCCAATATAAGCCTTGATCTGAGTCATTATTATATCACCACATTCTTCCCACTGAGCCTGTACCGGCTGTATGCCCTGTTTACGTATATAAGCCAAAAATTCGTATTCAGGCCGGTGTTCAGCAAAAAATTGTTCCAGATTTTCAAATGCATCTATGGCCGACAATTGTTTTCTGTTTCGGTCGGCGAATTCCATACTAAAACGGATGGGCAGGTTTTGCCTGGACAGGCGCATGTACAAATCGTTTACTTTGGTAGTATCCAGTGGTACAAACACATCCGGAATAATACCTCCTCCGCCATACAGCACTTTTCCCCCGGGTGTTACATACCGCAGCGAATCATTTCTTGGAATGGAGTCTTCCTGCAGCAATTCCCCGTGACGGTACCTGTCCAGCAAATCAAAACTATACTCCCTTGAGCTGTTCCCATAGGGTTTCTGAATGGACCTTCCCAAGGGTGTATAAAAACGAGCTACCGTAAGCCTGAGTCCTGAATTGTCAGAAAAATAAACAGGTTCCTGAACTAACCCTTTTCCATACGACCGTCGCCCGACAATAGTTCCCCTGTCGTTATCCTGCAAAGCTCCCGCCATGATTTCAGAAGAAGAAGCCGAGACTTCGTTGATCAAAAGTACCAGAGGCATATCGTAACAGAACCCCCTTTTATAGGTGCTAAAGTCCTGCCTTTTTCTGTGTACCCCCTCTGTATAAACCACCAGCTTGTTTGCGTCCAGAAATTCTCCGGCAATCTTCAGAGCCTGATCCAAATACCCTCCCGTATTGTCACGAAGGTCAAAAATAAGCTGTTTCATTCCGGCTTGCATCAAGTCTGCCAGTGCTTCCAGGATTTCTGTATAACTGGTCATAGAAAACCGGGATAATTTAATATAGCCCGTAACAGGGTTGACCATATAGGCCACATCTACGCTATTTACCGGAATTTTGTCCCGAATTATGGAAAACATAATAGGACTATCTTCCCCATAGCGTTTGACAAGAACGTCAACCTTAGTTCCCTTAGGGCCTTTGAGCAACCGCACAATGGAATCCTGAGGCATTTGAACACCGGCTACTGTTTGCTCTCCTACTTGTATGATTTTATCCCCCGCCTGCAACCCCATTTTTTCAGAAGGCCCGCCTACCACAACATTGATTACAGTTGCCGTATCGTTGGGGACGTTAAAGACAATGCCAATCCCTTCAATATTGCCCCGCAGTTCTTCATCTGCTGAACGCAGCTCTTCCGGAGGCAGGTAAATGGAATGGGGATCCAATGCGTCCATAATGGCCGGAAGTGTTTCCTCAATAAAAGCGGACACATCTACAGAATCTACATAATTGTGCTGAATCTGGTTTAAAACAAGTTCCAGCTTGGTCCATTCCTTGCCCAATTGTCCCCTCACACCGTTCCCCCTTTTGTATCCGCTCCACCGCAGACCGACGGCAATAAGGAGTGCACACAACACAACCAGAATTACAATGCCGGTTTTTCTTATTCTACGCTGCTCTTCCATAATTTGTTTAGTATTTATCTACCTGAATACCTGCTCTTTTTAACAACTCAATGCCATCCTGCGACCTGTAATTATCGCTATATACCACGCGTACAATCCCAGCCTGAATAATCAATTTGGCACATTCAATACAAGGAGACGCTGTTATATAAATAGTAGCCCCTTCACTGCTGTTGTTGCTCCGGGCTACCTTGGTAATGGCATTTGCTTCTGCATGCAATACATACGGCTTTGTACCCCCATCTTCATCTTCACAAACATTCTCAAAACCACGCGGAGTACCGTTATATCCATCAGAAATAATCATCCTGTTCTTGACCATCAAGGCGCCTACTTTTCTTCTTTCGCAATATGAATTTTGAGCCCATATGCGGGCCATCTCCAGATAATGGAGGTCAAATTGGGTCTGCTTATCCATTGTACAGAAAACGCTTAATACTTCTTTTAGGGGTTTTTTCAAATTCTTCCGGGACAATTCTAACTCTGGCAATTTGACAATATTTGGGCAATTCCAGGTTAATCTGATCACGTAAAGATTCCATAGTTGTCACCATGGCCGAATCCGGTAATCCGTCAGCAGCTGCTTTTTCAAAGTCCGGGTAAACAAGTGCCACCAGTTTTCCATCTTCCATAATCACCAAGCTCTCATTTACATAAGACATGTTGTTTATAGAACTTTCAATTTCTTCCGGATAAATATTTTGTCCGTTAGGTCCCAGAATCATGGTTTTGGAACGCCCTTTAATAAACAGATACCCGTCTTTATCAATGGTTCCCAAATCTCCTGTTTTCATCCACCCGTCTTCCGTAAAAGTTTGCCTTGTGGCTTCCGGATTTTTGTAATAACCCAACATAACGTTATCTCCTTTCAGCTGGATATCACCGGGAATATTTACCGGATCGGAAGAATCGATACGGATTTGCATACGCGGAGCTGCTTTTCCGCAGGAAAAAAGAGGCCTTTCGTTCCAGGGCGAATAAGAAACAATAGGTCCGCATTCGGTAAGTCCGTATCCTACAGTAAAAGCAAGGCGTATCTTCTTAAGAAACGGCTCTACTTCATGGTTCAGGGGTGCACCTCCAACAATAATCTCCAGGAATTCTCCTCCAAAGGCCTGTACCAGTTCGTCGTGAATACGCTTTTTGATTTTCTGGTCAATAAAAGGCATACGCAACATCATTTTAACAGAGGGACGCTTGAGAAGCGGAATCAATTTTTGCTTGTAAATCTTTTCAATGATCATGGGCACGGCAATAATTACCTTAGGCTTAATGTCCTGAAAAGCTTCTGCAATTACCTTGGGCGATGGCATACGTGTAAGAAAATGCACATGAGATCCACTGGTCATCTCATAAAGCAATTCAAACATTAGTCCGTACATATGAGCAGAAGGAAGCATAGATACTACCTTGGCTCCGTTGCTTACCTGAGGCATTACCTCCCAGCCAAAGAGAATATTGGACAACAGAGAGCGGTAAGGCAGCATCACCCCTTTGGAAAAACCGGTTGTGCCGCTTGTGTAATTTATCAGAGCCAGCTCGTCCGGTTGGTCCTTGTAATAACTGATATCATCCGGCTTCATTCCGTCTTTATACATGCCTTCAAAGGCTGCATCAAGACCATTGCGGATGTTGATGATTTCTTGATCCGGTGCGTAAAGGATATCAAAATCATTCAGACCCACAATGGCTTCCAGGTTGGGCATCTCGGCTTCATTCAGACTTTCCCAAACCTGTTCGCCCACAAAGAAAATACGTGAATCGGAATGGTTCACCAAATGCTGGATGTTCCCCGGTTTGAATTCATGCAATATAGGTACTACTACAGCACCGTATGTGATACATGCCAGAAAGGCAATAGCCCAGTTGGCCTGGTTTCTGCCGCATAAAGCTACTTTATCTCCCTGCTTTAAACCGCATTGTTCAAATCCTAAATGAATTAAACGAATGCGAACAGCCACATCCCTGTAATAAAACGTATCCCCTTTAAAATCTGTCAGGGCTTTGAAGTCCCAGTATTTTTTAAAACTTGCTTCAAAAAATTCATTCAGGGATTTCCTGTTCAACATTTCCTGATTCATAATTGTTATTTATTAAATGACAATACATACCTCCGGTTGCCATCAGCCGGGAGTGCGTGCCCCGTTCCACAATCCGCCCCCTGTTAAGCACCACAATCTCATCTGCATTTCTGATGGTTGAGAGCCTGTGCGCAATCACAACCGTTGTTCTGTCTTTCATGAGTCTTGCCAATGCTTCCTGTACCATTTTTTCACTTTCCATATCAAGAGCGCTGGTAGCTTCGTCAAGAATCAGAATAGACGGATTGCGTAAGACTGCCCGGGCAATCGCCAGTCTTTGCCTTTGCCCCCCCGAAAGTCTTTCCCCCCTGTCACCAATACCTGTGTCGTAACCATTCTCCAGCTCCATAATAAAATCGTGGGCATTAGCTACTTTGGCAGCCTGTTCAATCTCTGCATGCGGCACATCTTTCAACCCAAAGGTAATATTATTTGCCACAGTATCGTTAAACAGGATTGCCTCTTGGGTGACAATCCCCATCCGGCTGACCAGATCTTTCTTTTTGTATTGTTTTATATTTACACCATCCAACAGAATCTCCCCTTGTTCCACATCGTAGAACCGAGGCAATAAATCTGCCAACGTGGTCTTACCTGCACCCGAAGGACCGGCCAAGGCAATTACCTTCCCTTTAGGAATCTTTAAATTAATATCTTTCAACACATACGGCCCCTCTTCATTGTATTTGAAACTTACATTCCTATATTCAATACCTTCTGTAAAAGCAACCAAAGGCAAAGCCGCAGGGTCTTCTTCTATTACTTCCGGAGCATCCAGGATGTTAAAAATCCGCTCCGCAGAAACCATCCCTTTCCGTATGCTGGCATATGCCTTGGTTATTGATTTGGACGGCTCCAGTACACGCCAATAGAAGCCAATATAAACAATAAAAACAGGCCAGTCCATACCCAACTCTCCGTTAAGCTGGAGCCAGCCTCCATAAAAAAGAATACACGCTGCAATGGCTACTCCCAAAAATTCACTCAGGGGCGAGGCAAGCTCTTGCCGGTTGTACAACTTTCTTACCTCTTTACGGTGCTGCTCATTTGCCTGCTGAAAACGATCTCCAACATAAGTCCGGGCATCAAAAGCTTGTATGATACGGGTTCCGGAAACGGCTTCTTCAAAATGACTTAACAGCCTGCCCAAAAGCCCCTGGGAAATCTGTGCTCCGGAACGTAAAGCCCTGGTTATCCGACCAATCAGCAGAACAGAAACCGGCAAGGTAACCAACGCAACCAAGGTAAGCCGCGGACTCATATAAAACAGGACTATTAAAAAGCCCACTACCAAAAGAGGATCTCTGAAAATAATGTGAAACGAACTGGCAACCGAGTGTTGTACTTCGTTTACATCATTGGATACAACAGATAAAATATCGCCCTTCCGGCACCTGTGGAAGAATCCTAAAGGTTTGCGTGTGATTTCATGAAACAAATGGTCCCGCAGGTTCTTCATAAGATTGGTACGTACAGTCACCAGAATTCTTTGTGACGCATACTGCATAAGGTTGGACAACAAAGAAGCTGTTATAAGACATACAGCCACATAAACCAGAGCCATCATTACCCCCTCATCTACCTTAATACGTACCAGATAGTAACGGAACATATCCAAAATACGTGCAAAAGAAAACCCCTGTTCCGGATACACCGGAACAGCATCCAATGTGTCCGGCTGGAACAAAACGGTAAGTAAAGGAGCAATCAACGCATAATTGGCAATGCCAAACAAGACACCTAATACGGAAATTAACAGGTAGCCCGGCCAGTATTTACCATAAGGTTTACCATAGGCCATTATGCGCAGGAAAGATTTCATTAATCTTCTATTTCTTCAAAATCTACATATTCTCCTGCCTGTTTGCCAATGATCTTTTCCCGGGATTGGTTTTTTGTTGCCTTCTCTGACGGAGTTTGCTTTCTGTACATTTTTTTAACCTTCATGGACATAAGCATAGGCACCCCGCGCATAAAAAAATAAACAACAAGAATAGCAAAAAGTATAACCAGAATATTCATTTTATTGCAACATTAATGTAATGGACTTACCTTCAATAGTTGTGCCGTACAGTTCAAACGGCCCTAACAATTTCACTTCTTTACGCGGATCAAGGCAATCCGGCTGTAAAGATACAGCACAAACCTGTCCTGTGGCAGAAAGGATCAGCGTCCTGCTGTCAGTATAGAGTACCCAGTATCCAGTACCCTCTTCTGAAATGTAGCGAGGTTCTCCGGTCAGGTATCCGGGAAGCAACACGTCATCCCAACCGTCTGCCAATGTACCGTATTTATCGTAACAACTCAGTTTATTGTCCTGATGTACCAGCAAAATCCGATAATTCTTATTGCCTTCCGGATCAAAAACATAGGGACCATACAGAATACTTGTTGTAAATGCTTTGGGATACGGAGACACATTGCGTCCCAGGCGGTCAATCAAATACAGCCTGTTTCCAATGGCAAACAACATTTGCAACTTGTTGTTCTTTAAAAAATCAATCTGCACAACCCTATCCTGAACAAGACCTTCCATGGTTTTTTCCCACAACACCTTACCGGAATGATCTCTGAGTATAAGCCTGCACTCGGGCCAGGGTGACTGAAACAATTCGTTGCTCTTTCCCGTAAAATGGTTCGTTACTTTATAGGGTGGTTTTTCACGTGCCAGAGTGTCCTGCCCCGGACCGGAGCGCAACCGTATTTCACGACGTCGCGGAACGAGCGGGGAAACTTCCAGAGAATCTCCGTAAACAGACAGGTGCGCATACATCCTGTCTTCCAAGGAAGAAAATTGAAGAAAAGCATACTGGGCATTGAATTTTCTACTAAAATCAAGGTGATTTATATACCTTTTATCCACAAGCGGTAACACCGGATCGGGACCGGCAGAAAGTTGCAGGAACAGCGTTACTCCGGATGTGTTCATTACTCCCTTAAAAGCTTTAGTCTGCGAAATAGCTGCTGACAGGGTATGGGTATCACCTGTACGATTTCGTCGAATCAATTCGTTAAGAACAGCTGCATCACCCATAAGTATAAAGGGGCCCTGGTAATAATAATGCGTGGCAGGACTCAGGCTAAATATAGAACCAAAAATTTCGGGCAAGAGATCCGGTACCGGGTTTTTCATAACCTTGCCTTCTTCCTGTTTATTCAACAAGGCAAACTGAATTTTTGCCTGTTGAATGTACCTGGAATGGATTACAGAAATCCAGTGGTAATCTCCTCTGAAAGGCACACAAGCAAGGGACACCTCTGTAGGATACAAAAGATTAAACCAATCTGTTTTTTCTTTTCCCGGTTTTTTTCTGTGGTTTTTTTGCAACTCCCTGTATAAAGCAGCTTGTTCCAGATAGTTTTCAAGATCTGATATTCCCAAAGAAAGTCCCGCCAGCGTATTGGCCGGAAGGATATCCTGCACCATCCATTTTTGAGGTTGTTGTCCCATTAGAGCAGAAAAGAAATGTTCCTGCCCGGGGTGTACCAGCGTATATCCGTCTGCCTGGATTTCGTTTTGATTAATAAATCCGTCCAAAACTGTCCAATGCCCGGTTGTTTTAAGAAAGGCAGCATATTTTTGCATAGGAACCCCCAGATAAGCAGCAAATAGAGCAGGAATGCGGTCATGGGGAATAAAAATCCGCGTGGGTTTTGAAACGGGAGTTTGTTCTACCAAACGAGAAAAACTTGCATTGTCCATAATGGAACTGGCATTGTTCAGATGGCGCAGGGAGGATTCCAATACCACAAGGGAAGGGGAAGCCACCAACAAACTGCCTGCCTGTGACACATAGAGCGCGTCTTCTTCCTCTGTCCCGTACAAACTATAAATAACCTGCCCGTCGTACGAACGTGTTTTGTAATTTTCACCAAAGATGTTCAGAAACTCCTTCCACCATTCTTTATCTGCAACATCTGCCACAGACAAGCAAAAAAGCACGTCCAACGTATTTTTTGCAGAAGGATGCAGGGAACAAAGCGCCTCGGCCTTTTCCATAACAGGGCAAGAAGAGCGGGAAAAAACACCCAGCTGGTTCCAGAAACGGTGCAGCTTCTTCCCCGAATTAAAAATACCCTGAAAGTAGCCACCGGACACCATAACCTCCTCAGTTAACGTTTCCAGCTTGCTAAAATGCTGTACCAAAGCGGCATCCATAGGGACGGCAGCATACGTATTGTTGCTTACAGCCGGGTTTGACGGGTTGCGGAACAACACCATAAAACCATATACTGCCGCACCGACCATCAATACAGACAAGAGTACAAGAAATATGACTGTACGTTTTCGCATAAAAGACAAAGATAAAACTTCAGTTGGCAACCTCAACTAAAAACTTGATCCTAACCAGACGGATTTCCTCTTCTGTATAATCCAATCCCAATTCCTGCTGGGCTTCTTCAACAGAATCGGAAGTTGCTTCATAACGAAAATAATCAAAAATTTCTTCCGTTTTGTCTTCGTCAACCTTTTGCCGCAAGTAATAATTGATATTCAGTTTTGTTCCTGAATTGACAATGGCTTCCACTTCTCCCAGCAATTCATCCATAGACATGCCTGTTGCCTCTGCAATAACATCAAAATCAAGCTCTCTGTCAACACTGTGGATGATAAAAAGTTTGTTGGCAGATTTTTTGGGAGTAGATTTGACCACTATATCCTCCGGCCGTATTATTTCGTTCTCTTCTACGTACCTCCCTATCAGTTCCAGAAAAGGCTTCCCAAATTTTTTTGCTTTTCCCGTACCTACTCCCTGACAATTTGTCAATTCATCTTCAGTCAAGGGATAGATAATAGTCATATCATCCAAACTTACGTCCTGAAAAATTACATACGGAGCCAGGTTCTTTTTATGCGCCATGGATTTCCTCAGGTCTTTCAACATAGCCAGCAAAACCTCATCTCCTCCGCCTCCGGCCCCACGGGATGCTGTATCTGACTCTTCCTCAATTTCTCTTTCTTCATATAACATCAACCGCTCCGGATTCTTCAAAAATTCTTTGCCTTTTTGCGTTACAGACAATACTCCGTACTGTTCAATGTCCTTTTTCAGAAAAGAAAGCAAAATCCCCTGCCTGACTACGGCGTTCCAGAAAGAGACAGATTTGTCCTTTCCCATACCAAATACATCCTGTTTGTGGTGGTTGTAAGACTTGATCATGGCGTTTGACTCCCCGGCTATAACAGAGGCTATGTGTTCCGGATTGAACTGCTCCAACAACTTCAGGACGGTTTCCAGGACAAGGCACATTTCTTCCTGTCCGTCAAATTGTTTCTTGGGGTGCAGGCAATTATCACAATTGTGGCAGTTTTCCTGTTTGTAGTCTTCTCCAAAATAATTTAGCAGGACCTTGCGCCTGCATACGTTTGTTTCTGCATAAGCAACTGTTTCCATAAGCAACAATTTGCTTATTTCTTGTTCTGCCACAGGTTTTCCCTGTTTAAATTTTTCCAGTTTCTGAATGTCCTTGTAACTGTAAAAGGCTATACACTGTCCCTCTCCGCCATCACGTCCAGCCCTTCCCGTTTCCTGATAATACCCTTCCAGGGATTTAGGTATATCGTAGTGAATCACATACCTTACATCCGGTTTGTCAATACCCATACCAAAAGCAATGGTTGCAACAATCACTTCTGCATCTTCCATAAGGAAAAGATCCTGGTTTTTTGTACGTGTGGCTGCATCCATACCTGCATGGTATGGCAGCGCACGGATATCGTTTACCTGCAAAAAAGAGGATACCTCTTCTACTTTCTTACGACTAAGGCAATATACGATACCGCTCTTCCCCTCGTTTTGCTTAATGAACTTCACCAGCTCCCGGTTAACATTTACTTTTGGCCGGACCTCATAATACAGGTTTTCTCTGTTAAAAGATGTCTTAAACACCCTTTCATTTGTCATTTCCAGGTTCTTCCGAATATCTTGCTGCACCTTGGGTGTGGCAGTAGCTGTAAGGGCAATAACAGGGGCTTTGCCAATTTTTGTAATTTGCTCACGTATGCGTCGGTATTCCGGTCTGAAATCATGTCCCCATTCAGAAATGCAATGCGCTTCGTCAATGGCATAAAAAGAAATGTTCAGTTTTTTAAGCAACTGCACATTTTCCGCTTTTGTAAGCGATTCCGGAGCTACATACAGCAGTTTTGTTTTACCGGACAAAAGGGCATCTTTTACTTCTTCCAGTTGCAGTTTTGTAAGAGAAGAATTCAAAAAATGAGCTACTCCGTAATTGTCGTCGGTAAAACCCCGGATTGCATCTACCTGGTTTTTCATCAAAGCTATCAGCGGAGATATTACAATGGCTGTTCCCGGCATAAGCAGGGCAGGCAACTGGTAACAAAGAGATTTGCCACCTCCTGTTGGCATAAGCACAAAAGCATCGTTCCCAGCCATCAAGTGGATAATGATATCTTCTTGCTGTCCTTTAAACGAATCAAATCCAAAATGCTTTTTCAGTCGAAGATGCAAATCGGATGAAGTATACATATTTTATTACCTTTGTCTACTAAGTTATACGTTTGTTTTGTTCTTTCAAAATATAATGAACACTCCTTTAACGGACATACAAAAAACCGCGCTTGAAGTTATTGAAAAAGAACAACATGCTCTCAATGCTTTGCGCCAGTCCATAAACAAATCTTTCGTGGAAGTTGTCGAAATTCTCCACGCTTCCAAAGGCCGCCTGGTAGTGACGGGCATTGGGAAAAGTGCCCTCATTGGACAGAAGATGACAGCCACATTCAACTCTACCGGAACGCCCTCTATTTTTATGCATGCAGCAGATGCCCTGCACGGAGATTTGGGCATGATCCAGCCGGAAGATACGGTACTATGCCTGTCCAAAAGTGGGGAAACAGCAGAAATCAAAGTTCTTGTGCCTTTGATCCGAAGTATGGGAAACGTTCTGATTGCTATGGTAGGGAATGAAAATTCCTGGCTCGCCAGATCTGCAGACCACATGCTGCTGACCGTAGTTCCCGGCGAAGCATGTCCCAACAACCTGGCTCCAACATCCAGTACTACGGCACAAATGGTTTTGGGAGACGCTTTAGCCGTATGTCTGTTACAACTGCGCGGATTTACCTCTGCAGATTTTGCACGGATTCATCCGGGAGGCAACCTTGGTAAAAAACTGTACGTCAGGGTGTCTGACATAATGGATCCGGATCTTCGTCCGGTAGTCCGCCCCGAGCAGGGAGTAAAGGATACCATCCTTTGTATTTCAAAAAACCGGCTGGGTGCAACAGCCGTACTCGATGAAAAAGACAACCTGTGTGGGATTATTACAGACGGAGATGTCCGTAGGATGCTGGAGAAAAGCAGCAGGCCGTATGAATTGTGTGCCGCAGATATTATGACATCATCGCCCAAAACCATACTACATGACCAGCTGGCACTGCAAGCCTACAAACTCATGCAATCATACAAAATTACCCAGCTTGTTGTTCTTAAAAAAGGACATTATGCCGGAATGGTACATATTCATGATATAATCAGAGAAGGAATCGTATGACGTCATTTGATCCCAACTTGCCCGGTGTCGCAACCGGCGGCTATTTTGCCCTCCCGTTTACCCGGGAACAGGCCGAGATTGTTCTCATCTCTATTCCCTGGGACGTTACCACCTCGTACCGTCCGGGTACCCACAAGGGCCCCGGTGCCATAATTGATGCCTCTACCCAGGTTGATCTTTTCAACCCGCGTGTTCCCCGGGCGTGGAACATTCCCATAGCAACCCTCCCCGTTCACGAAGAACTTCCCATACTCAACCGTTCAGCAAGGAAAATGGCAGAAGAAATCATTGAAAGCTGGGAAGAAGGTAAAGACCCCCGGGAGACAGGCCTGGGAGATCTGCTGGACCAGGTCAATCAGGCCTGTTCACGAATGAATCGGATTGTCTACCTGCAAACCTCGGAGCAATTGCGCCATGGAAAAACTGTAGGTGTAATAGGCGGCGAGCACTCTGTTCCGCTGGGCTTTCTACAGGCACTGGGAGAGCATTACAGTTCTTTTGGCATCCTCCACATTGATGCCCACGCAGACCTGAGAAAAGCCTATGAAGGTTTTACTTTTTCACACGCCTCTATCATGTTCAACGCCCTGGAAACAATTCCTGCCATTACATCACTTACCCAGGTAGGCGTGCGGGACTACTGCCAGGAAGAACACGACCGGATTTGCAGCGACACACGCATTGCTTTATTCTCTGACGAGTCTTTACAAGAAGGCCTTTATGAAGGACTTACATGGAGGGAACAATGCCAAAGAATCATGGAAAGCCTCCCTGACCATGTTTATATTAGCATGGATATCGACGGCCTTTCCCCTGACTTGTGCCCCAACACGGGCACACCAGTCCCCGGAGGTATTGAATTTCAGCAAGTTGATTACTTGCTATACCTCCTGGCTTCTTCCAACAAAAAAATTATTGGTTTTGATCTCTGTGAAGTAGCTCCCGGAGAAAATGACCCTTGGGATGCCATTGTGGGTGCCAGACTCTTACATAAGATTTGCTGTTATTGTTATCTAAATAACAAGAAATAAACAGTACCTTTGTTATTTACTATTTTGTCATTCAATACCTATAATTATAATTTACAATGAGAACTTTAAAAATTTTAACAATTGCCTTGCTGGGCGGCATGCTTACTATGTCATGTAACAGCAATGCATCAAAGGCAAACAGCGATTTTTCAAAAGCCGACATAGATGCGGTAAGCAAGTCTATTGGCTACTCCCTTGCCTCTATGGTAAAGCAGTCCAATTTTGGAAACCTAAACCAGACCTTGGTTACCAAAGCATACAAAGAAATGATGGCACGAAAAGAAGACCCCACCCAGGATGAAATGATGGATTGGAACAACGACATTACTTCATATATGCAAAAAAAGAGCATGATGGAAGGAGAACGGAACACGAAGGAAGGCGAAGCCTTTTTGGAAGAAAATGCAACCCTTGAAGGTGTTGTAACATTGCCCAGCGGACTACAATATAAAATTATTCGGGAAGGCAACGATATACGTGCCACAGAGGTAGATACCATTGAGGTACACTATGTTGGAACGCTTATTGACGGAACGGAATTTGACTCTTCCTACGCTCGCAACGAGATGGCCAAATTTCCCCTGAACCGTGTTATTCCCGGCTGGACAGAAGGTATGCAACTTGTAGGTGAAGGAGGAAAAATTCTTCTTTATGTACCTTCAGATCTGGGATACGGTCCCAGCGGAGCAGGTGGTGTCATTGGCCCCAACAGCACCCTTGTTTTTGAAGTAGAGGTTAACAAGGTTTTTCCGGCATCTGAATAGCTTATTGTAACCGTGGAACTTCGAGGAATTATACTAGAGAAGTTGCCGGTATTCAAAGGTACCGGAGCCAGAGGAGACTGGGTAAAACAGGAATTTATCCTGGAAACCGGAGAATCTGCCTATCCGCGTAAAGTGTGTATTTCTGTTTTTGGCGAAGACAGGGTCAAAGAACTGGATGCTTTTGCCACCGGACAACCTGTTAAGGTTTCTGTTAATATTGAATCACGGGAATACAACGGACGCTGGTACACAGATGTGAGGGCGTGGCGTCTGGAAAAAGAAACGGGAGTTGCAAACCAACCACCGGACATGCCTGCCGGCATGATCCCTCCCGAACCTATAGTACAGGATCCGGACGAAGGAGCGGATGATCTTCCTTTTTAGGCACCTCCCTCCAGTAGGTTAGTTGACGTTTGGCATACCTTCGCGTATTGCGACGTATCAGACTAACGGCTTCTTCTAAGGAAGTTTTACCATCAAAATGATCAAATAACTCTCTGTACCCCACCGTTTGGAGTGCAGGGAGTTTTCTGTATTTATACAAACTGCGGGCTTCTTCCACCAAACCGGACTCTACCATCCTGTCCACTCGTTGGTTAATACGATCGTAAAGCTCTTTCCTGGGTCTCTCCATGACCAGCTGTTCTATTTCAAACGGTCTTTTCCTGGGCGTGTTACTCAAAAAAGAGTGGTACGGTTTGCCCGAAAGCAAACAGACTTCCACAGCCCGCATTACGCGGCGTTTGTTGGACAGGTCTATCCTGTGGTACGTTACGGGATCCAGTTCCAATAACCGGTTACGCAGTGCTTCCAACCCCGCGGGATCTTCTGCCTGCTTCATAAGTTGTTGCCTAAGTTCCGCATCGGGAACCGGCAGTGCATCAAATCCTTTAACAAAAGCATCGGCATACAATCCGGAACCTCCAACCAATAAAAGGTACGGATGGTCCGGAGCCAGACGCATGACCAGATCCCAGGCTTCCCTTTCGTAATCCCCGGCAGAATAAGGTTCATGAATGGTATGGGTAGCAATAAAATAATGCCTGACGGCTGCAAGAGCCTCGGGAGAAGGCCGTGCTACCCCAATATTCAGCTCTTTATATATTTGCCGGCTGTCACAATTGATCACAGGTGTCTGCAACAACCGGGCAATAGCCAAAGCCTGTTCTGTTTTCCCTACACCGGTAGGTCCTGTCAATAAGATAATTTTTGTAGCCATTCCAATGTGTTCAGTCCGTCTGCATAATCTGTAAATAAAGGAGCCTGTGTTTGTCCAAACGGAACCTGGTCCGTACCCGCCACGCACTGAATCCGGTCCCGGTTTGCTGAAATAAAACGCGTTGCAGTTGCAAGGTCTTTGTATTCCATGTAATGCAGCACCGCCATGGGCGGAAACAAGCTATCGTTTTCTTGCAGGACAAATAGTTCCGATTTATATATCTCATCAGCAGTAATGGTAGTCATGGCCCTACACGCCCTCGCATGCCGGAAGGCATTCATGTACCCATTATGTTGCTGCAGTAAAGATCCAAAACGTATTCCCACCTGCCGGATAAACGACCCAAAATCATACCCCGAAGGAACAAGGAGCAGCGACACATTGCGGCATCCCAACCCAAAATACAGAAAACAATCTTCTGCCAGGCCGCGTAGCTGAGCCGCAGACTCGGCTCCGGTTACAAGAGCCACAGAACTCCTTCCCGTACGCAACAACAAGGGTATTCCGGGGAAGGTACGGCAATAATGTTCCTGTGCCTGTGCTCCACCCGTAAACAAAATGGCTTGAGTTTGCAAACTTACACGGTCCACAAACTGTACCGAAATCCCTTCCAGGCAGGGCCCTTCCTGAGCGGCTAACCGTTCCACAATAACAGGAAGCAGTACGTCGTCCTTTGAAGACAATTTGATTTCCACCGTTGTTTTGTTTGGACATGACGCAGCATACGCCAGGCAACACACCAAATCATGCCAGCACACCAAAGGGATGTTCCCTGCAGCCACAATAGAAAGAACCTGTGGAGCACCGGATTGTGTTTCCAATTCCAACAACTGCTCCAAGGTTTCTTTTTCACCCGTAAGGCTTTCTTTCAAAGAGTCAAGCCTGTGCTGCACAAAAGCCGGAATGAACCAGGGATTTTTTTCTGCTGCCTGCACCAAAAGTTGCGGAGTAATACCGGAAAGAACCCGGAAAGCCTGTTCTGTGAATTTTGACGCAAATCCCATATTTTACCTCTCTCTGTTTTGCAAAGATACGTAAAAGACGTATTTTTGTATGATGTCCTCTGCCCAGATATACAAAACGCTGGAAACTCCTTGTGAGGGCCAGTATAAAGAGAAAGGCAGCCGTTTCCTGGCATTCGGATTTCCGGCCTCCTCTGAAGAATGTATCCGGGAATTGCTGGGGACCCTGAAAAAAAAGTTCTTTGACGCACGCCACATTTGCTATGCCTACCGGCTGGGTCCGGAAGGTGAAATCCAGAGGGCCAACGACAGTGGAGAACCTTTTTCTACTGCCGGCAAGCCTATCCTGGGACAGCTATTATCCTTTGATCTCACCAATGTTTTAATGGTTGTGGTCCGTTATTTTGGAGGGATTAAATTAGGTACCGGAGGCTTGATACAAGCGTACAAGTCTGCAGCCCGGGACGCTCTTGAACACGCTGTCATTATTGAAAAAAAGGTACTGGAAACCCTTGACCTTCAATTCACCTACGAACAGACAGACCAGGTAATGCGGGCAGTACAAAATACCGGCGCCCAAATAGTTGAGCAAACCTATACAGACGGTCCCCTTCCCTGCCGGCTAACTGTCCGTGTCCCTCCTACGGAACGCCAGACGCTTTTATCTGCCGTGAATCCCTGATTGAAACTGAACTTGCTAGCGTATGAAATCTCTAATTTCCATTAACGACTTCGACAAAGACGAAATGTTGCAGGTATTGGACCTTGCGGCTGAGTACGAATCCAATCCCAATTGTCCCATTTTTAAGGACAAGCTGATCGCCTGCATCTTCTTTGAACCCTCTACACGTACCCGGCTGAGCTTTGAAACAGCGGCCACACGGTTGGGAGCCCGGTTTGTAGGCTTTGCTTCTCTGAGTCATACCAGTATTGCCAAAGGAGAAAGCCTGAAAGATACCATCAAAATGGTATCCAATTATGCAGACATGATTGTTATCCGCCACCATTTAGACGGTGCTGCACGCTATGCAGCGGAAATAGCCGGCTGTCCGGTAATCAATGCAGGTGACGGAGCCAACCAGCATCCCACACAAACACTACTGGACATGTATTCCATACGCAAGACCCAGGGCACACTGGAAAATCTGTCCATAACCGTAGTCGGAGACCTTAAATACGGAAGAACCGTACACTCGCTGTTGCAAGCCATGAGCCATTTCAACCCCCGTTTCAATTTTGTATCTTGCCCGGATCTGGAAATCCCCCAGGAATACAAAAATTTCCTTGACAGCCGCAACATTTCGTATACCCAACACCACCAACTGGAAGGCCAGATACAAGATGCAGACATCTTGTACGTTACCCGTGTGCAACAGGAACGCTTTCAAGACCCTATGGAATACGAGCGTGTGAAAAATCTTATGCGTCTGGACGCTTCCATGCTCACCAATACCCGTCCCAACCTGCGCATCCTGCATCCCCTTCCCCGGGTTAACGAAATTGCCATTGATGTGGATGACAGACCGGAAGCCTATTATTTTGAACAGGCACGCAACGGTGTTTTCACACGAATGGGCATTATAACGCACCTTATGAACCAATAACGACAGCCATGATAGCTAAAAAACAATTGAAAGTAAGCGCCATCAGAAACGGAACGGTTATTGACAGGATTCCGGCCGGAGAACTGTTCCACGTCATTGAAATTCTGGGACTGGCCAAAGGAAATTACCAAATGACCTTTGGAGCCAACCTGGAAAGCAAAGTGCTGGGGAGCAAATCCATTATCAAAATCACAGACAAATTTTTTGAGGAAGACGATGTAAACTTAATTGCTCTGGTCGCACCGGATGCTGTTTTGAATATCATCAAAGAATACCAGGTGGTGGAAAAAAGAAAACTTGCCATTCCTTCCGAAATCCGCGGTTTGGTACGTTGTCTGAATCCAAGGTGCATCACAAACCACGAACCTGTAAAAACGCGTTTTAAAACCCTTACCACACCGGAAGGGCTGGTTCTCAAATGCCATTATTGTGAAAAAGAAACCAGCCAAAAGAACTTACAGATTATCAGTTCTAATTAATTTTTAATTATATATTTTTACTTTATATTTGTATTTGCACAAGAATCGTAACCAAAAACACAATTCAACATGAAAAAAGTACACAATTTCAATGCAGGTCCCTGTGTCCTTCCACAGGAAGCCATTCAGGCCGGTATAGAGGCTTTGAAAGATTTCAATAATTCCGGATTGTCGGTAATAGAGATCTCACACCGCTCCAAAGACTGGGAAGCCGTTATGAACGAATGCCGCAGTCTGTGGAAAGAATTACTTCAAATACCGGACGATTATGAAGTACTCTTCCTGGGCGGAGGTGCCAGCCTGCAGTTTTGCATGGTTCCCATGAACCTCATGAATAAAAAATCTGCGTACCTGGAAACAGGCGTATGGGCAAAAAAAGCCCTAAAAGAAGCCAAAGGTTTTGGTGAAGTGGTTACTGTGGCATCTTCTGCAGACAAGACTTTCTGTTATATTCCCAAGGATTTCACAATCCCCGCAGATGCAGATTATTTCCATATAACGACCAACAACACCATCTACGGTACAGAAATACACAAAGATATGGACAGTCCCGTTCCTCTGGTTGCAGACATGTCTTCTGATATTATGAGCCGTCCCGTTGATGTTTCCAAATATGCCCTTATCTACGGAGGAGCTCAGAAAAACGTAGGACCTGCCGGGGTTACTTTTGTAATCGTCAAAAAAGACATCCTGGGCAAAGTCACCCGTTCTATCCCCTCTATGCTGGACTACCGGACACACGTTGACGGCGGTTCTATGTTCAACACCCCTCCCGTTTACCCCATTTACATCATGACACAAACGCTCAAGTGGCTGAAAAACCTGGGAGGACTGAAAGCTATTCAAAAAATCAACAAGGAAAAAGCAGACCTGCTGTATGCCGAGATTGACCGCAACCCGCTTTTCAAAGGAACAGCTGCCAAAGAAGACCGTTCTCTTATGAACGCCTGCTTTGTGATGGCGGAAGGACACGAGGCTCTGGAAGCTGAGTTCATGGAATTTGCCAAGGCCCGCGGCATGGTGGGTATCAAAGGACACCGTTCCGTTGGAGGATTCCGCGCTTCCATATACAATGCCTGCCCCATAGATAGTGTAAAGGCATTGGTTAATTGCATGCAAGAATTTGAAAAACTTCACAAATAAAAAACTATGAAAGTACTGGTAGCTACAGAAAAACCTTTTGCCAAAACTGCCGTTGACGGCATCCGCAGCATAGTGGAGAAAGCAGGAATGCAGTTGGCCCTGTTAGAAAATTATACAGAAAAAGCACAACTCCTACAAGCAGTTGCAGATGCAGATGCCCTTATTGTCCGTTCAGACAAAGTGACCCGGGAAGTAGTAGAGGCTGCCAAAAACCTGAAAATTGTAGTACGTGCAGGATCAGGTTACGACAACCTGGATCTGGAAGCCTGCACCGAAAAACAGGTAGTTGCTATGAATACTCCAGGACAAAATGCAAATGCCGTGGCAGAATTAGCCATTGGCATGATGATTTATATGGCCCGCAACCAGTTCCAACCCGGTACAGGTACAGAATTAAGGGGGAAAACGTTAGGTGTCCACGCCTATGGAGATATTGGACGTTTGGTAGCCGGGTTGGCAACGGGCCTGGGAATGAAGGTCTGTGTATACCATCACAGATTTAAAGGTTCCGAACTGCAAACAGACACCATCACCGGAGTAGATTCGCCGGAAGAACTTTACAAAGTAAGCGATTACCTGTCACTGCACGTTCCAGCCAGACCTCAATCTATCGGATCTATCGGAAAGTCTTTGTTATCCCTGTTACCTAAAGGTGCCTGCATAATCAATACGTCACGCAAAGAAATCATGAACGAACAGGAGCTTGAAGAAATTCTGGCAGAAAGAACAGACTTGAAATACGCTTCTGACGTAGCCCCCAATAACCAGGCAACTCTGGAAGAAAAATTTGGCAGCCGGGTTTATGCAACACCCAAGAAAATGGGAGCACAAACAAAAGAAGCCAACGTCAACGCAGGTTTTGCCGCAGCACGTCAAATTGTTGCCTTCCTGAAAGAAGGTGACAGAACGTTCCAGTTAAACAAATAACGCAAAGAGTACCTAAAATTATCACATATGGTTAAAATCAAACCTTTCGCAGCCCTACGGCCGCCCAGAGAATTTGTGCAAGAAGTGGCCTCCCGTCCCTACGATGTTTTAAATTCACGGGAAGCCAAAGCCGAGGCCGGTGAAAAATCGCTTCTTCACATTACCAAGCCGGAAATTGACTTTGATCCCCTTATTGACGAACATTCCCAACCTGCCTATGATAAAGCAGTTGAAAACTTCCGCTTGTGGCAGGAACGTGGATGGCTGTTACGGGATCCCGGGGAAATGTACTACGTTTATGCCCAAACCATGGAAGGCCGTACGCAATACGGTCTGGTAGTATGCGCCCATGTAGAAGACTACCTTTCGGGGAAAATCAAAAAACACGAGCTTACACGAAAAGACAAAGAAGAGGACCGCATGATCCATGTAAGGATCCAAAGTGCCAACATAGAACCTGTTTTCTTTACTTATCCGGATGTGCCGGAAATAAACACCTTAGTTGAAAGGGTTTCACAAGGAACTCCCGAATACGACTTTGTAGCAGCCGACGGTTTTGGTCATCACTTCTGGCCTATCTCTGATAAGGCAGATATTGAACGTCTTACGGAACTGTTTGCCGGTGTTCCCGCCTTTTACGTAGCAGACGGACACCACAGAACAGCTGCTGCCGCTTTAGTAGGAGCCGAACGGAAATCCAAGAATCCCAACCACACGGGAGAAGAAGAATACAACTACTTTATGACGGTTGTTTTTCCGGAAAGCCACCTAAAAATCATTGATTACAACCGGGTAGTCAAAGACCTGAACGGAATGGCCCCGGAAACATTTGTGCAAGCATTGTCCAAAGACTTTTTAGTAGAATGCCTTTGTGAGCGTAAGGAGCCTTATGTACCATCCGGCCACCACAATTTTTCCATGTACCTGAACGGATGCTGGTATTCCCTGACAGCCAGAAAAGGCACGTATGACGACAGCGATCCCATTGGCACCCTGGACGTTACCGTCTTATCCAACCTGGTCTTTGACAAATTACTGGACATTAAAGACCTGAGGACAAGCACCCGCATCGATTTTGTTGGTGGTATCCGAGGTTTGGGAGAGTTGAAAAAACGGGTAGATTCCGGTGAAATGGTTGCAGCCTTTGCTTTGTACCCTGTTACTATGGAGCAGCTGATTACCATTGCAGATACCGGCAACATCATGCCCCCCAAGACCACCTGGTTTGAACCCAAACTGCGAAGTGGCCTGGCCATACATACTTTTTAATCCGGCCGTTCAAACTTTCTGAACCGAACGCACATACTTGCGAAATGCAAAACCCGTATATCACGTACGGGTTTTTTTAATCATTTCATCCCAAACCTCACCACCCGTATGCCCGTGCAGGATTTGATGCCGGCTGCGTATTCTTTGATGGTTTTCTTATCAACAACCACTTTCTTCTCTGCATAAGAAGCGTGTAAAAATGCCGTGACTGACTGCCCGGAAGTAACCGTTAATCCATCTGAACCACTTCCCCAGGCAAACGCCACATGGCTTATGTCCAGGCCTTTTACACTAGTAACAAAACAAATCATATCCCCGGGAAGTATCCGGTACAAAGCCTTGTCCAGATTTTCTTTTGGAATAAAACAGCTGCCCTTCTGCCTCAGCTTTTGTTCCAGCTGCTGTTCTGTGTAAGCAATACGTTCTGTCATTTCCCAATCAGAAGCCAAGGCCGCGTATTGATTGGCATGGGTTGACATATAGGAAATTTCCTGAATCAGCGGGATGCTTCCGGCAGAACAACTGATTTCTTTGGCCAGCCCCAATTCTTCTGCTTGCAGAATCCACTCACTGGTGTAATGAATACGACTGCTGTAGCCGTCAACCATTCCATTCCTGTACCGTAACTGCAGCAGGTTGTCACAGAAAGTATTAAAGCTCCTGTCTTCTTGCCCTGCAGTCAGCGCCATACATACACAGGCTTCTACCAGAAGAATGCAATCTGTCCCGGCCAGCGAAACGGTAAGTACTTCTTTTGTATGTTCCAGTGTTCCGGCAACATAGGGCGTACCCAGCATAGCCCGGGCTGCAGTCAAAATCCGTACCTGTACAGACTCTTCCCGAAAAGGCTCCAGCAAAGCCATAACTTTTTCAAATACAACCAGATCCTCTGCCGAAAAGCGTACGGATTGAACTTCTTCTAACCGTTCACCGGAAGATACTACCCCACCCGGTCGCCCTGTACTACCCTCAACAAAAGAGACCGTCAGAATAAAAATAACTGTCAGGCAAAAAATAATTCCAATACGTTTCATGCTACAAAATTTCATACCTCAAAAATAGAATAAAAAAAACCGGAAGAAAAATACTTTCTATCCGGCTTTTTCTCTTTTACACTAGAAAACCTCAATCAGTCTTATTCTGCGTTTTCCAGTTCGCCCAATCTGCGGTTAATATCTTCCTGAGCCTGTTTCAGGTAATCGGCCTGTGCTTTTAGCCCGAGAACCTCGTCCTCTTTGCTTAACGACGCACTGCGGCCGAAACCCATTACTCGGCCCATTCCTCGGCCCGGGCCAAAATTCTTTGTACAGCCCGGCGTATCGTAGCCGGTGCAAAAACCTGTTCTTCTTCCGGTCATAGGACCTTGTCCCATAGGTCCGGTTTTATCTCCTCTTGGCATAATGTTTAAATTTTAACGTTGTTTTATGGCACAAAGATAACAATTTAAATGAACATATGTTCATATAAACAAAAATTTTCCAATATTTATTAAGATATAACCGGTTTTTCAGATCCCTTTCTAGGTCCCGATTATTTCATCCAACAACTTTCGGATGTCTCCCTGGCACTGACCGCAGACTTGTCCGGCTCCTGTTTCTTCGCCGACTTCTTCTACTGTTTTCAGGTTTTTCTCTTTGATAGCTTGTACTATTGTGCTCTTGTGAACTTCGTTGCAATAACAAATCAAGTGATCTTCTTCCATAGTTTGGTGATTTTTTCAAAAATACTAAAAAAAAGTGCGCATAATTTTTTATGCGCACTTTTTAGTTACTTTTTCCTCCACAACGCTTTCTCTACTTTTCCCTTCTCTAATTTCTTTGTGCAGAAGAACCAATCGTAGCATGTAACACCTTCTTCTGGAATATCAACCCGTTCTTTGGCCTGGTTACAAGAACCCGCAGTGGGTACAATCACATCGTCACCGGGACGCCAATCAGCCGGCAGAGCCACTTTAAACTCATCAGCCGTCTGCAATCCGATCAAAACCCGTTTGATTTCATCAAAATTACGGCCCAAAGACAAAGGATAATAGATAATAGTTCTGATAATACCTTTCGGATCTATAAAGAAGACAGCACGCACAGCTTTGGTGTTGCTTTCTCCCGGTTGAAGCATTCCATACTTGTTGGCCACCTCCATAGAGATGTCTTCAATAAGCGGAAATTTTACCTCAACATTCTTCATACCCTTGTATTCAATCTTTTCCTTAATGGTCCTAAGCCAGGCAATATGGCTGTACAGGCCGTCAACGGAAAGTCCTACAAGTTCTGTGTTCAATTCTTTAAACTCTTCTTCCATAGAAGCAAAAGTCATAAATTCAGACGTACACACAGGTGTAAAGTCTGCCGGGTGGCTAAAAAGGATAACCCATTTTCCTTTGTAATCGGATGGAAAATTAATATCTCCCTGCGTAGTTACGGCTTTAAATTCCGGAGCAGGATCCCCAATTCTAGGCATGGGATAAACATTTGTCAGGTTATTTGTGTTTTCCATAATTTCTCTTTTTTTATGTTTTTAATAAATCGTTCTTGTTTTCAATACAAAGATACGGCAACACCCACTATCAGTCAAACAGATTATCTCTATGGGTTTATAGAAAATTTCTATATCTTTGCGCAACTACTTAACAACATGCTTTATGACTTTGCAACAACTTCAATACATCATAGCGCTCGACCGCCACAGGCACTTTGTTAAAGCCGCAGAAGAATGCGGAGTTTCCCAGCCTACCCTGAGTGCCATGATTGCCCGTCTGGAAGAAGAACTGGACGTGAAAATTTTTGATCGTACCAAACAACCGGTAGAACCCACCCGACTGGGAACAGAGATTATCCGCCAGGCACGCATTGTTTTGCAACAATCCAGAGAGCTGCGGGAACTGGTACAACAAGGCAAAGAGAGCCTGGAGACCCGGTTTAACCTGGCTATTATTCCTACTGTAGCTCCTTATATCGTACCGCAGTTTATAGAATTCTTTACAAGGGATTACCCAAAAAGTAAAATTAGCATCCTGGAAATGCGCACCGATGAGATTATCCGGGAGCTGAAAGAAGCCACCATAGATATGGCGGTTCTGGCTACGCCACTGCAGGAACCGGACCTGCTGGAAATTCCACTCTACTATGAAAAATTTGTGGCTTACGTTGCCCCTTCAGACCCCAATTATTCAAAAACCGAGTTGGTAGCAACGGAACTTCCTCTCCGTCATTTGTGGGTACTGCAGGAAGGACATTGCCTGCGGGACCAGGTATTCAACTTTTGTTCTCCGGATTCCCATGCAGAAAAACAAGTGTACGAGGCGGGCAGCATTGATAACCTGGTACGTATCATAGATACGAACGGTGGCTATACACTCATACCTCAGCTACACATTCCCATGCTTAGCAAAAAACAATGCAATCACATACGTCCGGTAGTTTCTCCACCTCCGGTACGCGAAATTTCACTCGTTATATACAAAGATTTTTACAGAGAAAAACTGTTGAATGCCGTAGCAAACACCATCAAGCAGATTATTCCCGCCGACATGCTGGATAACCGGCTGAAGAAATTTGCTATCAAGTTGTAAGAAAAGCAGCCGCCCTGTCAAAAACACTGCGAAAAGCAAGTTCAAGCTCCCCATCACTTACTTTTCCATTTTCGGGAAACGGAGTCTGGTGTGTATATGCATACGGAAAATCTAGTTCTTCCGTCATAATACCTGCCAGGTCGTACCCGACAGCTTCTTGCACTCCTACAGTTGGAATGACTGTATCCTGCCGTAACGAAACCATCCGAATCCTGTCCTGGGCTTCCGTAAAGAACGGCTGTCGTTTACAGTCTACATCAATGGAAGGAACCATCTTGCAAAAGGCCTGCGTAAATTGCAGTCCCGTCTGTTGGTCCTGTGCAGCAAACATTTGAGAAGGTTGGGAAAAATTTCCCAGGTAGTAGTCCCTGATTCTTTCATACGCTTCCTGATCAATGATATCCCGTGAATTCCCATTCATTCTTTCAAAGACAGAACCGCCGCAAAAGGTGAATAAAGCCGAGTCTGCTGCATACCCGCAAGGATCAGCCATCAACACCACCTGGGCAAGCAGTGCTCCAATGGAATAAGCAAAAAAGTCCACCTTAACACCTTCTGCAAAAAGCGGGTGCCGCCCGTGCTTCATATCACCCATCAATTGGTACAGGTTGTAGGCAGATTCCAAACCGGAGCTGTAAAAACGCAAAGGGTCCACAGATAACCTGGAACTAAGGGCTACATTAAAGAAAGAAGCATTGCACAATCCCATGATTTCTTGTTTGCGCCTGTTCAACCAGGGTTTAAGCCATCGTGGTGTAAACCACGAGACTGGAGTCCTGTTCATATGAAATGCCATGGGGAATAACAACACCGGAACTCCACACGTCATGACCAGATCTTCTGCCCATACCAGGTATTTGTTCCAATTTCTTTCATTCAGCCCGTGTAGCAAAATAATGACCCTGTCACACTTCTCTTTCCCCGACGGAACAAACACCACATAGGGAAATTCTCTGTTTTCAGCAACCGTACTGTCTGCTGCCGGGTAAAACGGGGCTGTTTTCATGTGGTCTCGTACACGTGCGACTTCCTGCTGTCCCATTATGCTTTGAAAGCCAAACGGAACAACCTCTACCGGCCTGTCCGGAACAACAAATGGTTTTTCGTAAGAAAACCCGTCACACAATTCTTTTGTCCTTTTCATGGATTCAAAACAAGAGAATTGGTTCCTGTTTGTCAAATAAAAGGGATAAAAATCGGCTATTTGTGGTAAAATTTTAACTTTGTACATTATGGGTTTTATGAGAAGAAAAATACCTCCGTATATTTACAAAAAATCCAACCTGATACTATTGGTAGTATTTACGGCTGTATTTGCCCTGCTGTTCATTAACATCTACAAGCCGTTTGAATCTCCGCAATGGTACCCTATAACAAAATTTGAATACTTCTTGTATTCCAGCCTAATCATTCTTACCGGAGTACTGGTAGTAGTCATCAGCCGGATTGTATTGTTTTATTATACAAAAAAAAGAACGCTAACCTATTGGGAGTACATCATTTGGGTTGCTGCAGAGATTTTTTTTATGTCTTTGTTTTATACACTGTACTCCTATACACTGGATGAAACAAGGGACTTTGCAGAAGTATACCGTTCATCAGTCATCAACACCAGCCTTATTCTGTTGCTGCCCTACGTCATTTCCATGTTGTACCTTTCCTGGAGAGAAAAGTCAAAGCAGGTAACTGCTTTGGAAGAAGAACGAAATCAGGGTGAAGACATTTCCGGCTCTGCCGGGACTTTTGCCTTTCACGATGAGAAAGGACAATTGCAACTCTCTGTAAAAAAAGACTCCCTGCTGTATATGGAATCGGCAGATAACTACGTTTCTGTGTGGTACCTGTCTAAAACCGGCGTAAGCAAATACCTGATACGCAATACGCTCAAAGAAATGGAAGAACGTTTTTCCGGAACCAATATCGTACGCTGTCACCGTTCTTTTATGGTTAACCTGGACCAGGTAAAAATTGCCAAAAGAACTCCTACCGGTATTGTCTTAGACCTGGGCACAGATAAAATCCCGGATATTCCTGTATCCCGCACGTATGCAAGTCAGGTAGCCGGCTGGTTTACTTCCGTATGAAAAGCGGTATGTAGTTGAGCAATCGCTACGTTATTATTTTTTTAGCAAATCGCGTATTTCTGTAAGAAGCACCTCTTCCTTGGTAGGTTCCGGATCGGGTGTTGGAGCAGACACCTCTTCTTCTTTTTTTCTTGAGGTTAATTTGTTCAGCCCTTTAATCAAAAGGAATATACAAAAGGCTATGATTACAAAATCGAGCAACACCTGGATAAAGTTACCGTAATTCAACGTAACAGCCGGCATTATAATGCTTTGATCCAGCAGGCTGGCACGTTCCCCCACAATGGTCCATTTCCAGTCGGTAAAATTCACACCACCCACCAAAGCGCCTACAAGGGGCATAAGCATATCGGCAACAAGAGAAGACACTATTTTCCCAAAAGCAGCCCCAATGATAATACCCACGGCCATGTCCATTACATTGCCTTTAAGAGCAAAGTCTTTAAATTCTTTAAAAAATTTTGACATAACGTAACGATTAATAATTCATGTATAAATATACAAAGATTTATGTCTTTAAGGCATCTTTTTTTAACTTTACGATTCTGTTAATACAAAAATTCATATTATGAAATCTAAACTTTTAGTTACCTTTTTATTTTTAAGCTTTTTTTTGACCCTTCAAGGTGGAGAAACTGAAGGGCGGTTACTCAGGTTCCCGGCTGTTGGCAACGGAGTAATTGCTTTCTCCTATGCCGGAGATCTCTATACGGTGCCTTTGAAAGGAGGGACTGCAACCAAGCTTACCTCACACATTGGTTATGAGGTGTTTCCAAAATTTTCACCCGATGGACGCACCATCGCTTTTACCGGGCAATACGACGGAAACACAGAAGTTTATACCATCCCCACAGCAGGAGGTTCTCCTAAACGGCTGACTTATACAGCTACCCTGGACAGGGATAATATTGGAGACCGCATGGGGCCCAACAACATTGTAATGGGGTGGACTCCCGATGGTAAAAACGTGGTGCTTCGCTCCCGTTGGTACAGTTTCTCAGGTATGCGCGCCCACCTGTTTACCGTTCCTGCAGAAGGCGGTGAACTAAGCCAGATTCCTACTACAGAAGGCGGATTCTGCTCCTATTCACCGGACGGGCAATACCTGGCCATGAACCGTATGTTCCGCGAATTCCGAACCTGGAAATATTACAAAGGCGGACAAGCGGATGACATCTGGATCAATAAAGTGGGAACCACACAGCTGGATAACATTACCGCCGGTGAAGGCGACAATGCCCAGGACATCTTCCCCATGTGGGTAGGACATTATATTTATTTTATCTCTGACCGGGATACTATAATGAATCTATTCCGGTACGATACCCGCACCAAAACTACAGAAAAAGTGACCCACTTTGACACGTACGACATCAAATTTCCTTCTGCTTCACAAGATTATATCGTATTTGAAAACGGAGGACACATTTATACGTACGCCACAGCTACCGGGGATCTTGAAAAAGTACCTATCACCCTGCATGACGAAGGGTTGTATGCACGTACCCGTTTGGTGGACGTATCACGTCAGGCATCCGGATATTCCCTTTCTCCCAACGGAGAACAAATCCTGGTAGGAGCCCGTGGAGATATCTTTGTTGTACCCGGCACAGAAGGCGTCACCTACAACCTTACCCGTACCCCGGGCGTTCACGAACGCGGAGCCACCTGGTCTCCGGACGGAACACAAATTGCCTGGTTCTCTGATGAGGGTGGTGAATACCAACTGTATGTCATGCCATACGATAACCCCCACAATGCCCGTACGCTGACACAATTCACAGACGGATATCCGGACAATCTTACCTGGACACCCGATTCTAAAGGACTGTATTTCACTACAGAAAAACGCGAACTGTGGTTTGCAAATCCGGCGACCGGAGCATCCCGCAAGGTGTTGCAAACCCCTTACAGCGGCATACAAGGCTACAACATATCCCCTGATGGCAGGTGGATTACTTATTCTACTCAGGCAGAAAACCAGGTGCGCATAGTGTATCTGTACAATGTGGCAGATAATATTGCGTATCCCGTTACCACTCCCTGGTACGATTCCTATTCAAGTATTTTCTCCGACGATGGGAAATACCTGTTCTTCACTTCTTCCCGCGATTTTAGAGCCACCTATTCCCGGGTAGAATGGAACGTCTCTTACAACGTATCTTCCTACGTCTTTGTACTGCCTTTGGCAAAAGACACACCGGATCCCACTGCTGTAAAAGCCGTAGAATTCAAGCCTGCAGAAGAAGGGAAAACTTCACCAACAACGGCTCCGTCCAAAAAATCGGACAAGAACGACAAAGCTCCTAATGACAGCAAGAAACCCACAGAAGTAAAAATTGACCTGGACGGCATAGTAGAACGAGCCTCGGCCCTCCCCCTGGAGGCAGGCATGTACCAACTGATGGCCTCCATTGACGATGACCTGTATTTCTGGACCCGGATGGAGGTTAAAAAAATCTCGTTGCGCGACATGAAGGTTACACCGGTAACCAAAGGAATGCCGGTTGCCTATGCCCCCCTGGGCAAGAAAATGTTAATCCGGGAAGGCCGGGATTTGTACGTTGTAGGAGCCCCCACATGGAAATCAGACAAAAAAGTATCCTTGGAAGGGGTGAAGACCTTGGTAGACTATCCTACAGAATGGGAACAAATTTTCCACGAAACCTGGCGTGTGTACCGCGACCATTTCTATGTGTCTAACATGCACGGCCGCGATTGGGAAGGCATTCGCGAAAAATATGAAGTTTTGCTACCCTACGTACAACACCGCCACGATCTTACCTATGTTATTGGAGAAATGATTGCAGAACTGAATGTAGGACATTGCTACGTAACCTCTCCTGCCGATACACCGGCTGCTGAAAGAATCCAATTGGGATTGCTGGGTGCCCGGTTTAGCAAAGATGCATCCGGCGCCTTCCGCATAACAAAAATATATGAAGGAGAAAACTGGGACAAATCACTCCGTTCCCCTTTACGCGACGGTGGACTTCATGTGCAAACAGGCGATTACATACTGGAAGTGGACGGAATGGATTGTGCGGATATGACAACCATCTACCAGGCGCTTGTTGGAAAAGCAGACCGGACCGTTGCACTGAAAGTCAACAGCTCTCCTTCTGCAACAGGCGCACGTACCATTTACGTAAAACCTATTGCAGACGAATCCCAACTGGAATATTATGAATGGGTGCAGAACAACATCCGAAAAGTCAACCAGGCCAGCGACGGCCAGATTGGATACATCCACATCCCGGACATGGGTATGCCCGGACTGGATATGTTTACTAAGTTGTTCTATACACAGCTTGACAAGAAGGCCCTTATCATAGACGACCGCATGAACGGCGGGGGTAATGTTTCTCCCATCATCCTGGAGAGGCTGGCAAGGGAAGCGCACCGTATGAGCATGTACCGCCACGGCAGCAACCTGCCTGTACCTAACGAAAGCCATCATGGACCCAAAGTGTGTCTGATAGATAAGTATTCCATGTCTGACGGAGATTTATTCCCCTACAGTTTCAGACAAATGGGGCTTGGCAAACTCATTGGAACACGCACCTGGGGCGGTATCGTAGGTATATCCGGATCTAAACGTTACCTGGACGGACAAGATGTACGTACACCTTTCTTCACATCATACTCTATTGACGGAGAGTGGATTGTAGAAGGCCATGGAGTTGACCCCGACATTGAAATAGACATTAACCCCTTTGAAGATTACCTGGGGAACGACGCACAGCTTACAAAAGCCATTGAAGTGCTGCTGGAAGAGCTTAAGTCGTACAAACCGCTGCCGGAAACCCCTGCAGACAGAATTATGTAATTATGAAAAAACATTGGATCTTTTTGATCCTGATGCTACTTCCTGCGTGGTCTCTGATGGCGCAGGGGGTAGACCATCAGGGATTAAGTCTTACTAAAAAAATAGACGACGTACTGTGGTACAACAAAGTAAGCGATGTAGCCTACATTGACAAAGTATTTATACCAACTACCCCACGCTGGAGGGAAGCCAATCCTACCGGGCAAGGTGCAGGAAATCCGCTTAAAATCTGGTCGTACATTTTTGTGCCAAAAGACATCAATCCGACTAAAAAATACCCGCTTATTGTATTGCCCCACGGCGGCGTACACGGAGATTTTACTACATACCACACACACATTATACGGGAGCTGATGGCTCAGGGCTATATAGTCATTGCAACAGAATACCGCGGAAGTACCGGTTACGGACGTGGGCTGTACGAAGATATTGATTACGGCGGTCGCGAAAACGATGACGTATGGTACGGACGTAATTATATGGTAGAAAACTACGATATAGTTGACAAGTCACGAATAGGGATTATGGGGTGGAGCCACGGAGGCATGATTACACTTATGAATCTTTTTGAGCATCCCAAAGACTACACCTGTGGATACGCCGGGGTTCCGGTAAGCGATTTGATTGCACGTCTGGGATACAAACGCCCTGCCTACATGGCCTATTTTTCTGCACCTTACCATATTGGAAAAACACCGGAAGAAGATGTGGCAGAATACCGCCGCCGTTCCCCGGCCTGGCAAGCACACAAGTTGCAGACACCTCTGCTTATCTATACCAATACCTGCGACGAAGATGTTAACTCTCTGGAAGTGGAGCATTTAATCAAGGCCTTACAAGCCAATGGGAAGTCTTTTGAATACAAGGTTTTTGAAAATGAGCCCGGCGGACATTCCTTTGACCGGATGGACCACGCGGCTGCCTCTGCCATGCGGTTGGATATTTATACCTTCCTGGCAAAATACCTGAAACCACCCAAACCTTTCAAAAACGTACAGGAATTACGTCGCGCTGCTTACGAACCGTGGCATACTAAATGATAATTCCATTGTTGCGGAGAAAGTCAAAAAAGTCGTCCCGGCGTGCCCTGGCTACCGGGACGACTGTTTTTTTGTCATCATCCATAACAACTACACAGCCTTTATCCTGTACCAACCGTTTGATGTAAAAAATGTTTATCAAGTGCTGATTATGTACCCTGTAAAAGGCACCTTTTTCCTTGAGTATGTCTTCAAAATAGGATAAGTTCCTTGACAAAACTACTTTGTTAAGGGACTTGTTATCCCAATAATAAACCAACGTGTAAGCATTGTCTGACTGTAAGCGCAGGATGTCTTTCAAACTAACAAAAAGTGAACTTCCTCCTTCTTGCAGTACTATCTTTTGCTCGTTCCTTTCTGTCGTAAAATTTTCTAGCAAGTTCTGGATTCTATTATCATTTTCTTTAGCCCTATAACGTGCAATGGCGTTTTCTAACTGTTTGATATCAATGGGTTTTTCAATATAATCCAGTGCCGACATTTTGATAGCCTGAACAGCGTATTTCTGATACGCTGTAGTAAATATTACTTCAAAATCCCTGGTTTTGAGCATGGCCAGCAAATCAAACCCGGAAAAGGAGCCCAGCTCCACATCTAAAAATACCAACTGAGGCTTTAAGGCAGGAATCTGGAGCATTGCCTGGGGCACACTGTTGCAAATAGCAAGAAGTTGAATGTTTTTAAAATGTGTTGCCAGAGTATCCGCAAGTGAGCGGGCATGCATTGCATCGTCTTCTACAATAATCGTTTTAATCATGCTGCAGATATATAAGTTATGTGCAAGCAAAAACAACACTCTCCTCAAATGAAAAAGCGTTGTTCTGACAAAAACGGATTTACTTTTTTGGGTGAAATTTATCGGGTACGACTTTTAACATTTCAACAAAACATTCTAAAAATTGCTGTGCAGACATCGTGCAAACCGAATTATCCAACTTTAAACCAGACTTTTCAGAAAGTTCCCTAACTTGTTGTTTACGAAAGATTTTCTTCAAAGCCGTACGTACCGGCAAATCAGGGAAATGAAGCATAAAATAAAGAAAATCAAGATATTTTTCTTTCATCTCGACACCGATATTTTCACACTTCTTTTTACTGATTTTTAGTAATGCCGACTTAACCGTTGGAGGCGGCAGAAAACTTTTCGGACTAATTTCATACATCAATTCCAACCTGAAAAATGTATGATAAAAAACAACATACGGGTTGAAAAACTTTTGCTGAACAAGTTTTTGAGCGGGTTCTAATTGCATAATCAAACAGCCTTGCGTAAAATATTCCAGATTCGTGAACATCAGCGATTTCAGAATATCGGAAGTGATTCCGTATGGTATATTAGAAACCACTTTAAAATGCTTTTGCGGAAACGAAAACCGCATATAGTCGATTGCTACAATGTTGACTTTTTTATTACATCCGAATTTCGACCTGAGTTCGGATACAAAACGCCTGTCATTTTCAATAGCTATCACATTGTCAGAGTTTTTAGCTAAATGAACAGTCAAAAAACCGAGACCGGCACCAATATCTAAAACCAAATCTTCTTTTTGCACGTCAGCCAGCCGAATAGCATCATTTATTAATCGGGTGTCTATTGTAAAATGTTGACCTGTAAACCTTACAGGAACACGATTTTTTTTCATTATTAATTTCTTTTGGATGAATACTTGACTCAAATCACAGAAAGTGAAAGACAGTATTAACCATCAGAAACAGCAATGAAATCACGACACTGATTTTAGAATAAAATAGTAGCTGTAAATCATAGACTAATCGTCTAGAAAAAAAAGGAGGGACTGTCTCTCACTTATACAAAAGTCCAAGGTCTGCTGAAATACATAATGAAATGATTTAGTTTATGACAAAAGTACAAAAAATTGCCATCACATAACATCGGCTTTGCAAAAGCGGGGGCAAGATTCCCTGGCGTTGAAGATTTTCGCACTTTAAGTCGCAAAAAAACATTTCGTTTTTTTTATTTTTTGTAAGTTTGAAAAACGAAAATGGTTTTTGCTCGAGTTCGTATTTATAGAAAGTTTTAAATTTCTTAGCCCCGCCTTCGCAAAGCCGTTAACCGGTAAAGATAACAAAACACGGGTTCCTCTTAATTTGTTATCTTTTGTTTGTAAATCTTGTATAGTAAAGGAGGCTTGCGACAGTTTCATCTGATTGATTACGCGCAACCTGTCTTCTGTGAGTTTCAGTCCAAGCGATTCTTTTTTATACCCCGACACTCTTCTAATGCCGTTATAACTGGCCATATATCCAATACCGTTATCTGTAATAACACATAACAGCATATTGTCTTTGGTACTCAGGCAAATATTTATTTTATATGTTTCTTTCCCATCTACAAATCCGTGTTTTATAGCATTTTCTATAAAGGGTTGCAAGATAAGCGGGGGAACCATAGTTGTTTCTACGTCAATGGCCGGATCCAGATCAATAGCATAAGTAAAGGGATTTATGGACCGGGTCTGTTCTAAATCCATATAAGCAGTTACAATTTCCAGTTCTTGTTCCAACGGAATATCTTGTTTGGACATGCTCTCCAACATAAGCCGTGTAAGATTGGAAAATTTTCTTAAGCAGATGATAGATTCTTCTGTTTTAGATTCTTTTAGCAGGTATTCTACAGAATGTACACAATTGAAAATAAAATGGGGATTGAGCTGAAAATTAATGGCCTTCATATGCATTTCCATCAACTGCCTGTTAAGTTCAGCAGCCGTTTGTTGTAATAAGGCTTTTTCTTTTTCTTTTTTGTTTTTGACTGCCAAAAGAGTCAGATGCCCTGTCAAAGCCAGCGCAATAATAATAACAGCAAACCCTATGAAGATAATACGGTTAAGGCGTTTTGCCTGGAGCCTTGCCTGGTTATGTACCTCTTCGTTCAGGATAAACAACTGAATTTCGCTCTGCTGTTTTGCTGTTTCGGCTTCTGCCAGTTTCAGACTTTGCTGGTAGTTCAGGTTTTCTGTCTGTACCTGCCGCAACTGCAGTTCAGAAAAACGGTTCAACTGGTTCAGGCGGTCCAAATCACTTTACTTTCGTTCGTTTTCCAGGTTCAGCAAGGCAATTTCCTTCTCTTTTTTCTCTGTGTCGTATTTAGTTTGAAGTTCTGCTACAGCCTGCAACGTTTGTTCTGTAATCATAGAATCTTTCAGTGCTTCGTATTTGTTCAAATAGAGATACACGCTGTCTTGTTCATGCAAACCGCTAAATGTCAACACAAAAGCAACGTACGTTTTACTTAGTACCCTTTTTTCCTCTAATTTCTGTAATATGTTTTCTGCTTGTCTTAAATAGAGTAGCGCTTCTTTGTACTCTCCTTTCTCATAATTTATGGAACCTATATTGGTAAATATAATGGCCTGCGTACCCGGATCGTCTTCTTTCACTACCTTCTCCAAAGCTTTATGGTAATACTCCAATGCCGGTTCAAACTCTCTATCTTCCATATAATTATAGGCCAGAGCCATATCAACCAAACTCAGGAAATAACCGTTTTGGACTTTCGTAAACAACTCCTGCGCTTTCAGTAAATGTTCTACCGATTTTTCATACTGTTTCAAGTCTGTGTAAACAAGTGACAACCTGTATTGCGACACTCCTTCTCCGTTCAGGTGCTCCATTTTATTAAATAGACGGGCGGCTTCCAATCCGTACTGTATCGCTTTTTCGAATTCCAGTAAATTCTTAAAGACTGAACATAGATTCACATAGACTATGGCCAGCTCTTCTTCACTATCCAACTCTGCAAAAATGCGCCTGGCTTTCAGGTAATAGGCTACAGCTGATTCATAATCTGCCTGTTGAAGGTAAATATTTCCAATCCATACATATCCATTAGCTAACCTACCGTGATTACCAGTCATTTCGTAAAGCTCATTGGACTGCTTTCTGTATTCCAGGGCTTTTTGCAATTCTCCCTGATGTAAATAAATAATGGCTATGTTGTCTTTAGAAGCCGCCACCCCAACAGAATCTTTCAATTTGGTGGTAAGTTCCAGGCGTTTTTCAAAACAATCCAAAGCTTTATTGAATTTTCCCAAATCATAATATGCACTACCAACATTATTAAGAGAAAATGAAATACCCTTTTCATACCCTGTTTTTTCTGCCAATGCCAGGCCTTGTCGGGCATATTTCAAATACAACGTGTTATCCTTATCTGAATAGTAGTCCGCCAAATGGTATAGTGCATGTACCTTTGCCGAATCTGTAGGAGCCGTCTCTACAATCCGGAGAAGTGAATCTGCGGTATGTTGTTGCGCAAAACCGGCTATGCGAAAGGTCACAATAAGAAATAGAAAAATAATCTTGTACAAGACTGTTTTCTTCATTAGGCGGATGGTTAAAATATTCTTTAAAATTGGCGATTTTGTCTATAAAAACAAAATCCTTAATGTCTTATTTTCAGACACAAGTGTTAAGAATTCGGGACATAGACCGTTACTCCCGGTATTTTAAGAATTGTTTCCTTGTTCTTTGGCAATCCCGGACGGTATTGGCTGCTTTTGCAGAACCCGTACTCCGTCAAGCTTTTTATTAAAAAGCATATCCAGATCTCCGGTCAATTGCGACGGGTCAACTTCAACGACAACGTAATATTTCTTTTCTGCAGGCCCATTATTATCCTTCAAATAGATTTCACGCAGAAAGTCAAATTCCAAAGCCCTTGAAATTACAAGAAGCAAGTCAACATCAATGCTTTTACGCTGGAAAATATCATAGACCGTCGTTCGGGAACGGTTGATGCATTTCGCAAAGTCAGAAACACTCATCTTGCGCTCCTTGATTTTTTGCTCTATAATTTTTCCTATTGAAACGTTCACCATAATTGTGTTTTAAATATACTGATTTTATATCTTTTAAGCTCCCATAATTTTGAATTTGGTAGGTTTTACTTTGTAATCGGTTAGAATTATTTAATAATCGGTAATTTCCCAAAATTAAACCTTTACTACGCCAAAACACGACGTAGTAAAATAAAAGACCCGGGTATTGTTTGTTTTAATTAATTTTACATATTTATATTTCATGCCATAATGAACCTACAGCTTATGAGAAAATTTTATTTACCCTTAGTAATTCTTTTTATGCTTACTGCATGCAATCAAACACCTAAAACTGTCATTGAACCCTGGGTCCCGTACGACCAAAGTCAGGAAATTGAAGACAACCAAACACATGAACTCATTCGCATGCGCTACAAACTTATCCAGTCCCGTGTAGCTGATAAAAACGAATTATGGAAAGTTGTACAGCCTCAGATCAGCAACTTCCCGGAAGAAGAGTACGAAAGACTCAAGCCCCTTATCCTGGGACAGGACATTCCCACCTTGCAGTCGCACATCCGTATTGGTGACCTTACATATGAAAAACTTACACAATGGTACCTCTACCGGATTGTGAAGTACGAGAACGATAAGGGAAAAATGCTGAATGCCATTATAGCCATCAACCCCAACGCCGTAAAAGAAGCCCGCGCCAAAGACAAAGCTTCAGGCTCACATCCCATTTACGGAATGCCCATTTTGGTAAAAGACAATATAGGTGTTGCCGGCATGCCCACCACAGCCGGGGCGCATGTTTTACAAAATAATATAACAGAAGACGCAGCTATTATAACTAATATCAAAGCACACGGAGGCATCATTCTGGGCAAAACAAACCTTACGGAATGGGCCAACTACATATTTGACATAGGCCCCAACGGATACAGTGCTGTAGGAGGACAAACACTCAACGCATACGGACGTAAAATATACGATACGGGCGGCTCCAGCTCCGGGAGCGGAGTGGCCATGGCCGCAAGTTACGCAGCTGCTACCCTGGGCACGGAAACCTCGGGCTCTATTTTGTCTCCCTCGGGACGGAGCTCTCTGGCAGGACTCAAGCCTACCGTTGGACTGCTGGACCGCAGTGGCATCATTCCGTTGGCCAGTACACTGGACACCCCCGGTCCTATCACAGGCTGTGTAGTTGACAACGCCATTGTCATGGCAGCCATGACGGACGATGCCCGGTACCTGGAAATTATACCGCAGGCAGACCGGACGGCAGCGGAAGCAGAACAACTTCCGCTGGAAGGGTTGCGGTTTGGTGTAAACAAGAGTATGCTGGGGAACCCGCTGTACAAAGCACAAGCAGAAATCCTTACTGCCCTGGGAGGCGTTACCGTTGTATTTGATCCCGTTTCTGTTTCCATGCAAGGATTCGGAACCTTGTTGAGCGGTGACATGAAAAAAGACCTGGCTAACTACTTAATGGAATACGCTTCGGAGAATATAACTGTCCGCTCCATAGCCGATATTGTGGAGCACAACAACCGGGAACCCGAGGTAAGGGTGCCGTACGGACAAGAAACCTTTGAAAGAATGGCCGTGCTGGAGCTTACAGAAGAAGAGCTGAACGAAGTACGAACAAAAATACAGAGCGAAGGCAGGCGTTATTTTGAAACCCCTATGGACCAATACCAACTGGACATCATCCTTTCCATAGACAACCTGGAGGCCAGTTATGCAGCAGCAGCCAATTTCCCGTGCATGATCGTGCCTATGGGCTATACAGAAAAAAACGGACCTACAGGCCTGACATTCGTAGCCCGACCGTTTGAAGAACTTAAATTGCTGAAAATCGGATACGCCTTTGAACAAGCCACCCGCGTAAGGCAACTGCCGGCAGCATATCGGTAAACGTAACGTCTGTTTACCTGCAAACAGTATTCTTCCTACAAATAGTAGTAACTAAGTTCCGGAATCTGCTCACTTACATCGGCACAGTACAGGTCATACCCGCCTTTGCCTCCCGGACGGTCAGAAGAGAAGAACAAGAGCACTTTTCTTTCCAGGTGTACCAGCATGGGCCGGTATTCGTTATACGCCGAGTTGATTTTAGGGCCAAAGCTCACGGGTGTGCCCCACCGGCCGTCCGTGAGTTTTGCATAATACAGATCAAATCCGCCCGCACCTCCTTCCCGGTCAGAGGTAAATACCACCACATTACCCAGCACAAAGGGGCATTTGTCGTTCCCCGTAGCAGAAAGAATTTCCACCTTTTCTGCCTCGGCCTGTTCACGCATCAGTACCTCATGAAGCGGTACTCCTTCTTTTTCGTAGATACGTACTACATCTTCTATAGTCAGCCCGTATATGCTAAACGTTTCACCGTCTTCCCGGTTGCTGCAAAAAAGCAATTCCGATCCCCTGTTGTAAAACGTGGGGTATAGATCGTCATAGGCCGAGTTTAGCAAAGTAGCTCCATAAGGCCCTGCAAATTCAGGTGGCTGAGGAGAAACTCTGACCCCCCATTCTTCCCATTGCGAAGAATAAACAAATTTGATATCAAAATTCCCGCTTTCATTTTCTGCATAAAAGAAATAATGGTAATCTCCGCTATACATCAAAAAATTAGGCCCTAACTGGTCTGCCGGGTTGTTGACTTTTCCCAAAAGCGTCCTTTGCGTCAGATTGAGCGCAGGATGCTCTTCCATAGAAATATTGATTGTGTCTTTCCTCCTATGATACGATATATCAAGGGGATAACAGACAATATCGTAGTCACCTCCTTTTCTGTTCCTATTAGTGGAAAAATAAAAATCGTATCGGTCTAAAAAATAAGGAGCTACAGAGTTGTAATCGTCGTATTCGGTATTCAATTTCTCCAGATTTACAGGGACATCTGTGATAATAGTTTCAAAATCAAACTTGTAGTCCGGATTGTACCAGGGACATCCCGTAAGCATGAGTACGGCTGCCATACCCAACGTTGCAGCTGTAATTGTTCTTGTTATTCTATGTGCGTTCATGATGATTTCTTTATTACATAAATGCAAAACCTTAGCATATACTGCTTAGTGGAACGCGTTAAAACAAATATATATAAATTTTACATCCGTCACAGGTCGCTGCACCAAAAGAACGGGGAACACCTCCCGGAAGTTATTAGCAAGTAGTGCAGTATTTTTGTAGGCTCTGCATTTAGTAATTTAGACAGTATGAAAACTCAAATTATACCTCTATTGGCAATTTCCCTGCTCATTATGCCTGGCTGTACAAAAGATGAGTACCGGCATTTGTTGGCGGATCCTGACAGCTACAGGTTGTGCAGGGTACTTAATTACAGCAGTTCGTCAGACCCTACACCCCATACATTCATGGAGTTGAGTTATTCAGAGAATGGAAACCTGGTACAGGAATCGTTATACAGTTATCCAAGGACTCTGTTTACATACAGAACATATGAATATGACAGGAATAACGTATTAATAAAGGAAAGTATTTATGATGGAGAGGTTGGAAATTTACGCTTAGGTACTTATATAACCTATGCACACGAGAACGGTAATTTGATTACGAAGTTGTATTTAGCCGACGGAACCTGGATACGCACGGAACATTTTAAATACGAAGGGGAAAATCTTGTAAACACATATAAAACAGACGCCTCGTGTGGCATACACCATCAGTACAAATACACATACAACAACCTGAACTTGCTCATTCTTGAGGAGTGTTTTATGTACAACGGAGAATTGGAGCATACTACAAAATATACGTACGACGAAAGTTCGCGCAAAGTAAAAACCGAGATTTTCAACCACATAGGCGAAACAACCCAAACGGTTGAACACAATTATACTGGAAGTAGCACGCTACCAACGGAAGAGCTCTATTATGATCTCTTGGGGAATCTGACACAGCACAGAAAACTCATCTATGATGCGTATGAGAACCTGACAGAAATCCGGATACTTAAAGATCACGGAACCCCTGCCTTATTTAAGAAAAAATTTGTTGGAAAACTTTTAATAGAACACATCACCTACTCACCGGCATGGGGTTATGCCGAATGGGGTGTTAGCCGATATGAATATGAGAAATATCCAAAATAAAGTATGTCTTTACTTTGTTTGTTTGTCTTTAGTCTTAGTAACAACAGGTTGCGGAAAAGACGACAGATTCTACAACAGACTGGAAGGAAAATGGCAGTTGGTCAAAACGCAGGACCTTGGAAATAAAGAAGAATACCCGACTCCGGAAAACCAGACCATAAGGGAGTTCACATCCCATGGCACTTATATCTTCTACGATGCCTATGGCAACATGATCTGGGAACGTGAGTGTCATGTATCCAGAACAACCATAACCCTTTACGGCGTTGATTACGACACAAAATACCCTTACCGGCTACACAACGACACGCTAAGAATCAGACACCTGGGCGGCTTTGAATTTTACGACGAATATTTCGTAAAGCTGATGAAGTAGTAGAACAACAAGAGGATCAATCTCTTAAACATGCCAGAGGTACCACCTTCACACCATCGGGGCGTGAGTAAGCAATGGGACCTCCCGTGATTACCATCAACAGATCAGGTTCACTCAGTCTCACCTGTTTTTCTGCCCGGTTGTATTCTTTTACCAAACGTTGTATCTCTAGCAAGTGGGCTGCTCCTTTTTCAATATCTTTACCTCCCAACTTAAACTCAATCAAGGCATATCTTCCATCTGCCAGATGCAGTACCGCATCTGCCTCTAAATTATATCGGTCATGATAATAAGATATGGAGCTGCCAAGAGCTTGGGAATAAGCTTTTAAATCGCGAATACACATGCTTTCAAATATAAATCCAAATGTTTTCAGATCCATTTGGAGAGCTTCCGGGGTCAAACCAAGCGCTGCAACAGCTATTGAGGGGTCAACAAAACCTCTTTTCAAACTACTACGTATGGCCGTAGCAGATCGTATTGCCGGACTCCATGCTTCAATATCTTGTATTACAAATAATTGTCTAAAAGCATTAACATAACTATCAAATGTATTTTCTGCCAATGTGTCAGCCTGTACGCGAATATCATTCAGCATACTCGATTTTTTTGCAAGTGTGGACACATTACGGGCATAAGATCTAAGAATCAAACGAGCTACTGTTTCATCACGTATGATATTATCGACAGTGGAAATATCCATCTTGCACAAACTGTTCACATAGTCTCTTGCAATCAATAAACGAGAATTAGCTTTTCTTGGTTTTAAAGACGCCGGCCAACCACCACGACATGCCGCAAAAATCAAGTCTTCAAGGGTCATGGAAGAATCAATACCATCGATATCCAATGCGGGATTGTTGAAAAGTTCAGATAACGAGATGGCGCCATTTGACTCTTTAGACTCAAACAAGCTCATAGGAAACATCTGCATACGAACAATCCTTCCTATACCTGAATGCATGACTGCCGATTTATCTACGCTGTTTGAACCTGTAAGTATAAACTGCCCAACTTCACCCCGCCTATCTACCATCACCCTCACGGCATCCCAAAGTGTGGGTGCCACTTGCCATTCATCAATCAATCTTGGAGTCTTTCCGGCCAAAAGTAACGAAGGGCGGATAGCAGCAGTAGCTATATATCCCTCCCTGGTGTCAGGATCTTGCAATTGCAAAACACTATTAGCTTGCTGCATAGCAGTTGTTGTTTTTCCACACCATTTTGGTCCTTCAATTAATACAGCCCCAAATGCTTCAAGATTATCTTTCAGCTGTTTATCTGCCATTCGTTTTAGATATTCCATATAGAAATCTTATTAAGAAGTCTTGGCAAAGGTATTGATTATTTTTAAACCAACCATCTCTATTGATGTTTTTTGTGGTGTTTCGTTGAGGTTTTTTGTGGTAAAATTCAAGATATGGTCAGCTGTTATCTACGAAATAGCTACTCAATGCAAGAAAGCGATATTGACTTAATTTCTACTAGCATTTTTTTTCGTATCTTACGCGTATGGCAAAACAACACGCATTTAGTAAAAGACAAATAGAGCAACAAAAAAGAGCTAAACGAAAAGAAAAGGAAAAAAGAAGGGAAGAGCGCAAAAACGCCCCCAAAGATTCATTTGAAGATATGCTGGCTTACGTAGATGAATACGGAGTCATCCACGATACACCTCCACAAGAAGAGGAAGAAGGACCAAAACAAGAGGAAAACACCAACACCAATACCTCCACACAATAACCTCCTCACTCCTCACTCCTCACTCCTCACCCCTCACTTCTCACTCACAACGCCCCTACCGGTAGCAGTTCTCTATAAAAGATGCTGTTCAAAAACAGCCGGGTGCTGCCATGCCAGTAGGCACGGAATGCGGGGTCGTCTGCAAAATAGACCACGTTCCGGGTAGCTAAAACGGCCGGTGTATGGGAGTAGTTGCTCAGGTACCTGTCTTGCAGGTAGCCACTTAGTAACGGTTGGTCTGTGTAACGCAGAGGCACTCCAAAACGGCTGCGGGGCTCGGCAAGAACCATGTCCCTGTTTTTAAACAACGGAACCACAGGCCGGATAATTCCATAGGCCAGGGGATGTGTGCTGTCCAGGGCAGCTTCCAGAATCACACCGTTTACACGTGCCGAGGCCCGCTGGCCTTGCGATGCTTCGTACGTGCCGTCTGCCCGGGTGAAAACTTCACGCTCCCGTTCCACGCTTTTAATTTGCGATACTTCCAGGTTGTTCAGGGACCGGTACCCGTTGCCCACGGCAATCAGGGTATTGCCCGGACGGCTGCTCCATTCTTGCAATCGTTCTTTCGTGGCCTTTGAAAAAGAAATATTTCCGGTAATCACCAATACGTTGTAGCGGGACAGGTCCCTTACAGCCTCGGCTTCTATCAACGATACTGGGATTCCGAGCCGGCTATCAAACAAGTGCCAGAATTCTCCTACCGTTCCAAAAGAGGCTCCGCGGTCTGTCAATAGGGCTACAGACGGTTTGGATATCAGACGAAAGCTGTTGCTTCCCAAATCGGTCTCTCCTGCACTCAGTCCCGCGGCTGCACTGTATATGCCAATGGCCGCGCCCCGGTACTTCTGCCGGGTTCGATTTACCACCCGGTGGAGTACTTCCGGTGTCATTTTTTGCTGAACAACCGGAACCATAATGGTGCCTGCCGGAAATTCTTTCTCCTGTCCGTCCACTTTGTACGAAAACGGTTTGTCGGCTACACGCAGATACACACCCTTGTCCATCAACTCGTACAGCAGTGTATAATTATAGAAATCTGTTGTTTCTATAAGGTAAGCGTACCGTGATAAAGGCACGTGCCCGACCTCTGCTCCAAAGCCTGCTTCGCCTTCTACACGATCTCCCTGTAACCCCTTCACTTCCTTGAGGGCTGCGTGCGGAATGTTCATGCCCAGGGAAGCTGTCCAGGCTGAAATGTCATAAAATACCGTATCACGGAACGTATCTACGCGCTCAAACAAAGTCTTGATCACTGCATAGGCTGTCTGTTTTACAGGTACCACCCATGCACTCCCCGGTACAAATGTTTGTCCCTCCAGGGTGACTTCTTTAGCCAACCTGTACACATCTATATTATGTGCAGCCAGCATACGGTACAACTCCCGGCTCAACGACACGTCTTCCGGCGCTCCAAAAACATAGGCCTGCACGGGCTCTTTAGTTGCTTGTTTGTGGCAATTGGCAAAGTAGCTGCGTTGAAATTCCTGCATCTCGGCTTTCAGGGCCACAGCCGCTTTCAATGCACTGAAAGAATTGTACACCTGATTTCTTACACTAAAAGACAACGAATAATGCATGTTGTTCAGTTCCCGCTCCACACCGCGCGGATTGGGTTGTTCGTACAGGCTGCCAATAGCTCCAAAAATATCGGGGTACGTGGACCCTTTGCCCAGATAGAAATCATCAAAACCCTCTTTTGTAAAATGCATGACGCCAATTTCTCCCAATATTTCTGAATGGAATGCAGACACTTTTTGCGTGAGCAGCCAGTTTTCATCGGGAATCAGCAGGTTGGTACGGCTTCTTACACCCGGCGAGAAAAAAGTAGCTACAGCATTCCCTTGTTCGTGGTAATCATTCACCATAGTAGGCAACCATCGGTGGTACACCTCTAACCGCGAACGGCTTTCCGGATGCTGAGCCGGCAACCAGTCCCGGTTCAAATCAAACCAATAATGGTTGGAACGGCTGCTTGGCGTTGGTTCCCTGAATTCGCGGCTATTGGGGTCGGTAGTACCGGCCAGCGACAAATTACTATTCACCCACGCAGCGTACCGCAGGCTGCCATCGGGGTTGAGGGCCGGTTGCAGAATGATGACGTTCTTTTCCAAAATCTCCAGCACCATAGGGTCTTCAGACGCTGCCAACGCATAGGCCACCAAAGCCGAGGCATTGATGCCCGTAGCTTCGTTCCCGTGTATGCTGTACCCCAGCCAATTCACCAGCGGCATGCTGTCCAAATCCAACCTTGCCGGGGCTGCCGGATCGGCCAGTTTCAGCTGCTCCTGCCTGATGTACTCCAGGTTGGCTATATTCTCCGGCGTGCTGATAATCAGATATAGGATAGGATTCTTCTCGTACGTGTATCCGTTTTCAATCAAATGTACCCGAGGCGAAATCCCGGCCAGCATCCTCATATATATGAGTACCTGATCATAAGTAAGGTGTCTTGACCCCATCTGAAATCCAAATACCTCTTCAGGAGCGGGGATTTCTTTATTCATTTTTTCTACACCCTTAGGAAAAAACCAGGAGGTTTCTTGACCCTGAGCAAAAATAAAACTGTACGCAAAACACAGTACAAAAACAGATATTAACCACTTTTTCATATAAATATATATTTGAGTCACACAATCTGTGCGTTGCACAAATGACCTATTTTACTGAACCTTAGAGATATCTGAAAATTATTACCTGGGGGTAAGCTGTTTGTGCAACGCACGCTTTCCTGCCGCAGGGGATTATAGCAAGCCGGCTGCGTACTTTTGGCCAATGACTTTCAGCATGTCCGCTGTCATGGCAGCCAAATCCCACTTGGGATTCCAGCCCCATTCCTCGCGGGCACAGGTATCATCCATTTTGTTGGGCCAGGAATCGGCAATGGCCTGCTTTACCGGCTCTACCTGATAGGTCATGGTAAAATCCGGGATGTGTTTTTTTATCTCGGCAGAAATGATCTCGGGATCAAAGCTCATAGCCGTCACATTAAAAGAATTCCGATGCTTCAGAAGCGTGGGGTCGGCTTCCATCAAATCAATGGCCGCTTCTATGGCATCAGGCATGTACATCATATCCAGGAAGGTACCGGCTTGCAGAGGGCACGTGAATTTTTTATGCTTGATGGCTTCGTAATAAATTTCTACAGCATAGTCCGTAGTACCGCCGCCGGGCAGCGTAACGTTGGAGATAATCCCGGGATAGCGTACAGAACGCGTATCCACACCAAAACGTTTGTGGTAATAGTCGCTCAACAATTCACCGGCCACTTTCGATACACCGTACATGGTCTGCGGGCGTTGGATGGTATCCTGAGGCGTGTTGTCCAGAGGCGTACCTCCGCCAAAAGCACCAATAGAACTGGGGGTAAAAACAGCACATCCGTATTCACGGGCCACTTCCAGGCAATTCATCAGTCCGCCAATCCCAATGTTCCAGGCCATAAGGGGTTTGCTCTCTCCCACCGCAGACAAAATGGCAGCCAGGTTGTAGATGGTGTCTATCCTGTATTTTTTCACTACGTCTGCAATCTGCTGAATATCTGTTGCATCTATCCGTTCAGACGGACCTGATTCCAGCAATTCACCCGTAGGTAAGGTTGATCTGTACCCGGCAACCACATTGCTGCTGCCATAGATTTTGCGAAGTTCCAGGGTCAGTTCCGACCCAATCTGGCCTACCGAGCCAATTATCAAAATATTTTTCATGGCACAAATATACGAATCTGTATTACAAAAGTAATATCTTTGCATGCTAAGCTTTAAGAAAATTAATAAACCCTGAGTATTAACTTATAAAATATAACATACTATGTACAATCGTCTTCAGGCCCACCTCCAACAAGAATTGGCCGATATCCGGGAAGCCGGACTTTACAAACACGAAAGAATCATTACCACGCCCCAAGGGGCAGAAATTAAGGTTAGCACCGGAGCAGAAGTATTAAATTTCTGTGCTAACAACTACCTGGGTCTCTCCAACAACCCCCGCTTGATTGCAGCTGCTAAAAAAGCCCTGGATTCCCACGGCTACGGACTTTCTTCTGTCCGCTTTATCTGCGGCACCCAGGACATTCACAAAGAACTGGAAGCCAAAATTGCCGGGTTTTTTGGTACCGAAGATACCATCCTCTACGCAGCCTGTTTTGATGCCAACGGCGGTGTATTTGAACCCCTTCTGACAGAGGAAGATGCCATTATTTCCGATGCACTCAACCACGCCTCTATCATTGACGGTGTACGTCTGAGCAAAGCCGTACGCTACCGGTACGCCAATGCCGACATGGCAGACCTGGAAGCAAAACTGAAAGAAGCTCAGGCACAACGCTTCAGAATGATTGTTACAGACGGTGTATTCTCTATGGACGGCAACGTGGCCCCCATGGACAAGATCTACGAACTGGCACAGAAATACGACGCCTTTGTTATGGTGGACGAATGCCACTCTGCCGGCGTGGTAGGGGAAACAGGCCGAGGCGTAACCGAGCTGTTCAACCTCCGGGGAAAAATCGAAGTCATCACCGGAACGCTGGGGAAAGCTTTTGGCGGCGCCATTGGTGGTTTCACCACCGGAAAAAAAGAGATCATAGACATGCTGCGACAACGCTCGCGTCCCTACCTGTTCTCCAACTCCATCCCTCCCGTAGTAGCCGCTGCAGGCATTGAAATGTTCGATATGATGGCCCACACCAACGAGCTGCAAGACCGTCTGCATGAGAACACTACGTATTTTGTACAGAAAATGGTGGATGCCGGATTTGATATCAAACCTACCCGCAGTGCCATTTGTGCCGTGATGTTGTACGATGCCAAACTGAGCCAGGAAATGGCTACCCGCCTGCTGGACGAAGGCATCTACGTCATTGGATTCTACTACCCGGTAGTACCGCAGGGACAAGCCCGCATCCGCGTACAGATCTCTGCCGCTCACCAACGCGCACACCTTGACAAATGCATTGCCGCCTTCACCAAAGTAGGCAAGGAACTGGGTGTGATAAAATAAGTTCTCCAAATAAAACTCCCATGAAAAAAACCATTTTTATCATCATTGCTTTCTCTAGTACTATTTCTTTATTGGCACAACAGCCAAAAACAGAACAGAAAAAACCACTGGACCACAGTGTATACGATGCGTGGAAAAGCGTTGGAGCTTTCTCTATGAGTGACGACGGAAAATACGCCTCATACCTGGTACAGGAACAGGAAGGTGACAGGTACGCAGAGGTACTTAACCTGAAAACACTGGAAAGAAACACCATCGAAAGGGCCACACAGCCCAAATTGACCCCCGATGGGAAATTCCTGGTAGCTACTATCAAACCTTTTTTCAGCGAAACGAAAGAAGCCAAGCACAAAAAGCTCAAACCGGATCAGATGCCCAAAGATACCCTCGGCATTTACAATTGCTCTACCGGAGAACTACAAAAGATTCCATACCTGAAATCGGTTAAAACAGGAAGGCACGGGAAAACCCATATTGCTTTCCAATCCAACATGCCGGCCGATACTACCGGCGGGAAAAAACCGGCAAAAAAAGAAAAGGATCAGGGCGAGGACCTGATGGTATACCACCTGGCCAGCGGCTCCATAGATACGCTACCCGCTGTATCTGACTACAATTTTACCACAGGCGGCGATACGCTGTTCTTCGTTCGCAGGCCCTCTTCCAAAGACAGCGTGCTGCAGGCCGGCCTGTTCATGTACACCCCTAAGGACAGGCAGCTTACCAACCTCTATACGTTTGACCTCAAACAAAAAGTCAAACTGCCTGTTGTAAGTGAAGACAACCGCCATCTTGTATTTTATGCCAACCTGGATACCACAAAACAAGGAAAGGACGCCGTAAGTATTTTGTATTATACCCAAGGCTTGGAGAAGGCAAAAGTACTCATTGATAACCAGCTGAACCAGTTAGAAGAAGGCTGGAAAATCAGTGAAAACCGAGCCCTCATCTTCAGCGAATCGGGACACCGGCTGTTCTTTGGTATAGGCCCTGTTTTGCCGGAAAAAGATACGACCCTGGTTGCTTCGGAAGTTGCTCAGTTAGATATCTGGCATTACCAGGACGATTATATCCAGCCTCAGCAATTGATTAATGTGAACCGGGAGCTGAAAAAATCGTATATGTGTGTGGCGGATCTGACAAGCATGGCAAATCAAGCCACAGAACAAAACCCGCTCAGCTGGCGCAGGCTCTCTACAGACCTCTGCCATATTGTACAAGTACCACAGGAACACGATGCCGACTGGGGTTATTCGGTAAGCAGGTACAACTACCAACTGGAGTCCATGTGGAGCTCCAACCCCCGCTCCGATCTGTACCTGATTGATATAACAAGCGGAGAAGCGCGCTTGTTGCTGGAAGACCAATACATCTCTCAAGTAAGTGCCTCGCCAAAAGGGAATTATCTGGTGTGGTACAACAACCTGGATCAAAACTGGTACTCCTATAACGTAAAAAGCAAAGAAACCGTTTGCCTTACAGAAAGCCTGGATGTGTCCTTTGCCAACGAATTGCACGACTCGCCCGTCATGGCCTCGTCTTACGGAAACGACGGCTGGATGGAAGACGACAAGGGCCTTTTCCTGAACGATCGTTACGATATATGGCTGGTAGATCCCACGGGTAACACGCCGCCCGTAAACTTTACAGATGGTCTGGGACGCAAAGAAAACCTAACTTTCCGTATAACCAGATTAGACAGAACGCTACTTCCTCCGGCTACCCCGGGCGTAAAAAAAGACCCCATCAAGCCCAAAACAACCGTATATTTTTCTGTGTTTGATGAGAACACAAAAGAAAGCGGCTACTACTATAAAGAAATGGGCAAAAGACATCCGGTAATGACACGTTGGATTGTAGAACCCATGACCTTTGTATACCTCACACGTTCAGAGGACGGCAAAGTAATGATTTACAGCAAGCACAACTTTGAGAACTCCCCCAACGTGTGGATTACAAAAAACAACTTTAAAACGCAAACGCAGATAACGGACATCAACCCACAACAAAAAGAATACAACTGGGGAACAGCAGAACTGGTACACTGGAAGTCTGACTCGGGTTTGGACCTGGATGGGATTCTATACAAACCGGAAAACTTTGACCCCTCCAGGAAATACCCCATGATTCTGTACTTCTATGAAAGAAGTTCTCAGACCCTGCACAGCTACAGAGCTCCGGCCCCCAGCCGCTCCACCATCAACATTCCGTTCTTTGTGAGCAACGAATACATTGTTTTTGTTCCGGACATTGCCTACCGGATAGGTCATCCGGGAGAAAGTGCCATGGAATGCATCGTACCGGGGGTAAAGAAGCTGATTGCAGAAAACCCCTGGATAGATGAAGACAATATCGGTATTCAGGGGCAAAGCTGGGGCGGTTACCAGGTAGCCTATATGGTTACTCAACCCCATGTGTTCAAATGGAAAGCAGCCGGTGCCGGTGCTCCCGTATCCAATATGACCAGTGCTTATGGTGGCATCAGGTGGGGGTCGGGGATGGTTCGGCAGTTCCAGTACGAACATACGCAAAGCCGCATTGGAGCCACCTTGTGGGATGGATTTGATCTGTATATAGAAAACTCTCCCCTGTTCTTTGCAGATAAAGTGGAAACCCCCTTACTTATTATGCATAACGACCAGGACGAGGCCGTTCCCTGGTACCAGGGCATTGAGTATTTCACCGCCCTGCGCAGACTCGGCAAACCTGTCTGGATGCTCCAGTACAACAAGGAATCCCACAACCTGAGGGAACGTGTAAATGCCAAAGACCTGAGCATACGCCTGGAACAGTTCTTCAACCATTACCTGAAGGGAGCCCCCATGCCGGTCTGGATGAAAACAGGTGTTCCTGCTACACGCAAAGGCATTGACTGGGGTTACGAACTGACCGAATAACAAGTCAGATTAATCATATGCTTTCATCATCTCGGGGGCTGATAATACCGGTTTTATCAGTTCTTGCCATTTGTCGGTATTCCATGTCTTCAAATTGGAATGTGTAGTGAAATAGTTCATGGGGATGGGATGTGTTCCAATGACTACGGGAATTTTGTACTTTTCTTCAATGAATTTTTTAAAGTAGTCAACCCGATGGCAGGGAGGGTACCCAACCACCATACCCGTAGCCAAATGAATGGCCTCTGCTCCGTTTTTTATCATCTCTGCCGGGGCATATTCTACGTTAACGCCGGGGCATCCTCCACACGTAATAAAACCGACAACTTCCAGGGGGGTGTCTTTTGGGTAGACAGAAAAAGCCCCTTCGCGGTTACGCATAGCTCTAAGGCATTTCCCTCCGGCACAATTGTGATACCTGCCACAAATGATTATTCCTATTTTCATAATATTGATTTTAAATGAATTGGTGTCTTTATTGACGGGACCAGGAGAACTCCGTTACAGACGGTTCTGTTTTGAGCTCATCTACAATCCGGTTCACCAAATCTTGATTTACACTTTCAAAGCGTATCTGGTAAACAAATTTACTCCCCTCTTTATCCATTCGGACAGACTCAATCTGAAGAGCTTCTTTCTTTTTTAATTGCGACACCCATTCTGACCAGATAAAATCGGCTTTCGCCGTTATTTTAAGGGTGTTTTTCAATACCCGGTTGGTAATATAAGTTTCCAGGGGTTGAATAGCCCACAGGATAATCAAGGCGATAAAAGTAGTAATACCCGCCGCATAATACATTCCTCCGCCGGTTGCCAGACCTATGGCGGCTACCGTCCACAACCCGGCTGCCGTGGTTAATCCACGAACCCTTCCATGCCTGGAAAATAGAATAGTACCTGCTCCAATAAACCCAATACCGCTCACCACTTGTGAAGCTACCCGGGAAGGATCTAAGCGCATATAATCAGATCCCAGGACTTCTGAGAAGCCATAAGCAGATACAATCATAACCAGGCAAGCACCAACGCAAACCATCATATGCGTTCTCATCCCGGCTACCCAGACCCTTCTTTCCCTTTCAATTCCAATAAGTCCGCCAAAAAATGCAGCCATAAACAGGCGGAGTGTTATTTCTGTCCAACTAAGCATTGTTCTCTTTATTTTATTTAAAAATTATTGTTTCCTCTGTTTATAACCAATCCCCACCACCAGCACCACACCCGTCAGTACAGCCGTTCCCCCTGTAATCTGTGCTGCAGATACGTGTTCGCCCAACAAAAGTACCCCCGCAGCAATGGCAATAAGGGGAATCAGGTTATTAAAAACGCTAATCTGGGTGGTAGATATATGAATAAGTGCGTAATTGGACAGGAAGGACGTCAACACAGAAGATAATACACCAAGGTAAACAATAGAAATTAGAAAATTGACGTGTGCCAACGGTTTAAAATAATCTGACAACGTGCCGAGAAAAGCGTGACGACCAACCGCCAGTACATTAAAAATGATAAAGCCTGAAAAAACCATGATACTTGTCAGGGTCATAGAGTCATGACTTTGCATCAACTTCTTGCCAATCATGTAGTAAACTACCATAGATACAACGGACAGCAACAGCAGTACCGTTCCTGCCACACTCGTTCCTTCTGACTGGTTGCTACCGCTGGCAAACAAGAAAATGAGTCCGGCAACAGAAACAGCAATACCGGCTTTTTGCCATACAGATGTCTTTTCTTTCAAAAAAAGAGCTCCTGCAAACAACGTAAGGATAGGTAACAAAGCCAGAATAATACCTGCCTGCGATGTAGAAGCATATTCCAAACCCACAGTCTGAAACCCAAAACACATGACAGGATAAAAAAGCGAAACTCCCACAATTTTCAGCCACTCTTTCCTTCCGGTCTTTTCAATTTTAATCACCCCAAACGCCTTCAGTAACAGAACGGCCAGGAATGCCGCGTTGAATCGGTGCGCCAACAGGTCATAGCTGTTGGCACAAGTCTGCCCCATTTTTACAAATAAAAAAGAAAACCCTATTATAAGGGTCATCAGGATTAGGCCTGCGTAGGCTCTAAATTTTTTATTCATACTGTAAAAGTACTAAAATCCTCGGATTTTAGTAATATTGTAAGTACCAAACAATGTAGTATGAAAACAGAAAAAGGATATATCCATGTTTATACAGGGAATGGCAAAGGGAAAACCACGGCTGCACTGGGTCTGGCCTTACGCGCTACAGGAGCCGGCAAGAAAGTATTCTTTGCTCAATTTGTAAAAGGCAAAGAATATGCAGAACTAAAAGCCCTTCGGGAATACATCCCCGGTATTGAGGTAAGGCAATACGGCCGGGACTGTTTTATACACAAGGTACCCGGGCAGGAAGACATTGATGCAGCCGTAAACGGGCTAAAAGAAGTGGCCGGAATATTGGCTGCCGGCCGGTACGGGGTAGTGGTGTTGGATGAGGCCTGCATTGCTCTCTACTACAACCTGTTTACAGTGGATGATCTGCTTTCTGTACTCCGGAACAGACATCCGGGCACAGAAGTGATTCTTACCGGCAGAAACGCTCCTAAAAAACTTCTTGAAGAAGCAGATCTGGTAACAGAAATGCAGGAAATCAAACACTATTGGACTCGTGGCGTAGAAGCCCGCCCGGGGATTGAATATTAATGTTGTTTCTCTAATACTAAATACTATGAAAAAAGTTTACAAAATCTTTATTCCGGCAGTGCTCGTTTTTCTGGCAGCCTGTACTACATCCATTCCCATAGAAACCAAAATCCCGCCACGTCCGGCAGGGCAAGAAGACATGCTTGCATTTGCGGCACCGGCCCTGGATACAGTCCGGGTTGGCTTCATTGGGTTGGGTATGCGTGGTCCGGGAGCCGTCAGGCGTTTTACCCACATTCCGGGAATTCAGATTGTGGCCCTGTGTGACAAGCACGAAGAACGAGTGGATTCATCACAGAATATCCTTATAAATGCTGGATTCCCTCAGGCTGCCGCTTACAGTGGCAGTGACCATGCCTGGAAAGAGTTATGTGACAGGGAAGACATAGATCTGGTATATATTGCCACAGACTGGCAAACTCATGCCCAAATGGCTGTATATGCTATGGAACAAGGAAAGCATGTTGCGGTAGAAGTCCCGGGAGCTATGGATCTGGATGAAATATGGAATATTATAAACACTTCTGAAAAAACACGCAAGCATTGTATGATGCTGGAAAACTGCGTGTATGATTTCTTTGAATTGACCACCCTGTATATGGCTCAGCAAGGACTCTTTGGAGAGATTCTTCATGGAGAAGGTGCCTACATCCACAACCTGGAAGATTTTTGGGATCATTACGAAGGCGACTGGCGTATGGAATTTAACCGGAAATTCAGTGGGGATGTCTACGCAACGCACGGCCTGGGACCTGTATGCCAGGCTTTGGATATCCACCGGGGCGACAAAATGGACATATTGGTTGCCATGGATACCAAATCGGTTAACATCCCGGAATTCCTGATTCAGAAACGCGGGGTACCTCCGGAAGAAGCCTATACATTTGAGAACGGACAAAATACCATGACCATTATCCGTACTCAAAATGGAAAAACCATACATATCCAGCACGATGTGTCATCTCCCCGGCCTTATAGCAGGATGTACCAGCTATCCGGCACAAAAGGTTTTGCCACCAAATACCCTGTCCCGGGCTACGCTCTGGAAATTCCACAAGCAACCTTGGAAGGAACACCAAACCTGGAGAACCTGAGTGCTCACCGGTTTGTTCCTGAAGAAATAAGGCGCGCACTTATGGAACAATACAAACACCCCATTCAGGCAGAGTTGGAAGAACAAGCAAAAATGGTAGGCGGGCACGGAGGCATGGACTTTATCATGGACTACCGCCTGGTGTACTGTTTGCGTAACGGGTTGCCGTTAGATATGGACGTATATGACCTGGCCGAATGGAGTTGTATTGGAGCCCTGGGACGTATCTCTATTGAAAACGGAAATGCTCCCGTACGTGTTCCCGACTTTACACGCGGCGGCTGGAATAAAATTCAGGGGTACCGCCACGCCATGGTGTCACCCACATCGTAATATATCCCCGTCTTTAGGACTCAGCCAAACTCCTTTGAGTGTCAACTTCTCTCAAAACGTTAGTAACTCATAAGTTGACGGAGCCTGGCGGGGATTTCTATATTATCCATAAGTCCTGTAAAGCACTCTGCACCGGGACCGTAAGCAAATACAGGAACTACGCTACCCGTATGCCCTTTTGTACTGAAAAACGGGCGTCCGTCGTACCCGATATTGGCTCCTCCCGTTTCATGGTCTGCTGTAATTACTACTAATGTTCCCGGATGGGCATCTGCATAATCTAAAACTACTTTCATCACTTGATCCATAACCTCCATTTCAAATACCAAACCCTGGACCTCGTTATTATGTCCCTTCCCATCAATACGTGCCTGCTCAATCATCAGAAAGAAGCCATTGGGATTGTCTTTCCGGTCTAACCACTCAAGCGCCTTTTCCACTGCCTGGGGTAACAAATATTTAATATCTGTTAAAACCAACATTCTATCTTCTATATCCCACGTTTTGGCTTCTTCCCAGGAATCGCTAAAAGTATATCCTTTATTCTTAAACACTTCTATCAAATTCAGGCTGTCTTCCCTTTCGTTAAAAAACATGAGTCCATCCCCCATCAGCACATCAAATGAATGGTGGGTCAGCTGCATAGCAATCTCGTCCCAGAGTTTACGCTGAGGTACATGCGCATAAAAAGCCGCAGGGGTGGCATCCAGAATAGCCGTGTTGACAACAATCCCGGTAGATTTGCCCATGGCGGCAGCTTCTACCAGCACACTGGTAAGTGTGTCCCCTTGCGGATTCAAGCCCACCGTACCGTTGTTGGTTTTTTCTCCCGTGGCCAGAGCCGTACCTCCTGCTGCTGAATCGGTTACTTTACTGCTTGCAGAATAAGTAGTTGCCATGCCCATATGCTTAATACGGTTTATCTGGGAAGGTTCGTACTTTTCTTTATTTACGGCATTTTCCATGATAAGTGTTGACACCTGGCCGTACCCCATTCCATCACCAATCAGGTAAATGATATTCCGGGGAGCTGTCTGATCCTGAGAAGAAGCGTTTGCACAGGCTGTTATTGCCACAAAAGCAACCACAGTGAAAATGCATAAAAAGAACCTGCGTTGTGTTTTCATATCCATTGTTTTTTACAAAATTAAGATAAATACCCTATAGCGCCAGCCAATTTTTTATCTTTGTGCCCACGAAACCTCGTAGAATTCTATTTTCTCTTGTTTTTATTTTATCTGCAAACAACGCTTTTTCATGCACCAACCGGA
>LSQX01199122.1_pt1 | contig 65798 bp, 54 predicted proteins | sample 654561 | NCBI WGS metagenome assembly LSQX01 (sample SAMN04489861, study PRJNA283612) | anaerobic digester metagenome | isolation source: 4 biogas reactors fed with cattle manure at either 37C or 55C with and... | place: Denmark: Kongens Lyngby | collected 2014
CTTGGGAGGAACCGGCAAGGAGCACTGCAAACGCCATCCGACGGTCGGAAACAATGTCATGATCGGCGCCGGAGCCAAAGTTTTGGGAAACATCAGCATCGGAGACAATGCGAAGATTGGCGCAAACGCGGTGGTGACCAGGGATGTTCCGGCAGGAGCAACCGTCGTCGGCACGACGGGAAGAATCATCATCAGGGATTAGAGACCTAGTCCCTTTTATGATCAATTGCTTAAGGCCGGAAAAGGAACGGAAATCCGCGTAAAAACGAACGATGCAAAAATTTTATTGAAAATATTTTGAAAGGAGCGTCAATTCTGAAAAAAGAAGTGATTTCAAAATGTCCGGTTTGCGGGCATGATCTTGCCATCACACGCCTGAATTGCCATAACTGTGAGATCGAAATCAGCGGCAATTTCTACTTACACAAATTTCATGCCCTCACCCGCGAACAAATGGAATTTGTGCTGACTTTTCTTAAAAACCAAGGCAGCATCAAAGCAATCGAAAAAGAAATGAACATTTCTTATCCGACTGTGAAAAAAATGCTCAACGAGGTCCTGCTCGCTTTGGGTTTGGACGTCGAAGAGGACAGAGGCAGCCAGCAAAGGAACGAAATACTGGAGAAACTGGCAAGGAAGGAAATCAGTTTTGAGGAAGCAAACGCTCTTCTCAAGGCTTTGAAATAGGAGGAGGACATGAAAGAGGAAAGAAAAAAGGTTTTGGAAATGCTCGTTGAGGGGACGATCAGCGTTGAGGAAGCGGATGTTTTGCTTGACATCCTCCAGGAACCGGGGGAAGGAGAAAGCGGTGATTTCGGGGAAAAACTGAAGGACGGGCTGAAAAAAACCAAAGAAAGCATCAGGAAGGCTAAGGAAAAACTGCAAAAGGAAATCGAAAGGCTGGAGTTGCGGAAAAAGACGGAAAGGAGCCTGGAAATGCTGAGCGAGGCTCTGGACCGGGCGGAAGAAAAACTTAAACTTGCAGCTGAAAAAATCAAAGAGAAATACAAAAAAAGGGAGGATGCATGATGGAGGAAAGAATGAAAATTTTGGAAATGCTATCGGAAGGAACGATCACCGTAGAAGAGGCCAAGGAATTGCTCGATACCTTGGACAAACAAAAGGTGGTCGTGGCGGACGGCGAGGGGACGAATGAAGCGATGATGGGAGAAGTCGTGAAGAGCCAGGCCGGCAAGTTCCTGCGAATCAAGGTTGCGACCGAAGACGGGGACAGAGTCGACGTGAATCTGCCGCTCTCATTAATCAAGGCGGCGATTAAAATCGGAGGCGCCCAGGATTTGCTTACCAAATCAGTGAACATCGGAAAAACAAACATGCTTGAGGGGATCGATCCCGAGCTCATCATCAGTTCCATCGAACACGGGATGGTCGGGAAAATCGTGGATGTAAAGACGGCGGACGGCGACATTGTAGAAATTTATGTTGAATGAATTATTAACATCGGCATTTAAAATGCCGATTTTACTTTCTTTTTGCTGTTTTTGGTGTTATAATTGAAGAAATTCGTTTGGTGGGAGGGAAATCATGGACATATTCAAAAAATGCTCCTCAATGATGGAAATGCTGCGGGAAGTCCGCGAAAAAGAGATCTATCCTTACTTCCATGCTTTGGAAACGGGACAGGATACGGTCGTCAGGATGAACAACCGGGAGACGATCATGATCGGGTCCAACAATTATTTGGGGCTCACTTCGCATCCTGAGGTGATCGAGGCCGGGGTGGCTGCGATCAAAAAATATGGTTCGGGCTGTTCCGGCTCAAGGTTTTTGAACGGCACGCTCGACATTCATTTGGCTCTGGAAAGCGAGCTAGCGGAATTCTTGGGAAAAGAAGACGTTATGACCTTCAGCACCGGTTTCCAGAGCAACCTCGGCATTCTTTCCGCGATTGCAGGAAGGAATGACGTCATCGTCGGCGACCGGGAAAACCACGCGAGCATCTATGACGGCTGCCGGCTTTCCTATGCGAAATTCCTGCGCTACAACCACAACGACATGGAGGATTTGGAAAACACCTTAAAATCAATTCCTGAAGACAAGGGCATCCTCATCGTCACCGACGGCGCCTTCAGCATGACCGGCGACATCGCCAATCTTCCGGAAATTGTGAGGCTGGCGAAGAAATACGGGGCGCGGGTGATGGTCGACGACGCGCACGGCTTCGGCGTTTTGGGCGAACATGGCCGGGGCACGGCCGAACATTTCGGCCTTGAGGATGAGGTCGACATCATCATGGGAACTTTCTCAAAATCGCTCGCCTCACTGGGCGGCTTCATGGCAGCCAGCAAAGAAGTGGTCGATTATGTGAAACATGTCTCCAGGCCCTTCATTTTCAGCGCTTCGATCTCGCCCGCGAACGTCGAATGCGCGCGCGCCGCTTTGAGAATCATCAAGCGCGAGCCGGAAAGAATCCAAGCTCTCCGCGACATCAGCAATTACATGCGCGAAGGCCTGAAAAAACTGGGCGTGGACATCATCGAAAGCGAAACGCCGATTATTCCGATTTACACCTATGAGGAGGAAAAGACCTTCATCGCCTGCAAACTACTCCTTGAGCGCGGCGTCTACGTGAACCCCGTCATTCCGCCCGCGACTCCTCCGGGCCAATGCCTGCTCAGAACTTCCTACACCGCCACCCACACCAAGGAGCATATGGATTATGCGATGCAGCAAATCAAAGAAGTGCTTGAGATTTTGAAAAATCTTGCATAAATTTTCGGAATCAGAATAAAATAATAACGTCATATGACAAGGGTCGTAAGGTTCCCAAAACCTTATGCTTTGCTTTCGCGGCCGGAGCAAGAAAACAAAACGGCCGCATTTTTCATGCATAAACGCAAGCTTTTTGGGAAAAATAAAAACGGGTTTCGGAAGTTTTCCCAATAAAAACTTTCTCCCTGCTCTTTTGGCGAGAGCGTCAAATAAATAATGCCAAGGGCCCTCTTCTAACGAGGAGGGTCTTTTTGATGCATGAAAAAGGATTTTCCGGGTATAATATAATTGCCGGCAGGCTTTGGAAGTCAGGCCTTTAAATAAAAACTTCCGATTTGCTCCCGGGCACGAGCAAGAAATATAAACTGTCCACCCTCTCTCGCGAGAGGGTTTTTTTCTATGCAAAAGGGGGTGGGTGTGCTATAATATGCTCAGTTTTGAGGTGAAACCCATGCTTTTTGTAAACGGAAGATTCTTTACGGATAAGGGATTCCGGGAAGCGGTGTATGTGGAAGGGGGAATCATCAGGACGGTCGGAAGGAGCGTCGATTTGCTGAGGTTGCACCCCGGGGCGGAAATCATCGATCTGGAAAAGAAAACCGTCGTGCCGGGGTTCAACGATTCCCATCTCCATGTCTTGAGTTATTCCCGCTTTTTGGAAAGCGTGAATTTGCGGGATGCGAAAACCAAGGAGGAAATCATTCGCCGCGGCCGGGAAGCGCTCGGGCAAAATAGCCTCGTCATGTACGGCTATGACGACGGTTCCTTTCCGCGCCCGCTTTCCCGCTTTGATTTGGACTTGATCTCCACAGAGATTCCGATTGTGGCTTACAGGAGCTGCGGGCATGTCGCCGCGGTGAACGGAAGGGCGCTTGCGCTTTTACCGGAGTCCGAAGGCATCGACATTGAAAACGGGATTTTGAAAGAAAACGCCCTTTCCCTCCTTGAAGGTCTGAAACCCCAGGAAAGCAAACTCCGGCTCAAGGAAAGAATAAAAAACGCGCTTTCCCGGCTCAATGCCTACGGTATCACTTCCGTGGGCACGAACGATGTCAAGGATGATTTGGAAACGGGACTGAGGATTCTGGAAGCATACAGGGAGCTTGAGGAAGAGGGGGAACTTTCTGCCAGGGTCAGCCTGCAGTTTGCTTTCACGGAAAAGGAAAAAATTGCAGCCTTTTTGGAGGAACGCAGGGCTTCGCCATTTTTTAGGCTCGGGCCCCTGAAACTCTTTCTGGACGGTTCCCTGGGCGGGGAGACCGCGCTCCTCTCTGAACCCTATACGTCGGGCAATTGGGGAATCCAAACCCTGGGGGAAGGGCTTCTTGAGGAGTTGCTGGGTTTTGCGGAAGAGAAGGGGCTTCAGGTCGGAGCGCATGCAATCGGCGACGCCGCGAGCGCGCTCTTTCTTTCCGCCCTAAGAAAGCAAAAACAGAACCGGCTCCGCCATTTTCTGATCCATCTTCAGGTCCTGCGTCCGGATTTGCTTGCTTGCTTGCGGGAATTGCAGGTCCCCGCCGCGCTCCAACCAATATTCATCGCGGAGGACATGGAAATAGCGAAACGGAAACTGAGCAAGCATCTCCTAAAGACAAGTTATTGTTTCAAAAGCATTAGCGAAGCGACCGTGTCCGCTTTCGGAAGCGATGCGCCCTATGGAGAAATCAATCCCTTCCGGGGACTGCAAGCGGCCCTGACCCAGGAAAACGAGCAGGGTGAGGTTCTGCATCCGGAAGAAAGAGTCACTCGGGAAGAGGCGCTAAAGTGCTATACCGAAAATTCCGCCTATCTCACCTTTGAGGAAAGCAGGAAAGGAAGAATCGCCCCCGGTCAGTACGGGGATTTCGTTGTTCTGTGCAAGGATTATTTTTCGGTTCCGGAAAAGGAGATCTCGGAATTGAAAGCGGAACTCACGGTCGTGGGGGGAAGGATTGTTCATCGCAGGTAGGAAAGATGTAGAAAAATGCCGGAAGATGTGATAAAATACAGGAAGAGGAAAGATGCGATGGATAATAGAGAAAGATTTTTACAGCTCATCAAACAACTGAATTTAGAAGCGGCTGATTATCGGGAGGGGATGATCGAAGAACTGCGCATCAGGGGCGATTACCGGCTTTGGAAATTCCGTTTCGTTTTCCGGAAGGTTCTGTCGCCCGAAGCCTATTTTCGCTTTCTGCAGGCCTTGGAGAAAAAGTACGGGCTTGACGGCGAAGTCGAGGTGATTGTAAAGATCAGGTATCAGGAAGGCATGCTTTCCGATGCGCTCCTCGAAGAATATTACCGCAGGGTGCTGGCGGAGGCCGCTAAGGAAATGCCCCGCTATTCCGCCCTCAACGCTTTTACAACCTCCTTTTCCGAAAACAAGGTCACGGTCTATGTCGCCGATGACAAAGAAAAAGAAATCGTGGTCAGGCTGCTTGAAAAAGTGCAGGATATGTTTTCGGAACTTCAAATCGGGGATTTCGTTCAATTTGAGGTGAAGATCAGCGCTTTTGAAACACCAATCGAAACGGTCATCGAAGAAACCCTGAAGGAAAGCAGGGAACGCGCTCTCGTAGAGCAAAAGCGCATGGAAAAAGAAGAGCGGGAAGAAAAGCAGAAAGTTTATAAACGGCGCCGGGCTTCGGCGGAGATTAACGGCGAGGTCACGCCTTTGAATAAAGTTCCGGCTTCGGAACCGGAGATGATTGAATACCAGCAGAAATTCGGAAAGAAGGATTTCGTCATCCAGGGCGACGTCGTCCGCGCAGAAATCAAGAAAGTACGCGAATACAAGATTTATGAAGCGACGGTTTACGACGGCACAGATTCAATCATCATCAAAACTTTCATCAACGGCTATAATTATTTGGACGAAGAGTTTTTCCAGAAACACTGCATCGAAGGCAACAGGGTCCGCGTTTTCGGCTACCTGGAATACGACAGGTATTCCCGGGATTTGGTATTGAAAATCAGGGACATCCTCGGTCTCGGGCCGACACCGGTCAAAAAGAAAAGTGACAATGCCCCGGTGAAGCGCGTCGAACTCCATGCGCACACGAAGATGTCGGCGATGGACGGGGTTATGGACGTTGCGGAATACGTGCAGACGGCCCTTGATTACGGCCATGGGGCGCTTGCCGTGACCGACCATTACAATCTCCAGGCGCTGCCGGATTTATACAATCTCACCGCAAAATACGATCTGAAACCGATCTTTGGGGTCGAGGGCGCCTTGGTCGATGAGGACGGCTTTAAAATCGCTCTGTCGGAAGCGGACATCGATCTGAAAGATGCGACTTTTGTCGTCTACGATTTGGAAACGACCGGGCTTTCCAGCAATTACGATGAGATCATCGAAATCGCCGCCGTGAAACTGAAAAACGGTGTGTTTACGGAAGAGTTCTCGACTTATGTGAAACCGAAACGGGAAATTCCGCATTACATCACGGAACTCACGGGCATCACCAATGACGACGTGCGGAATGCGCCCCCGATCGAGGAAGCGATCCATGATTTCCATAAATTCATCGAAGGAGCGATTCTTGTCGCCCAAAACGCCTCCTTCGACAACTCCCACCTTTACAGGAATCTAAAGGACGCCGGGCTCTATGAAGGGCCCCTACCCTCCATCGACACGCTGCAGCTTGCGAGGGTCAGGTACGGAGACAAGCTGAAAAGCTTCAATCTGAAGGCTCTCACCAAGTATTTCGACGTCGAACTTGCTCAGCACCACCGCGCCATTTATGACGCGAAGGCGACCGCCGAGGTCTTCATGCGGATGCTTTCCGATTTCTTGGAAGCCGGCATCCGCAATTACTCCGAAATCAATTCCCTAATCAAGGACGAGGAAGCCTTCATCCACGCCCACCCGACCCATGTGGTGCTGCTTGCGAAAAACAGGACGGGCATCAAAAACTTAAACAAAATCATCTCTGCCTCCCACACCGTCCATTTCCATAAAGAACCGCGGATTTTAAAGAAATTTTTGAACGAACACCGGGAGGGGCTCCTAATCGGGTCTGCCTGCGCGGACGGCGCCGTTTTTGATGCCGCTTACCGGGACAGCTATGAAAAGCTTCTGGAAGTGGCCGGTTTCTATGATTATCTGGAAATCCAACCGGTCGGCCACTACCTCCATCTTTTTGAGGATGATCCCGAAGTGGCTACGGAAATTATCAAGGACACGCTGAAAAAAATCATCCGCGCAGGCAAAGAATTAAACAAACTCGTCGTCGCGACCGGCGACGTCCACGTCCTGGACAAAGAAGACCTGAAACTCAGGGAAATCTTCATCAACGCTCCCCAGGTCGGCGGCGGCGTCCATCCCTTATACAATCACAAGCACATCGCTCCCCAGCATTACATGTCCACCGAGGAGATGCTTGCGGAATTCGCCTTTTTGGGGAAGGAACTGGCGGAAGAGGTTGTGGTCACCAATTCAAACAAGATCGCGGGACTAATTGAGCGTTTCTCCCTCTTTCCGGAAGGGCTCTTTGCCCCGAGCGACGATTTCCTGAAGGAAAGGGGCGTGCCTTCCTTCAGGCAGGCCGTTATTGACCTGACATACAGGCGGGCCCGGGAAATCTACGGGCAGGAATTGCCGGCGTTCATCACCGACCGCATCGAAAAGGAACTGAAATCCATCATCGGCAACAACTATGCCTCGATTTACTACATTTCCCATCTCCTGGTCGAACATTCCCGGAACGCGGGCTATGTCGTCGGCAGCCGCGGCTCCGTCGGCTCGAGTTTGGTGGCTTTCCTGATGGGAATCACGGAAGTGAACTCACTCCCGCCCCACTATTACTGCCCGGAATGCCATTTTGCTGCTTTCAAACTTACGGAAGAAGAAAAGCTCCGATATCCTCAGGATCACGTCGCCTCAGCTTTTGAGGATGTTTTGAGAAAGACGGGAACCGGCTTTGACCTTCCCATACGGAATTGCCCGCACTGCGGAACAGAAATGAAAGCGGACGGGGTCGACATTCCTTTCGAAACCTTCCTCGGCTTCGAAGGCGAAAAAATCCCCGACATCGATCTCAATTTTTCCGGGGAATACCAGAGCCGCGCCCATGAGTTCTGCCGTGAGCTCTTCGGTGAGGACAATGCCTTCCGCGCCGGCACCATTTCCACAATCGCCGACAAATCCGCTTTCGGATATGTGAAAGGGTATTTGGAAAGAAAGGGCATCGAGGCCCGGAACTGCGAAATCGGGCGCCTGGCGGACAAAATCACCGGCGTGAAGCGTTCGACCGGCCAGCATCCGGGCGGGATCGTCGTCATTCCCAAAGAAATCGAATACACGGACATCATCCCCGTCCAGTATCCTGCGGACGACACTTCCGCGCCCTGGCGGACCACGCATTATGATTATCATAAATTCGAAGACAATCTCTTGAAACTGGATCTCCTGGGCCATGACGATCCGACGATGATCAGACAGCTGATGGATTATGTGGAAAGGGAACCGGAAAAATTCCCGTTCAGGACGGTTGAGGAAATCCCCCTGGCGGATCCCGAAGTGCTTGCGATCTTTTCCGGCGTGAGCAGCCTCGGAGTCGATGCCGCCCAGGTCCACGAAGTCGTGGGCACGACGGGGATTCCGGAATTCGGAACGACGCTTTCCAAGGACATGCTCAGGGAAATCCGGCCGAAAACCGTGAACGAATTGATCAAGGTTTCCGGGCTGAGCCACGGCACCGATGTCTGGAACGGCAATGCCCGCGAATACATGCTCGGTTTGAAAGAAGGGGTCGGGCCGATTCCCTTCGAGGATTTGATCGGCTGCCGGGACGACATCATGGTTTATTTGATCGGCAAGGGCCTCGCTTCCGCCGATGCTTTCAAGATCATGGAGAGCGTCCGGAAAGGCAAGGGGCTCTCCCCCGAACAGGAAAAGCTGATGCTGGAGCACGGCGTTCCCCATTGGTACATCGACTCCTGCAAACTTATCAAATACATGTTCCCGAAAGCCCATGCCGCGGCCTACGTGATCATGGCCCTGAGAATCGCCTGGTTCAAAGTGCACCGCCCCCTCTATTACTACGCTGCCTATTTCTCCAGGCGCGCCTCCGCCTTTGACATCATCAACATGGTCAAGGGCTATCAGGCCATCAACATCAGGGTCAAGGAATTGGCAGAAAAGATTGAGAAAAAACAAGCTTCCAACAAGGAACAGGAACTCTACAACACCCTGCTCCTGGCTTTGGAAATGACCGCGCGCGGTTACGGTTTCAAACAGATTAACATTTTCAAATCCCATTGGCGCGACTTTTTGATCGAAGGAAACGACTTGATCCTTTCCTTCAGGACGATGGATTCCTTGGGCGATGCGACGGCCAAATCAATCACGGACGCGCGCGCCGAGCAGATTTTCACTTCCAAAAAGGATATTTTACGGAGAACGAAGGTGAACACGACGGTTTTCGAAAGATTGAACGAAATCGGCGCTTTGGACGGGCTGCCGGACGATGATCAAATCGAATTGTTTTAATCTTCGTTTAAGAAAAGATTAATATAATTTGACTGTAAATATTTTTGTTTTTATGATATAATATAGAATGAAAGGATGTGGGTTTTATGCGTTTAAGAAGCAACAACCCTGTTTATAACAGGATATTGAATAGCGACGAATATCGGAGCTATGCCGGAGAGTACGAAGCCGCGACTTACGGAGGCGTGGCAAGAAAAACGCTGTTTTTCCTCGCCCTGGTTTTCATCGGTGCTTTCGGCGGTCTTTGGCTGATGCAGTACAACCGCGGGCTCTTTGTCGGCGCTTTGGTGGCGTCAATTCTGACCACCTTCCTCTTTGGTTTCTTGGGGCTCCTGTTCCCGGGCATGACCAAAATCTTCGGGTCGCTCTACTGCCTTGGGCAGGGTTCCCTGATCGGCGTCGTTTCTCTGGCCTTCGAAATTGAAGCGCCGGGAATCGTCATGACTGCGCTCCTGTCGGTGGTCATGGTCCTTGCGGTCACGGCAACGCTCTTTTTGACCAGAATCGTCAAGGTCAACGGCAGATTCATGCGATTTTTGATGATTTTCGGAATTTCGACGATTGCGAGCATTATCCTGATCAGAATCATTGACCTGATTTTCGGCGGCGGGCTTTTCAACACCCTGATTCTGCCGATATCGTTGGTTTCGACTTTCCTCGCCACCCTCTATCTCTTCTTTGACATGCAAAGAGTTTATCAGATCGTGGAGGGGGGCGCGCCGAAGACGCTCGAATGGCATGTGTCCTTCGGCTTGGTTTACACATTGCTCTGGCTCTACATCGAGCTCTTGCGTTTGCTCTTCATTCTCGGAGTGAGGAACAGGGATTAGACGGGTCAGCCCGTCTTTTTTTATCCGCCTTTATTTTTGCCGTTTTTTGTAGTATACTAAATAAAAAAAGGTGGAACCATGATAGCGAAGATCCATCCCTCAAAACTGCGGGGAGAGGTGAGCGCCCCTCCCTCGAAAAGCCACACGCACCGGGCTCTGCTTGCGTCTGCTTTTGCTCCTGGAAAATCCCTCATTTACAATCCCCTGTTCTGCGACGACACCCGAGAGACGATCCGCGCCCTGGAAAAACTCGGCGCCGGCTTTGAAATATATCCGGATAGAATCATCGTCCGGGGAAGAAAGCCCGAGCGGAGGGATTTTTTATCCTTGGAAATCCCCGCTTCCGGAAGCACCCTGCGGATGCTGGTTCCGCCCCTCAAGGGGTTTGTGGAAAGGCTTGAAATCAAGACCACTCCCCGGATGCTGGAAAGGCTTGCTTCTCCGGATTTGGAGCAGCTTGCGGGCTTAAACATCAGCTTTCGGGACGGAAAAGTGATTCTGGAAGGCAGGCTCCAAGGGGGGAGCATAAGCATCGAACCCGTCGTCACCACGCAATGGCTTTCTGGGTTGATTTTCGCCCTGCCATTTTTGCCCGGGAGCGAAATCAGAACCTCCTACCCCCTTGCCGGAAGCTATCCCGCGCTCACCCTGGAGGTCGCGCAGGCATTCGGAATCAATTTCCGGTTTCGGAACGGGAGTCTGCGGGCGGAAAACCATTACCTGCCAGCGGAATATCGGGTCGAAGGTGATTATTCGGCCGCCGCGAATTGGCTGGTTGCCGGCAGTTTTTCATCCGACTTGCGGGTGGGAGGCTTGAATCCCGCTTCTCAGCAGCCCGATTCCTTGCTTTTCGCGCATCTTTCTGCCATGGGAGTTCCCCACAAATATGAAAACGGGTATTTTTCCTGCGGGGCTCCCAAACCCCTCGCTGCCGAAATCGATGTTTCCCGGACGCCCGACCTTTTTCCGGTTCTGGCGGCGCTCGCTTCCGTGCGCCCCGGAGTGACGCGGATTTCGGGTTTGAAAAAACTGAAATATAAGGAAAGCGACCGGGCGGAAATGACGGCGCGGGGTCTGGGGATGCTCGGAGCGGATTTCAAGCTTTTGACTGAAGAAGCGGTGATTGTCGGGAAGGAAATGCTTGCCGGAGGGGTTGAGATCGATGCCGCCGGGGATCACCGCCTGATCATGGCTTTTGCGATCCTTTCGGGAAAAATCAAGGAACCCTTCGCAATCAGGTCCGCGGAAGGGGTGTCTAAAAGCTATCCCGACTTTTTTAAAACCTTCCTTTCTCTCGGAGGGAGAGTTGAATTTCTATGAAAGAACTGAAGATTGAATACAAAACAAAAACCGTGCGCCTGGTATTCGGAAGGGGTGTTTTTACGAACTCCCTTTTTCCCGAAGGAAGAAAATACCTCGTGCTCACGGATGAAAATGTCGCCAGGCTCCATGGGGATAAATTTAAGAAAATTTCGCGGTTCGTGAAGGTCCTGCCCCCGGGTGAGGGAAGCAAGACTTTGGATGCGGCCTCGTCCTTGGTCTCATTTTTGTTGGAGGAGGGCTTCACCAAGGATGACTGCCTCGTCGCCTGCGGCGGCGGGATGATCACGGATTTAGGGGGCTTCGTCGCCTCCGTCTATAAAAGGGGGATGGGTTTCATCTCCGTCCCCACGACCCTGCTTGCCCAGGCGGACAGCGCCCTTGGCGGGAAGAACGGGGTCAATTTCGCTTCCGGCGAGAAAACATTCAAAAATCAGATCGGAACAATTTATCAACCAGAGCTTGTGGCGGCCGATCCGCTGTTTCTGAAAACACTCCCCCCCGAGGAATTCAGGAGCGGGCTCGGAGAAGTCCTCAAATGCGGGCTCTGCTTTTCGCCTTCCCTTTTTGCGAGGCTCAGGGATGGTTTCGATGAAAACGACATCTTTGAATGCCTGAGCATCAAAGCGGAAATCACCGCCCAGGACGAATTTGAGGAAGGCGCGCGCGCCCTGCTCAATTACGGGCACACGCTCGGCCATGCCCTGGAGAGCCTTTCGGGTTTCCGCCTGCGCCACGGGGAGGCGGTGGCGCTGGGTCTGCTCCACGAGACCGAGGAGCAATCAATCAAGGAAAAAATCAGGGAGTTGTTGGAAAAATACTCCTTCCCCGAATTTTGGTTTGATAAACGCGAACTGGCGGCCTACATCCGCCAGGACAAAAAAATCCGGCAGGGAAAGATCCGGCTTCCGGTTCTGAAGGATATTGGGATGACGGAGCTTCTGGAAACGGATTTTGACGCTTATTTGCAGAGGTTGTTATGAACAGTTTCGGAAACAAAATGCGGATAACGGTTTTCGGCGCTTCCCACGAGGATTATGTCGGGCTCACGGTTGCCGGTTTTCCCGCAGGCGTGGCGCTGGATCAGGACCTGATTGAGAAGCGCCTGCGCCAGAGAAGGGGGCTCATGCATCTCACTTCCAAGCGCTTCGAAAAGGACGAGTGGCGCTTCATTTCCGGAATTTTCCGGGGAAAGACCACGGGCGCGCCGCTCACTGTCCTCGTGAAGAATTCCGACAGAAGGAGCGAGGATTATGAGGAAATCCGGGGCCTTGCCCGCCCTTCCCATGCCGATTACACGCAGCACGTGCGCTTCGGCGGGCATGAGGATTACCGCGGGGGCGGGATTGCTTCCGGGCGAAGCACCGTCACTTACGTCATTCTCGGGGCAATCGCGGAACACCTCCTGCGGGAGAAGGGGATTTTTGCTTCTTCGCGGATGAAATCCGTCCATGGGATTGAAGACGAGGCAATTCCCGACATTGTTGATTTGGAGCGACTCCGGGAGGAAGATTTCCCCGTTTTAAGCAAGCGCGAAGAGATGCTGCGCTTGATTGAGGAGACCGGAAAACGGGGCGACAGCCTCGGGGGCGTCGTGGAGACTTGGATCGTGGGGCTCCCCGCCGGGCTCGGAAATCCACTGTTCGGCAGCGTCGAAGCCCAGCTTTCCCGGCTCGTTTTCGGAATCCCCGGCGCGAAGGGCATTGAGTTCGGCGCCGGTTTCGGAATTACGAAACTGTTCGGGAGCCAGGCCAACGACCAGATGCAATACGAGGAGGGGCTGCTCCGCCATCTATCCAACCATTCCGGCGGCATCAACGGCGGAATCACCAACGGAAGTGCCGTCAATTTCCGCGTCGCTTACAAACCCACGCCCACAATCGCGCTGCCGCAGCGCACGGTTGATTTCATAAAGAAGGAAAACAAAGTGGCAAGTTTTGCTGGGCGGCACGATGCGATCTTTGCGATCAAAGCCCTGCACGTGCAAAACGCCCTCGCAAACTTCGCCGCATTGGATTTGATACTATGAGCAGGGACGAATATAGAAAGAAAATCGATCGGGTCGATGGAAAAATCCAAGAACTTCTGGAAGAAAGATTTACCCTATCAAAAAAAATAGGCACCCAAAAATTTCAAAAAGGCCTTCCCGTCAAAGACGGGCTGCGGGAAACAGCAATCCTCGGGAGGATATCCGGAAGGTTCGGAGAAGAAATCCGGGAAATATATCGCTTGATATTACAGAAAAGCAGGGAAATCCAGAAATTTGCATATTTTCTCACGGGAAAGAATTTGGCTCATTCCTTTTCCCCCCTTGTCTACGAAATTTTCGGGTTAAGCAATTACGGTCTATTCGAAACCGATGATTTCCGGGAGGTCCTTGGGAAGGATTTCAGAGCGATCAATGTCACCAATCCCCATAAAAGGAGCGCCTATCTTGCCTGCACGCAACTGAGCGAGGAAGCCCGGAAGACGGGGACCGTGAATCTGATGGTGCGGGCAGGAGAAGGCTTTTTCGGAGACAACACCGATTATCACGGTTTTCTCGCGCTCTTGGATCATTATGGAATTGTGCCGCAGGGGAAGAAATTCCTCGTCATCGGGAACGGAGCCTCCGCGCGCACCGTCTTCCATTCATTGAAAGAGAGGGGGGCCGCCGCAGTCCAGATCATCGCCAGGAACACAAAATCCGCCGACGAAGCAAAACTCGGGGAATACCGTAAATTTTCGGATTTTGAATTTGTCGTGAACGCGACCCCCTACGGTAACTATCCCGAAAATGCCCTGGAACCCCTCTTCCCCCTGCAGGATTTTCGGAATCTGGAAGGCGCGATCGACTTAAACTACAACCCCGCCCTGACGCCCCTGCTCCGCGAAGCGAAAAGCTGCGGAGCAAAAACCGCGGACGGGCTCTATATGCTTGTTGCGCAAGCGGCCCGGAACCTCGCCCGTTTCGGGTTCAGTCCGGAAATAAGCATTTCGGAAGTATACAGGGAAATGCGGCTCCACCGCGCGAACATCGTGCTGATCGGCATGCCCCATTCCGGAAAAAGCACCCTCGGGAAAGCATTGAGCGAAGTCCTCGGGAAGGAATTTGTGGACATCGACCAAAGACTCGAGGCCAGGGGCAGGGATTTGGGAAGCCTCTATCCGGATGTGGAAGCATTCCGAAAGGAGGAAGCGGAGGAAACGATCCGACATGCCAAGGGTTGGAATCAGGTAATCGCCTGCGGCGGGGGCATCGTCCTCAATCCGGAAGCCATCGCCCACCTCCAAGGGAACGGCGTGCTCGTCTTTCTGGATGCTTCCCTGGACGAATTGCTCGCAAGGCTTGACGGTACCCGGCCCCTGATTCAGAGCGAAGAGGATTTGGTTCGGACGTACCGGGAGAGAATCAATTTATACAGGCGCCATGCCGATATCACGGTCAAAACAGGTACGGAAATTAAGGAAATAACGGAGAAAATCTATGAATATTTTGGTAATTAACGGCCCAAATTTAAATCTCTTGGGGATCCGCGAAAAAGAAATCTATGGCGAAGCGACCCATGATGATTTGGAGAAATTTTTGCATGCGGAGGCGAAGAAACTCGGAGTGAGAATCGATGTTTTCCAAACCAACCACGAAGGCGCAATCATTGACAAAATCCACGAAGCCTATCGTCGCAAATTTTCCGGAATCATCCTCAATCCCGGAGCTTACACGCATTATTCCTATGCCATCCGCGACGCGATCAAAGCCGTGGATTTGCCCGTGGTTGAGGTGCATCTTTCCGATTTGGAAAGCCGGGAGAATTTTCGGAAGGTTTCGGTCATCCGCGAAGTCTGCGACGCGGTTTTCATGGGCAAGGGCTTTCTTTCCTATCGCGAAGCGCTCGAGCATTTGGTGGTGAGTCATGCTGATCAGTGAGAGCAGCGGAAACATCAGAATCGGAAACCACACTTTCAGGAAAGATTTCATTGTCATTGCCGGTCCCTGCGCAATTGAAAGCCGGGAACAGATGGAAGAAATTGCGGAGGAACTCATTCTCCGGAAAGTGTTTTTCCTCCGAGCCGCGCCCTATAAACCCCGGACTTCGCCCCATTCTTTTCAGGGACTGGGCGAGGAGGGCTTGGCAATCATCCGGGAACTCAAAGCCAAATACCCCCTCCACGTTGTTGGGGAGATTGTCGACAGCCGGGATCTTCCCGTCTACAACGACCTCTTTGACATCATCCAGGTCGGGGCGCGGAACATGCAAAACTTTGAGCTTTTGAAGGCCTTGGGGAAGGCAAAGCGGCCCGTGCTCCTGAAGCGGGGTTTCGGAAGCACGGTCGAGGAATGGCTCCATGCCGCTGAATACCTCCATAAATACGGAAACAGGGAAGTGATTCTCTGCGAACGGGGGATCCGTACATTCGAACCCCAGACGCGGAACACCCTGGATTTAAGCAGCATCGTCCTCGCCAGGAACCACACCGAGCTTCCGGTCGTGGTCGATCCCTCCCATGCCGCCGGCAGACGGGATTTGATTGCCTCCCTTTCCTTCGCTGCGGTCGCCGCCGGGGCTGACGGCTTGCTTTTGGAAGTGCAGGTTGACCCCGACAGCGCCTGGAGCGACGCCCGGCAGACGATTTCCTTCTCGGAATTTGACCGGATCTTGCAAGTCCTGAAGAAGCTTGCGCCACTGTTCGGAAAGAAATGCGATTAAAAACGTATTCAAAATTGTTTCATATTGAAAATTTGTAAAAATAAGGGTATAATATAATAGTAAAGTTAAACTTTTATTAAGGAGGATACAGAATGGCAAAAGTTGCAATCAATGGTTTCGGCAGGATCGGAAGACTGGCCTTTCGCCTGATGTTCGGTTCTGAAGATTTTGAAGTGGTTGCGGTTAATGACCTGACCGGCGCCGCAGATTTGGCTTATCTTTTGAAATACGACAGCGCCCAAAAAGGTTATAAGCAGGACGCGATGTTTGCGAAAGAGGATGCGATTGTTGTCGACGGCAAGGAAATCAAGGTGTTTGCGGAAAAGGATCCGAGAAATCTGCCTTGGGGTGAACTCGGCGTCGACGTCGTTCTTGAATGCACCGGCGTTTTCAGGAATAAAGAAAAAGCTAGCGCCCACATCGAAGCCGGCGCGAAGAAAGTCATCATTTCCGCTCCCGCAAAAGGAGAAGGAGTTCCGACCGTAGTTTATAATGTCAACCATGAGATTTTGGACGGTTCGGAAACCGTCATTTCCGCGGCTTCCTGCACAACCAACTGCCTTGCTCCGGTTGCGAAGGTTCTCCATAAAAACTTCGGGATCGTGAAAGGCTTCATGACCACGGTCCACGCTTATACTAATGACCAAAACACCCTTGACGGGCCGCACAAAGCCGGAATCAAATCCCGCCGCACACGCGCTGCCGCCGCGAACATCGTTCCGACGACGACTGGCGCCGCTTCCGCAGTCGGCTTGGTGCTTCCGGAACTGAAAGGCAAACTTGACGGCATCGCCCTCCGCGTGCCCGTGATCACCGGTTCCGTGGTCGATTTGGTCTTTGAACCGGGAAGGAACGTCACTGCGGAAGAAATCAACGCCGCTTTCAAAGCCGCCGCGAACGAAACCCTGGGCTATACGGAAGACCCGATCGTCTCGAGCGACATCATCGGCAGCACATATGGCGCAATCGTCGACGGGCTCAGCACCCAGGTCATGGAAGTCGATGGCAGACAGCTTGTAAAGATCATCGCCTGGTATGACAATGAAATGGGCTACACCGCCCAGTTCATCCGCACGGCGAAATACCTGATGAACAAATAAAGTTTTTCTGGATAGACTTAAAAAGAAGAGCATTCGGTTCCGTCTGAATGCTCTTTTTACATTTAGATAGGAAAAATAACTGATATTTTTCAAAATGATGAGGAAAAATCCGCTTGACAACAATTATTTGCCATGTTAAAATTTGGTGGGTAGAGAAAATGTGGTGTTTTTATAATTACCTTTAATTTGGAAATCATATATAATAATATGATGCCGAATTGGAGGTGAAAAAATGGAGGGGAGTATGGCTGAAATTAAGGAGGAAGTAAGGAAGGGAGTAGAATTGGGGAAAAGGTTTAATAAAACCTTTCCGAACGTTTTTACTAATTGCGGAGTTGATTTGAATCTTGCTGCCAGAGCGCTTGGTGATTATTTTAATAAAAAGATTTTTGTAAAAAATGCGGATTTAAGTAAAATGAAGGGCGGTATATCAGGTTTTACCTTCGTGAGGGAGGACGGCGTTTACATTGTTGTCAATTCAGACGAACCTCCTTACCGACAGAGGTTTACCATTGCCCATGAGCTTGGTCACATCTTCAACGGTGATATAGACCTTGGTAAAATTGATAATTTAAACATGGTATTTCGTTCAGATCTTGAATTATTTTATGGTGACCCTGAAAAATTTAAGCTTGAACAAATGGCCAATTCATTCGCGGCTGAAATTTTGATGCCGGAGGATCAGGTTTTGAGTTTCATGAAATCTGGTGTCAGCGTTGAAGAAATGGCAATGTTTTTTGGGGTGTCTCCACAAGCGATGAGAATTAGGATTGCGGGAATTCTCCATTCGCAAGACCATAAACAGCCAGAGAATTAATTACAAAAACGGGGATGAGCATGGTAGAGGGAAAGCATAATAAACCGGAAGAAATAAAGTACGCGAAAAAAGCGATATCAGAAGCGAGCGATTACAGTGACATCGGAACCAAAGAACGGGTACCTCAATTTGGGAAATGGCATGGGAAATTACTAAATCCGTTCATAAAGCTTTCATTGATGAAAACAAATATGTAACCAATTATCGCGTATGTTTTACCAAGATGTTTGTAATAATCATTTGGTTAATCGTTTTATCAATAATTGCAATATCCTTTTTAGCTATTTTCTATAATGATAACATTTCTTTGTTGCCTGTTCTTAGTTCTCTTTCTTCCTTGGTCGCAACGGTGGTCACTGTGCTGATTGTTCAATTCAGGTACATTTATAACAGGAAAGACAACAAATTATTGGATATCATTAGAGATGTATTGAAATTATCTTCGGAACATGAGAAGGAGACAAAAACAAAAAGCGGTAAGTGATGTTGATAACATCGAGCTCCGAATTCGGGGCTTTTTTCTTTTGAATTTAAGTTTATTTCTCCTTTTTTCACATATTATATTATTGAAAAAGGTGAAATTATGATCAATGAGAGAATCAAAAAACTGATCTTCATCCTCCTTCTGATTCTGATTCTCTACCTAACTTATCTTGCCCTTCCATTTGCCATCATCATCGGGAAATTTATTTTAAAAATAATTCTGCCCTTTGTGTTTTCCTTCGGAATTGCCTTCATCCTCCAGCCCGTGGTGGTTTTCGCGCAGCGATTTCTGAAAAAAAGGGTGGTCGCGGTTTTGGCGGTTGTCGGTCTCTTCCTGGGGCTTTCGGCTCTGCTCATATATCTGATCACACCCCATCTCGTCAGGGAAGTGAAGGTGCTTCTCAGGAATTTGCCTGAAATAATGAAAGAAATAGAGACGATGGTCGACAATTTTGCGGAGAGGCTGGATTTTTTGCCGGTCGATTATCGCCCGACCTTTGAGAACATCAATCTCTTTTTGGAAAAAAGGCTGAAAAAATTAACGGATTTGCCGAACAAATTATTGGATAAATTCATCGCTTATTCGGGACTTTTGGTCGTGATTCCGATGACGACGATATATTTTTTAATTGACTATGAAAAAATTCTTTGTAGGTTCAGGAATTATTTGCTAGAAAAAAATAAGATCCATTTGAAAAACTATCTCGGGGAATTGCATCAGACGCTTTCCGACTTTGTCCGGGGGACCTTCCTCGTCATGCTGATCATGACTTTCGGCTGCACCGCCATCTTCATGCTCATGGAGCTTGACTTCGCGCTCTTCTTTGCCATCATCATCGCCGTGACCAATGTCATCCCCTATCTCGGCCCCTACCTCGGCGCAGTTTTTCCCGTCCTCTATGCCCTCCTCATTTCACCGGGGAAGGCGCTGGCAGTGGCACTCGCAATCAATTTGGTCCAGCAGGTGGAAAACAACATCATCTCCCCCTGCATCAACAGCAAGCGCATCAAGGTCCACCCTTTGATCGGTATTTTCTTCCTCCTCCTGTTCGGAAACCTCTTCGGGCTCCTCGGCCTGCTTTTCGCCACACCCATCCTCGCCATCCTCCGCATCACCCTGAAATATTACAACCCCTTTCGTAAAAAGACAGTATAAGCCAAGTTCGGTTTTGATATAAATTAAATAGGTGATGGAAATGGATGCGCAGGAGAATAACGAGTATCTCCTCATGTTCAATGCCCTGGATCCGGTGGAAGAAAACTTCTTATACAACATTTTGCAACTCATCATCAATTATCCATTGGTTTGGTTCAATTTTCTGGAAAACATCCTCAAGAATAAAATCATGATCAGTTTCCGGAACCGGGCGCTGATCGTTTCCTTGGAACTCTTGACCCGCCAGCTCCGGAATTCTTTCGAACAGATATACCGCCTGATGCTTAAATCCGACGTCGTTTTGAACGCAATCGAAAAAAAAGGTTTTCTGATCATCTATGTCTATAGCGACGCGATTAGCGAATTCTTCCAGAACAGTGGTTTTTGGCTGGAATACCTGACTGCCCATGCCTGCAGGGAAATCGGCTTTCCCTGTTACAGGGGCGCGCTTTTCAAAACTAAGGACCGGCAGATCTCGGAAGTGGACGTTCTGATTGACTTGGGCAAGGTGCTTTTTTTCATCGAGTGCAAGGACACTTATCTATGTTCTGAGGAGGATCTGAAAAAAATCGACAGCCTGAGAAAAAGGATCAACCGCCAGAGTTACGGGCTCTTCGTCTGCACGAAGACGGTGAACCTTGATTTCAAGAAATACGGGCTCGGGTTGATTAAGTACAAATACAATTACGAAGCCTTCCGGGAAGAATTGAAAGAAATGCTCGCGGGAAGAATCGTCAGTTTGTCCTTTTAAGAAAAAACTGTTATAATATACGGCGGAGAAAAAAATGGAAGCAAAAGTTTTGAAATTGACTTGCGAGGATCTGAACCATCGGGGCATGGGCGTTTGCAAAGCAGACCGCTTTCCGATTTTCGTTCCCGGCCTGCTCCCCGGGGAAGTTGCCCTGGTGGAAGTCAAGGATTTACGGAAGACATATGGCTACGGGCGCGTGGTGAGCCAACTCAGCCTGAGCAAGGAGCGGACTGTTCCCGTCTGCCCCAGCTTCGGGGAATGCGGAGGCTGCCAAATCATGCACATGGCTTATCCCGCCCAACTCGAATTCAAAAAGAAAATGGCGGAAGAAACCTTCAGAAGAATCGGTCATCTGGAACTTAAAGTGAAAGACATAATCGGCATGGAGGAACCTTATCATTTCCGAAACAAGGTTCAGGTTCCTTTCCGGGATATGGGCGGAGAAATCCGGGCAGGCTTTTTTAAGCAGGGCACCCATGAAATCGTCCCCCTGGAAGAATGCTACATCCAGCCCCGGACCGCGACAGCGATCGTAAGTAAGGTCAAAGGATTATTCGAAGAACACGGGCTCCCTGCCTATGATGAAGCAGGGCACCGGGGGCTTCTGCGCCATCTTTTGATCAGAAAGACGGTTTCGGATGAATACATGGTTGTCTTCATCACGCTGGAGGAAGCTTTTCCGAAAGCGGAGGGGATTGTAAAAGCGTTGGTTTCGGAATTCCCGATGATCAAGTCAATCATCCAGAACATCAACCCCAAAAAGGGGAATGCGATTCTGGGAGAAACAAGCAAATTGCTTTATGGGAATGAATATTTGCTAGATGAAATCTGCGGTTTGCGGTTTCGGGTTTCCGAAAAATCCTTTTTCCAAACCAACCATGCCCAGACCGAAAAAATGTACCGGAAGATTCTGAGCTATGCCGCTCCGAAGAATGACGAAATCATTCTCGACGGCTATTCGGGTGTGGGAACGATCAGTTTGCTGCTCGCGCGGGAAGCAAAAAAAGTTTGCGGGATTGAAGTGGTTCCGGAAGCGGTGCGGGATGCCCGGATTAATGCGGAACTGAACGGGGTGAAAAACGCGGCATTCTTGCTCGGTAAAACGGAAACAGAAATAGAGAAGATTAAAGAAAAAATTTCCACCGTCGTGGTCGATCCGCCGAGAAAGGGCTGCGATGCCGGACTGCTGGAAGCAATCATTGCAAGAAAAATCGAAAAAATGGTCTATGTTTCCTGCAATGTCGCGACGCTCGCCCGCGATTTGGAAATTCTTTCTTCATTTTATGAAATCAAAGAAATCACGTTGGTTGACATGTTCCCGCAAACAAGCGAGGTCGAAGCGGTTTGTCTGCTTGAAAAATAATTTACAAATTTTTATAGTCATAAAAAAATGAATCGCATCAAAAATATAAATGTATGCTAATTCATTTTTAAAGGAGGTTTGCGTCAATGGGGAAACGTCGCGGCATCATGTCCGAACCCTTGAAAGAAGAAATAGCGCGCGAACTCGGCGTTTATGACATCGTGCAGAGAGAGGGCTGGGGATCAGTTCCCTCGCAGATCTGCGGCCGAATGGTTCAAAAAGCTATTGAGAAAGCGAACCGCACCAAGTAAAGCGTACGGATGCAGGGTAAATCCCTGCATTTTTTTATTTTAGCAGGATTTTCAACCTATTAACAGGATTATCCAATTGTCAGTCTCCGGGATGTTTGTTAGAATTAATGTAAACGTTTATAAATTTCAGGAGAAGAATATGGCCGGTGTATCCTTATCCCATGTTTATAAAGTCTATCCGAACGGCACCAAAGCCGTCAATGATTTGAATCTGGACATCAATGACAAAGAATTCATCGTTTTCGTCGGCTCCTCGGGCTGCGGGAAATCGACTTCGCTCAGAATGATCGCCGGGTTGGAAGAAATCACAGCCGGCGTGATCAGAATCGGCGGCGAGGTCGTCAATGATTTGGGGTCGAGCGATAGGGATACGGCCATGGTGTTTCAAAATTATTCCTTGTATCCCCATCTGACGGTTTATCAAAACATTGCCTTTCCCTTGCGAATGATGAAACTTCCGAAGGCGGAAATCCAGGAAAAAGTCCTTTCCGCAGCGAAGATTCTGGGCCTTGAAAGCTTGCTTGACCAAAAACCGGACACGCTCTCCGGGGGCCAGAAGCAGCGTGTCGCCCTCGGCAGGGCAATCGTCCGCGAGCCCAAGGTCTTCCTCCTAGATGAGCCGCTTTCCAATTTGGACGCGAAACTGCGCACACAGATGCGGGCGGAAATCACCAAACTCCATAAAAGGCTGAAGACGACTTTCATCTATGTCACCCATGACCAGGTGGAAGCGATGACGATGGGGGACAGGATTGTCGTCATGAAGGACGGTTATGTCCAGCAAATCGACACGCCGACGAATCTCTACCGCTACCCCGCAAACAAATTCGTGGCCGGCTTCATCGGTTCACCGCCGATGAATTTTTACGATGCGAAGGTGTTTGTACAAGGGGAGGGGGCCGAGGTTGAGTTTGCGAACGGGCAAAAGATGAAAATAAATCCTCGGGAAATCATCAAACTGGAAAAGGACTATCGGTCCGGCAAGCCCCTGATTCTGGGAATCCGCCCCGAAGACATCAGGATTGCGGAGGAAGAAAGCAACAGGAGCGTCCTTTGCAGGATCATGCAGAAGGAGATTCTGGGAAGCGAAACCCTGCTCTATGCCGATTTCGATACGGAAGCGATCGATTATGAGAACAGCTCCTCGGGCGTGATCATCAAAGTGCCGGGCGTTCCGGAGGCGGAAGCGGGCGCTGTCGTGCCGATTGAATTCGATTTCTCAAAAGCTCAGTTCTTTGATGCGGAGAGCGAAGAATGCGTCTCCAAACGTTTTCCGGAAAAAGACAGAATTGAAGTTTTCATAAAGGATAAAACCCTGTATTTCGGAAATGCCGAGATAGGATTGCCCCAGGCCTTGGGAAATCTGGAGGGCGCTTATGAAATGGTTTTCCCGATTACGGCCATCAGAAAAGGGAATGCCTTCAGAGCCGAGGTTGTGTATTCGGAAAAAGCCGAAGGCACTTGCCTTGCCCGGCTTGTTTCCGGAAACCAGGCTTTTTGGGCGGCGCTTCCGGAAGAAGCGGGCGGAAATGTCTCCTTGGATTTTGCTTATGAAAAATTGGCTTTTTACAGGGATGGCAGCGGGCAAGCGCCCGTTCCTGAATGGAATGTTCTTTCCGGAACGTTGCTGAAAAAGAAGAGAAAAGATAAAAATGAGTTTGGATTGAAATTTGACGTGGTTTTTGCGGGCGAGGGCGCCGTGCTTTGTTCGGTCGTGTTCAACGGACTGCTTGCATACAGCTTCGCAGTCATCAAGCCGAGCGGTTATAAATTTTTCTATGCGCTTGTGCTCTTCAGCTACATGCTTCCCGCCTTCAGCTCGATCGTTCCCCTATACAAATCAATCGTTGACCTGAAGTTGATGAATTCGTACGTGCCGCTCTGGCTGATGTTCGGAGCCAATGCCTTTTATCTGATGATGATGAAGAATTATTTCGAGTCGATTCCGAAATCCATTTTCGAAGCCGCCGCCATCGACAAATGCAGTCCCTTCAAAACCTTTTTTCTGATTGTCCTGCCGCTCTCCAAACCGATTCTCAGCGTCGTTGCCATCTTCACGATGACGGCGGCCTGGTCGGATTTCCTCCTCCCCTATCTGGTTCTGAACGACAGCGACATGATGACGATCATGGTCAAAATCTATGACCTGAAAACCACGATGGGCAATGTCCAGGGTTTCGGTCCCGACAAACTGCTGATGGTCCTGACGATTTCCATCCTTCCCCAGATTCTGATTTTCATCCTCTTCCAAAAAAGAATCACCGCCAACGCCTACATGGGCGCGATCAAGGAGTGAAGCATGGCAAAAATCGCAACCAGATATCTGGAAATCGATCCCTGGCGGATCATCGAGAAAGGTTTCCATCCCGAAAGGAACCAGGTTTCCGAATCGATTTTTTCCCTCGCGAACGAGTTCATGGGCGTGAGGGGTTTTCTTGAGGAAGGCTTTTCCGGAAAATCCCTCCAGGGAATTTACTACAACGGCATCTACGAATGGGGGGAAGAAGAAAGAGCGAGTTATAAGGGCATCATCGGGCGCACCCACTATCTCGTGAACGGCCTCAACTGGCTGAAAACAAGGATTTTCATCGACGGAAAAACTCTGGACATCGGCCAGGAAAAAATCCGTGATTTTGAAAGGGTGCTTGATTTAAGATCCGGCACCCTCACGCGGAGCTTAACATTGATTAATGATTTTGGAGAAATCTCTTTCACCTTCATCCGCTTCCTAAGCATGAGGCATTGCAACAGGGGTTATCAAAGAGTCATCATCGCCTCCGATTATCCGGCGGAAATGGAAATCAGCTTCGGGCTTGATTTTGATACGAAGCATTGGGGAAGGCCGGGACGCTGGCAGGCCGAATTCGGCGCCGGCGGAATCAGCGTGCTCGGGAGGACGGAATCGACGGGACAATTCCTGGCTGCGGCCGCGGAAATCCAGTCATCACTTCCTTATGAAATCTACAAAACCGAAAAAGAGATCGGCGCAAGGTATCGCTTCAAACTCCAAGGCGAAACAGTCTTTGACCGGAAGGTGAGCATTTTCGCCGACAGGCAGGGAGAGAAGCGGGAAGAGCTTTTGCTTGCAGCTGAAGCGGATCTTCAGAAGAGCCCCGGTTTCTCGGTAGCTTTGGAAGACGCGCGGGCCTATTGGGAGGATTTTTGGCAGCGGACGGATGTTGAAATCGAGGGCGATCCGGAAAACCAGCAGGGCATCCGCTTCTGCATCTATCACCTGCAACAGACCTACCACGGCTTCGACCCCGGAAACAACATCGGAGCCAAGGGGCTCACCGGGGAAGCTTACAGCGGGCATGCCTTCTGGGATACGGAAACCTATTGCCTGCCCTTCTATCTCTTCAATAATCTTTCCGCCGCGCGGGATTTGCTGATCTTCCGCTACCGCACGCTTCCGGAAGCGCGAAAGCGGGCGCGGGAACTGGACTGCGAAGGAGCATGCTATCCGATTGCCACTTTGAACGGGCACGAAGCCTGCAGCCTCTGGCAGCACGCGAGCCTCCAGCTACAGCCCAGCTCGGGTGTCGCCTACGGGATTTACCATTATTACAGAGTGTCAGCGGACAGGGAATTCCTCGCGGATTATGGTTTTGAGATGCTTGTGGAAATATCAAGGTTCTTGCTCAGCCGCGGGCAGTGGAACCGCGAAGGAAAGTTCGGCTATTATTGCGTGATGGGTCCGGACGAATTCCAGATGATGGTGCACCATAATTCCTATACGAATTATCTTGCGAAAAGGACTTTCCTGTTCACTTTGGAAGTAAGGGATCTTCTGAAAGACAATGACAAATATGAGCAAATTATTGAGAAATTGGGAATCGGGGAAGACTTCTTCCGGAAAATTAAAACCGCGGCCGCTCAGATGCTGCTCCTGTATGATCCGGAGACGGAGCTGTTCGAACAGCATCTTGGTTACTTTGAACTGCCCCACATCGACATCGGCTCGATTCCGGTCACGGATTTTCCCCTCTACAACAACTGGAGCTATGACCGGATTTACAGAAACGACATGATCAAGCAACCCGATGTTTTGATGTTCCTGTTTCTGTTCGCGAGCGATTTCCCCCTCTCCGTGAAGAAGGCCAATTATGAGTTTTACGAACCGCGCTGCATCCACGAATCATCGCTTTCCCCTTCGGTGCATTCGATCCTCGCGGCGGAAATCGGGAAAAAGGATGAAGCTCTCGCCTTTTTCGAATTCGCGACCCGCTTGGATTTGGACGATTACAACAGGAATGCGGAAGAAGGCCTCCACCTCACTTCGATCGCGGCCGCCTGGATGAACATCGTCTACGGTTTCGGCGGGCTCCGGTCGGACGGGGCATGCTTAAGCCTCGCTCCCCAAATCCCTGCCATCTGGAAGCGCTATGCTTTCAAGATCAATTACCGGGGCAAGAACATCAGAGTCGAGGTTACGAAGGACGAAGTCAAGCTTTCTTCGGATGATGAGAAACCCGCAACCCTTCTCCTCTACGGAAAAGAAATCATCTTACGGGATGAATACAGGGCGGAGTTAAGGAAATGAAATACCGGGGTGTGATCTTCGATCTGGACGGGGTTCTCTGTTCCACCGATGAATACCATTATCTCGCCTGGAAAGAAATCGGGGAAGCCATCGGCATTGATTTCACGCGCGCAGACAACCACCGTCTCCGCGGCGTCAGCCGCATGGAAAGCCTGGAAATCCTGCTTGAAAAAAGCGAGCAAGACTTCAGCCAAGAAAAAAAAGAACTCCTGGCGGAGCGGAAAAACAGGATTTACAGGAAATATCTTGAAAGAATGAGCGAGAAGGATCTGGTTCCGGGCGCTTTGGAGCTTTTTTCTGAACTGAAGAAAAGGAATCTGAAAATCGCCGTCGGCTCTTCCAGCAAGAACGCGGGTTTCATCCTTGAAAAACTGGGCATCCGTGACGCCTTCGATGCCGTCGTCGACGGAAACGACATCGAGCATTCCAAACCCCATCCCGAGGTTTTTCTGAATGCGGCGGAAGCTCTGGGTTTGGAGCCGGGAAGCGTCTTGGTTCTGGAAGACGCGGAGGCGGGGATAGAGGCTGCGCGCGCGGGAGGATTCGTTCCCGTCGGAATCGGACCCGCGGCGGGTTCTGCGGTTTTCAGAATCGATAAACTCAGTGATCTATTGGTGATAATAAAATGAGCGCATCAGCGCTCATTTTCTATGGGCAATATGCATTCTTCGGAATCATTCCGGGAATTGTTCACGAAGGTGGAAACGCGGTGGGCATGGAATTTGCTTTCATCCAGGGGCTCGGTCAAAGCAAGCAGGGCTTCAGGATTTTGCTGTGCAAGCCATAGCCTTTCTGCTTCCTGTTCCAAAACGATGGGCACGCGACCGTGGATTTTTCCCAGTTCCGACCCCGCTTCGCAGGTGATGATCGCGCAGGTCGGGACTCTTTCTCCGGACAGCTCTGCCCAGTTCCAAATGCCGGCGAAGGAAAAGAGTTTTCGGTCTTTTAGAGCGATCCTGTAGGGAAGTTTCTGTTTCCCCTCTTTTTTCCATTCATAATAGCCGTCGGCGAGGATCAGGCATCTTTTGTTTCGAAAGGAATTTTTGAAACTTGGTTTTTCCGAAAGTGTCTCCCTTCTCGCGTTGATGATCTCGAAACCGCTTGAAAAGGAGGGAACGAACCCCCAGCGCATGAGTCCCGCGCGGAAATTCTTTCCGTCGGAAATGACGGCGATGATTTTTTCTCCGGGGGCGACGTTATAGCGGGGCAGGAAGATGTCGACCTCGAAGTCCTCGATTCCGAACTGCCGGTATAAATGTTCTTTCAAATCTTCCTTATTTACCGCAATCGTGAAGCGACCGCACATGTTTTCACCTCATTTTTTACTTGGAAAACCATGGTTTCCCGACGGTTTTTTTCTAAAAAATTCCGCTTCCGTTCTTGATTTTCATTATATCATTTTCGAATTGGAAAAACAATTAATGTGGGTTGTCTTTCCTTTGGTCAGGAATAAAATCTTTTCAAAAGCCCGAATAATTGCATTTTATGGTAAAATAATGTTATAATATGAACAGGGAAGTTTTTTTAAGGAGTGTGCAATGAAAAATAACATCGGAAACGATTTTCTCAGGTTGACGCAATACAAGTTTCTTGAGGAGTCCGACCGCGCCAAAGGCGTTCCTCAGCCCCCCATCGAAATCCCGGAAAACGAGAATCCTTTGCTTGAGCTTGACGATCCCAAAGCCTTCGCGCTTCCGGAGCGGAATCTGACGGAATTGCTGGAAAGAAGGAAGAGCTACCGCGAATATTCCGACGAGCCCCTCACCAGGGCGGAACTATCATATCTGCTCTGGGCGACTCAGGGCGTGAAGAAGAGGATTATCCAGGAGACGGCGGAGGGCTTCGTGGATGTCACTTTGCGAACCGTTCCTTCCGCGGGCGCGCGGCATCCTTTCGAAACGTTTTTGTTGTTGAATAATGTTGAAGGGTTTGAGGCGGGGCTTTACCGCTACATCGCGACGAAGCATAAGCTCCAGGCTTTGGAAGTCACCGCCGACATCCAAGACGAAATCGTCAAGGCCTGTCTGGGGCAGGAGTTTTTGAAAACCTCGGCCGCGACCTTCATTTGGGTTGCCGATTCCTACCGGACCCGCTGGCGCTACGGCGAAAGGGGCGTCCGCTATCTCTTCCTGGATGCGGGCCATGTCTGCCAGAACCTCTATCTTGCCGCTTCCGCCATCGACGCCGGAGCCTGCGCCGTCGGCGCCTTCAATGACGAGGAGCTGAACAGCCTCATGGGTCTTGATGGCAGCAACCTCTTCGTGATTTATCTTGCAACCGTGGGGAAACTTGTCTCCCAGGCTTAAAGATTCAAGCGCTTGCGCTTTTTTCTTTTTCCTGATTGTTTTCAATCCCAATCGGTGTTATAATGGATAGGACGCAAGAAGACGCAATTGAGGAGAAGAAAATGAAGAAATTACTTCCTAGAAAGAAACCTAGTCTGGGAATCGTCCTTTTTGTTTTGCTTGCGGCGGTAACGATTTTCGTCTTTTTCGCCGGCTATGAGAACAGCACGAAACTGACCCAAATCTTTGCCCTGGCGACCGCCATTTCCGGCGTCGTTTCCTTCCTGATCGAAATGATCAGGGGGAAGAAGCTGGCGGAGGCGGAATTCATCGTCAATTTGAATCAGATCTTCACTTCTAACGAACAATACAGGAAGGCCTACACCTGTTTTGAAAATTACGACTTTGAAAACACGCCCGACATCGAATGTTTAACGAATTCGGAAATAAGCAATTATCTGACCTTTTTTGAAACATTCTATTTGTTGATTGAAAGAAAAATCCTCGACATCGGGATGATCGACGACCCCTTCGCGTACCGTTTCTTTTTGGCGGTCCATAACCCCTGCGTCCAGGAAAGGAAGCTTGTAAAAAGCCCGAAGAATTTCCCGAACATCTATATACTTGAGCGCCTTTGGATGAAATGCCGGGAGAAGAACGGGTTCCCGATTTACCATGAAGAACGGAGCCTGGAAAAGATGGTTCCGGAAGAAGTCTATAGGGAACTGGTTTCCAAGCGATGAAGTTCGAACTGAAGAGGCTGGATGCCTCCTTCCTTGGGGATCTGCTCAGCCTCCAGGATGATGCGTTCAGGCACTTGGGGGATCCGGAAATGCTCCGCCCGAACAGCGCGGAAGTCTTCCTTGAGTGCCTGGAAAAACACCATACGCTCGGGATTTTCCATGAAAAGGAACTCATCGCTTTCGGAATCCTCTACTTCGGTAAAGGCACCCCGGAAAACCTGGGCCATGATTTGGGCGTTCCGAAAAACCTTTTATTCAAAGTCGCGAACGTCAAGCTCATCATCGTGAGGCACGATTTCCGTGGCCAGGGTCTGCAGAGATTCATCATCGGGGAGTTGGAAAAGAAAGCGCAGGCTATGGGGTATGAGATTTTGGCCTGCACGGTCTCGCCGAAAAACCATGTCAGCATTCGGGATTTCCTCCTCTCGGGTTTCGTTTTTTGGAAACAAACACCGAAATACGGGGTCCTCTTAAGGAATGTATATTACAAGAGAATTTAAGTCCGCAACGGACTTTTTATTTTTCCCTTGGTAAAAATTTAGTAAAAAAATTAAAAAAATTTACGAAAACACTTTCATTCGTTTTTTTTATTTGCTATAATAAGTGCAAGAGGAGGTGGGGTTTTGGCGACTATAAGTGATATCGCGAAGAAGGCCAATGTCTCAATCGCCACCGTTTCCCGCGTTCTGAATTATGACAAAACCCTTGCCATCAGCGAGGAAAAAAGGAAACTGATTCTGGAGGTCGCGGCCTCTCTGAATTATGAGACGCCGCGGCGGAAGAGAATGCGAAGGGAAAACAAATTAAAAATCATTTTGATAAACTGGTGCACGGCGCATCAGGAAGTGGAAGACAATTATTATCTGCAGATGCGCCTTGCGGTGGAGAGGGCCTGTTATGAGAACGACATGGAGCTTGTGAAGATTTACAGGGAGGACAATGCTTTTGAGAATTTCCCGGAAGCGGGGGGCGCGATTGCCCTGGGCAGATTTTCGGAAGCCGACCAGAAGCGGATGGAGGTTTTCAAAAACCTGGTGTACTTGGACAGTTCCCCCGCAAATGAAAAATACGACGCAGTCGTGATTAATTTTGAAAAAGCGATGCGAAGCGCGGTCGACCGGCTTTTGGAACTTGGGCACGAGAGAATCGGCTACATCGGCGGCCGCGAGTATTTCGAAAAAAGCGGGGAAACGAAGGAAATTCGGGCGGTGAGTTTCCGGAAATATCTTACGGAATTAAACCTGTATGACCCTGCTTTGGTTTTCATCGGCTCTTTCAGCATTTCAAGCGGCTATCAGCTGATGAAGAAAGCGATCAGGAAAGGGAAGCTTCCCACCGCGATCATCGCCGCGAACGACGGGATTGCGATGGGAATCATCAAAGCCTGCCATGAGGACGGGATCAAGATCCCTGAGGAGCTTTCTTTGATCGGCTTCAATGACGACGTGCAATCCCAGTATTTGGTGCCGCCCCTGTCATCCGTCAGAGTGCACAAGGAAGAAATGGCAAAAACGGCGGTGGAATTGCTTAAGGAAAGAATCGCGCGCCCGGACGGGATTCCGAAAAAGATTGTGATTCCGACGGAATTGGTCATCCGCGAAAGTTGCGCGAAATTATAAAGGAGAGGAAAATGAAAAAAGCATTAATCTTGATCCTTTTCCTGGCAGTTCTTGCCGGCTGCGACAGGAAACCGGAATTTGAGATCTATGAGTGGGAACCGACTTACGGCTCCCGAACCACGGACGAAGATTACCGGGATTATGATCCCTCATACGATCCCGAGAGTTTTAAGATCGTGCCCGTGAAGAATCTCCAAGGAGAGAAGCGGAAAGATTTCATGATGGCCGTCGACGCCTCGATGATTAAAAAAGTTCTGGATGCGGGCGGAGTTTATTATAACGAAGAAGGCAGGGAACAGGATGTCTTTGAGATTCTCGCCTTGAACGGCGTCAATTATTTGCGGGTGAGAATCTGGAACGATCCCTACAGCCCAATCGGCGTCCAGGGGGGCGGGGACATGGACCTGGAAACCGCCTTTTGGATCGCTTCCCGGGCGCGGCGGGTCAACATGAGAATCATTCTCGATCTCCATTACAGCGACACCTGGGCGGATCCGGAAACGCAGACCAAACCTTATGACTGGGAACTCCTGACTTTTTCAGAGTTGGTCGATGCCGTCCGCGATTTCACCTATGAGGCGGTCAAGTATTTCAAGGAACGGGGCGTCGTCCCGGAGATGATCCAAATCGGAAACGAAATCAACAACGGGCTTCTCTGGCCGGACGGTCGGCTCCTCTGGAACGATCCCTCATCCTATGACAGGGTCGCGGAGCTTTTGAAAGCCGGGATTGCCGGTGCCAAAGCAGCGGACAAATACATCCAGACGATCATTCATCTCGCGGATGGGGGAAAGACGGCGATTTTTGAATCCTTTTTTGAGGAAATGGAAAAAAGAAAGGTCAAATACGACATCATCGGCGCCTCTTTCTATCCCTTTTATCACGGCAAACTTTCCGCTCTCCAAGACAATCTGAACACCATCAGCGAGCGGTTCAAAAAGCCGGTGTTCGTTGCCGAGACGAGCTATGCCTATACATTAACCCCCCACGACCATGCGGCCAACATCTTCGGGCCGAACCAGGAAGAATCGGGGGGCTACCTTGCGACGATTCAAGGCCAGGCGACCGCGATCCGCGACATTATCGAAGTCGTGGCAAATGTTCCGAAGAACAGGGGATTGGGTATCTGCTATTGGGAACCGGCGTGGCTCCCCGTGCGCGGGGCCGGCTGGGCGGAAGCGGGGACGAAGGCCACCTGGAGCAACCAAGCCTTCTTCACCTATGGCGGACGAGCGCTTCCTTCTCTGAAGGTTTTCAAGGCCGTGCGGGAAGAAGTGGAAGTCCCCGTGAATATCGTGGGTTTGAAGGATGAAGAGATCGAACTCACCTTAAACATCGCTTCCACCCTGGATTCCGAAAGCAAAATGCCCCCCATGGTCCCGACATTGACCGACGTGGACAGTTATGTCTATGCGGAAGTGGAATGGGAAGAGGATGCGAAACGAGCAGCGGAAGCGAATGTCGGGGATTATGTCGTCCGGGGCGTGGTGCGCCAGGATGGAAAGTCCTGGGAGATCACCGCGCGCGTGCGGTCGATCCAAAACTATGTTTATAATCCCGGCTTCGAACTGGACAAGAGAACCGCGAACGACGAGCCCGTGAAAGCGCCCTGGGTTTTGGAAAGCAACACCGATCCCAATGTCGGGAAAGTGCAGACGAACAAGGATTTCCGGACCGGGTCCAACAATTTCAACTATTACCACACGGCGGCGTTCGATTTCGAGCTCTATCAGGAAATCGAGCTCCCGAACGGGACCTATGAGCTATCCGCCTGGGTGATGGGCGAATCGAACATGAAGATCGAAGAGTTTTACATGTATGCCAAGGATTTTGGCGGTGAAATGATGCGGGTTGACATCAAGGTTTCCGGCTGGAGCGCCGGTTACCACAGAGTCGTCATCACAGGGATAGAAGTTACGGAAGGGAAAATTACGATTGGCTTCCGCGGCAGATTCAATGCCAGCACCTGGGGCCACATTGATGATTTGGAGCTTTCGAAAATCTCGGCAAAGGAAGGAGAAGCATGAAAAGAATACTGCTCTGCATGTTGATGCTTTGTCTCTTCGTGCTTGCGGGCTGCCGCGAACGCGGCTCCGGAAGCAAGGAAACGCTCACGCTCACCATTTGGGAAGACAACAAAAACATCAGTCTCGTTCAGGAAATGGCGGAGGAATTCGCCCGCTATTATGCATATAATTATCCCAATGCCCCGCAGCTCAGATTCGAAATCGTTCCCCACAGCGAAAAATCAGCGGTCGAGGATTTGGTTTTGGATGGTCCCGCGGGAAAGGGTCCGGACGTTCTCGCTTTCGTCCACGACACTCTGGGAAGTGCCGTGGGCGGGGGGCATCTGGCGGAAAACAAATTTCCGTATAAAATTTCCGCCCTCCACAGCTCCGAAGCCGTCCAGGCCGCGAGCATCGACGGCGTGGTGTACGGCTTTCCGATCACCTCCGAATCCCAGGTTCTGATTTACAGGAAGAGCAAGTTTTCGGAAGAAGACGTCAGGGACGTCGAGAAGATCCTCGCCAAGGGCAAACTTGTCTGGGATGTTTTTGAGGGCTATTATTCGATCGGGCTTTTGAGCGACGCGATCCTTTACGGGGAGGACGGGGAGACGACCGCGGGTCCGCGGGAAAGCTTCCTCAATTTCAAAACTCCGCAGGCTAAGGCCAATCTTGTCTATCTCAAAGAAAATTTTAAGGGCAATGACAATCTGATCATCCCCGGAGCGACCGGGGGTTCGACGGACATCGAGGGGCTGAGTTATTTCCTTTCGGGATCCGCGGACGCAATCATCGTCGCTCCCTATTTCTGGGCGAGCGCCAAGGAAGAATTCGGAAGTGACGTGGGGATGGCGCCCCTGCCGCGGGTGAACGGAAACGAGATGCGACCCTTTTCCGGATTCAAGCTCTACGGCGTGAGCCGCTATTCCGAGAACCCGGCCCTGGCGCAGGAACTGGCGGATTTTCTCGTGAGCGAATGGGCGCAGGCGCTCAGATTCCGCGAGAAATCCCTGCTTCCGACCGTGGATTCTCTGCGTCTGAGGCTTGATGAAAAAGAACTCACCGTCGACAGTTGGCGGAAACTGGAAGCAACGAAAGTGGTGATTCCGGAAGCGGTGCTCAGGGAAGCGCGGATTTTCAAGGAGTCCCTGGACAAATCCAGGACGATGCCCAAACTGCCCAGATTTGCCGGTTTCTGGCATGCCTATGCGAACAACATCAAGGCCTTCTGGGAAAAGGAAGACGTGAGCGCGGCAGAACTCGACGAATTCTTGGACAACATCACCAAGAATTTGTAGGGGGTTGCCATGGGTTACGGTCTACGCTTCCTCCGGGGGCTGATTGGGCCCTTCCTTGCTCTGAAAGAATATCTTCCGGTTTTCCGGAAAGCAAAACCCCGGGGGCGGGCGGCCCTAGTGTTCGGAACGGCGCTTTTGGGCGGCGGCCGTTTCTTCACGGGCGAGATTTTCCGCGGATTCGCCCTATTGCTGATTGAGGCCATCGCCATTTTATATTACATATATTTCGGATTTCCCATCCTCGCCGGGAAAATCGATTTTCCCGGGCTGGGTTTGGAGTTCCTGAGTGCGGTTTTCATTCCCGTTCTTGTCTATTTGCATTTCCTTGAACTGGCGGCTTTGCTCAGGGTTGTACAAGGGGAAAACTACAGAAAACTCAGAAAACCCAAGCTTTTCTCTTCCCTGGAAGCAGGGATAACAAGCTTTTCCCAGGTTTGGAAGGATTGCGTTTCGAAAGATAAATTCAATTTATTGAGCCCCTTCTTCTTCATGGGCTATTATCAGATCAGGAAGAAGGCATATGCGAAGGGGATGCTGCTCTTTCTCCTGCAAGCGGGGTTCATTCTCTATCTTGCCCTCACGGGGATTTATGATCTGATTGATTTTGTGCGCCTGGAGACGGATTTCCGCCCCTCCACGTTCAACCTCGTTTATGGTTTTGTGGCCCTGGCGGTGATTGCGGTTTTTCTGAATATTTATTTCAAAAACATCAAAACCGTCATGGAATCCATTCGGTCAGGGAAGGGATTCAAACCTTTCAGGGAAGAAATCAAGGCTTTCTTTAATGAGAAATTATACTTAAGCTTTCTTTCCTTTCCTGTTCTGGGAGTCATCCTCTTCACGGTCGTGCCCCTGATTTTCATGATTTCGATCGCCTTCACCGGCTATGAGGGGGCGAGCCAGAACTTTGTCTGGACGGGATTCGAAAGTTTCAAAAGGCTCGTCCTCGTGCGGGACTATCTCTACACCCTGCTTTCTGTCACGCGCTGGACGCTCATCTGGGCTTTTTTTGCCACCTTCACCAATTATTTCGGCGGGATGTTCCTCGCCATGCTCATCAACAAAAAAGGCGTGAAGGGGAAGAAGTTCTGGCGGACGGTTTTCATCATCACGATGGCCGTGCCCCAGTTCGTGTCACTGCTCATCATGAACCAGATGTTCGCATATGAGGGGCCTGTGAATCAGTTTTTGCTTAACATGGGGATCATTAAGGAGAAAATCAATTTCTGGGGCGTGCAGTCCAGGGCCAGGATTCTAATCATCCTCATCAACATGTGGGTGGGGATTCCCTACCTGATGCTGCTCACTTCCGGAATCCTCATGAACATTCCGAACGAACTTTATGAGGCGGCAATCATCGAAGGCGCGAACAAATGGCAGCTCTTTTCGAAGATTACCATGCCCTACATGCTCTTCATGACGACGCCCCTCTTGGTCACAGGCTTCGTGGGTAACATCAATAATTTCAACGTCATTTACCTATTGACCGGAGGGAAGCCTCTGGGCGTGGGGCTGGTGAATGCGGGCGGGACGGACATCCTCATTACCTGGCTCTACCAGCTTACGAAATCGCACCGGCTCTATAATCTGAGCGCCGCGATTGGAATCATCATCTTCCTCCTTTCCGCTTCCATCAGCCTAGTCATCTACAGGAACACCGCGGCCTATAAAGGGGAGGGGAGGTTCCAATGAGCAAAAAAACCCGCAATATCGGCGCTTACATCGCGCTTTCGGTCCTGAGCGTCATTTGGCTCTTACCAATCATTTGGGTGATTCTGACATCATTTCGCGGGACGCCGGGCGTGGCTTCGCCCACCTTCATCCCGAGGAAGTTCACGCTTAACAATTACAAGACCCTCTTTTTTCCGGAAGGAAACCAAGCCCATTACATCATGTTCGGAAAATGGCTTGTGAACACGGGCTCGGTCGCACTTCTGAACATGGTCTTTTCGACCCTGCTTTCCCTGGGGGCGGCCTATGCCCTGAGCCGTTTCCGCTTCAAAGGCAGGGGCGCGATTCTGAACATCGCCCTGATACTCGGGATGTTTCCCGGCTTCATGGCAATGATCGCGGTCTACCTGATATTGAACATGCTCGGGCTCATCAACCATCCCTTTGCCTTGCTTCTGGTTTACAGCAGCGGGGCGGGTCTCAATTTCTATGTTTCGAAGGGTTATTTCGATACCATCCCCTATGATCTGGACGAAGCGGCGATGATTGACGGCGCGAGCCAATGGCAGATATTTTCAAAGGTGATTTTGCCTTTGGCGAAACCGATCATCGTTTACACCGCTTTGATGGCCTTCATGGCTCCCTGGATGGATTTCATCCTCGCGAGCATGATTCTGAGGACGCCCGAGCAGAAGACGGTCGCGGTCGGCCTGTACGGGATGATCATGGAAAACGCTGATCTCTTCAATAATTTTACCGTTTTCGCTGCGGGCTGCGTCGTCGTTGCCTTTCCGATCGTACTGATGTACGTGCTTTTGCAGAGATTCATTATTGAAGGAATTGCTGCCGGGGCAGTAAAAGGATAAGAAAAAGGAGGAATTATGAAAAAAATCGGTCTATTCTTCATGCTCTTTCTCATTGCTTTTGCGTTTACCGCATGCAAGAAAGATGATACGATCGACGCGAAATTGGAGATCGAGGACATCACCCTGACGAAGGGTGAGGAAACCGAAATCGATTATAAGATTACCCCGGAGGGCACCTTTGGGGTCCTGAGTTTCGAGATCATCTCCGGTGAGGGCATCATTTCCATCACCGGAATGGCCGTGAGAGCTTTGGAGGTCGGGACCGCCCAGGTGAAGGCGGTTGCGGAAAACATGAAGGGCGCGAAAAAAACCTTCAAAACAGAAACCACTTTCACAGTCACCGTGGAACCGATTGCCTCCGTGGAAGGGGAGCATATCTTAAACGGCGGGTTTGAATTCGGGCTCCTGGAGTGGAACGCCGTAAGCGATCCCGAGGACTACAGCTACGGAACGACCGTCGTCGACAACTCCCCCCATTCCGGAGAAGCCGCGCTCAATCTCTGGTTCGATGCCGACGGGGATGAAGTCGGGGAGGCATTGGATCTCACCCTGTCCCAGGAAATTACGGGTTTGGAGGACGGCACCTACCTCTTTTCGCTCTGGTTCAAGGGGGCGATCACGTCCGTGGCCATGGCTGTGAAATCCGGCGATCAGGTGCTTTCTGAAGGCGAATTTAGCGGCTATGATTACAAGCCCGTTCCGGAAAACAGCGGCTATGTCCACTGCGGAATCGAAGTCGAAATCTCCGGAAAGACGAGCGTCACAGTGGAAATCAAACTCCTGGGCGATGCGGAATGCTGGGGCTATGTGGATGACGTGAGCTTCAAGAAGGGAAGCCTGGAGGATTTGGAAAAGGCTCCCGAGACCCCCGAGGAAGGCTATCTCAATTTCATCAAGGGCGGAGCTTTCAACAATTTAAACGATTGGGAAATTGAAAGAAGCGGAGAAGCCCAAAACAAAGAAGTGAATCTGAGCGAAGGAAAGCTCTCGATTTGGGCGAATGGGATTGCGGAATTCAGGATCAGTCAGAAGGTCTGGCTGCCGGAAGCGGCTTACAACCTTGTCATCTATTTCAACGGCGGCGAATTTGGAAGCAATGATTTTGATGCCGAGGAAAGCTATGCCTATGTGAAACAAGGGGATACAGTCCATGAACTCGACATCGTCCCGACGGGCTACGGCGAGGGCGAGATGACCAGAGTTGAGCTCGAGGATCTGGAGTTAGGGGGAGAAGTGGAAGTCGGTCTCTATTTCAACTTCACCGGCGGAGGCAATAACTGGATCAATCTCGACGATTTCATGCTCTATTCCAAGGATCTGGAAATTGACGCAGCGGATCTGGAAGCGGCGGAGGCGGTAAGAGGTATGATTTCCGCTCTGGATTTGGAGAACCTGACGCTTGCGGATGCGGAAGCGGTCACCGCGGCCAGGGAAGCCTACGATGCATTAACCGAACTCCAGAAACTTTTGGTCACCAATGAGGACCGTTTGCTTGCCGCGGAAGCGCTCATTGAGGAACTGAAAAAACCTTCGCCCGAAGGCTATCAGAACTTCATCAAGGGCGGAAACTTTGATTCGGACGAGCATTTTGAATCCTCAATCACGGGCGAAGCCGCAGACAGAGGAATCAATTTCAACGGTACATTGGCAATCTGGGCCAAGGGTTCAGCGGAAGCGTCCGTGAAGCAGGTTCTCACGGGTCTCCCCGCCGAAACCTATCAGCTCCTGGTCGAACTGAACGGGGGCGAGCCCGGAAACGAATTCAATACCACGGAAGCCTATGTTTACGTGAAGCAGGGCGAGATGGTGAAACAAGCCGATTTGGTTCCGGAAGGCTGGAACGACGGCGCATATAAGAAGCTCTACATCCTGGACATTGAGATTTCGGAAGGGGCGGATGTTGAAGTCGGCATCAAAATTGTCTTCGAGGGAGGACATAATAACTGGATTAACCTCGACAACCTCACCTTCTGGTCAGCAAACATCCCCGAACCGGAACCGACCGAGGAGGACCATCAGGCGGCGGCAGCCGTCGACGCGCTCATCGCTGCCCTCGATTTGGAAACACTCACCTTGGAGGATGAAGAAACTGTCATCGCGGCCAGGGAAGCCTACGATGCATTGACCGAACTCCAGAAGACTTTGGTTACGAAACTGGAAGATCTCGTCGCTTTGGAAGCGAAGATTCAGGATCTGAAAGGGGTTGTCGATTACCCCCTCGTCACCTTGGAAGAATTCAACGCCCAGGGAGGCTTTGAAACCGACGATTGGTCGCTTGCGACCCTGGAGTGGAAATTCGAAGGCGGGCACGGCTGGGTCTCGGAAGGCTGGACGGTCGATGGTTCCATGCACTACGATGTCTTCAAGGAACAAACCAGCGCCAACGCAAGAATCTACAAGGGCGTAAAGGAGCTCCCCGCCGGGACTTATGAGCTTTCGCTCCATTTGGCGGGCGGGGACCTCAGCCAGGTGAAAATCCTGTTCGGAAGCGAAGAATTCCTCATCACCGAATACTCCGGCGATTATCAGAAATACAACTTCTACCATGAACATGACGGCTCCGGGCATTTGTATGTGGAGATTGCGATCACGAGGGAAGAAAATGGCTGGGCGAGCCTGGATGCGATCGGCATCGCGGGTTATGACTACCCGATTGAGTCCCTCGAAGATTTCAACCTCCATGGCTGCTTTGAGCCCGTGGGCGGCGATTGGTCGCTTGCGGGCATGGGCTGGAAGGTCGAAGGCGGCTGCGAATGGACGGACGGAGCATGGCAGCATGAGGGGGAAGCGAGCTACGATGTCTTCCGCGACACGGACGCGACAAACGCATCCATTTCCAAGGGCGTGCTTCTGGATGCCGGAAATTATGCACTGAAGCTCTATGCCGCGGGCGGAAACCTTTCGAGAATCACCGTCGAAATCGGCGGTGAGGCCAGCGAAATCACCTGCGGAGGAAGCTTCGAAGAAAGAACCATTTCCTTTCAGGTCGACGACAAAGGTCCCGTTTTGGTCAAAATATCCGCGGAAAGAGCCGCTGAAGGCTGGCTCCGCCTAGACAATATCTCTATTTCAGTTAATGAAGAATGAAGAAAGTACTATTATTTTTGTTGATGCTTATGTTTTATACAATGGCGGCCTGCAATGGGCAAATCGGTGAAAGCTTCATGCACATCTACGATTTGAGCGTCAGGGTTGACGAAGATAAGGACATCACCGTCCACACGAATCTGGACGATGTTTCCAGAATCGAATACGAAGTTTTGGGGGAAGGCGCCCTCATCATCGACGGCCGCGCCTATGGGGTGGTGAGCGGCGCCGTCGTCCCCGTGAAAGCGAAACTCGGAAAACTGGAAGCGGAGTTCAAGATTTATGTGGAGAAGGATGAAGTGGAAGTGAAGGGAAGCCTCTTCGAGCCGATCGAAATCGAAAACATACCCGCCCTTAAAGAAAGGGACGATTTCATCATGGGCGCGGACATCTCCAGCATCGTTGAGGTTCTGAAGCGGGGCGGAAAATTCTATGATCCCGAAGGGCGACGCACCAGCATTTTCAAATTATTGCGGGATGCGGGCGTGAATTACATCAGGATCAGGCTCTGGAACGATCCGAAAGCCCCGGACGGGACGCCCTACGGGGGCGGAAACAATGATCTGGAGGTGGCCAAAAGGATCGGGAGGCTGGCGAGGGCCTTCGGGATGAAAATCCTCCTCAACTTCCATTACAGCGATTTCTGGGCGGATCCCGGGAAGCAAATCATTCCGAAAGCCTGGGCTTCCTACACCGATTCCGAGCAAATCAAGAACGCGCTTTATGAATTCACTTACCAAAGCCTGATAGCGATGGAAGCTGCCGGAGCCAAGGCCGACATGGTCCAGATCGGCAACGAAATCACCCCGGGCCTGATCACGCAGGGTGTTTCCGACTACAGCGACATCTCTGATCCGAAGAAATATTCTTTGGATGCTGATGTTTCGGGAAGCGTGAAGAATCTGGCGAACTATCTCAAATACATCAATGCCGGCCTGGCTGCGGCAAGAGCGGCCAATGAAGAAATCCTCACGATGATCCACATCGACCGCGGCGGAAACAACAGCCTTGCCGTTGAGTATTTCGGGAGGCTGATCAGTGCCGGCGTCGATTTCGACATCATCGGGCTCTCCTACTATGTTTTCTATCACGGCGAATTCAGGCATTTCGAAGCGAACATCCGTGATCTCGCGGAGCGCTTCGGAAAGAAGGTGGTGGTTGCGGAAACGTCCTATGGGTTCACGAACGCTCCCATCGCAAACGCGGCCCACATTCTGACCGAAGCATATCATGGCTATCCATTGAACGTGGAAGGGCAGGCGCGGATGATCCGCGATGTCATCAAGGCAACGGTGAATCTGCCGAATGACTTGGGGCTCGGCATCTTCTATTGGGAGCCGGCCTGGCTCCCTGTCCCGAATGCCGGCTGGGCGGGCGCGGGTACTCCCGGAACCTGGGCAAACCAAGCCCTCTTCAGTTATGAAGGCATTGCCCTCCCTTCATTGGATGTGTTCAAAAAAAAGTAGGCGGCCAGGGTGCCGCCTGCTTGCTTTTCTCATTGTTTGGGTTTATAATAAAACGGGAGGTATTTATGAAAAAGCTCTTGTTGGTGATAGATTTTCAGAATGATTTCGTAAGCGGAAGTCTGTCCTTCCCCGGAGCGGAAAAACTGGAAGCGGTCATCGCCCGCAAAATCGAAGCATACAAAAACAACGGGGACGACGTGATTTTCACTTTGGACACTCACGGTGAGGATTATCTGGAGAGCGTGGAAGGGAAATACCTGCCGGTGAAGCACTGCATCAAAGGCAGCCCCGGCCACGAACTCTACGGCAGGGTCAAGGAATTGGCTGCGGACTGCTTGGTTTTCGAAAAGCCGACCTTTCCCTCCCTGGAGCTTGCAAACCATCTGCGAGGCAAGGATTATGGTGTCATCGAAGTCTGCGGTCTGGTGTCGAACATCTGCGTTCTCTCCAACGCGATCATGGCGAAAGCTGCGCTTCCGAACGCGGAGGTCGTGGTGGATGTAGAAGCGACGGCAAGCAATGACCCCGACTTGAACGAAAAATGCTTCGACATCATGGAGAGTCTACATATTCAGGTACTGAACCGGAATTGATTCCGGTTTTTTTTAAAAAAAAGACATTCAGTACGAATGTCATTTATAACCTAAAAAGTATCGACTGCTTTAACCCCATGTTGTTTTCTCGCAATTTCAATCGCCTCGTTGAGTTCATTTTGAACATTCAGCGCCCCTTTTACAAACTCCAAATCTTTCAAGTGGGGGTAATTGCCGCGCGCGCTCACCGATAATTTGATCGTGCCGTTGCCAAGGATGTTCGAGGTCGTGTGGATGTTTTCTATTTTGATTAACGGAAAACTGGAGTATTGTTTTCTAAACACTCCTTTTTGGACATAGATGTTCTTATCGTCATAATAGTATTTTCGGGTTTTGATTTTCAAAAATCAGACAATCGTTGGTATGAACAATAAAACCCATCCCCACAGGGCAAACCAAATAACGCTTAAATAACTTTTCTTAATCTCCTTCACATTCTCCTCCTAGCAAACTTATTTACTTGATATTTTAGCACGAATTTGACAATAAGGCAATATTTATTTCGAGAGAAGTTAATTATTGTCGTTTCAGATTTTTTTTTGTATAATAAAATGGGGACAGAAAAATGGAAACAAATAAAATGAAAGAAATCAAAAAAAGTTTTTGGAAATCATTATTGTCATTGTTTTTTGTTTTAATACTGTCTGCCTGCGTCACCTCACTCTCTGAAATATCGACCCACATGAGGATGACAATCAAAAAAGAATATCTGAAGCAATTCCTTCTTCCGGAAGATCCCGATGCCCGTTTGGAGGAAGTGGAATACCACCAATTTTTGAGAAGGTTTCGGGACGATAAAGGATATGTTTATTTGATAGCCTGGGAAGTTGATGAAGAGACGGAAGCATGGGAGTTGGAAATCGGAGAATCCAATTATCGTTTTGAGCACGAAGTGAGATTCATCGCCTACCGTTCCAGCACCAAAACCTTCCACAGTTTGGAAGAAGCGCTCGAACTCTCCCTTATTACGATCGCAGGCTTTGAGCAAGCATTGGAGAAATGTGATGTTTTCATATCTGAATCTTCCTAGCAAAGATCAAACCGGAAACTTCCGGTTTTTTGTTTTCCGTTTGTTTTTTTCATGGTATAATTGACATAATTAGGAGGTAATCATGCATAAGGCCATATTATTTGATTTGGATGGTTCCTTGCTTCCCTTGGACGAAGACGCTTTCATCAGGATTTATTTCGAAGGGGTCGCGAGGAGATTTGCTGGCAAGTATGACCAGGGGACCTTCATGAATGCTTTTTGGAAGGGGACCCTGGCAATGATGGGAAATGACGGATCGGACACGAATAAAAATGTCTTCTGGAAGACATTCAAGCAATACATGAAGGGCGATTATGAGGAAATCGAAAATGAGTTTTTGGATTATTATCTGACGGATTTTGGGGATGTAAAAGCGGCGTGCAGGCCGAGCCCCCATGCGAAGAAAATCATCGATTATCTCAGAGGAAGAGCCATCCTCGTCCTTGCGACCAATCCCTTGTTTCCCCGGGTCGCAACCCATGAGCGGATCAAATGGGCGGGACTGGAGCCGGAAGACTTTCAACTGATCACGACCTATGAAGACAATCGCCACTCGAAGCCCCATCTGGGGTATTATCGGGATATCTTGAGGAGGATTAATCTCCCAGCGGAAGAATGCCTGATGGTTGGAAACGACGCCAAGGAAGACATGGCGGCGGGGAAACTGGGGATGGGGACGTATTTGCTTACCGATTGCCTGATCAATCGGGAATCCCTGGACATCAGCGGTTTTCGCTCGGGGAGTTTGGAGGATTTTTATGCGTTCATTTCCGGCGGGGTGAGGCCATGAAACATGTTTACGGACCCATACCTTCCAGGAGGCTCGGAAAATCCTTGGGAGTGAGCCCCGTTCCCAAGAAAGCATGCAATTATGCCTGCGTTTATTGCCAGCTCGGAAGAACCTCCAGAATGACGAACGCAAGAAAGAGCTTTTATCCTGTTGAAGAAATCCTTTCTGAACTAAAAGCTGTGCTCAATGCGAGAGTTGAAATCGATGTCGTCTCGATTGTCGGCGAGGGAGAACCCACCCTCTATGCGGATTTGGATGAGTTGCTTGCCGGAATCAGGGGACTGACCGACAAACCGGTCGCAGTCATCACCAACGGTGCCTTGCTTGGTGATGAGGAAGTGAGGAGGGTTTTACAGAAGGCGGACATAGTTTTACCTTCGCTCGACGCTTATGACGAAGAAAGCTTTCGGAAAATCAACAGGCCCCATGGAAGTTTGGATTTTGAGCGGATGTTTGCTTCCTTGGTGGCTTTCTCGCGCTCATACGGCTGGCAGCTCTGGCTGGAAATCATGCTCATGCGGGGCATCAACGACGATTCCGAAAGTTTAAGGAAATTCCGCCAGCTTTTGAATAAGATCAGATACGACCGTCTGTATTTGAACACGCCGGTCCGGCCCCCGGCCGAAGCCTGGATTCAGCCATCCAGTCCCGAGCGGCTGGAAGAAGCTGGGCGGGTGCTCGGAGGCATGGCCATCGGTTACTTGAGCGCGGACTCCTATCACAGCGAAATAGTGGACGATTACGAAGCGGTTCTTAGTTTGATCAGAAGGCATCCGTTGAACCAGCATGAAGTCGAAAGCTTCATAAAAAGCAGGAAGGGGAATCCGGAAGCGGTTTTCAGGCAACTTAATGCGGATGAAAGCGTGGAAAAATTGGAATACAAGGGTTACATGACCTACAGATTGAAGTGACCCTCGAAAATTAAATAATAATTTCATTTTTTGGATTCATATGGTATAATATATTTGATAATCCATCTAAACGGCTAGGGAGGAACGGCATGAAGAAGAAACAGGAAAATTTTTTAGAAACAGCCGCTCCGCTTTGGCGTGTTTTCTTTTAAGGGGAAAGGTACATGCTTAAAAACCGAAAAGGTTTCACTTTGACAGAACTCTTGGTGACGATTGCCGTTTCCGGCATCTTTTTTGCCATGATCGGTTCGATCATTTACAGCCTCATTTCTTCTTATGGGAATGCGGAAAGGGCGGCGGAAAGGAACGGAGAATTCAAGGCCGCTTGGGCGATGATCGAAGCGACCGCGGAAGAACTGAATGCCTCCAGAGCGAAAGCGTCCGTGACGATGGATGAGGTCTCCGTTGTCATCGGAAACGGCGAAACGGTTCTTACATATGATAGAGCGGCAACCGCCCTAACCAAGGGAGAAAATCGATTGCATATGAAATACATCCAAGGTCTGGAAGTGAGTGTTCTGGACGGAAGGGTCCTGATCATCACGCTTTCGGATGGTGCCGGCGGGAAAGAAAGCCGCGCCTATAATTTATTCGGCGGGGACACTGGAGGAGATAGCGAATGATGAAACTGATCGCAAAGCGCATGGGAAAACGGATGAAAAGGAATTTGTTGACGATTACGGTCGTGGAGGATGCATTCTACTTTGACATTCTCTGCGTCGACGTGGATGATGTGATAAATGTAGAATTCCGGCTGAATTACATGGTGGAGAAGAACAACAATTCCGTAAGCAAACAACTGGAGCTGATGGCCAAAACCATCCGCAAGGATCTCCTCCACAAAGAATACCTCGAATATCCCGTTTTGGTGAGCCTGAATTTGGGAGGGGTGTTTGTGGAAAGGATGGAGTTGCCCAGGCTTTCGCGGAAGGAAATGCGGAGAGCGATTGCTTTGGAGCTCGCGAAATTATACGGGGATTACGAAAGCAAATTCGTGTATTCCATCCTGCTTTCCCAAGCAAACAAGCAGCTCTACAATCTCAGGGTTGCGCTCTATAATCGCGAAAACTACAGGCAGATTCTTTCCTTTTTGCAGGAAACGCGCTTGAAAATCGAGAAAATCACGCTCGCCCAGGATAATTTCAAAAACCTGATTCTAAACAAAAACCTCCTTGGTAGGCCAGACATTGCCAATCTCATCATCAATGTCGGGAAGAGATTCACCACGATTTTGGGCATCAAAGACACGTCCGTCATTGCCCACCACATCGTCCATCACGGATTCAAAAACTTCCGCCCTTCATTTGAGGACTTGCTCCATGAATGGGATGACGGCGCCCTTCCCGCCCCCCTTAAGAGGGAATTGAGGAAGGAACTCGCTCCGATCATGAAGGAGGTTTACCGCATCACCGGCGGCCTGGTAAGGGAAGGGGAGGTCGAAACCTATCTTTATGTGGAGGATGAAATCGAGGATAAATTGCTTAAAGCGATGGTCTTAAATTATGACATGAGGATCAACAAACTTTCGGTCCAGCCCTATCTGAAAGAACTGTTGGAGATTTCTGTGCTCGAGAAAGGGGACCAAAAACAGGACTTTGTCTTCCCCGCGAGGCTTGAATGATGAAAGGGAAAAAAGGCTTCACGCTCACCGAGGTTTTGGTCTCCGTCGCAATTGCCGGCATTCTGGTCGTGGCGGTCGCCACGGTTTTCATCCGCTACCATCGCTTGGAGAACCGTTATGCCGTCAAAGAAAACATCCTGACGGAAATCGAAAATATCTATGAAATCTTCACCGGTTCGCCCTCGCCCGTTGATTTTGAAACGAATCTGAGTGATTATTATCAAAGAGAGATAGAATTTTCGGAAGTTGAAACCTATTATCTCTATTATGACGGTGATTTCCGGAAACTCAGCGATTCGAAAACCGGGAATTATCTGGTGCTCGCATATTCTCAGAAAGAAAATCTATACAGTTTAAAAATCACTCCCCATCATCGGGGCGAAATCATAAAGTTTACGGAGAGCGAATTCCTCAGGGAAATCCGCGTGGGAGGAAACAATGAAAAATAAGGACGGCTCCACCCTGATGATCGTGATGGCGGTCTTTGTGCTCTTTGCGGTCCTTGCGGCGGCGCTCTCGGTGCTCTTTTTTGTGAATCTGAGAACCAGAATCAATGAAATCGAAGAAAGAGCTTTGTACATTGAACTTGAAAATGATGTTTACGGATTCCTGAATGAATTCGACCCGGAAAAAGAGGTGCCGGGCTATATAGTGGAAATAGAAAACGTGGATGACAATTACCAAATCATCTACCAAATCATCTTCACCAACTCAGACAACCAGAAAATCCGAGCCGAAATCCTGGTCAGTTTCCCGAACGGAAACTATCAAATACTCAGTTGGAGAAAAGGCTGATGGATGTATTCTATGCATGCATGTTTGCCGGTTTCGGACTCATTTTCGGCTCCTTCGCTAATGTCGCAATTTACAGAATCCCTAAGGGGATGTCCCTATTCAGACCGGGGAGCCATTGCCCGCACTGCAAGCAGAAAATCAAATGGCATGACAATCTTCCGCTTATTTCTTATTTGATTCTGCGGGGAAGATGCCGGCATTGCCAGAAGAAGATAAGTTTCAGATATGTGTTTCTGGAAGGGTTGACGGGAATTCTGTGGTTGGCAAGCTATCTTGCCTTCGGACTCACGCCCCTGGCCATCATATCCTGTTTCGTTTTGCTTGCTTTCATCATTCTAGCCATGATCGACATCGATACTTTTGAGATTCCGGACGGCATCAACATCTTTTTGGCGCTCCTCGGTGTAATTTCGATGTTCGTTGCGCCGATAAAAGGGAATTTCCTCACTGTTGATTACAAAAGCAGGCTTTTTTCCCTGCTTTCCTCTCTGCTTTTGCTTTTGCTGTTTTATGTTTCCGGAAGGCTTTTCAAGAAAGAATTGATCGGCGGGGGTGATTTGAAACTCCTCATCGCCGCGGGGCTCTTCCTCGGTTGGGAACTGCAACTCCTCGGTTTGGTTTTTGCTTCCCTCATCGGCGTGCTTGTGGAGATTCCTTACCGCCTGCTTTCGAAAAAGAGCCTGAAAGCGCGGCTCCCCTTCGGTCCCTATCTTGCTATGGGTTTCTCGCTTGCCCTGTTTTTTGGGCTGAGGTTTCTGGAATGGTATCTTGCATTTTTTCAGTTGACATAGAGGTTAGTTATGGCAAAATTTCGCTATAAAGCAAAAAACATTGACAACAAAATCATGAAGGGCGTGCTCTTTGCAAAGGACGAAGAAGAACTCCGCCAAATCCTAAGCAACCAAAAATATTTTTTGGTCTCCGCTCGCAAAATTTCGGAAAGCACGCAGTTCTTCACCTTCCTGGAAAGGGTCAGCCCCGACGTGCTCGCGATTTTCTGCCGCGAGTTTGCGATCATGATTTCCGCGGGAATCACGATTACGAAAGCGATCGAAACTTTGAAAACGAGCACCAGGAACAGGAAACTCAGGGAAATCCTGGAGGAAGTCCACATCGAGCTTTTGAAGGGCAGGATGCTTTCGGATTCTTTGGAAAAGTATCCGAAAACCTTCCCCGTCTTTTTCCGGAACATGATCAGGATCGGGGAAATCAGCGGGCGCTTGGATAAGGTCCTACCCGAACTTGCGGATTATTATGAAAATGACACAAAGGTGAAAAAACAGGTTCGCTCCGCGATGGCCTACCCCACTTTCATGGTAATCTTAAGCATCGCTGTCGTGGCCGTGCTTTCGCTCTTCGTGATACCGATTTTCGGGGAACTCTTTTCTTCCTTTGATGCCGAGCTTCCGAAAATCACGCAGATATTGATTGCGGTTTCGGATTTCTTCCGGATGAACTTCGGTTTCATCGTTTTGGGGATATTTTTGCTCGCGCTCTTGCTTAAATGGCTCAAATCAAGACCCATGGTCAGGCTCTGGCTCGACCAGATGAAACTTGTCTTTCCGGTGGTGAAGAACGTCGTCATCGCCCAGATCACCGCCAGGTTCACGAGCGGGCTTTCGACCCTGCTCAAGAGCGGGATTCCCGTGGTCGACGCGATCAGCACCATGGGGAAAATGCTCGGAAACAAGGCGGTGGAAGAAAGGTTTGCTATTTCCGTGAGCGAAATCAAACGCGGGCAAGGAATCGCAAAGGCGATAAAGACGATCGATCTTTTCCCCGACATGCTGATCCAGATGCTCGTGGTCGGAGAAGAAACGGCCGAGCTCGAACTCGTCTTGGACAAGACTTCGGGGTATTTTGGGGAAAACGTCAACGCATCGATCAAGCGGATGGTGAGCATCATCGAGCCACTAATGACGATTCTGGTCGGTTTCATGGTCCTCTTTGTGATCGTGTCCGTCTTCATACCGATGCTTGACTTGATGAACGCGATAGATCGATTGGGATAGGATGGTATTATGACAGAACAGACAAACAAACGCTTGTTGCAGTTATATGTAAAAAACAATATCCTCAAAGCGAAGGAGATCGCGGATGTCTTGAGGGATGGTTTGACCGGGCGCCTGGATTTGGAATTATTGAAGAGGGGCTTGGTTACGGAAGAGGACAACGCAAGGGTCTATTCCGAGTTTTTCAAACTGCAATATGTTAACTTGGAGAGCATCAATGTCAACCCGGCGGTTGTGGAAATGGTGTCCGCGGATTTCGCCGCGAAATACGGCATTGTTCCGATTTACATCGCCGACGGGGTGACTTATGTCGCGATCTCGGACCCTTTCGCTTATGATGATCTGAAGAAGATAAATAGTTTTGTAAAAGGGAAGTATGAATTGGTGGTGACGACGAGGACCCAAATCGAGGAACTCCAGGAACAGGTCTTCGCAAAACTTTCCACCGAAGCGGCGATCAAACAATTCGTCGACCAAACCTTGGAAAGCGAAGGGGAAAGCATCGCCAGCGAACTGGACCGGGCGGATGTGAAAAACGCGCCCGCGGTTAAGCTAGTTGAATCCTTGATCAACGAAGCGATTGTCCTGAACGCGAGCGACGTCCATGTGGAACCCTTCGAAAAATTTGTCCGCGTGCGTTACAGAATCGACGGCGTCCTCTATGAGACCTCCCGCTTTGACATCAACATGTATCCCGCTGTCTCGACCAGGCTCAAGATTATTGCGGGGCTGAACATAGCGGAAAAGAGGCAACCCCAGGACGGGAGAATCCGCCTGAAAATCAAGGACGTTTACTATGATTTCCGGGTTTCGACCTTGCCGACCGTTTACGGGGAAAAGCTCGTCATCAGGATTCTGGACACAACTTCCTTCCTCTTCACCCGCGAACAGATCGGTTTCTTTCCGGAAGACAATGACGTTCTTGACAAAATGCTTTCCACGCCCCACGGAATCATCCTGCTCACCGGCCCAACCGGCTGCGGAAAGACGACGACTCTGTATACCTTCATCAGTGAACTGAACCAAAAAAGCACGAACATCATCACCGTGGAAGACCCGGTCGAATACACGATCGAAGGTGTGAACCAGGTCCAGGTCAACCCCAAGGCCAACGTCACCTTCGCAAACGCCCTAAGAAGCATCCTCCGCCAGGACCCGAACATCATCATGATCGGGGAAATCCGGGATGAAGAGACCGCGGAAATCGGCATCCGCTCCGCGATCACAGGGCATTTGGTTTTGTCGACGCTCCACACCAATGACGCGATCGGCGCGGTCAACCGCCTGCTCGACATGGGCGTGCAGCCCTATTTCGTGGCGGACGCAATCGTGGGGGTCATCGCACAGAGGCTCGTGAGAGTGCTTTGCGATAACTGCAAACAGGAAGCGAAGACAAACGAGGTTGAGATGAAGATCATGAAACTTTCGAAACCTGCAAAGATCTTCCATCCCGTGGGCTGCCCTGCCTGCAAATACACCGGTTACAAAGGCAGGACCGCGGTCTGCGAAATCTTGTACATGAGCAAGAATGTGAAAGAAATGATTCAGCGCCGTGCGACCACGGAAGAAATCCGGGAACAGGCCCTCGAAAACGGCATGGTGGAGCTGGCGGAAGCGGGCAGGAGGAAAGTTCTCATGGGCATCACCTCCGTGGCCGAATTATTGTCAATCATGACTGAGAAAGCATGAACGCCGCAAGGCGTTTTTTTTTATAAACGAACGTTTTTCTGCATATATATTACTGGTGAAATAATGATCAAATATTTCGGAACAGACGGCATCAGGGGCCGCGCCCATGAGTTTTTGACGCCGGAGCTGGCAAAAAAAGTCGGTCTCGGTTTGAGTTTGCTGGCATGCAAGGAAGTGATCGTCGGGCAGGACACCAGGGCTTCCGGTGCCGTTTTGGCGGCAGCAATTACGGAGGGCGCTCTGGAAGCGGGGATTGATGTTTACCGCGCGGGCGTGGTGACGACGCCCATGCTTTCCCATCTATCCAAGCGAAAACAAACCTTCGGGGTAATGATTTCCGGAAGCCACAATCCCTACCATGACAATGGCATCAAGGTATTCAATTGCGGGAGGAAACTCTCCCAGGATGAAGAAAACATTCTGGAATTCTTTTTGAACGGAAAAGCAAGCCTGAAACCCATGAGCAGGGGCAGGGAAATGGCACTGGAAGACGGTTTTCAAATTTACAAAGAGCTTTTTGAAGATTTTTCAGTTGACACGGATTTAAAGATAGGTTTGGATTTTGCGAACGGCGCCGCATGGGATGTCGGGAAGAAGATTTTTGCTCATCTGGGATGGAATTTCCATTCCATTGGTGATGAGCCCGACGGCAAGAACATCAACGCAGGCTGCGGCTCGACGCATCCGGAAAACATAGCGGGCTTCGTGCGGGAGAACGCTTTTGACCTCGGCTTCACGTTTGACGGTGACGCCGATCGGGTTCTTGCCGTGGACGGAGGAGGAGAGATTTACAACGGCGACCACCTAATCTATGTCTTTGCCCGGCACATGCTGGAGGAGGGAAGCTTGAATGGCCGCGGCGTGGTGCTCACGCGGATGAGCAATCTGGGTCTTTTCAAGGCTTTGAAAGAGCTGGGAATCGCCGTTGAGACAACGGATGTCGGCGATAAATATGTGTTCGAGGCACTTGAGAAAACGGGCTACGTGCTCGGCGGGGAAGCATCGGGGCACATCATCAATCTCAATCTCCTGGATACGGGGGACGGGTTGCTCAATGCTGCTTATCTCGTGAAGATTTTGACCGCGAAAAACATCTCTTTGGCGGAAGCCACGAAAGAACTCAAAATGTATCCCGAGATTTCTTTTAATCTCAGGGATGTAAGCAAAGAAGTTTTGAAGATTCCGGAAGTGAAGGCAGAAATCAAAAACATGCAGAAAAACCTGGGAGCGAACGGAAAAATCGTCGTCCGGCCCTCCGGAACCGAGCCCGTAATCCGGATATCCGTGAGCGCCGAATGCGGGGAGGAAGCCGAGGTTTATTTGGAAAGGATAGTGGAATTATTGAAGGGGTGGGGAAGATGAACTATGCCATTATCTTGGCCGCTGGAAAGGGCACGCGCATGAAAACGGAGCTTCCCCAATGCGCCTATCCTTTGATCAGAAAACCGATGGTCGCTTATGTGGTGGATAATGTCCTTGATCTCTTTGATGAGGTGATTGTCGTCGTGGGCTATAAACGGGACGTCATCATGGACATTTTGGGGGGAAACGTCCGCTATGCCGTCCAGGAGGAGCAACTTGGAACCGGGCATGCCGTGCTTTCTGCGGAAAACTTGGTAGAGGATCCGGGCGGGAATTCTTTGATTCTTTCCGGAAACATGCCGCTGATGGATGCGGAAATCATTTCGAAAGCATTCCAGGACCACATCAACAGAAGGCATGACCTCACCGTCCTCACGACGGTTGTTGACAATCCGAAGGGCTACGGAAGAATCATCAGGAACGAATCGGGGTTGTATTTGGAGGAGATTGTGGAAGAGGAGGAGGCGACGGTCCTCCAAAAAGGCATCAATGAGGTCAACACGGGGATATACATTGTAAAAAACGAGCTTTTGTTTCCTGCCTTGAAGCAAATCAAAAACGACAATGCCAGGAAGGAATACTACCTCACCGACATCGTCAAAATCCTCCAAAAGGAAAACCGCGTCATCGGCTCTTTCAACATCAAAGAAGCAATCAAAGCAACCAGCATCAACGATCTCTACACCCTGAGCGTCGCGGAGGCCAAACTCAGGCACGACATCAACAAGGCCCTCATGCTGAACGGGGTTGCAATGATCAACCCGGAGACGATCACCATCGGACACAATGTCATCATTGAAGAAGATGTGGTGATTCATCCGAACACCTACATCACCGGGAATTCCATCATCAAAAAAGGCGCAATCATCGGTCCGAACACGGAAATCCACGAAAGCATCATCGGAAAATACGTGCGCTGCCGGCATTCGCTGGTTTACAATTCAATCGTCCATGAAGAAACGACAATCGGTCCCTTCGCGCATTTAAGGGACGGCGCGCACATCGGGCCAAGAAATAGGATTGGGAATTTTGTGGAAGTGAAGAAGTCGACTACGGGTTCAAACACGAAAGCTGCGCATCTTGCTTATATTGGTGATGCCACTTGCGGATCGAACGTCAATTTTGGTTGCGGCTCAATCACGGTGAATTATGACGGCAAAAACAAATTCCAGACCTTCATCGGCGACGATGTTTTCATCGGCTGCAACGTCAACATGATTGCTCCCATAAGAATCGAAGATAATGCCTTCATCGCCGCGGGCTCCACCTTAAACAAAAACGTGCCGAAGCATGCGCTTGCGATCGCAAGAGCTTATCAAGTGAATAAAGAAAACTACCTCCGCGACCACGACATCCATAAGCGGAGGGAAGAAAAAATGAATTGAAACTGAAGACAATATCAAGCCGGGATATTGTCTTTTTATCTTTCGGCTGAATACTGGGGAAATGATTCTTTCGCCGCCGTTTTTCGAAAAATAAGATTTTTAATGTAGAAAAAGAATCATTTCATGAGAGATTATGGGATGAATATATAAATCGAGGGACCCAAAAATCCAGAACATTTGCCTTAGGTTCGGTGTTAAGTATGGGGATGTGTTTTATTTGCGCAGGGAACTTGGAATTTAAGTTATTGGCGGACATTTTCATTTAATTGAAAAAAGTTCTTGTGTTTTATTTTGGATGATGATATAATTATCGTAACGATGCCTGAAAGTTTGTTACTTAAGGTGCTTAACTGGCCATCGTTCGAGGGGGATATTTATGAGATTAATGAGAATTTGGGGACGACTCAGAACACATAAATCGGCAACGATGATAAATATAGCAACCTCCTCACCTTTGCCGACATCCTTACATCGATTTATGAAGTAGCCAACAATCCGGAATTTTAGCGGAAAACTGGAAGAATACCGGGATTTATTGGACATGTTTTTTGATGTGATCACTCCATACGGAGGTGTTGACAAATCCGGAAAACAAAACTATTATGTGCACGGAGGCATCGCCTTTTTCGGAGGAGGAAAAAATTACAGCATGCTTGTTTCGGAAGAACCGATTCTCTATGGTTTGGAACACTATGCAGTAAGTTATATGACCATCTTCCTTATGCTTCTGGCAGAGAAAAATTCAATTTCTTCATGTATGGAGCAGATTCGGTATTAGGTCCGGATGAGCAACTAAACGCCCCCAAGACAGCCAAATGGTGCAACATTGACGAATTGGGCAGGCGCTAAGCATAACCACCTGGTTTCGCAAGATGGTTCCTGTTAAATAGCTAAACCGAGCAATTTTAAAAAAATGAAGATTACCAAAAAAGCGGCTTTTAAAATCTCAATCAAGCAAAATGATGGTGATTTTTTCATCACTTTCCGTAAGTGTTCTTCCTTCTCACAAATAACCGATAGCGACTTTTAAATATATTCTTGCATAATAAAAAGATGGATGGTATAATTTAATGGTAGAGGGGTTCTTTCTAAAAACAGAAAGATTCACTGGGGATGAGAAATGTAAACTAGATTTCGTGCTTGTTTTCAGTCGGACGAAACCAAAATGATTACACAAACTGGGTTTTAATTAAAATTTTTATATAGGAGGTTATATGAAAAAAAACTTGGCAAAGAGAAAATGATTCACACTTACTGAATTAATCATCGTGATTGCCATCATCGGCATTCTTGCTGCTGTTTTGGTTCCTTCTCTTTCTGGTTATATTGCAAGAACAAAAAAAACTGCAGTTGAACAGGAAGTAAAGGCTATTTCAACGATTTATGAAGCTTGGTTGATTGATCCGGATGAAAATGTGGAAAGTGAAGGTTTTGGAAGTGCGGAAGCAGCCACAACCGTATTTGCGACGTATTATACGAGTATAGGAAATGCTGAACTTCCCGCTGGTCTTACAATTACTGTTGATACTAGTAATAGACCGATTGGATTTAAGTATGAGGAGAACGGGTATATTGCAACGTATACTAATGGCGGAACACTTGATGTAAACGAAAAGCCATAAAACGGCAATTTTTATTATTGATGCAAACATAATAACTTTCAAAAGGTGGTATGTAAATTGAAAGTATTAAAGAAAAATAGGGGGTTTACGCTAACAGAACTTATTATTGTCATTGCAATAATCGGTGTGCTTTCTGCTATTCTAATCCCTGCTATAACCGATTATGTCAGGGATGCAAAAATAAGTTCGGATGAGCAAGAAGCAAGGGCAATTTATAACATTTATAATAATTATAAGCTTGAATATGAACATGATCTTACTGCCAATAATTTTTTTGAATACTATGAGGAAATAACCGGAGAAGAATTAGTACCATATCCGAAGGATCCGAAAAATCCCAAAAATAAGTTTTGGCTCTGTACAAGTAACTATGTTTGTTTATATCCGCACAGCCAGGGTTTGCCAGATTTTGATTTAATGAAGGTAACAGAATATTTTGTTTATAAAGGGCATTACTACACTGTAATAAATGCCGAAACCGGTGAAATAATTGAATCCGGAAGAACTGATGATCCAGTAATTGTCGGAGGTAGCGGAGGTAGCGGAGGTAGCAATGAAGGATAAGAAGAAGAAAAAAGGGTTCACATTGGTTGAGCTAATCATTGTCATTGTCATCATCGGAGTATTGGCAGCCGTCTTGATTCCTGCAATTTCTGGTTATGTAACAAAAGCAAAACGCGGGAAGGATGTTGAACTCGCCGGCAACATGACAACGGAAGTATCTCTTTACTGTTCGAAATATGGCGTGGACATGGAAGACTTAACGGGCGTTGATGTTAGAACCATTTTATTGTTTCATGATAATAATTTAAAACCAAGAACGAACAAATGGGTTTTTGTTTATGATAGGACTAATCGCCAAGTTGTGGTAAGGGATATTGTTAATGGGGTGATTAAGTTTACTGAGGAAGAAATACAGACCTCAATACCTAAGGATCCAATTGATCCAACCCATATAGCCGAAAACTATTTTCTTATCAGCAAAGGCAACAGCGCCATTGAAAGAGCGGTTGATTTAATGGTAAATTTTGAATCCGATAAAGATTTTGACGAAGCGATGGGTTTTTTTAAGGATGAAAAGAAGGAAGATTATAAATATAAATCCGTAATAGAAGAATTCGCTCCAGCAACCACTCTTTTCATAGATAATGGCGGTGCTTACACAGCAGCAAAAACACAGAGCGATGAAGGGATAAAAAGGATAGTAGTTTTAGAACTAACATCCTGTTTGCCGGCATTGCAAGAATTTGAAGAAGGGTCTGAAAAGGTCACTTATTTAGACTTTTTAAGCGACGAATTCAAATTCGATAGAGTTTATTCCAACACTATCAGAACCAGCGAGCCGGATTCGCAATTAAAGAGCATTTTTAAAAACGTATCCGATATTGATTTTTCAAAGGTAAAAACAATAGCTTTGCCTGCTTTCGGTCCCAACAGGGAGATAAAAATGGGAGCATTATTTGATGAGTCTTATAAACAAGTCATAGCAGACGAAATTCTTTCTTATAAAATCATTGAAACCAATGATGGAACCAATAATCGATTGATCTTAACTAGAAAGTTAACCGTAAGTTATTACAATCAAGACGGTCTTTTTGCACGGGGAAGCGTAATCTATGCGATTGTGCAAAATGCCCCAAAACCAACAAATTGATAAAAATTTAGAATAGGAGGATATATATGAAAAAATTTTTACTGGTTTTTGTCGTTTTGTTTGCCTTGCTTGTGTTTGCCGGCTGCGAGAAGCTGGATTCACTTGAATGGGAGGTTTTACCGAAGTCGGTATTTGTGGTTGATGAAAAATATGATCTTGATACCAACGTACAAATTAGAATAAATGGAACCCCATACACACTTGGAGACGCAAAAAATACGTTCAAAGATGAATTAACAATAATCGGGTTTGATCTGTCCCAAAAAGGATTGGGCACACTTATCATTAAATATAAGACATTATCGCTTTATTGGGCTTATCAAGTGATTGAAGATACGGAAGACCTACCTAAGGAAGTTGATGAATATGTACCGTCCTATGGCTGGTTTGGCGAAGATGGCGAAGAAAAAGAGGAATATGTTCTGGAAACACCCGGAGACTTGTATGGTTTCGCAAACATAGTAAATGGCAGATATGACGGTTACGAAGGAGCATATAATTTTGCGAGAAAAACTGTGAAACTGGCTGCTGACATTGATTTAACCGGAAAAGTCTGGGTTCCGATTGGGGAAGGTGTAAGAAAGCATCCAAAAATAGTAGAAGATTATGTGTTGGAAGATAATCCTGATACGTATTATGAGGAAGATAATGTGAAATATTATTTTGTCGAACCGTATACGTATGCAGTAAAGAATAAGAATAATGATTGGGTTGTTTATCATTGCGAGGATGTAACACTTGAGAATCATAATGTTTTTGCTGGCACATTTGACGGTCAAGGACACACCATCAAAGGTTTGAGCGACATCGGGTATACCCCCACAAGCACAATTTATGCAAACAGCGAAAAAGTGCTAAGAGGATATTCTTTTGGTTTGTTCGGCATCGTCGCAGGCGATGTAACAATCAAGAACCTGAATTTTGAGAATGTCCAAATAGTCGGAACATATTATGATGCAGAAAAGAAAGAGCCTAGTTTAGCTACAATGGACTCTGTCGGCGCAGCAATCGGTTATGTAGCTAAGGGAGAAGGAAACCTGTTAGTTGAAAATGTAAAGGTGTTGTCTGGATTTATTTCAGGCGAAGATGCCATTGCCGGAATTGTGGGCAGAGCATATAACTACGGCAACATGACCTTTAAAAATTTAGAGAACAGAGCACAGATCACTTCAAATGGCCACGCTGGCGGAATGGTTGGGTATATTTCAAGAGGTGAAAAAAGAGAGAATGTTATTAAATTCATTAATAATGCAAATTACGGCAACATTATCAGTTCCAGCAAAGCAACCGGCAAAGCCGCGGGTGCGATTATAAACTTTGTTCTGAGAGCCAATAAAAAGTATGTAACATTTGACGGTTGCAGAAACTTCGGTAATATTGTTGGCATGGAAAGCAACAAATCCTCCCTCGGATTATGGAGCGGCGCTGGCGCTGATTCGTACACTATTAATTGGGATAATTGTTATAATTATGGAGTCTTGACTTATAAAAGACCGGCTTTATAAAGCTTAATTCTACATATTTAATAATAATAAGCTTGTTTGAAACAGCGGTGGATTTCTTAATTTCCATCGCTGTTTCTCGTTTTCATAAATCTAGCACTGTTTTTGCTATTTTTTATCTCCCCATGCAAAGTTAGTATCCTTTAATAATATGTCCGTTTCTTCTGAAAAAAAAGTAAATAAGTGGTATAATTTTTCTATAGTGGGGAACGGGAAATGCTAAGCTATGGATTTCAATGGAAAAACATTGGTCAATAATAAGGGTTTGGACAGATACCTGATTACAAAGGAAAGGAGATTAAACTGCCGACCGATCACGACTTCCTTTTTGTTGCCGGCCTCACCGGTCTTGAATTGGAATATATGTATGCGGGGAACTGGGATGTAACCATCATATTTGACGAAAAAGGAAAGATAATATATTCTTCAAAAGAAGACAACTATGATTCTTATGGGGTTGACCCCTATGGTTATGAATTATGGTTCAGAAGGTGGAACTTTACAATCCATACCACAAACAAAAGAACACTTAAGTATAAAATTGGAGATGAATATAAGAATGCATTCCTGGAAAACGGGAAAATCGTCCTCATTAAGAATGATAAATGGGGTGTAATTGATTTTAAGGGAAAGACACTGGTGGACTTCAATTAGGATTTCTTATCGGTCACTTCCGACGGATATGCAGTGGTGAAGGTAAACGACAGATTCGGAGTCGTTGATTTCAAGGGCAGACCCATCATTCCAATTGTGTATGAAGAGATTAAATTGGGAGAGAAGCAAGCATAACGTGGAGTGTTTTGGGGCTTGCCGTTCTTTCTTTGCTTGCGGTCACAATTGCCAGGGCAGTTTCCGGACGGAAACTCAGGGAAAACATGCTCGTGCTTCTCAACAGAACATATTGAGGTGGATTATGAAAGAAGTTTATCTGAAAGCAAGGGGATTCATTTACAGGAATGCCCGCCCCCTGGACCTTGCAAGATTCCGTTTCCATTTTGAAGCGGGAAAGAAGGAGGATGTGTTAAGTGCCCTTTCGTATTATCAGAATGCGGATGGGGGCTTCGGCCATGCCCTGGAACCCGATGCCTGGAATCCCGCCTCCAGTCCCATCCAGACTTGGGCGGCGACGGAAATCCTACGGGAAATTGAATTTTTCGATGGCGGATGCAGCCTGATAAAAGGGATTTTGGATTATCTGGAAAACACTCCCTATTTCGACGGGCACTTCTGGGCAAACATCATCCCCAGCAATAACCTACACCCGCACGCGCCCTGGTGGCGGAAAGGCGAGGACGCCCCGCATGACGATTACAACCCGACGGCGGCCCTTGCCGGCTTCATCTTGAGATGCGGAAGGAAGGGAGCGCGCTCCATGTGCGAGCCAGGGAGATTGTACAGAATGCAATTTCTGACTTTCTTTCCGGGGGCTTTTTGGAAAACATGCACACGGCGGCATGCTATTTACGGATGGCGGAATATCTGGAAGCTGCCGGAGAAAGCTTTTCCGACATCGGGGCTTTCCGGGAAAAAATAAAAGCGCAGATTTCCTACAGCGTTGAGAAAAGAATCGAACTATGGAATTCTTATGTCTGCAGGCCTTCGTTATTCATGAAAAGCAAATCCAGCCCCCTCCATTCTTTGCTTGGGGAGTTGGCTGAATACGAATGCGAATTCATTTTGAAAACTCAGGCGGAAGACGGTTCCTGGCCGGTCCCCTGGAGTTGGGACGACTATCCTGAGGCCTGGGCGGTGAGCAAAAACTGGTGGAAAGCCGACATCATCATCAAATATTTGCTATTTTTAAAAGGTATTGGAAGAATATAATTGGTTAGGAATATAATAAAGGTAAGGAGAGATGCATTTGCGTAAGAGAAATCTGTTCTTTTTCCTGTTATTGGCCTTGTTTTTATTGACTTCATGCGATTTTTAAGAAAAAGCGCAAATCAAGTTCGATGAGGCAGAAAGCGTTTTGGATTCTTCTTTTGGTGAAGACGGGACGCAAAGAGTTATTTCCGAAAACATTGTTTTCCCGAGAATCTGGACGGAGTCGCATTGACATGGACGAGCGATAAACCCGAATTCCTGAGCGCTGAGGGATTGGTGAACCGTGGGGATGAGGATGTTGAAGTGACGCTCACGGTTGTGATGAAATACGGCCGGCAAACCAGGGAGCTGAAGTATGAGGTGGCGGTCAAGGCGCTTGAATACACAATCAGTTTTGACAGCGCGGGCGGGAGCTTTGTAGAAAGCGTGAGCGCCAAGGCAAATGCGGAAATTACAAAACCGGAAGACCCGACCAGAGAAGGCCATGTGTTTGTGGGGTGGTTCGAAGAGGGAGCGGAAGAAGAATTTGCCTTCATGACCATGCCCAAGAGAAACGTCCGTTTATATGCCAGATGGGAAGAATGCCGATTCACTGCGGGGCTTAAGTTTGAGCTTGATGAAGAGGGCAATTACTATGTTTTTGAATACGAGGGGACTTCTCCTGAAGTCACCATTCCTAGCACATACAGAAACAAGCCCGTCACGGCGATCGGCGCTTTCGCGTTCTATCAAGCCGATTTTCTCGAAAGCATCACCCTCCCCGAAACCATAAAGGTGATCGGAGATTGCGCTTTCAAATACTGCGACAATCTAAAAAACATCAACCTTCCTGAAGGGTTTTTAAAAATCGGCGGGAACGCGTTTCAAAACTGCGCGAGCCTGGAGACCATAGTGCTTCCGGAAAGCCTCACGTACATCGGCGGCAGTGCCTTTTTGTATTGTACAAAACTTAAAATAATCACGCTTCCGGAAAATCTCACAACCCTCGGGGCGGATGCTTTTGCCAATTGCACCAGTCTGGAATCGATTGTCATTCCGGAAAAGGTCACCAGCATCGAAAAAGGTCTGTTTTTTGGTTGCGAGAACCTGAAAAACGTGACTTTACCAAAGAACTTAACAAACATCGAGGATCTTGCGTTTTATGGCTGCACGGATCTGGAGACCATTGCTCTTCCTGAAAAGCTTACGAAAATTGGCCCCTATGCATTTTATAAATGTGCCAACTTAGAAAGCATTGACATTCCCGAAGGAGTTACGAGCATTGAAAGATACGCTTTTTATGGGTGCGAAGGTCTCAGAAAAGTAAATCTTCCCGATGGCCTTGCCAGCATCGGAAACCAGGCTTTTTATGATTGTAAGAGCCTGAAGAGCATTTTCCTTCCGGAAAGCGTTTTGACGATCGGCGACCACGCGTTCACTTACTGCGATGACCTGGTCATCTGCGCGGCGGCTCCGGAAATGCCCGGGGGTTGGGATTATTATTGGATATATTCTTTTCACGATGTGGAAATACCGGTCCATTGGGGAGTCGATGAAGTCCAAGAAGAGGGCGGCTTTGAGTATTTTGTCTTTGAGGAAGGCGCGGCAATTACAAGGTATTTCGGAGATGAGACGAAATTGGCCATTCCCGTGGAAATCGGGGGCCATCCTGTCCAGAAAATCGGCGCAAAAGCATTTTTCGGCTGTGCAAAGCTCCTAAGCGCCACCATTCCTGAAAGCGTATCGATCATCGAAAAAAATGCCTTTTCGGAAACAAAGGCAACGATCTACGCGCAAGTTGCTTCCAGACCGAATAGTTGGAGCGTCTTTTGGAACGGGAATAGACCGGCATACTTCGGGGTTGAAGAAGTACTGGAACATGAATGCTTGGAATACATTGTCGTCTACGGTAACGCCCTGCTCACCCGCTATTTGGGAAGTGAAGCCGTTTTGGAAATCCCGACCTACCTTGGGGATCATTATTTGACCGGCATAGGGGACAGTGCGTTTGAAGCTAAAAAGGATTTGGTGAGCGTTTCCATTCCGGATAGCGTGTCTGATTTAGGTGAATATGCATTTACCGGGTGCACAAATTTGGAAAACGTGACGCTTTCGTTCAGGATTGAAAAAATCAAATACGGCACATTTATGCGTTGCACCAGCCTGAAGAGAATCGTAATTTCTGAACAAGTAAAAGAAATCCATGCTTTCGCATTCTCTCATTGCACGAGTTTGAAAAGCATCCATCTTCCTGAAAACGTATATGCAATCGACAGGTTTGCGTTTTATGGCAGCACAAATTTGGTGTTCTACGTGCAAGCAGATTCAGAAAAAAGCGACTGGGACGAGAATTGGAATAATTTAAACAGGCCTGTATATTTCGGCGTTGACGAGATTCTTGAATACAATGGGCTGGAATGCCTGTTGCTTGACGAGGGCATCATGATTGCGCGCTATGTGGGAGATGATGAAGAATTGGTTCTACCTGCAGCCATCGGCGAATACCAGGTGACAGGCATCGGAGACAGGGCGTTTGAAAATTGCGCTTTGCTTTCGAAGTTGTATGTGCCTCTGAACATAGAAAAAAACGGCAGCCACGCTTTTTTAAATTGTACAAACCTGGCCATTTATGCAAGCGCAACTGCTAAGCCCGCGGGCTGGAGCGGGGATTGGAATCCTGATGATAGGCCCGTCCATTGGGGGAACGAAGGATGGGATTAGGGACTTGGCTTCTTTAAGAAGTGCTAGAAAATAAATAAACGTTTGTTATAATATACATGTATTAAGCAAATAGCATTGGCTAAGAAAAGTTGCATATTTATTTTCTTCTTGGCTTTGTTCTTTTTTGCTGCCTGCGAATCCAAAAAAGCTGAGAAGCTTTTTAATTAGGCAGAAAGTTATTTGGACGATTATTTCGGTGAAGGCGGGGCCTACGTTAACATTCAGACAAACATCGTGCTTCCCGGAAATTATGGCGAAGTTGCTTTCACCTGGTCCGTTGACAAACCGGAGGCAATCGCTCTTGACGGCAAGGTGACCCGCACCTATGAGGATCAGGAAGTCATCCTCACCTGCGTGATGGAATACCGCGAGAAAACCCGGGAAGTAAAGTACAGGGTCACCGTCAAGGGGCTTGAAAGGCTGGAACGCATTATTTATTTTGACAGCCAGGGCGGAAGCGAGGTGCCGAACATCACCGCGAAAGCTGGGGATTCCATCTCCAAACCCGAGGATCCCGAGCGGGAAGGGTACCGTTTTCTGGGGTGGTTTATATTAGGTTCGGACGAGGAGTTCGTTTTTGAAAAGATGCCAGACATGGATTTGGCACTCAGAGCAAAATGGGAGAAAATCCTCTACACCATTAGTTTTGAAAGCGCAGGGGGAAGCCCGGTTGATGCCATCAGAGCCGGGTTGAACGATGACATAAGCAGTCCCGAAAACCCCGTGCGCGAAGACTACCGCTTTCTGGGCTGGTATGAAGAAGGCTCCGACAAAGAATTTATTTTTTATAAAATGCCTGCAAGAGACATCACTTTGTACGCTCGCTGGGAAGAAATCATCTATCATACAATCTCCTTTGAAAGCGAAGGCGGAAGCGAAGTGGAAAGCATCACAGCCGAGGTCGGCTCGACCATCCTCAGACCCGTAGATCCCGAATGCGCCGGGTATTCCTTCATCGGCTGGTTTGAAGAAGGTTCCGACGAGGAGTTCGTTTTTCACCTGCTGCCCGAAAGGGACGTGGTTCTATATGCCCGCTGGGAGCTCTGCACGGAGGGTTTGGAATTCGTGCCGAACTTTCCGTTCTATGAGGTCGCCGGTTATTCCGGAACCGCGACTGAAGTCCACAACCCGAGCAAATACATGGGGTATACCGTCACTGGCATTCGCCATTTTGCCTTCGGCAATTCGGCCATCACTTCCGTTTCGATTCCGGCAACCGTCAATGAAATAGACTCTTTGGCCTTTAAGAATTGCAAAAGCCTTGAAAGCATCCACATCCCCGCAAGCGTTGAAAACATCGGCGTGGAAGTTTTTGAAGGCTGCGACAAGCTCTTCATCTATGTCGAGGCTCCCGCAGAGCCCGAGGGTTGGGAGGAGGATTGGCACGGAGGCAGGCCCAGATACTTCGGAGTCGATGAAGTGAAAGAAGAAGCGGGAATTTATTACTTGGTTCAAGAGGGCGCAGCAACGGTCACGCGGTATGCGGGAAGCGCCGAAATTCTGGATCTGAGCGCAGGAGTCGGGGGCCTTTCGAACGCAAAAATTGGAGAACGGTCTTTTGAAAACTCTGCTCTGAAAAAAATCGTTCTTCCTGAAGCGGGGGAAATCGCGGCTTACGCTTTCGCAAATTCCGAACAATTGGCCGAAGTCATATTGCCACGGAATCTGACGGTATTGGAAAAATACGTCTTTTCGGGATGCAAGAGCCTCAGGGAAATCGCTCTTCCCGAGGGGCTGAAGTCAATCGAAAAATATGCCTTCTACAGCTGCGAGAGTTTGGAAAGCATCGCTTTTCCGGAAAACCTGGAAGCGATCGCCGCTTACGCCTTTAGTAGGTGTTTCGGCTTGATAGAAGTTGTTTTTCCGAAGAATCTGGCAAGTTTGGGTCAAGAAGCATTTTATAAAGCCGGTCTTTTGCGGGCATACATTCCCGCAAGCGTCACAACCATCGGGGATTCTGTTTTTGGCCCATCACCGACCTACATTTACGCAGAAACTCCCGAAAAACCCGAGGGTTGGGATGAAGAATGGAGATATTTGGGCGGTTTCGTGTTCTACGGAGTCACCGCTGCTGGAGTTCATGCCGATTTGGAATATTGTGTCGCGGAAGGGAAGGCCGTTGTCACGAGATATCTCGGAAACGAGACAGCTATCGAGATTCCGTCATTGATAGACGGACACCAGGTGGCAAAAATCATGGACAATGCCTTTAAGGATAGCGAGAACCTTGAGAGCATACTCCTCCCCGCGGGTTTGGAGGAAATCGGGAAATATGCATTTTTCGGAGGCCAAAAACTCACGCGTGTTTTCATTCCGGAAAGCGTTGCGATTATCGATATATATGCTTTTTCTGATTGCCCGAAATTGGTGGTTTATGCCCAAGCGGATACCAGACCGGCAGGCTGGGGGCAATATACGTTGACGGATGGCCCCATGTATTTCGGCGTCGAGGAGGTTTTTGAGGAAGAGGGCATCCAATATATCTTGACTGAACAAGGCGCAACAATCACGAACTATGTGGGTAACGCCAACGAACTGACCGTTCCTTCCCTCCTGGGCGGACTTCAGGTGACCAAAATCGGGAGCTGCGCCTTTAGAGGTTCCCTCCTGAAAAGCGTCGTCCTCCCAAATAATCTTGAAAAGATCAATAGCGGAGCTTTTCAGGATTGCGCCGCCCTTTTGAGCATCGTCATTCCGGAAGGTGTTACGGAAATCAGAGCTAACGCTTTTTCCGGATGCACGAGCCTGGAAAGCGTC
>LSQX01301769.1_pt1 | contig 65741 bp, 64 predicted proteins | sample 654561 | NCBI WGS metagenome assembly LSQX01 (sample SAMN04489861, study PRJNA283612) | anaerobic digester metagenome | isolation source: 4 biogas reactors fed with cattle manure at either 37C or 55C with and... | place: Denmark: Kongens Lyngby | collected 2014
CGGGTATATATCGCATCAAGAAAAATGTCGTTATCAAATTGACAAATACTCTTCTTCTGAGCTAAACCCCAGAAATTCAGGACTTAAATTTCATTGAACATCCTACAAAAAATGTGAATTATTATATTTTGTTATTTTTTCTTTATTATGCGTCTAGCGGTGCAATTTAGAACATTTTTCCAGAAAAACGTGTAATCCACTTCAGCCCAAGTCTCGCCAATGAGAAACACTCGAAAAATCTCAAGAGCTTTAAAATGGTAAACCAGTCTGTTACCATCAAAATGCCTTACTTTATATATCCCTTTGGAGAAATAAATCCTGGTTTTCTACTGCCACTTATCCAGTCTTGTTTTTTGACCCTGCTTATTTCACGAGAGGATAGTCATACTGTGACACCCCGGGAGCATGATATATCTTGTCAAACCCTTCGTCCATCAAGATCCGGTAGACGACACTGCTTCGATTTCCGGAGCGGCAATATAGAGCCATCGGTGTATCTTTACTTAACGTAAGCTCATCAAAGGCTGTCTGAAATTGATCTACAGGAATATTTTGTGCGCCTTCTATGTGACCTTCAGCGTATTCCTCAGCCGTTCTCACATCGATAATCAGGACATCGGTTCCGATCAAAGACACCATCTGCTCGCCGCTAATCTCGCCGTAAACTAGTTCTTCCGAGATGGTTTGCGTCGGGATAGCAGGCGCTTCTACTGCAGGCTTTGTGCAGCCCGTTAGAATGAGTAACAGCAAGATAATTGCGATGAACCGTTTCATCAAATCCTCCTCGTCAGAACATGGTGTGTGAAGAAGGTCGGCACATCCGCGCCGACCTCATCAGAATAAATTGGTATAGTTTGCTGCTTGAATCGACATGTCCACTCAAAGAAGAAGTCTATTCTTGGCCCTTCTGTGCAATGAGTCCGAGCATGCCACCGCGGACGATGCCCACATCAAATCCGTTCTTTCTGAGATAAGAGGCACCGACTGTGGCTCTCTCTCCACTCTGACAGACCACGAGGATCCTCTCATCTTTAGGAATCTCCTCTAAGCTGGTCGGCAGACTGCTAAGGCGAATACTCAGTCGCCTCTCCACCGGATCATCTTCTGACTGCTCATCTTCTCTGCGCACATCGAGAACCAGGATGTTTTCGCTGTCTTTTTGATAGTCAGACGGCCTCACCTGCTCGAGTGACTCGACCTCAGAGGCGGTGATTTCGAGTGCTCTCTGGACATTGAGTCCGAAGTATCCTTTTACCTGGCTGTATCCCATGCGTAGAAGCGTCATATATGCTAAGGAGATCTGCTCTTCACAGAGATCATCTGCCAGAAGCGCTAGAGGCGCATCTGTTTTTTCCATATAGCCAAGATGGGAAGAAAGGATGTCATATCTCAAGAAGAGACTTCCGGGTACATGTCCTCCGGCAAAAGCGCTTCTCGAGCGGATGTCAAGGATTGTTCCCTCAAAGGAAGCAGCTGACAAAGGAGGAAGGAGTGGTGGTGAGATTTTCTCCCCCAGATAGTCTCCCCCTTCGACATTGAGTCGCTCCACTGTTTTGAAGTAAGGCGGGAACGCCCGCATGTATCCGTGCTTCTCAATAAACTCTTCTCGGCTTTTCACCTGAAGGGAAGGATTGTATTTTCTTTCAAAGCCTACGGTGGAGATCTGTCGCTCTTCAATCTCACCGCCACAGGCACTGCCTGCTCCATGAGCAGGATACACCAGCACATGATCTCCTAGAGAAAAAATCTTTTCAAAGATGCTGTCATAGAGAAGACCGGTCATCTCTTTGAGCATATTTTCTCCATAAAAGTCCGTTCGACCGATATCTCCATAGAAGAGCGTGTCACCTGTGAAGACCATGTAGGGCTCACCGTCTCTCTCAAGCACGTAAGAAAGATGGCCTTTTGTATGACCCGGCGTATGAAGACTTCTCAGGGCAAAGGTGCCAAAAGGAAAACTCTGTTCCTTGATCGGCGTGCCATAGGTATGTCCAAGATCTTCAAAGGCAGAGATATACACCGGTGCTCCGGTGATCTCAGAGAGCTCTTTTGCACCTGAGACGATATCTTCGTTTCGATGGGTCTCAAAGATCCCCTTAATGACCATGCTTTGCTTGCGGGCTTCTTCTAAGTAGACTCCCACATCCCTTCGCGGGTCGATGATCATCATCTGTCCTTCGTCTCCGATGACATAGGAAAAATGGGCGAGTCCTTTTGTTTCGATGCGTTTAAAATACATGGTTCCTCCTGTTCATGTGTTCCTCAGCCCACAGGCTGTAACATGTGGTATACACAAATCAGAGTAACGGATTCCCTCTATTTGCACAGAGTATCCAGAAATTGTCGAAGTCTCTTCGTGGCCCGCTCTTCTCCCATAATGTGCATGATGCTCCACAGGTCAGGAGAACTTTGGAGTCCTGTCACCCCTAGACGCACCACTGTCGCTACATCGGAAACGGTGCCTTTATATTGCTCCGGATTCCGTTTAAAGTCACCCATGCGAAGAGCAAAGCCCCTAGCTTCGGCAATGGTGCGAATCTTTGCAAACCACTCTTGGTTGTCATCATGATAGTTATACGTTTGCAGGAAGTCCTCCAGGATGCCTGCCGCTTCTTCTTTTCCTACCCGCTCCGGCAGAGGATCTTGCACCTCAAAGCCTCGCTCGAGATAGTAGCGGATGAACTCATATATCTGCTTTGCGTAAATCAGGTCTTTTCTGGGCTTCTTTGCATCACGTCCGATCGCAAGAAGATGGAGAAGTTCTTTCTCTCTCTCATGCATCTCGACAGCATCAAGTGGTGCATACTCATCGGCCCATTCCAGAAGGAAGGAGAGAATCTCTTCTTCCGAAATGTTTAACAGGACATCTTTCGATACGTCGTGGAGTTTTTCCATATCAAAGAGCGCGCCGGAGCCGGACATATGATCGATGCGAAAAGCAAAGTCTTCGAGCGGCGTCTGCGGATGGTCGCGTCTCCATTCTTCATAATCAGAGTTTAGCAGGATCATCAGATACTCGCGAATGGCCTCTGGGAAATACCCTTCCTGATGGTAAAAGTCCAGTGAGAGCTCGGGATCTTTTCTCTTTGAAAGTTTTCTCTTGTTGCCATCTTCCATCTTCAGAAGATGTGAGGTATGACAAAATACCGGGGAATCCCAGCCGAACGCTTCATGCACCTCGAGATGGATCGGCAAAGTGCTCAGCCACTCTTCTCCTCGGACAATATGCGTAATTCTCATAAAGTGATCATCCACCACATGGGCAAAGTGATACGTCGGCAGACCGTCGGCTTTTATCAGCACGGTATCAAGGATGTTGGGGTGGACTCGTACCTTCCCACGGATGCCATCTTCAATGAAGAATGTCTCTTTCCCCTCTCCTCGGCTCTTGAGTCGAAGAACCCACTCTTTTCCCTCTCGGAGTTTTTCCTCTATCTCCTCAAGGGTCAGTGCACGCTCCGTCGCCCACTCGCCGTGAATTCCCGGAAGGACTTTTAGCTCTTCTTGTTTTTTTCTCAGTTCTTCAATTTCTTCTTCTTCCATAAAAGAAGGATATGCCCAGCCGCGTTCCACCAGGGTTTTTCCGGCGGCGTGGTAGATGTTTTTTCGCTCACTCTGTCGATAGGGACCGTAGGAGCCCTTCTCGCCTTCTAGGGTGACGCCTTCATCAAAGTGAATCCCGTAGTGGGAAAGCGAGCGGATGATCAGCTCTTCTGATCCTTCCACTTTTCTCTTTTGATCCGTATCTTCAATGCGAAGGATCATCACGCCTTCGCTCAAATGCGCCAGTCTCTCATCGACAAACGCACTATATAGATTTCCCAGATGAATAAAACCTGTGGGGCTGGGACCCAGACGCGTGACCGCTGCTCCATCCGGCAGGGATCTTTGTGGAAATATCTCTTCCCACTCATCGAGTGGAACGGAAACTGACGGGTAAAGAAGTTCAGCTAGTTGCTTTGTATCCATGACTACCTCCGCTTAACAAGAAATCCCCTCGAAAGGGGATCTCATCTGGTAACCCATAGGGGAATCGAACCCCTGATTCCACCGTGAGAGGGTGGCGTCTTAACCTCTTGACCAATGGGCTTCATAACAACGTTATTTTACCCGAAGAAGGAGCGCTTGTAAAGACAAAACCGGCGTTCCTTCGTCGGATATTATCAGATCTGTTGCATTCCCTTTCGTTGTTCATGCTTTTCCTGTAGAAACTCCACCAGTCTTTTGGTCGAATGTTTGGGGACGCGGCGCTTGATGCGCTCAGACGTCGACTCATACAGCGAAGGGTCATCCAAAAGCATGCCGAGAAGTTGTTCGATGGGAAAGGTGCGCGTGGCATGAAACGCCAAGTGCTGATTCATCAGGCATTCGACATTTCTCTGTTCTTGCCCGGGAATCGGGCGCAGGAAAATCATAGGCTTTTCTTTGGCCATCAGCTCGCTCGTCGTCAGACCACCGGGTTTTGTAATCACCAAATCGCTGGCATCATAGTAGAGGCCGATATCGCTGACAAAGCCCTGAATGTCCATCTTGTGCTTTGTATCAAGCGCCAACAGCTCTTCTCTGTGTGTCTGCTTCTTATCCAATAGGACCGTCAATTCAAAATCCTGCGGAAGCTTATCGATACTCTGGGCGACATCGACGACATTGACATGCGCCATGGAGCCGCTCATCAACAGGACGCGTTTTTTCTGCGGGTCGTAACCGAGTTTTTCTCTCGCCTCTTCCTTCGAGACACTCTCTGAAAAGACTTCCCGAATCGGAATGCCAAAAGGAAGCATGCGGCTGACATCGAGATTTTTTCTCGCCATATTAAAAGCGACGGCCTTATCGGGTACGACGTAGTAATCGAGCCCTCCCGCTTCTTCCCAATACGGATGAACCGTAAAATCTGTCACGATGCCGACGCAAATGGCATCCATCTTGTATTTGACTTTAAGGTCTCTAAGAATCGCCGCTGCGTAGGACTGCGTGGCGATGATCACATCGGGTTTTTCCTGCACCAGTGACTTGATCTCATCAGACGTGATTAAACTCTGCGTCATCTTGCGAATGGTCACGGCATCGGATTCGTAGGTCTTCTTGTCTTCCATCTCATACCAGTATTTATAAATCCGTGGGGCATAATTGACGGTAAAGTTGTAGATGTCATTGACAAGATTTTTGATAATTTTCGACGCGCTTCCGATGACATCGATCACAGCGACATCATCACCCTGTTGTTCATAGTATTCCTGCAGGGCACGAGCCACTTGGTTGTGACCTTCGCCTGCTGTAAAACTCAAAATGCGTACTTTCACCGATCCTCCTTATAGCGGATTGACAATAAAAATTGCCCATCCTCCCTCCGAGGTAATATCGTTGGGAACTATGGTGAAGTTGTAAGGATTTCCATTGTGCCAAAACGAATACGAGACGCCTTGTTCGTGCTCCACTTTCGATTCTACCCATGCAAAATAATGCGAATACTCTTCAATAATCTCTTCTATCTCTCGCTGATCAATGAGCATGACGTAGTCGCTGCCTTTAAGAAAGGGAGGTGTCTCTGTGAGCTCAGGTGTTTTGTGAGGAACACAGCCGCTCAGAAACAAGATCAGAATCAGTAAGCTGACACTGCGTCCAAAGACGGATATTCTTTCCATAGGCGCTCCAGTGCATAGTAGTCCCGGCTTTGAGGATCCATAATATGGACAATAATGGATCCAAAGTCAAGAAGAATCCACCCGCCCGCTGCCCGACCTTCACGAGAGGCAAGAGTCAGACCGGAGTCTTTGGCAAGCTCCTCTATCTCGTCTGCCAGTGTATTGGTGTGACGCGAATTGCGACCGGTTGCGATGATCATCACGTCAGCCCCGATGGAGGCAGAAGAGATGTCATAGGCAAGCAGATCTTTTCCTTGGCGTTTGTCAAGCCGTTTCATCAGTAGATTGGCCACTTCGTTGGATTTCAATGGACCTCCTGTAATCTTTTCTTCAATTCTTTTTCGAATTGTACGGTTTTTCTAGACAGTCGTTTCTTTTTTGTGCGCAGATGCTCGCGGGTCCTATGGATAATCATCAGACAGGCCCGGTCGAGATTTCTCCTGCTCTCACGGCGGATCAGCTCCACTCCCGGATACGTTCTTCCCGCTTCCGTGGAGTCCGCCACATAGATAACTTTTGCCAATAATCCCATACCGCGTTCCCCTGTTGTGTGGACACGTATGGCTTCAAGTACTTCACTGTCGGTAATACCCATCTTTATGGCATAACTCTCGCTGAGCTTTGCATGCGATAGAGATCTGTCTTTCTTACTTCTCCCTATAAAATAGCCGACATCATGCAAATACGCCGCTATTTTGGCCTTTTTTACGTCCGCTCCATATCGCAACGCAAGCACTTTTGCAAGTGCCACTACACGTAAAGTATGGTGGTATCGCTCTTTTGAGAGGATGCGTTTACAGAGGAGGCGCAGTTCTTTTTCCTTCAACGATACAGTCCCCGCTCCTCAATGATCTTTCGCACCGGCTCTGTGATCTGATAGCGGGCGCTTCGTCCCTGTGAGATGTCCTCTCGTATGCTGGTGGAGGAAATGTTGAGCCAGGGAAAATCAAACACATGGATCTGTCCGCCAAATTTCTTCATCAGGCGATCCGCCTGCAGCTGAACGTCTGCATGTCTGTGCGGAGGGCGACTTCCAACCAAAATGGTGGCTCGCTTTAATATTTCTGCGGGTTCATACCAAAACTCAAAGGCAAATAAACTGTCTGCTCCGAGAAGGAAATACAGCTCATTGTCTTTTCCAAAACTCTCGAGCGTATCGAGCGTGTAGGATGTGCCGGCACGCACAAGCTCTCGATCATCGGCAACAAACAGAGGATTGTCTCTGAGCGCCTCTCTTACCATCTGAAGGCGCCATCTCCCCTCTGTCAGATTCTTTGCCGCTCTATGAGGCGGAAAGTAAGCCACTACAAAATGAACTCGATCGAGCGCAAATTGCTCTGCCGCCTTCTGCGCCAACAGAAGATGAGCCATGTGAATGGGATCAAAACTTCCGCCGAAGATACCTATCTTCATTTCTTCACAGGGGGAAGAACCAGTCGGTCTTCGGGCTTAAGAGAAAAGGATTTTCGGTACAGTACCAGCGTTTTTCCTACCCGGCTGACGAATTCCGAGCGACTGTTCTTTAACAAATCCTCTAAGTCGTCTTCTAGATCAAACAACGAATGCTCGAGGATGCGCAGTTTGATCAACTCGTGATCTTCAAGCGCCTGATCCAGTTCCGCCATAAAGGCTTCCGATAGACCGCTCTTTCCGACATGCAAGACCGGATCCAGATGATGCGCTAGCTTCTTCAGATGCGCGCGCTGCTTAGGATGCAACATACTTACTCCACATATTCAAATGCGTACCCGTGCACTCGCACAGTGTCGCCGTCTTGAATCCCCATCTCTCGCAATCGCTCATATATGCCCATGCGACGGAGCGAACGCTGAAAGCGGATTCGCGAGTGATAACTCAAAAAGTTGGTGTAATGAAAGAGCCTCTCAATAGGTGCGCCTTCAACTACATACTCTCCATCTTCAAACGTGATATAGATTTCCTGATCCGGTGTCTCCGGAATATACAGCTCCACGTCCTCAAATAGATCCGGTGATTCCACCTGCTCAAGCAGGGTCGTCACCGCTTTCATGGCCTCATCGAGTCCCTCTCCAGTATAGGTAGAGGTAAGAAAGTAGGGAATGTTCTTCTCTGTCAGGACATTCTCTAGTTCTTCAAGCCCCTCTCTTTCATAGAGGAGGTCGACTTTATTGAGAAGCACGACTTCCGGCTTGTCTGCCAGCATCTGGCTAAAGCCTTCAAGCTCCCGCCGGATGATCTCATATCTCTCGAGCGGCGTCTTCTCTTCGTGCTCCGTCCCCACATCCACCAGATGAAGAATCAGGCGTGTGCGTTCGACATGGCGAAGAAAGTCATGACCGAGGCCGACGCCTTCTGCCGCCCCTTCGATGAGTCCGGGAATGTCTGCCATGACATAACTTTTTCCAAAGACGACCTCGAACACGCCGAGATTGGGTGTCAGCGTCGTAAAAGGATAATCGGCAATTTTCGGGGTGGCTTTGGTCAGACGAGCAAGAAGGGAACTTTTCCCTGCATTTGGAAAGCCGACCAAGCCGACATCGGCGATGCTTTTAAGTTCAAGCACGAGAGAAAGCTCTTCTCCCGGTGCACCTGGCTGAGCAAAATCCGGCGCCTGTCGCACAGAGGATTTGAAATGGACATTTCCTTTTCCGCCTCTGCCTCCTGCGGCAAGCACCACTCGGTCCTCTGGGTCGCTTAAATCTGCAATCAGCTTCCCGGTGGTCTTTTCAAAGATCACCGTCCCCTGAGGAAAGCGCAAGACCAGATCGGCTCCACTTTTGCCGTAGCGGTTCGACTTGCCACCGTTTTCTCCATTTGCGGCGACGTACTTTCTTTTGTATCGAAAATCCATCAGGGTATTCATCCCCTGATCTACTGTCGCGACGATGCTGCCGCCGCGTCCTCCGTCGCCGCCCGAAGGTCCACCCATCGGTTCATGGATTTCTCGGCGAAACGCCGCCGACCCGTCGCCGCCTTTTCCGGCTTTCACGTGGATTTCAGCTCGATCAATAAACATGGAACTCCTTAAAAATGAAAAAACTCATCCGAGCGGATGAGTTATTCTGCGTAGACGCTAACTTGTCTGCGGTTTTTTCCTCTTCGCTCAAAGCGTACAATGCCTTCGATCTGAGCATACAGGGTGTCATCTCCGCCTCGCCCAACATTGTGGCCCGGGTGGATTTTCGTTCCGCGCTGGCGAACGATGATGGTGCCGGCGGGAATACGCGTTCCGTCTCCACGCTTGACGCCCAGTCGTTTTGCCTTTGAGTCACGACCATTTTTTGATGAACCGACGCCCTTTTTACTGGCGAAGAGCTGCAAATTCACTCTCAACATTTGCCCAACCTCCTTACTTCTAATGACACGTGGTCAGGGTATTCTCTTTCCAATCCCCTGATCCCGAAAAGTGCAACTTTCATGACCGCCTGCGCGGAAGGACTCTTCCATCCTTCGTCGATGATCCGAAAGATCATCCGTCCGTGCGCAATGCGTTTTTGCACACGGAGATGCAGACCTTCTGTCAGAGTATTAAGTACCCCGTACAGCAATGAACTGACGCCTGCGCAGACGATATCCGTTCCTTCTTCTGAGTGCATGGCATGACCTGTGGATTTCAGTTCACGGTAATATCCGTCTTCCATGTCCATGCGTACTCGAATCATACTTGTTCTATCGCCTCGACACGCAGTAAGGTGAAGGGCTGTCGATGTCCCTTTTTCTTACGGGAGTCTTTTTTTGCCAGATACTTAAATATAATCACTTTGGGGGCCTTGCCCTGCTCTACGATGCTGGCTTTGACGGCGGCGCCTTCTAAATAAGGGGTGCCGACAAGAGTCTCATCTTCTGTTTTGATCAGGAGCACTTTGTCAAGGCTCACGGTATCGCCAACTTCTCCCTGAAGTTTCTCAACGGAAAACTCCGTTCCCACTTCGACGCGGTACTGTTTTGCACCGGTTTCTACTATCGCGTACATATCGATTCCTCTTTTCGCTAGACTCGCCGTCAGAGGTGCTATGCTTGAATACCCCTGTCCGTGCGGTTACTGAGTTATGTTATCACAACAAGAACCCGAGAGTCAAGAAAAATTGCCTGATTGGAGAGCTAGAGAGCGTGAAAATTCTCTGGAGTGATTTGCCACCTCTATGTACTTACTCTATAGCCCAGACGAATCGCACCGTATGGGATACGTCCATATCTTCCGGCGTGATCGCAAGATGCCTGTCTTTCATCGCCATCGCTTCGCTCACACGCATATTCGTTGGAGAGAAGATCACCGCTTCCTGCCAGTCGTCTTCTACATGCATCAGTTTCCCTAAGGTGACGCCCGACGCCTCGCTCAGCACACGCGCCTTTTCGAGGGCATCTTCTGCCGCAGACGCCAACAGCTCGTGGACAACGCTCTTTTTGTCCTTTACAGTAAAGCGAATCGAAAGCTGAGGATGCGCATTCGTCTGAGAAACCGCTCGCAGCAATCGGCCGAGTAGACTTAAGTCCAAGGGGACGCGGATCATCATCTCGTGCTCACAGAGATACCCGACAAATCGTCTGACATAGTTCCCTCGTGCGTCTTGAGCGTTCTCGTACTCTGCTTGGATGCTTAAATTTGATGTCTTGATATCCTCGAGGGCTATCCCCTCAGATACCATCGCATCGTTCAATTTGGAGATGTAAGCGTCGGCCTTCTCGATCGTCTGTTCATACTCTTTCTCCCGAGTCTGTACCACAAGACCCAGCTCCATCTGATCGGGCGCTCTCTTCACCCTTCCGATCCCTTTGACAACGATCGTTCTTTTCACTTTGCTCACCTCTTCTTTCTTATCTTACTCCATGACGCGCAGGGTGACTATCCTTTCTTCTAAAAATCAACCAGCAACAAACCCTGCTTTTTAAAACCGGACACTAGAATCTCCTTCTACCTCTTTGCGCCTTCCTGTGCTATTCTTACATAGAAAAGGAGGCTCGATGAATGTGAATGAACTCCTGCAGGGCCTGCGTATCCTCTCCTCCAAAGGTCCAATGGATCAACATATTTCCGGTCTGAGCATCGATTCTCGAAAGGCGCAGCCGGGGGACGCTTTTGTCTGCATGAAGGGAAAGCAGTTTGACTCCCACCAAGTCACCCCCTCTCTCTATGATCAGGGGATTCGCGTGTTTATCTGCGAACAGGAGATCACCCTCCCGGAGGATGCCGCCGTCATCGTGCTTACCGACGTGAGAAAATCTCTTGGCCTGCTCGCGCAGAACTACTTTGGGCACCCTGAAAAAGGGATGACGCTCATCGGCATCACAGGAAGCAAAGGCAAGACAACCGTCGCCCATATGATCTACGCCCTTTTGGAGAAACTCGGGAAGACACCCGGCATCATCGGCACAAACGGCGCGTGGACAAAAGAGCGAACATTTCCTATCGGCTTTACCACCCCTGATCCGATCGAGCTGTATCAGACACTAAAAAGCATGAAAGAGGCGGGATGCGACTCGATTGTCATGGAGGTCTCTTCCTTTGGCATGAAATTCGAGCGGGTGTCCGCCCTGACCTTTGATATCGGGCTATTTCTCAACATCGAAGAGGGCGATCATGTGGGACCGCTTGAGCACGACAGTTTTGAAGAGTACTTTGCCTGCAAAAAAGCGTTTCTTTCTCTGTGCAGACAAAGCCTCATCTGGTCCGGAGAGCCTACACTTAAAGAGCTACAAGAAGGGCTTCTGCATTCGTACACCTATGGGCGCGAAGCGTTTGCCGATTATCGCATGGCAGGGGCGACACCGATGCAGCTAGAGGCTGGAGCGGGAATGGACTTCCTTGTCGAGGGGATGTTCAGCGGTCGATTCTCCGTGCACTCTCTTGGAGAGATCGGAGCGCTCAATGCACTCGCTTCCCTCGCCGCTATCGATCTACTGGGTTGGAGCGCGCAGGATGCCGCCCCCGCCCTTCACGAGCTGCATATTACCGGAAGGATGGAGTGGCTCTACCAATCAACAGACTATGGCGTCATCATCGACTTTGCGCACAATGGGCTGAGTACGCGCGCTGTTTTGCAGGCTCTTCGTCAGTACAACCCGCGGCGCTTGATCTGTCTTTTCGGTGTATTTGGCGATCGGGACACGCAGCGCCGAACGGGGATGGGAGAAGCCGCAGGGCATCACGCGGATCTTAGCATCATCACCGAAGGGCACAATCGAAGCGAAGCATTTGAAGACATCCTCTCGGGCATTCTCCTTGGCATGCAACAAACCAGTGGAGAATATATCGTCATTCCGGATAGAAAAAAAGCCCTGGAATGGGCTATTACACATCGGCAAAAGGGAGATATCCTGTTAATCCTTGGCCTTGGAAACAAAGAGTACTTGGAAAAAGCCGGTCAGCTGATCCCTCACAGTGACAGAAAGATCGTCCAAGAACTGCTAGAGGAAGCGGAACCAGCCAAAGACTTCTGAGTATTCAACGGGTATGTCCAGATACTCTTCAATCCCCGCGTAGCGCTTAGAGACACACACGCCTTCTACCTCGGCCCCGTCCGCCTCTCTCTTTCTGCGCTGGATCTGAATATAGTCGGCCAATAGTTTGAGCATCGGCACGTCGTACATGCCGGTGCCGTTTCTTTTTCGGGTGATTTCTAAAATCCCCATCGATGAGAGCGCCACATGCGTGATCCGACTATCTCGCTTCTTTAAATCCAGCGGTTGCTGCTGCTCTCCGTGGCCGATGAGATCGACGAGGATCAGTCCTCCGACATTCATGCGAAGGAGAAGGTTCGATACAAATCGTACGGCTAGGTCATTTTGTTCAGGGATCGATAGATCGCTCGAGCCGGAGTTGACGTCGATGACCAGTCCCACATGTGTCGGTTCAATGTGATAGGTCATGTCACCCTCAAAGACCGTCTTTTGTGAGAGGCGCAGGATCTCTTCTTCATACGCTAAAATAAACAGAAGATCATCCGTCTCCTGAGGAAGCGGGGGCTGATAGACGAGGCGCGCTCTTCGCTGTGTGCGCTCCAAGGAGGTGACTTCTTCATACACCTTACGAAGAGCGGCGATCTCCTCGAGAATGTCTTTCGTCTTGGCCGTCTCCGCTTCTTTTCGAAAGTAGACATGCTCTACATCCAGAGCCAAAAGCGATGCCGCGACCAACTCATCTACATGTTTGCTTACAGCATTTTTCATTCCTGGTCGAAAGATGACATATTGACCGACAAATCCAATGCGTCTTGACAAAAGAGGCGGTCTACCTCTGCCGGCGGCGTGGATCTCAAAGAGATAGTGTTTTCCGATCAGGATTTGATCACTGCTTTGGTAGAGCCCCGTCACGCCGTTTCCAAGATCGACAAAATAACCTTTTAAAGGCGGGTGGAACGACTCTACTCTCCCGAGATAGATCATCCCCTTCTCCACCCCTTCTCTCTCAAAATAGACGGCGCTGAGAAGCTCTTCTCCCTCATAGACCATGCGGCGCAGGAAGTGGTCAGTGGTAAAACTTACGGCTCCCATAAACTTCGTCCTTCCTTATCATAGATCTCAAGACGCGTCAGCTGATAGGTAAAATGTGCTTCGGGGTCTCCTGTCAGCGCTTCGATAAACTCATTTAACCGGATCGACTGTTCGCTTCCGGCTAAAAGCCTTACTCGCAACACACGCTCTGTCCACTCGGCATCGAGAAGATAGTCGCGCGCATCCCTCTCATGGCGTCTTCCCCGCTTCGTGATGCGCACAAATGGAAGCGGATCGGTGCTTTTTAATCTCTTGAGGGCTTCGATATCCCCTTCGATCGCATAGTCCGCGGAGTGTACCCGGCTCATAAGAGAAGCCCTTACTTCCTCGACTTCTTTTGCCTCAAGCACCTCGAGCCCCTCGGGAAGTTTTGTCAGATAGTAAAAGCGAGAGGGATCAAAGCCGTCTTCTACGTGTACATCCATGTACCCCGCCATGTCTCGGACGCCGACGGCGCTGGGAAGCGCAAATGTCATCAGGGGGCGTGGACTGTAGCCAGTGGAGAAAACAAGAGGAATTCCTTCTCGACGCATCGCGCGGTCCCAAGCCTTCAGGAGCTCAAGATGGGAGAGAAATTTCATTCGCCCGTCTTTTCTAAAGCGGATTCGGCACACCAAAACAAATTCCTCCTGTCCGCGGCGAATTGATGCCGCATCCGTGACAGAGTCCGCGGCAGTCTGCCGTTGTCTCTTCCTCTAACGCTTTCGCCCATTCTTTTTTTAGATAACTCTTGGTTACGCCCGGATCGATGATGTCCCAGGGCAGCGGATCGTCTAATCCCCTCTCTCCGAGTTCTTTTTCGATGTCAATGCCACATTCTTCAAACGCCTGTAGCCAAAGATCCCAGCGAAAATAGTCATTCCATCCGTCAAAGACGGCGCCATGTTCAAACGCCCTCTCGATGGCATCGGCGATCTTTCTTGAGCCTCTGGCTAAGACAGCTTCAAGATTCGAGCTGGCCCCTTCATGATAACTGTAGCTGTACTGCCTGGATCTGAGAGCTTTCGACAGATACTGCTGCCTTTCTTCCACGACGTCCTTTGGCGTCATCGCCAGCCACTGAAACGGTGTAAAAGGCTTCGGGATCAGATAAGAGGTGCTGATACTGAGTTTTAGCCTGTCGGAGCCTGTCGTCTCTTTATAGAGCGCGCGCAGTTCCCGAGCGATGTGGGCGATCCCTTTGACATCTTCAAATGTCTCTGTGGGCAGTCCGAGCATGAAGTACAATTTCAGCTTGCTCCACCCCTCTTCAAACAGCGCCATGGCGCTGGAGAAAATATCCTCTTCTTCCACATTTTTATTGATGACATCGCGCATTCTCTGGGTTCCGGCTTCGGGGGCAAAAGTCAGCGAAGAGCGCCGAGGTCCACTCACCCGTCGAAGCACGTCGAGACTGATGGAATCGAGTCGAAGCGACGGAAGCGAGAGACGAATGTTTCGATGTTTCGTGCGCTCATGGAGCTCTTCGACAATCTCGCGGATCTCGCTGTGGTCGAGACTTGAGAGGCTTGTCAGCGCCACCTCTTCATAGCCTCCCTCGTCGAGAAGGCGAAGCGCATTTCTGAGAACTTGCTCTTTGCTTCGCTCCCTGACCGGACGGTAGATCATGCCCGCTTGACAGAAGCGACACCCCTGCGTGCAGCCTCGGAAGATCTCCGTAAAGGCGCGATCATGCACGGTGTCCATAAAGGGGACAATGTGGCGTACAGGGTGATCCTGCCCGGCTAAGGTCTTAATAAGCGCTTTTTGCACCGGATACGGCGCTTGTTCATACAGCACCCGATGTCCGACAAAATGGCCGTCTTCATACGTCTCTTCATAAAAAGCCGGGACATAGACGCCGCGCAGCTGACAGGCTTTCTTTAAAAAGCTCTCCTTGTCCTCGCTCGCAGCATAGAGCTTCATCAACTCCACCGTCACTTCTTCCCCGTCGCCAATGACAAAGAGGTCAAAAAAAGGCGCCATGGGTTCGGGATTAAAAGCGCACGGACCACCTGCGATGATCAGCGGCATGTCTTCTGCCCGATCCGAAGATCGTAGGGGGATGCCGGCTAGGCTGAGCATATTGAGAATATTGGTATAGCTGAGTTCATACTGTAGGGTAAATCCCAAGATATCCAGGTCTCGTAGAGGCGTCGAGGTCTCCAGCGTCGAAAACGTCTCCTCTCCACTTCGAATGATCTCTTCAAGATCTCGATCCGGGGCAAAGACACGCTCGCAAAAAAAGGCCTCATGGGAATTGATGAGGCTGTACAGGAGGTGGAGCCCCAAATGGCTCATCCCCACTTCATAGAGATCGGGAAAGGCAAACGCCATATGCACGTCGACCTTCTCTGGATCTTTTACAACGGACCCTACCTCTCCTCCGATGTATCTGGCGGGCTTTCGAACTCTTTTAAGGGTAGATTCTTTCACTTATTTCCTTTCAACGTGACACTGTGTGGGTCATAGACGAGCACGCCTTCCTCGCGCAGTGCTTTGAGCTCTCGAAAGAGGGAATTGTAATGGACCCCCATTCTCTGCGCCCATTCCTTTTTCGTAAAGGGAAGTGTCACGACCTCTGATTTATGTCGATGGCTTTCCATCTGAAGATAGTCCATAATCTGCTCTCTGAGGAGTGTCCGGGGCGCCCGTTCGGCAAACGTCGACTCACTGCAGAGTTTTAAAAAGCCGATGAGAAAATTTTCGCTAAGAGCACAGAGCCGAAGCGCCAACGGTCTGTGGATGTGGAGCACCACCGCCTCGGATCCCGCGGAGATCTCCCAGGGGATATTGTCCCGCTCGGCAAATAAGAGCTCCGCGCCAAGGAGCGCGCCTGCTCGCCAGCGCCTTTTCACCTTGATGTCGTTTCCCTTTCGGACCGCTCCCAGAAGACTTCCTTCTAAGAGCACATCGAAGCAGTCCATGCGCTCAAGGGCGAGATGAACGAGCTCTCCTTTTTCATACATTCCAATCCGATAGTCTCTCGAAGAGAATGCGCTGAGAAGCACATCCTCACGAATCTTCTGAAACAGCGGAATCAGGCGAAGTCTGTCGAGATAAAAATCGATGACCATGTGTTCTCCTTTGTCTCAGTATAATGGAAAAGCAAAAGATTGAAAAGAGAGCGCCTCTAAGGAGTAGGAGCGATGAATCGAACTTCCCCGCCCTACAGCAGTCCTTTTTCTTTAAAGCTAAGGCAGTCCTCTTCTGTCACGATCAGATGATCAAGAAGGGGAATGCCCATCAGCTCTCCTGCTTCGGCAAGGCGGCGAGTGACCGCCAAATCTTCACGCGACGGCTCGATCGACCCGCTCGGGTGGTTGTGGGCGACAAGGATGCTGGCCGCATGGTGATGCACCGCACCTGCAAACACTTCGCGCGGATGCACGATCGACTGATTGATCGTCCCCATCGAGATGATCTCCTCATGGATCAGCGCCCCGGCAGTATTGAGACAGAGGACGACAAAGACTTCCTTTTGTAGATGCCCGATTTTTGGCCGCAGATACATATAGACCGCGCGGGCGGATTTGATCATCTCCGGTGCGGGAATCTCCTCTTTCTCAAGCCTTCTGGAAAACTCGACAGCGGCGAGTATGACGGCGCATTTGGCCGGCCCCACACCCGGCAGCGTCATCAATTCGCTTGAGCTGACGTTTCGGAGTTGCCGGAGCCCACCGGGACAGAGACCTAAGATGCGCTGCGCAAGAATCAAGACAGATTCCCCTTGTGTACCACTCCCAAGAAGCAGGGCAATCAGTTCGGAATTGCTAAGAGCCACAGCTCCTTCTGTCAGCAGCTTTTCTCTGGGCCAGTCGCTCTTTGGCAGATCTTTCAATAACATAAATACCTCCCGCTTCACCCTAGCACGTGCCGCGCAGAGGAGAACGGGAGGCGTTCAATAATGCATTCAGGAATTACATTCCCAGCTCTTTTAATAACCTGTACAGTGTGTGAAGTGGAAGACCTACGACATTGTTGTAGTCCCCTTTAATCCCCCGGATGAACAAACCGGTTAAGCCCTGAATCGCATATCCTCCGGCCTTTCCGATATATTCTTCACTTGAGAGGAGAAATTCGATGTCCTCGTCGCTGAGATCATCAAAGGACACATCGGTCTCCTCCACCGCATGTCGACTCTCTATTGTCAGCGTGTCAACTACCCAAAGTCCGCTGAAGACTTTGTGCGTGACACCGCTTAACTGCTTGAGCATTTCCTCTGCTTCGCCTCGGTCTGCGGGCTTTCCGACCAGTGACCCGGTCCATACACAGGTGTCGCAGCCTATGACCAGGGCATTGTCGTGTCGAAGCGCCACTTCCTCCGCTTTGTCTTTAGCAAGAGCAAGGACTGCCGCAGCCGGAGCCACCGCTCCATCTAGAGGTTTCTCCGGATTCCTAGGAGGATCGATGACAAACTCCGAGAAGACACTCGATAGGATGTCTTTTCTCCTTGGCGATGAGCTGGCCAGTACAAGTTTCCTTCGGCTTTTCACTGTCAGATGATGCATCAGATATGTCCGAATGAAGGGTGGTAGATCTTTCTGACTTCTCCGATCAGGTAGAAGCTGCCGGTCGCCACCACCATCTCGTCGTCTTTGACGATACTCAGCGCTTTTTCCACCGCTTGTTTGATATCCGGCTCCACGATCGCCTCTCTTCCTCGCTGACGAATCATCTCAGCGAGATCTTCTGCAGATATTGCCCGCTCACTCTGCGGGCGGGTGGCAATCACTTGGCTAAATACCGGAAGCAAGATGTCAAGGACGCCTGCGACATCCTTGTCGGCCAACATGCCGATGACGGCAACCACCTTTCTTCCCTCGAGCATCTCTTTGAGTGCTTGCGCGGCAGCTGGGTTATGCGCGCCGTCAATATATAGCGGCGGTGCATCGCTCAGCCGTTCGATCCGTCCAGGCCATACGACGTTTTTGAGTCCTTTTTTGATCTCTTCGTCATCGATGTCAATTCGATTGTTCTTTCGAAGCGCTTCCATCGTCTCGATCGCCAAGATCGCATTGCCGAGCTGATGAGTACCGGGGAGAGAAAAGTCATATTCTTTGTCTTTGTAGCGAAGGCGAATGCCATCGAGCGTGTTTTCAAGAAGTTCTCCCTCTCCGACGATCTTCAGCGGTGCGTGGAGTTCAGAAGCCACCTCTTGAATGACCTTCATCGCCGCTTCGGGCTGTACCGCTGTAATAACAGGAACATTCTTTTTGATGATCCCCGCTTTTTCCCAAGCAATCTCTTCAATCGTACTTCCTAGGAACTCTGCATGATCGATGCTTAAGGGAGTGATGACCGAGGCGATGGGGCGCTCAATCACGTTGGTTGCATCGAGTCTTCCTCCCAAGCCGACTTCCATGATCGCATATTCGAGTCCCTGCGAATCAAAGAATAGATACGCAAGCGCCGTGAGAATCTCAAACTCTGTCGGCTGATCAAACCCGCGTGATACGATGGCATCCGCTGCGCCTTTTATTTTTGTCATCATCGCGCAGAAATCGCTCTCTCGGATCTGCTTTCCATTGTAACGAAAGCGCTCAAGATAGCTGATCAGATGGGGAGAGGAGAAAAAGCCTACACTGTAACCGGCTTCCATGATCATATGATACAGACTGGCGCAGACAGAGCCTTTGCCGTTGGTTCCTGCCACATGAATCACCTGAAGGCGTTTGTGGGGATCTCCCAGCTCTTTCATCATCTCTTGGATATTTTCCAAGCGGAATTGATTCCCCAACTGATGTTTTTGGTTCATGTATTCGATGACCTCATATATATTCATTTCACCTTCTTTTCCACCTCACGGAGCAGGACTCTCGTCTGCTCAAGTCGCTCGGTCAGTCCCGCCAGTTTTTCTTTTTCTCTATCCACGAGTTGTTTTGGCGCCTTGGTAACAAATCCTTCATTGGCGAGCTTTCCTTGCGTTCTCGCCACCTCATCTTGAAGTCGTTTTTCTTCTTTTTCTAAGCGCTCTTGTTCCTTGGCATAGTCAATCAGGTCGGCAAGAGGGAGAACCAGTCGGATACCGTCTAACAGAATCACAGATGTATCCTCGGGCATCTCTTCAAGCCTTTCCACTTGGTCCATGGAGGAGAGCACACGGAAGTACTCTCTATTCTCCAGAAAAGCACTCACCAGAGCTTCATCGCCTTCTAGTAAGATTCTACCCATTTTGTTATGGGGTACGTTCATCTCCGCGCGAAAATTTCTCACCCTTCCGACAGCCTGCATCAGCGCTTCCATCGCCGGGATTCCCTCTTGGCTCAGGGATCTTGTCTTGGGCCAATCGCTTCTGACAAGAAGCGTCTCTCGAGCGGGCAGATAACTCCAGATTTCCTCTGTGATAAACGGCATGAAGGGATGCAGGAGCTTGAGCGCATCCTCTAACACGCTGAGGAGGACTCGCAGTTTTTCTTTTCTCGCTTTGCTATCGCCACCGTTTAGGGTGACTTTGCTCATCTCGATAAACCAGTCACAGTATTCGTTCCACAAGAAGTCCTGGACCCGGTCTGCCGCCATGCCCAATTCGTATTTGTCGAGAAATTCGCTGACTTCCTCGATGGCGCGATCGGTTCGGTGCAGAATCCATCGATCCGACAGGTCTAGCGTGACATCGGAAAGCTCCGGCAGATCCTCCTCCATATAGCCAAGGACAAAGCGAGAGGCGTTCCAGATCTTGTTGGCAAAATTTCTCGCCGACTCGACGCGATCCATACTGAATCGGGTGTCATTTCCAAGCCCTGTGCCACTTATCAGCATAAAGCGAAGCGCATCGGCTCCATAGGCATCGATGACTTCGATGGGGTCGGTGCCATTATTGAGACTCTTGGAGATTTTTCTCCCCTGTGCGTCGCGCACCAATCCGTTAATCAGCGTGGTGTGAAACGGTCTCTCCTTTAAAAAGTGCAGACCTGAAAACATCATGCGCACGACCCAGAAAAAGATAATATCGTAGCCTGTCACCAGCACATCGGTCGGATAGAAATACTTGAGCGTCTCTGTCTCCTCCGGCCATCCCATGGTGGAAAATGGCCACAGGGCGGAACTAAACCACGTATCCAGGACATCGGGATCGCGGCGCAATGCACTCGAACCACATCCTTCGCAGGTGCTCGGCTCTTCTCGCGCGACCGTCACATGCTCACACGCATCGCAGTACCACGCAGGGATGCGATGCCCCCACCAGAGCTGACGGGANNNATCTTTTCGAAGTGCTTTGGCGCAAAAGCCATCTCGCCTTTTAGCACGCTTTCTTTTGCCTCTTTCGACAATTTTTCCATAGCCACAAACCACTGCAGAGAAATACGCGGTTCAATTTCCTGATGGCAGCGGTAGCAGTGTCCGACACTGTGGTCATGTTTCTTGACTTCTTTTAGCAGTCCCTGCTCTCTCAGATCCTCCACAATTCTTTTTCTTGCCTCGTAGCGTCCAAGCCCCTCGTATACTCCGCCTTCTTCATTGATATTTGCCTTTTCATCAAAGATGTTGACAATCGGCAGGTCATGGCGAAGCCCGATTTCATGGTCGTTGGGGTCGTGAGCGGGCGTGACTTTCAGCGCACCGGTGCCCATCTCTCTGTCGACATACGTGTCGGCGATAATGGGGATCTCTCTTCCGACAAGCGGGAGAATGGCCATTTCACCGATGAGATGGCGGTGGCGCGGGTCTTCCGGATGGACTGCGATGGCGGTATCCCCGAGCATCGTCTCCGGACNNCGATGGCAGTGTCCCCGAGCATCGTCTCCGGACGAGTCGTCGCAATCTCGATATATTCTTCTCGGTCTTTTAGCGGGTAACGGACCGTATAGAAATTTCCCGGACTCTCCTCATGTTCTACTTCCGCATCGCTGATGGCCGTGCCACAGACCGGGCACCAGTTGATCAGCCGCTCTCCTCGATAGATATATCCTTCTTCATAGTAGCGGACAAAGGATTCCGTGACGGCGTGATTGCAGACGTCATCCATGGTAAAGCGCATTCGCCGCCAGTCACAGCTGTTTCCGAGCTTTTGCATCTGTTTGAAGATGTGATCGCCATGCGTCGCTTTCCACTCCCACGCCTTCTCAAGAAATTCTTCTCGCGTGAGATCTTCTTTTGTCCGTCCCTCTTCCTGATAGATCTTGTCGAGAATTTTCACCTCCGTGGCAATGGAGGCGTGATCGGTTCCTGGCAGCCACAGTGTTTCAAACCCCTGCATCCGCTTGGTACGGATGAGAATGTCTTGCATGGTGTGATTGAGCGCATGGCCCTCATGCAGACTGCCCGTGATATTGGGCGGAGGAAGCACGATCGTATACGGTGTTTTCTCCGGGTTTACTTCTGCGTCAAACGCGTTGTTCTCAAGCCATGTGGCATAAATGCGCGGTTCAAACTCCTGCGGCTTGTACGTTTTTTCCATTTCTTTTTTCATGATTCCTCCGTAAATAAAAAGCAGCCGACAAGGGACGTCAGCTGCGTGGTACCACCCTTTTTCCGATTGCTCGGCACTTATGGCGAATGATAAGGGGTTCTTCCCGTATTTCTCCAAAGCGACCTTCATCCCGCTCACACAAAGGCCTCTCAACAACGCCTTCTTGCTGTGGTGTAAAAACAGAGACTACTCCTCTTCTTCACAGAAATACAAACTCATGATATCTCTTGCATGAGCTCACTGTCAAGTTATTTGCGTCGTCCGGTCACGCCAAAGACGAGGAAGACACCGCCTAAAATCAGCAGAGCCGGAAAAATGGCCTGCGTAATATAGTACGGAATATGGAAATACGGAAGAAATCTTCTCAGGAACACTAGGACGCCAATGCCAATGAGAACCAGTCCAAATACGATCGCTGCATTTTTTGGCGTGTGAGAGTCCTCTGTGTGTTCGTCATATGGGGTGTCCTGATAGACACGGGTCACATTTCCCTCTTCGTCTACGATCTTGTAATCTTGCGAGGCGCGATGCTCCGCTGAGCTCAGTGGCTCTTTTGGAATAATAAGCGCCGCGAGGATGTACACCCAGATGGATAAGCCGCCCGGGATGATCAAGAGCGCCGTCACAATGCGCACGGCACTGGGATCGACTTGGAAGTACTCTGCAATGCCCCCACAGACTCCGGCAAGGACGCTGTTGGTACGGGAACGATAAAGTCGGTTGGTCATGTTCTCCTCCTATGCTTCTTCAGGGATGATGATGGCCGCCAGAATATACACCCAGATGGATAAGCCGCCCGGGATGATCAGCACCGCCGTCACTAACCGCACGATGGACGGGTCCCATCCGAAGATCTCTGCGATGCCACCACAGACTCCTGCAATGAATCGATTCTTTTTTGAGCGATACAGTTTTTGTTTCATATAAGTATACCTCGTTTCAATCGAGAGTATACCCGCAGAAAGCACCCTCAAGCGTCCATCGCTTCGAGCGTTTTGGCTCCCCTTGTCACAATCAGAAGATATAAAAGCAGATCAAGCACCGCCAGGACAGCGCTCAGCCCGTACACATACGATGCGGGTGAGACTCTATCGGTCAGATAGGCCAGATAGATGTAGATACTTATGGCTGTAATAGCCATGCTGATGATCATGTGTAAAAAGACGCTCAGACTCTGTTTGACGGCGACCGTCTCGTTTTGCCATACAAGTTTGGGGAACGAGATATTTAAATAGATGCCTAGGAGCGAAGAGAACAAGCTGGCCGTCAGCGGAAGAACAAATACGATCGGCCACAGATGGACAGGCACCGAAAACACAGCGATATAGACCACGCTCGCCAGGACAATCGGCACATAACTGAGTATAAAGGAATAGGCAGCCTTACTCAGGAGGATGTCCTTGCTTCGAATAGGCAGACTTTTGAGATTCCAAAGTTGTTGTCCCTCCAGCGAGAGTGACGATGCGCTAAAGTTGGTGAAAAATGCTAACAGCATGAGGATAGCACTTACCGCCGCGCTCATCATATCCGGTTGAAGCATATCTCCAAACTCCGACAGGGCGTCGAGCAGCATGCCTCTTTGGACGATCAGAAGTCCGGCAAAGATGACACTTCCCACCATTCCCATACCGGCGTTGAGAAATACCATAGGGAGGTTCATCAATCGGCGGATTTCTCTTTGAATAAGGGCAAAATACAAAGGCTTTTTCCTCTCCACCTTTCCTTTATACTTGACGCGCAGCGTCGCTTCTTTTTTTGTCATCAGCTTTCGAAACGACATGCTGATCACGCCAAACACCACACCAAAGGGAATCAACACCCAGAGGAGATACTGCAGCACCTGGAGAAAGCCTCGGTATTGAATCGCCACCCCAAAGGCGTAGATCGGCGGCATGATCCGTCGATAGGCTTCAGCAAAATTAATCCCTGCGATGAGAAGCTCTCCCAATCGGTCCGAGAGAACCCACACAAAGTAGTAGTACGCTGCAAACCCGCCCAGAGCAATCAGTATGATAAAGAAATTCTTAAATGGGATGTATCGGCCCAGGATGGATATGAGTGTCGCTACGATCGAGGAGAGGCTCAGACTCAAAAGCGGCAAAAACAGAGACAAGATGGTCGCCAAAAACACCGACTGGAACGAACCGCCTGCGCGAAGAAAGCCAATGGATGCGTAGACAAGAAGGACCACATGCACCAGTAGATTTAAGAGATACAGATTCAAGATCTTGACGCCAAGAATCATTTTCGGAGGGATCGGAAGCGACAGGAGCAGTTCACTGTCTCGGGCGACAAACAGCAACTGATAGGTGGAAAAAATCGAGCTGATGACGCCGGCGAAGAGGCTCATCATCGCGATCATGCTCCAGAAAATCCACTCCTGTCCTATATTCAATATGACTGAAGACATCTCTTCAAACATCAACACAGCGGGGAAGGAAATCGCTATCACACTGAAGATGATGGCAACGATGGCGATCACCATCTGCGTATTCGCGCCGGACTTCCCCCGTTTGTTTTTCGCAGAGACAAACATGCTCTGCCACTGAATGGCGAAAAGGGATTTAAACATTTTTTTCCTCAAGTTCTAGGAAGACATCCTCCAGCGATGTATCCCCTTTCACTTCTTCCATGGTTCCCGAGACGACAATTTTTCCTTTGCGAATGATAATGACCTGATCGCAGAGCTTCTCAGCCACTTCAAGAATATGTGTCGAGAAGAAGATGGCGCTTCCCCGGTCACACATCTCGCGCATCAGATTTTTCAGCTGATGGGTCGCTACCGGGTCGAGTCCCACAAACGGCTCATCAAGCATCATCAGCCGGGGTTCATGCAAAAGAGCGGAGATGACGGCCAGCTTCTGTTTCATCCCGTGTGAGTAGGTTCCGATCTTATTGGCCAAGTCTCCTTTTAGACCAAACATCTCTGCATATCTGTCTATGCGCTCTTTTCGAAGATCTCCATCTATCCCAAAGACATCTGCGATGAACTCAAGATATTTGATTCCCGAAAGAAAATCGTAGAGATCCGGGTTGTCCGGAATATAGGCCAGTCTTGCTTTTGCTTCGAGAGGACGTTGTTTGACCGAGATTCCGTCTACCTCAATCTCTCCCTCTTCAAAGTCAAGCACACCGCTGACACATTTGAGCGTCGTCGTCTTTCCGGCGCCGTTGTGACCGATAAACGCGGTGATATTGCCGGCCTCCACCTCGAGATTCAGGTTTTCCACGGCGACTTTGTCTCCGTATTTTTTTGTCAGGTTCTGGATGCGAAGCATACTCCCTCCTCTTGATATTACTTTGTCATTATACCCCGTTTTTCTCTCTTCCTCTATGCATTTACGTCTTGCAATAAGAACATATGTTCTATATACTGTGGCTAAGGAGAGATATTATGGGAAAAACAGTCTATCATGTCGATGTCAACAGCGCGTATCTCAGTTGGGAGGCGGCCTATCGCCTGTTACAGGGAGAGACGACCGACCTTCGCGACATCCCCTCCATCGTAGGAGGAGATCCCGTTACCCGCCACGGCATCGTGCTGGCAAAGAGCATCCCCGCCAAGCGCTACGGCATACGGACGGGCGAGTCGCTCATGGAAGCTTTTAAGAAATGCCCCTCTCTCTACGTGGTCCGGCCTACCTTCTCTCTGTATATGCGCTGCTCTGCCGCCCTCAAAGAGCTCCTCGAGACATACAGTCCGCATGTCGAGACATTCTCCATCGATGAATCGTTTATGGACATGAGCCATGTCCGCGATCCCTTGGTCACTGCGCATCAGCTCAAAAACGACATTCGACACAGACTCGGATTCACCGTCAACATCGGCGTCAGTTCCAACAAACTCTTGGCGAAGATGGCATCGGACTTCCAAAAACCCGACCGCGTGCACTCTCTGTTTCCCGAAGAAGTTCCTGAGAAGATGTGGCCTCTTCCGGTGCGCGAGCTGTTCATGGTCGGCCCTCGAAGCGAGCAGAAACTTCACGCCATGGGCATCCACACCATCGGAGAGATCGCCTCGGCCGATCCGGAGTTTCTATACCATCGCATGAAAAGCCACGGCTACCTTCTGAGCGACTACGCCAGAGGCATTGAGACCTCCGAGTTTAAAAACTACAGTCCCTATGAAGCGAAGGGCGTCGGCAATTCTACCACTTTGCCCAGAGACATCACGCGTCTGAGCGATCTGCAGCTGTATCTTCTGGCCATCTCCGAGATGGTCAGCTACCGCCTGCGAGGCATCGGACGGCTGGCCCGCGTCGTCCACGTCCACTACCGAAGTTCTCTCTTTGAAGGACAGGGACATCAGCGAAAGCTTCCTTCCGGGATCGATCAGACGATGCGCATCCACGAGGTGGCCTGTGAGCTCTTTGAGGAACTCTGGCATCGAGAACCCGTCCGACAGATCGGAATCCGCGTCAGCGACTTCAGCGACGCTTCGTGTTTCCAGCCCGAGATCTTCAACCCTCGGCGCGAAGAAGCCCAGCGCCGCCTCGACCGCACGATCGACCGTCTTCGCGAGCGCTTCGGAGATGACGCTATCCAGCGCGCCAGCTTCCTTCACACTCCCATCCCCCACATGATTGGAGGGGTCGGAGAAGAGCGTCACGACCTGACCTTGCGAAGCCAACTTTGATATCTGTTGTACTATTACATTAATACAGCAAGGGGTGCATGTCAATAGAAATGAAAAACTGCCGCTGCGTTTCCTATTCGGAGATACAGCGGCAGAAGAGGTTAAAAAGATGATTAGTCTCTGTCCTTCATTTCCTGTGCCATCATCAGGCCACAGCCCAATTGAAGGGTCACAAGTTTCTTGATGGGAATCGGGTGATAGTCAAGCTCTTTCTCCAGCTTTTGCGCCCGCTCCTCGAAGAGTTTTTTGGATAGGGTGTAGTCCTCTTCGCAGACATCGGTCAGTTGGTCTTCTTCAAAGGCGCGCACCAGCATCCCATAGCTTAAAAGCGTATACACGTCGGAGACGAGAAGATTGTCAAACACTTCCGACTCCTTGGCAAGAGACTCATACTTTGCGTTCGTCTGAACATCTTCTCTTTCCGCGTCCACATGCTCGGATTTGGTAAAGTCCATCACCGCGGAGACATAGACATTCTTTTTGGAGAAGTGTTCTTTGTTTCTAGCCAGGATGTCCCTGAGCTCTTTGTTGGACGAAGCCTGTTTTTCCAGTCTCTCCAGTGCAATCGAGCGCTTTGTCCTTTCAGAAAGGGACAAGTCAACAATCTTAGGAGAGTAGAAGTAGGGCAGTTCGGTCAACAAGGTAAAGGTGCCATAGCGCTGCCCGGCATAGTCATCACTGGCCGTGCCGCCAAGCACTTCTTCAATGTTTTCCACCCCATTGGCTTCTAGGTAGTCGTAGGTCTGCCAGATCCCCTCCGCTTTGTAGACAGCCGGCGCCAATTCCTCCAGATAAGGCGACTCCGGGTCCCCCAAATGAAGAGGAATCTGTTGCGAGGACACCAGCTCTCGCATCGGCTCATAGAGTCCGGGCACGTCGTCGCTCACATACCAGTACACGCCGCCAAAGCCGGAATTGTGAAGCGAATAGATGATATGAGGTTGAATCTTGTCGATCAAACCCATCATGGCCACCGTTTCCGGCAGAGAGTCATGAAACACGAGTTTCTTATACTCTACAGGAAACGTCCAATCCACCTGCTCTTTTGATGCCGGGCGATAATAGTTTTTGGCGTAGTGCGTCACGGTGAAAGGGCCCTTTAACCATTTCTCATTTCTCGCCAGACCATCGGCGTCCCACGCTTTGACGATATACCACGTATAATCGAGTTCCTTCAAAAACTCCGGATTCTCCATCGCATGGCGACAGAAGTACTCCAGCATCATGGTCCCGATCGGCTCATTGGGATGCGGGCAGCCAAACATCAGCGCATTCTTTTTCCCATCGCCAAGTTTTAGACACAGGAGGTCTCTTCCCTCCCGTGTCTGTCCGATCGTGAACACTTCCGTATCTTGAGGGAACTTCTCATGAAGGGCGCGAGTGGAGGCATCGAGCTCTTCTACCGTAAGAAATTCCGTGTAGTCCGGGACATCTTTTAGAAATTCAGAGATGGTCATCTGAGATCATTCCAAATGATATCTCCGCCTTTTAAGCGAAGCGGCTTGTTGAGATCGCCTTTCCATACCGTGATGCCCTTGATCGTGTACATGGGAATGATGACACACTCATCCACGAGCATTCTCTGGGCGGTTTCAAAGCCCTTGGTTCTCTCGTCATAGTCGGGAATATGCGAAGACGCATAGACCGTCTCAAAGTAGGCATCTTTTTCCTTTAGGTTGTCAGGATTGGTAAACAGCCAGGAGAGAAGCAGGATCGGATCTTCTGTCCCGAATTGCTCCATCCCGATCTGGAATTCCCCGCGCTCGATCTTCTCGTAGCGGTAGTTCGGATCAATCAGCTCGAGGGTCAGGTCGATGCCGACTTCCTTGAACTGAAGCTGTAGCGCCTGCGCCGTTCTCTCGTCCGTGGGCTGCGCCGCACCTAAGAACTGGAGCGTGAGTTTCTGGCCGTCTTTATCAAGAAAACCGTCGTTGTCGGTATCTTTCCAACCGGCTTCCTCAAGCAGTTTCAGCGCTTGATCGATGTCATTGGCATACGTATCTTTATAGTATGTGTTAAATTCTTCTGAGTAGTTCAGCGCGTTTTCCGTGACGATGCTGTAGGCTTCAATCACCGCCTCTTTGTTTGCCTCTACGACATCCTGGCGATTGATGATCAGGCCGATGGCTTTTCGCACATTGATGTCACTGAGGATCGGATCGCTTTGATTCAACTCAATGTAGTGGATGTTGGGGATCATTACTGTATTTTCCAGCGTGAACTCGCCTGTCGCCTGTGCGCTGCCGTCAATGCTCAGACCAGAGGCAAATTGGACATCATCAACGTTAAAGGCATTGATCAAGCTGAACTCTTCTTTGAAAAAGCGCACGGTGATCTTTTCAAAAGCGGCAGGGCCTTTGTTTTCAGCAAGCGGGTTGTGGCTGATGAAGTGAGGATTTCTCTTCAGGACCACATGAGATCCTTCGACATATTCGTCGAGGCTGTACATGCCGTAGGGCATGCAGTTCCACAGAAGCTCATCATTGGGCTTGAGCGTGTCATCTTTATGCATGACGGTGACAAAGGAACTGGACAGCGTGTTGGCAATATTGGCGGAGTATTCTTCCAGATACAAAAACACATCGCGATCTTTGACTTCCATTTTGACAATCGGCTGAAGGTCTGTGCCGAAGGGGCCTGCCGTCTTTCCTCTTTCGAGCGAGGCGACCACGTCTTCGGGTGTCAGGTCTCTTCCGTCTGCATACTTCATCCCTTCGGGGAATCGCAGGCGAATCGTCTTTCCGTCTTCGCTCATCTCAACTTCCGAAGCCATGCAGGGAATCAAGGATCCACTGTCATCGAGGAGCACGATCGGGTCGGCCACTAACCTCTGTGTAAAGCTGGAGCCATCTAGCTGGGTCGTGTCGAGTCCCCACCATTCTCCGAGTTCACCAAGCACCAGCTCGGTTCTTTCAGGGGCTGCCGGCGCATCATTTGCATTGGAGCATGAAACCACAAGCAGCATCATGACGACGATTAGACTAAGTAATTGTTTTCCTTTCATACATTACTCCCTTCGTTTTTGTTGATGTAAAAACAAGCCACAAAGTGCCCTTTTTCAACCTCTATAAGAGGTGGTCTGGATTGAGAACAGATGGTCATCTCATGCGGACAGCGTCCGATCAGGTTACAGGCCTCTTGCTCGTAGACATACGCTGCCTCTCCCATCTCACTGCCGCTCTTATCCTCTCGATCTTTCGGATCCAAGACGGGAGAGCTGGCAAGTAAGAGCTTGGTGTACGGGTGTTTGGCGTGTTGATCGATGGTGTTCCTATCGGCCATTTCCACGACTCGACCCATATACATGACGACGACTCTGTCGCAGACATAGCGGATGACGTTCAAATCGTGCGTGATAATGATATAGCTCATCTTCATTTCTTTTTGAAGATCGAGTAGAAGGTTGAGTATTTGTGCCTGCACGGAGATATCCAGCGCAGAGGTGGGCTCATCGAGGATCATGACATCCGGGCGCAAGACGAGGGCTCTTGCGATGGCGATGCGCTGCTGTTGTCCTCCGGAGAGTTCATGAGGAAAACTCTGCAGATACCGCGCATCCAGTTTGACTTTTTCCATGGCCTCAAGCGCTCTTTCTTTTGCTTCTTGGGGCGAGACCCCTCGCAAGAGCAGCGGTCGAAGGATGGAGTTTTTCACTCGGTGGCGCGGATTGAGATTACTGGGAGGATCTTGAAACACGATCGCAAAACGACTTCGTAAGTCTTTTTTCTCTTTTCTCGATGCGCTTTGAATGTCTCGGCCTTGGATCTCAATGCGCCCTTCATCGATCTTTGTCAGCGCAAGAATGCATCGGGCGATAGTCGTCTTCCCGCTCCCGCTCTCTCCTACGATGCCAAGGATCTCCTCTTCACGCAGCGTAAAACTCACATCGTCGAGCGCAAAGATCTTTTTCTTCCCATGGAGAAAAAACCCTGAACCGACGCGATAGCTTTTTGTCACTTTGTCGATATTAATCACCATGGAGAACCTCCTTATTTAAGCACTGGACAAAATGTCCGGGCCTCCACTCCAGAAGTTCCGGTTTTCTTTGGAAGCACTCTTCTATCGCATGCTCGCATCGATTGGAGAAACGACAGCCTTGAAACTCTCCGATAATTCTGGGGACGGTTCCCTCAAGCGTCTTCAGCCTTCCCTGCTCTTTGGTGATCCTGGGAAGCGATGCCATCAGAGCTTTTGAGTAGGGGTGAACGGGGCGATGAAAGATCTCTTCTACGTCTGCTAGTTCCATCAGCTCCCCCGCGTACATGATTCCCACGCGGTCTGCGAGTTCTGCGACGATACCAAAGTTATGTGTGATCAAAAGAATGGCTGAGCCGAAGTCGTCTCTTAGCTCTCTCAAGAGTTTTAAGATTTGCGCCTCGACTGTGACATCGAGCGCCGTCGTAGGTTCGTCGGCAATCAGCAGTTGCGGGTTTCTCGAGAGCATCATGGCAATCATCACGCGTTGGCGCATCCCTCCGGAGAGCTCGTGCGGATAGGACTTCACTCGCTCTGTTGCGTCGGGGATTCTCACGCTCTCATACAATTTGATCACTTTTTCCAAGATCACGTTCTTGTCTTTTTCGTCGAGAGAAATCGCTTCGGCTACTTGAGAACCTGAGGTATAGACGGGATTGAGAGAATCCAAGGGATTCTGAAAGATCATCCCGATGTGCTTTCCTCTGATTTTTTCCATCTTCGCCTCATCGAGCGAGAGAAGGTCTTCCCCCTGAAAAACAATCTCTCCGTCCACGACTTCGTTCCCTTGCAGAAGCCGCATGATGGAAAAGGCCACGGTCGATTTCCCACAGCCACTCTCTCCGACGAGGGCAAATATCTCCCCACGATGAATATCAAAGTTCAGCTGATGAACGGCTGACAATGCGCCGTCTTTTACTAAATAGTTGATCGACAGATCTCTTAGTTCCAGTAGTTTTTCCATGCTTACCTCGCTCTCAGCCTTGGATCAAGCAGGTCGCGAAGACCCTCTCCGAGAAGATTGAAGGCAAAGACCGTATACACAAGAGCCATGCCCGGAAAGATCGCCAGCCAAGGTGCATTCATCAAATACAGAATGCTCGAAGAAAGAGCCAGCCCCCAGTCCGGAGAAGGCGGTTGTGCTCCCAGACCCAGAAAACTAAGCGCCGTCGTACTCATGATGGTGTTGGGAATCGAAAGCGACACGAGGACAATGATCGACGGGATCGTATTTGGCAGGATATACCGGAACAAAATGGACGGATGCCCCTCATTGTATGCAAGCGCCGTTTCGACAAACGCCATGTTTTTTAGCGACGACGTCTTGGCGCGGACCACTCTTGTGTACTGCGCCCAGCTGACAATGGAGATCGCAATGATCGTATTGTCGAGTCCTTTTCCAATGATGGTGATCACCGCCATACTCATGATGATCGGCGGAAGAGACCACGTAAGGTCTGCAAGGAAACTCACCACCTGATCCGTGACACCGGCAAAATACCCGCTGATCAGCCCTAGCGTCACGCCGATGAGCACCTGAATGGAGACCCCTAAGACGGCGACGCGAAGAGCAATCCGGCTGCCAAAAATGACCCGGCTGAGCACATCACGTCCGAATTCATCGGTCCCAAACCAATGGTCTGCACTCGGTCCTTCCAGTCGGGCCTCTCGGTTCGCTTCATCAAAAGCAAAGGGCGCCAAAAAATCGGCAAAGAGGGCAATAAAGAGGAGAATCATGACCATGATCGTCCCTACGCGAAGGTAGCGGTTCTTCTTGAAAATATAGGCTAGATCACTCAATTTCCACCTCCGCTCATCGAGACGCGAATCCTCGGATCCAGTGCGGCAATCAACAGGTCTGCCAGGATATTACTAAGAACCGTCAGGATGGAAATGATCAGCACACAGCCTTGCACGACAAACATGTCCTGATTGATAATCGCCTGTGTCAAGAGGCCTCCCATCCCGGGAATGACAAAGATATTCTCGATGATGACAGCGCCACTGATAATCCAGGGGAGACTCAAAAACATCATTACTAAGATCAAGATGATGGAGTTATAGAGAACGTGTTTGACAAGCACTGTTCGCTTATCAAGGCCTTTTGCATATGCGGTAAAAACAAAACGCTCATTGAGGACATCCAGTACTTCTGATTTTGTCATACGGAGCATGCCCGCAATCCCGCCCAAGGCAATGGAGAGAACGGGAAGAACGTAGTGCTTGGCGCTGCTAAACCCGCTTAAGGGCAAGAGTTTTAAGTGCACGCCAAAGATCATGATCAGCATCACCGCCACCCAAAAAGAAGGTAGCGCCGCAAAAAGAAGCGACGTTGAAATCACCGCTCGATCGAATCGAGAGTCTTTTTTGTATGCCGCCCACAGGCCCAGTGGAACCCCGACAAGAAACTCCACCAGTAGAGCCGTACCGGTCAATTTGAGCGTCACGGGAATGCGATGGCGAAACGTAGATGCCACAGGCGTTTTTGAACGAATGGAGATACCGAAGTCTCCGCGAAAAATGTTTTTGACCCAGCGAAGATACTGCTGATACAAAGGCAGATCAAGCCCGAACTGTCGCTTCATCTCCGCTTTTACGTCCGGTGGCACTTTTCGATCCGTGATCAGTTCCACAGGGTCTCCAGGCATCAGATGGAGCATAGAAAAAACTAAAATACTGACGGCGATAATAAGTAAAATCCCTTGAAGTAGCCTTCTGATGGTATATGCAAGCATATCCTCTCCCATTAAAAGTATGTCACAATCGTATCAAGCAAAGTCAAATTCGTCAATCATTTAAGTTTGCTATTTGTTGTATGAATCGTATGTAACAAAAAGACAGAAATATTTTTCTGTCTTTTTCTATTCCTCCGAGAAAATCCCTGCGACAAAGCTCTGCGCATCAAATGGGGCCATGTCCTCGATCTTCTCGCCTGTGGCGACAAAGAGGACGGGAACGCCGAGCTTCTCTTTGATGCTAAAGACGAAGCCGCCTTTGGCCGATCCATCTAACTTCGTGAGGATAATGCCGTCCATGTCGGCGTACTCTTTAAAAAGCACAGCCTGGTTCAGGGCATTTTGTCCGGTGGTGGAATCGAGCACAAGAAGTGTACGCACATCTTCTCGCGGATATTCTCTGCCAATAATCCTTGTAATTTTCTCGAGTTCTCGCATGAGATTTTTTTTGTTGTGAAGTCTTCCGGCGGAGTCACAAAGGAGCACATCGATCTCTCGGCTTTTTTGTGCGGCAATCGCGTCAAAAATGACACTGGCAGGATCACTTCCCTCCTGCTGTTTGATCAGGTCCACACCGGCACGGTCCGCCCATACCTGAAGCTGCTCGATGGCAGCGGCGCGGAAGGTATCTCCTGCGGCAATCAGCACACTTTTTCCTTCGTTTCTGAGAAGCTTTGCCAACTTTCCGATGGACGTCGTTTTCCCGGCTCCGTTGACGCCGATGATCAGCAGGACTTTCGGCGGGCGATGCCAATTGAACTGTTCTTTATCCGGTGTGTCGATCATGCGTTCCAGGATCTCTCTGAGCGCAGGGACGACCTCTTTCGGTCGGCGAATGGGGCGATCATAGATGAGCTGCTCGAGCTCCGTCATCACCGCCTCCGTCGTCTCCGCGCCAAGATCCGCCATGATCAGTGTCTCTTCCAATTCTTCCAAGAAATCTTCATCAATCTCATCATACGTCCCGAGAAGTTCATCGAGCGAATCGACAAAGCTCTCACTTGTCTTTCGCAGACTCTCTTTTATTTTTTCAAATAGCCCGGCCATGACGACCTCCTTCCTCAAAATCAATTGACACGAGGGTAGACACCCCCTTCTCCTCCATAGATACACCGTAGAGCGCCTTGGCGTATTCCATCGTCCCCTTTCTGTGCGTGATCAAGATGAATTGGCTTCCCACGCTAAAGGTCTTGAGGAATTCCCCAAATCGCTGGATATTGACATCATCAAGTGCCGCTTCCACCTCATCGAGGATGTAAAACGGCGAGGGTTTGGCGCGCAGCACTGAAAAGAGCAGGGCAATCGCCGTCATCGCCTTTTCACCGCCGCTGAGTAGATTCATGTGAACAAGTTTTTTGCCCGGAGGCGAAGCATAAATGAGGATATCGCTCTCCAGCACATCCTTGTCCTCTTCCAGTCGGATATCTCCTTCTCCTCCGCGGAAAAGCTCTCGGAAAATATCTTGAAAGTAGCCTCGAATCTCTTCAAAGGTCTTCTTGAAATCTCCGCGCATTCTTCGCTCAAGACTTGCCAGCGTGCGATGAAGGTCTTCTCTTGCCTTTTGCAAGTCGTCAAGCTGTGTGCGAAGAAACTCTTCTCTCTCCGACACCTGTGCAAACTCCTCAATGGAATCGAGATTGACAGGCTCTAGGGCCAGCATCGACTGACGGATGGTGCGAAGCTCGCTCCTCGTCGTGCTCACTTCTCGCCCGGCAAAACGCTCTCTGAGCTGCAAGATGCTCATTTGATAGTTCTCCCAGATATCCTCTGAGACACTTTTTCTTCTCTCATCCACGCGCACAAATTTTACGTCGAGAGAAGAGATCTCCGTGAGCAGCGCGCGCTGCGTCTCGTCAAGCTCTCTTTTTTCTTGTTCCTGCTTTTCTTTCAGTTCGCGCTTGTCGGCCATCTGCTTTCTGAGTTCCATCACATACGTATCCAACTCTTCAATCGATAAAAGAGTGGCACTGTGTTTTTCCCGCAGGGTATCCATCTCTTCTTGCAGCGACTGCTGCCGAAGGATCAACTCCTTCAGCTGTTCTTGCTCTTTCGAGAGCCGCTCCTGCTCGCTCTTAGCACTTCGGCGTTTCTCCTCCAGCACCGACTGCGCCGCTCGAAGGATGCCTTCGGATCTGGCCAGCTCAAGCTGTTGCTCATGAAGCGTTTGCGTCAGTGTTTTCGCATCCTCTTCAAGCGACAGCGCACTTCCCGGTGCCACCTTTTGGAGTGACTCAATCTTCTGAGACAACTGCTCTCTCAGGGAAATATTTTCCTCTAATTGAACGGCAAGATCATGAAGACGCTGTTGTTCTCTTTGTGCCTGTTCATCGAGTTGAGAGATCCTCTGCTCAAAGAGTTCGCGTTCATGTCGCAGTTCCCTTAGGGCATGCTCCAGGGCATCTTTTTCTTCTGCGTGAACACCCAGTTGTTTTTCTTCCTCTTCTGCTTGCTCACGCAGTTGTTTTGCTTCTAGCTCGTGATCACGGATGGATCGTTCCAGCGCATCAAGTGCCTTTTCAAGCTGCAACTCCTCCTCTTCGATCTCCTCGCGTCTGGCGCGAAAGCTAAGGAGCGGAGCCTGCACATCAGAAGACAGGCGCAGATAAGGACCGCTGAGGAGGGCTCCTTCTTTTGTGACATATGTCTCCCCTGCCCTGCAGGGCACATCCTCAAGCGACGTCACCACTTGGACGCCCTCAAGGAGCATGCTAAGAAGTGCAGAGTACTCGTTCTCTGTCTCCACAAAGGATAATAAGCTGTTTTTGTTCGGCGGGGTGCTTCGAGCCTGCTCTGCGCCGAACAGGAGATAGCTTCCCCCTGCCTCGGGTTGAGAAAAAACATCTCGGACGTCACGGCGCAAGACCGCCTGCAGTTTCAGACCAAGGACCGCTTCCGCTGCTTTCTCGTATCCTCTTTTTACCTTGATGTGATGCAGAAGCAGATCCTCCACATCGGCCGATTCCTGCAGGTGATGCGATTCGAGCCCTTCAAGGAGCTTCTGCTCTTTGTCCAGGGCCGCGACTTGGTTTTGTATCTCTGTCTTTTTGGCTTCCTCTGCACGAAGAGTTTCGTGTAGCTGAGCCTGTTCATTTTTCGTATGCTCAAACGAGTGCGCCGTCTTTGCCCTTTTTCGGCTCAACGTCTCGCGCTCTGTTTCTTTTTCTATTTCACTTTCTCGAATCTCTTCGACTTTTTCCTTTAGTTCCTGTGCGTCAAAATCTCTTCCGTCAAGACTTCTCTCCAGCGCCATCTTCTGCTCATGAAGCAGAAGTTCTGTCGCTTTGGCCGCTTCGAACTGCTCTCTCTGGGAGCGGAGTCCTTCCTCGTACTCCTCTTGCGACTGATGCGTAAAGGCGAGCTGTTTATTTTTCTCCTCAAGCGATTCTTCCAGTTCATGCACACGGGCTTTGAGCTCCAGAAACGACTGTTCTTTGTCGCTGACATCCTTGCTTAACTCCTCCATCCCCTCAGAGGCGGCAAGTTGCCGTCTTTCGGCTTCTTCAATGGAGGTCCTCAGCTGCCTCTCTAGCGAGCTGTTCTGCGTCTTTCTCTCTTCCTTTAAGCGAAGGTCCAAAAAATATCCGTCGCGCTCTTCCATGAGGCCGCGCTGTCTTTCACGCAGAGCATCATGTTCTTCCTCAAGCTCGCGCACGGCTTTTTCTGCTGCAAGGGCAAGTTCTTCTTTTTTGAGGAGCTCCGCTTTCAGTCCCTCTTCTTGTTTTCTCATAGAAGAGAGCTGGATCTGCCACTCCTTTGCCTCCCGATCGTAGCGCTCGAAGTCATTGAGGGCGTAGTATAGCTCGGCGTCCTCCATCCGCTCCTTGAGTTCAAGGTACTTGCGCGCTTTCTCCGACGCTTCTTTCAGGGGCTCTACGCGGCTTTCCACTTCCACATAGATGTCACTGATGCGCTCAATATTGGATTCCACGCGACCCAGTCGCCTAGTCGCTTCTAGTTTTTTTGCCGTCAACAGCGAGGTGCCTGAGGCTTCCTCAAAGATCTTTCGGCGATTGAATCCGCTCTCACTGAGGATGTCTTCAATGTCTCCCTGACTGATCAAAGAGTATCCGCTGACACCGATGCCCGTATCCATTAAGAGCTCACGCACATCTTTTAGGCGCACATCTTTGTCGTCAATGGAGTAGATACTCTCTCCGCTCCTGTGTAGGATGCGGCGAATGGAGAGCTCCTCTCCCGCGTCTTCAAGCAGTCGCTGCGCCCCGTCAAAAAAAAGGGAGACCTCCGCATAGTTTTGTCGAGCCCTGTGCTCCGTGCCGCTGAAGATGACGTCTTGCATCTTTTTTGCCCGAAGCGCTCCACTCGCTTGCTCGCCAAGCACGCAACGGACGGAGTCGATGAGATTGCTCTTTCCGCAGCCGTTGGGGCCGACAATCGCACTGATGCCGGAGGGAAATTCTATTCTCGTACGCTGAGCAAAGGATTTAAATCCCTTTAGCTCAATAGCCTTCAGTCTCACTATTTCTCCTTGTAAAGAGGCAATCGATGTCCATCATACTCAAAACAGTAGCGGGGAAGCTGTTCCTCCGCCTCGACACACAGGCGCCTCTGGTATTTATCCAAAAAATATTGTCGGTTCTGTCCCCCGTGCCCATACACGCTGGAGATATCTCGGGGAGACACTTTCAGTCGGATATCCCCTTTTCCCACCAATCGATCTTCCAGGCGATTTCGATACATGCGCGAGAGCACCAAACTCTTTAGGGCGGGATGATAAGGTCCTGCGACTACGTTCTCAGAGAAATTCGGATTCTCACTGTAGAGGCCTAAGCGCACCACTTGAATGCCTTCGCGGAGGAATATGCTCATAATCGTGTCCGTCAGCTCCAATGTCTCTTCCATCTCCCAGGGGATGTATTCGCCTCGCTCCATCATTTTTTCAAGGGGCGTCCCTTTGAGGACAAGGGTCGGATAGATCCGGACAAAATGAGGCTTCATAGCGACAATCTTCTCCGCTGTATAGACGCTTCTCTCGTAGTCATCCCCGGGGAGTCCGGTCATCATCTGAATGCCCAGCTGATAGCCTCGACGTTTTACGATGCTGGCGGACATCAAGATGTCGACGAGATCGTGGCCTCTTTGAGAGGCGACCAGGACTTGTTCATCGGCGCTCTGGACGCCGATCTCCACAGTCGTGACAGGATAGTCTTCAAGAAAATCCATGACATCGTGATCAATGGCATCGGGTCTTGTGGAGAAGCGGATGCCGCAAATGGGACCGGTTCCGACATAGCCAGCCGCCAGGGTAAGGTATTTCTCCTGAATGTCCAAAGGAAGCGCAGTAAAACTGCCTCCGAAAAAAGCAATTTCTATCGATTCCGCTTTCTGAGGGGGTTGGAGATAATGCTGCATTTTTTCATGGAATTCTTCTTCGGTTGGAAGCTGTTCGCTCGCAATGATGCGCTGATCACAGTAGACACACTGATGTTTACAGCCCATGTGCGGAAGAAAAAATGGAATATTGACGTGACTCACTCGAGGGCCCTCCTGGCAGCGTCTTTCTCGGCGCTACGTCGGCTGGCGCCCTCTCCCTGAGCCGCAGGCTTGTTATCGATGTAGAGTGTCACTTTAAAGTGACGCAGATGATCCGGCCCTGTGACAGAATCCACTTTGTAATGAAGGCGGCGCTTGCCGCTTCGCTGAAGTTTTTCTTGAAGAATGCTCTTATAGTCTAAGAGGCTCTCTCCTTCGAGCACACCTACTAGGTGACTGCGGAAATTGCGCAGAATAAACTTTCTCGTAAATGCCATGCCTCGATCGATATACACAGCGGCGATAAATGCTTCTACGGCATCGGCGAGTGTCGAAGGTCGCTCTCTTGCCCCGACCTTTTCCTCACCTTTTCCCAAGCGAAGCATCTGCGCAATGTTTAATTTGGCCGCCAGAAACTGCAACCCCTCCTCGCTGACAATGCGCGAGCGAAGTTTTGTCAGTTCTCCCTCTCGGTGGTTCTCACCCATCTCTTCATAGAGATATTCACTGATGACAAACTCCAAGATGGCATCGCCAAAAAACTCCAGGCGTTCATTGTGCTCCCAGGCAATGTCGGGGTGCTCATTTTTATAGGAACTGTGGGTGAGAGCTTCCTCATACAGTTCGATGTTGCGCCAGCGAATCTTCAAGCGCTTTAGGTATTTTTCAATTGACAAGTTTTGTTTCCTTTTATTCCGTGCCCAGTTCCTCTGAGATCTTCTGTACCATCGAAGAATCTATGTATTTTTTCAGATAGCGCAGCGCATTGCTAAACGCCCTGGCATCACTGCTTCCGTGCGCCTTGACGACACAGCTTTTGAGTCCGAGGAGCGGTGCCCCTCCGTATTCACGGTAATCTGACTTTTTGAGAACTTTCTTCAGCTCTCCTTTTATCATCAGAGCCCCTAATTTACTCAGCGTGGAGGCCATCATCGCTTCTTTGATTTCTCCCAGGATGAAAGAAGCCATGCCTTCAGTGAGCTTGAGGATGACATTTCCGGTAAATCCGTCCGTGACATAGACATCGGCCACCCCTTCGGGTATGTCTCTGCCTTCTACACTGCCGATAAAGCGGAAGTTGGCTTCTTCAAACAGAGGATACGCTTCTCGCACGAGCTCGTTGCCCTTGCCCTGCTCTTCTCCTATGTTGACGATGCCCACTGTCGGGTTTTCAATCCCGAGAACTTCCTGCGCATACAGGGAGCTCATTAAACCGAAGTCACGTAGATGCACCGGGGTGCAGTCTGCATTGGCCCCTGCGTCGCAGATGAGGCTCATGCCCTTTCGTGTCGGATAGACGCTCGTGATACAGGGGCGGGCAATGCCTTTAATCCTTCCGGCAATCAGCGTCCCCCCAGCGAGCAGGGCTCCTGTATTGCCTGCGCTCACAAAGCCTGAGATTTTTCCGGCTTTCAAATCCCGCATGCCTCGCACGAGCGGAGAGTCCGTCTTATTTCTTACTGCGACCACGGGAGGATCGTCTCCGAGCACGATTTGCGTACAGGGAATAATCTCTATAGGCGCATCTCCCACCAATGGGCGCAGCAGCCTTTCATCTCCGTACAGCCACAGAGTATCATCGATCTCCTCGAGGACATCCAGGGCGCCTTTTACTATTTCTTCGGGGGCGTGATCGCCACCCATCGCATCAATCCCGATCGGCATAGTGCCTCCTTCCAGTTCTTGTTCAGTTTAGCACAAAAGCCCCCCTCTTTGGAATAAAGAGCGCATGAAGAAAAAAATGCCCGAAGTATTGACTGTTCTTCAGGCATTTTCTCTTATTCAGTTGACCACCATCAGGTCTCTACGGGTGCTTCTTTCACTTTTCCTTTAATCGGATCTGATTTGCCGACGCGGAAGACGGCGATGTTCAAGAAAGCCATGCCGATCGATACAAATGGATTGATCAGGCTTAAAAATACGTAGGGGAAGTAGCTAAAGGTCGGCACACCGAGCGTCGCCGCCTGATATGCCCCACAGCCGTTCCATGGGAACATCGGTGACCATAAGGTCCCTCCGTCCTCAAGCGTCCGTGAGAGATAGTACCTCTCCAGTCCCATCTCGTCGTATTTTTTGTAGAGCATTCTTCCGGGGATGATATTGGCAAGATACTGATCAGTAAGGACAAAGTCCGATACAATTCCGCTGACGATCGTTGTGGCGACAAGACTGCCCACGCTTTTGACAAAGCGATTGATCACACGCTGAAGGATGACTTCGGTAAATCCGGCTTCCTCTAGAATGCCGCCGAAGCACAGAGCAAAAATGATCAGGGAAATCGTCCACATCATGCCATTGACGCCACCTCGATTCAACAGACGGTCCACAAGGTCAAGTCCCGTGCTGGTTTCAAAGCCGTCAAGATAGACCGTCATAATATTCGTAAGACTGGATCCCTGGAAGATCGCCGCGAAAATTCCTCCGACGGCGGACGCACCGATCAGTGAAGGAATGGCAGGCACCTTCAGCGCTGCCGTAAGAAGGACAATGATCGGCGGGATAAAGAGCCAGGGAGAAATATTAAACTGAGACTGTAGCGCCCCTTGGATGCCCTCAATCGTCGCCAAGTCCACGGAGGCGGCACTGTGGCGAAGTCCGACGATCGTGTACAAGACAAGAGCGATCAACATGCTCGGTCCCGTCGTATAGAGCATGCTGCGAACATGTTTATAGAGATCGGTTTCCGCTGTGGCCGCAGCGACATTCGTGCTGTCGGACAAGGGGGATAATTTGTCGCCAAAGTATGCCCCTGATACGATCATTCCTGCCGTCAGAGCGGGGTTAATCCCGAGTCCCGCCCCGATACCCATCAGCGCAATGCCTATGGTACCGCTTGAGGTCCACGAAGAACCGGTGGCCAGAGAAACGATGGAGCAGAGAATCGCCCCTGTAGGCAAGAAGAACCTAGGTGAGATGAGCTCTAGTCCATAGTAGATCATGGTAGGTACCGTTCCGCTGAGCATCCACGAGCCGATCAACATGCCGACGATCATGACGATAATGAGTGCTTCTACAGCGCGAAAGACACTGTTGATCATTCCGTCGCGAATCCGGTTCCATCCAAGCCCCACTTTAGCGGCCATACCGGCAGCCAAAATGGTAGAAATCACGATTGGGATGTGTGGATCGAGCTCAAGAACAACCATAGAATAAACAATAATAATGGCCATTCCAAAGACCGGTACCAACGCTTCCCAAAGATGTGCTTCTCTTTGCATGAAAAAACCTCCTTTTATTATTTGCTCTTTATATTGCAAGAATGATGCCGAGATTTTCCCTGCAAAACAGGATGATTTTCGGTCTTTTCAGGAAATTTCTTTCCTACTACGTCAAACAGCGGGAAATTTATTTCTTCTCGAGGCGTCTATGTAGCCATCCCCGAAGGTTGTACTCCGTCAGCTTATTGCTCAGCTGTCTTCTTGTGATGCCAAGAGCCTCCGCCGTGAGATCGAGGTCATATCGCTGCGATTGAAGTTGCGCGGCGATGTGTTTTTTTTCAAAGATCTTTCTTGCCTCTCGAAGCCCCGTGCTATGGGGAGCCTGTTCAAAGGGAACATGCAAAAGAACGTCATCTTTTGTGATCAGCTGATGATCGCTCAACACCACCAAGCGCTTGATGATGTTTCTCAATTCGCGCACATTTCCTGGATAGTGATACTGGCACAGAAGCTCCATCGCCTCTTCTTCCATCTTGTCGATCGGTTTGTTCAGCTCTTCTGCGCTGGTGTACAGGAAGAAACGAACCAGTTCGGGGATGTCTTCAGCTCGCTCGCGCAGAGCGGGGACTCTGAGGACAATGCCGCTGAGGCGATAATACAGATCCTCTCTGACACCCTGAATCTTGCCTTCGACTTCTTCACTGTTGGTCGCCGAAATCAGACGGAAGTTGATCTCCTTTGGCTCACTGCTTCCCAGCCTTGAGAGCTGCTTGTCCTCTAACACACGAAGGAGCTTGACCTGAGTCGATTCATCCATTTCGCCCAGCTCATCAAGAAAGAGTGTCCCTCCATGCGCTCTTTCAAATTTGCCGATATGCTGTGACGTCGCCCCGGTAAACAAGCCTCTTTCATGGCCAAACAACTCAGACTCTAACAGGCCCTTCGAGAACATCTGACAGTGCACAGGTACAAAAGCCCCTTCGCGCCGCAAGCTGCGATCGTGGATGTGCCGGGCGATCACTTCCTTTCCCACTCCCGACTCCCCCAGGATTAAGACAGAAATTGTCGACGACGCGATGCGCTCGGCCATTTCCATCAGACGACGAAAAGCAGGGTTCTTGCTTTCAAGAAACACTCTCCCCGATCGAAGCTCCTGATTTTCTCTTCGAAGCCTCTTCATCTCGATGATCCTGTCAACATCCCTTAAAAGAGTGCTCGGGTCATCGCTTTTAATATAGTAGGAATAGGCCCCTTTTTTCATGGCCTCTACTGCGCTCTCGACCGTCGCAAAGGCGCTCAGAACGATCACTTCGACGTCCGGCTTTAGCGCCTTGATCCGGCTCAAAAGCTGGATCCCGTTTTCTTTTCCCAGCAGGAGATCCGTCAGCACAATCTCCACGTCTTCGGATTCCAAGATACTCATCGCCTCGGAGATATCCCCTGCAAGCCATACGCGATGGCCTTCGCTTTCTAGGAGCATCTCCATGCTCTGGCGATATTCCGGTAGATCATCCACCACTAAGATAGGATATGTCTCCATCACTTCCTCTTTTCAATTTGCAAGGTAAAACACGCCCCCTCGCCCTCTACAGACTCCACGCGCAGATTGCCGCCAAGATTTTTTGCCTCGTTATAGGCGACGTACAATCCAAGACCTGTACCGGCGCTTTCTGATTTGGACGTGTAAAAAGGATGAAATATATACTCGAGCAATTCCTCTGCAATGCCGACTCCGTTATCACAGATAGTGAAGCGAAATTCCCTCTCGTCGGATGCACAGGTGATGGTCATCTCTCGTTCTCTATTCGTCTCTGCCAATGCGTCGATACTGTTGTCGATGAGATTGAGAAAAATCGTCTTGAGGGATTCAATATAGAACGGCCACTCACCGCCGGCATCACACGTGAATGCAACTTTTATCCCGAGCGCTTTGATCGGATTTTCATAGAGCTGAAGCAGACTGTCGATCAGCTCTTTGACATGGGTGGAGCGTTCGTCGTCGCAATTGACTTTTGAAATGTCGAGCATATGCGAGATCAGCGCGTTGATTCGGCTCATCGACTCTTCCATCAGATCGGTGACGGAACTCTGCTCTTTCTTCTTTAATAGAAACAATCCGTTTCGGATGATCCCAAGCGGGTTTCGGATTTCATGGGCAAATCCCGCAGAAAGCTGTCCAATGGCGACCATCTTCGACTCCTGTCTCAATCGCTCTTCAAGCAGTTCTCTCTCTCCAATATCTTCTATAATAAACAGACTCATCTGCTGTTGTTCCTGCACGAAAGGACGGCGGGTCACACTGTACTTTTCCCTTCCCAACGCCACCTTTCTAGGCGCTTCCTGTTCTTGCCAGGCAGGATCGATGAGTTGATGAAGGATCTCGAAATTTTTATAGTGTGTGCCGATATAACTCTCCTTTGGGATCTGCAGCAGTCGATTGGCCGTGGTGTTGGACTCTACGATCACTCCCTCCTGGTCACAGATAATCAGCGCCGTCCCCAAATGGTCCATGATCTGGCGAAGATTTCCCTGCATATTGAGCAGATCTTCTGTTGTCGCCTCCACTTGCTTTTTCAGAGAATAATTCCAAAAATACGACATCATCACCACGCTGATAATGCCGATCAGCCCGCCGACGATCAAATGGGCCGTCGAGCGCTCCCCTTTGATCGATTGGGACAGGCCAAACCATTTCTGCTGCGCTTTATCGAGAATTTCTTTGCGTTTTAATTGGAGAATTCCCTTGTTCAATACCGAAAGCAACAGGGGATTTCCCTTCCTAATGCCAAAGACAACATCCTTTTCATAGAGCGTTTCCAGTCGATACACACCGCCCGACTGTTCGTCGAAGTTCTTCCAGAAAGAGTAGATGACCGCTTCGTCTCCGATGCCGATCTCCGCCTCACCGCTAAGCAGTGCCTCAAACACCGCTGAGGTGCTGCTGACGGTGATCAGCTCCGGCGGCTCCAAGTCTGTCCCCACATATAAGTCCATGACAAACTCATTGGCTAAATCCCCTTTGGGTACGACGATCTTCTTTCCGGATAAATTAGAGCGAAAATTCCCATCGATATGGGGCGGATAAATCAGCAGCGTCTTCAGTCGGTACATGGGAAAGGTCAGATCAAACTCCGCAGCGCGCGAAGCACTTGGAAACATATCCACCGCATCGACCGTGCCTGAACGCAGCGCTTCGACGAGATCAAAAAACGGATACATCGAAATTTCAATCGGTGTCTCGAGTTCGATCGATAGCGCATTCATGTAGTCGACAATCAAACCGTCGTATGTGCCCTTGGCTTCATCAAAGTAGGAAATCGGAGGGGCGGTAATATCTGAAGCTAAACTGAGAGTATGCGACTCTAAAAACTGACGCTCTTCTTGCGTCAGGGAACCCGAATACTGTAGATAATCAAACCACGGGATGCCGTAGCTCCAGCTGGAATAAAGAGAAATGGCGAGAATAAGAAGAAACACCGCAGCAAGAAGAGGGATGACGATTCTAGTAAACCTCTTGATTCCACGCACACCATCCTCCTTTTGACACAGTTCCTTTCTTGAATTGTACTATAAGATACAAAAAGAGCAACGGGGCAAGCGCCGGACAAAAATGTTCCGATTCGATTAGCGTAAAAAAGAAAAGAGCCCTCAGGCTCTTTTTCTCAGTTGGATTACTCTTCCACCGCGATAATTTCTCTTCCTTTGTATTCACCGCAGTTGGGACATACGCGATGAACCACCTTGGGTTCATGGCAACTCGGACATTCCACAATAGCGGGAGCAACCATTTTAATGTTGGATGCGCGGCGTTTATCTCGTCTGGCTTTTGATGTTTTCCTTTTTGGTACTGCCATTTCCTCACCTCCTACAGCAGCGATTTCAGTTTATCAAATCGGGGATCTGTCATTGTCTGTTCACAGTCACACGGAGTCTCATTGCGGTCTGCACCACAGTGTGGACAGAGCCCTTTACAAGCTGCATCGCAGAGCACTTGAGAGGGACGCTGGACAACGAAAAATTCGTTGACAATTTCAGCGAGGTCGAACTGTTCGTCCTCTTCGGGTTCGAGCATTTCTTCCGCCTCCACATCATAGAGAAAGGAGGTTTCCATCAGGCAGCGATCACAGGGGACTCGCACGAGTAGACGGCCCTGAAAGCGAAGCATAATCTGTCCCCCTTCGCGGCTCAGTGACCCTTTGATATGAACTGGTTCTTTTGCGCCCTCTACTTCCACAGGAATCTCTTCAAAAAAACTGTGATAGCGCTTTTCTCCTCTTCGGAGTTGTCTGAGAATCTGTCTCATATCTACCTCTCGGAGCAACAGTAAGAGTATATCAGTTTCGTTTGTGTTGTCAAGCCTGAACGAGCGCTAATGTATCTCTGGCAATCGCCAGCTCTTCGTTCGTCGGAACGACAAGGATTTTCACCTTCGAGTCATCGGTCGAAATCTCTGCGAGTTTCCCTCGCACTTTGTTCTTCTGCGGATCGAGTTTCGCCCCGATAAATTCAAGTCCTTCACAGATGCTTTTGCGATCCAGAGAAGAATTCTCGCCGATTCCTCCGGTGAAGATGATGCAATCGACCCCACCCATCAGGGCGGCATAGGAACCGATGTATTTCTTGACCGATCGACGGAAGATCGCCAGCGCCAAAGCACACTGCATATCGCCGGCATCCGCGTGTTCACTGAGGTCGCGGAAATCGCTTGAATAGCAGGAGATGCCAAGGACACCCGATTCTTTATTGAGGACCTTGTCCATTTCTTCTGCCGTCATATTTTCTTTTTGCATAATGTAGTGATAGATGGCCGGGTCAATATTTCCGCTTCGCGTACCCATGACCAGCCCCTCAAGCGGCGTGAAGCCCATCGTGGTGTCTATGCTCTTGCCGTCTTTAATCGCGGTGAGCGACGAGCCGTTTCCGAGATGGCAGGTAATCGTTCGCATGTCTTCTTTCGCTCTTCCCAGGAATTTGGCCGCCGTCTCAAATACATACTTATGGCTCGTCCCGTGGAAACCGTATCGACGCACGCGGTATTTCTCATAGAAGTGATAGGGCAGAGGATAGATGTATGCGGGAGGTTCCATCGTCTGATGAAAGGCTGTGTCAAAGACCGCCACATTTGGCACATCCGGTAGAATCTTCTGCATGGCGCGCACGCCCAGAATATTCGGAGGATTGTGAAGCGGTGCCAATTCTGTAGCTTTTTCGACAGCTTCCATCACTTCTTCATCGATGACGACGGATTCAGAATACGCTTCGCCTGCATGGACCATGCGATGTCCGACAGCCCCGATTTCGTCGAGCGATTTAATAATCTCGAATTCAGGTGTCAATAGAGAATCGATGGTCAGTTTCAGAGCGGCCGTGTGATCGGGCAGAGGCTCTTCAAATGTACGTTCTTCTCCGTCAGCCGTTTTGAGTACCAGCCTAGATCCGTCCAGTCCGATGCGTTCGACCAGACCGCTGGCGACGAGAGACTCATCACTCATATCCAGTAGTTGGAACTTTAATGAGGATGAGCCGCAGTTAATGACAAGTATCTTCATGATGTCTCCTTGTAATAATGCTCTTTTCGAGCAGATGACCATTAGATTACGCCAAAATCAGTATAACAAATATATCCGTTTCCGTCATGAAGCCACAGAAAAAAAACGGCCGGTTTCCCGGCCGAGTGGCTCATTCGACAAGAATAGGAAATTGCATCACATCCGAGGAGGCAAAGACGATATAGCCGTCTGGGATTTCAGGCATCTCCGGTTTCATTTTTTCTTCATAGAGAAGCTCTAGCTCCTCGCTAAAGAGTAACATTTTCACACCTTCTGGGAGATCAAACGTCAATTTCATTCCTTCTTTCGTCCGAAAGACAAGCGTCTCTCCTTCATGGATACTTCTTACCGTACCGCTTGTCACTTCCTCAAAGGATGTGGCCTCTCGGTAGACAAAGGAGAAAAACGTCATGTACTCTCTTCCTTCTTTTGTGAAAAAGTAAGGCGCCACAAGGTCTCTTCCGCCCATGCCGGGTACGCGCCAGATCATCTTCGATGTGTCAGCCCCATCAGGGACAAAGGGTAGCGCCGGCATCCCTTCTTGAAGCACCAGTGAAAGCACGCCATCTCCCGCTACGTCTTCAAAGCGCGCCGCAGCAAACATAAAGTAGTCGGCGCTTCTGGCAGGAAGATTTAGGCAAAAGTACTTTTTCTCCAGTCTCTTAACCCACTCTTTTGGCAGGGGCTCCAAAGTCTCCACGCTTTGTAGCATCGGCATCCAGGAGCTGAAGAGATACAGGAGAAGGTACTTCACCCTACCGTGCTTCACGAGCTTTACCTTATAGATGTCGCCCTCGAAGAGTTCGCCGTCATACTTCATGTCCGGAAAGAATTTGAAGGTTTCCCATTTTCCCTTTCCACCATAATATCGAAGCTGAAGCGTGTCCTCTGTCACTTCCGCTCGGTAGACACCTATCCCCGAGTAGTAGTATCCGCTGATCTCCTCTGCCACGTCTAGGGGGATAGGCACTGGTTTCTTTGAAGAGGGGCGCTCCCGTTTCACCTGGTGACCCTGTTGCTCGAGCACCTCGGCGATGAGTTCGCAGAGCAGCTCGGAATTGACCACTTTCGTATCCGAGGTCACAGAGATAGCAGCGCAGAGGTTGAAGGCAGGTGACACGAGCAAAAAACTCCCGAACTGTCCGGTGGTGCCCCCCTTTGTCATCACCCCCTCTCCAAAGTCAAATGCCTCATGGCGAAATGCTACATTATCCCACCCGAGTCCATAGACAGGAGAGAGTGTGTCTTCTTTAATAAATGTCTTTCCCGCCGGCGTCGACATTTCGTCGATGCTCTCTTTGGTGAGAACAAGACCTGGCTGTAAAAAGAGATCCCCAAAGCGAGCGCAGTCGATCAGATTGGTGCGCACCCCTCCGGCTCCCACAGCCATAATAAACTCAGGATCGGCTTCTTTGCAGCGCATGAGGACAGCGCCTTCCATCCGCTCATCCTCTACACCGGTCGAATCGGCTCCCACCGGATCGAGGATTTCTTTTCGAAGAAACGCTCCAAAACTCATCCCGCTGACCTTTTCGACGATGAGCCTTGCCAGCTCAAACCCCTCATTGCAATAGACAGAAAATTCCCCCGGATCCGCTTTTAAGACCGAGTCGCTCCAGTAGCGATAATCTCGCTCTTCAAGTCCACATGCGTCCCACTCCGAGAGCATCATATTAAGAGAATTTGTCCCGCTGAGTCCGGAAGTGTGATCCAGTGTCATACGAACGGTAATGTCCTTATAGCGCGGATCTCGCATGCGAAAACGCGGCAGATAGTTGACGACCGGATCATCCAAACACACTTTTCCCTGATCCACGAGTTTCATGATCGCCGCCGCCGTATAGACTTTGGAGACAGAGCCGACATTGTAGAGGTCATCGATCTCCGCCGGCGAATCATCCGAGCCGCGCACACCCACTGCACAGGCTGCGAGGAGTTCGTGGTCTTGGATGAGGGCTACGCTGATGGCTGCGCCGTTGCCTTCTTTTTTTTCTTCAATGATTTGTTGCAGGCGCTGCGCGAGCGCCTTGTCTTTTCCGCTCAGGCTCATATCCGCTCCTTAAATATCGACTTCGACGCCATGGCCCGGTGCATCCCCGAGATCGATCATCCCCCCTTTTATCGTAAAGCTGTGGCGGACACCGCCGACATCTTTAAAGGAGAGAAAACTGTCGAGATCGACAAATTGTACATTCGGGCAAGCAGAGACAAGATGGGCCGCCGCCGCAATAGATAGCGGACTCTCCGTCATGCATCCGAGCATGGTGGGCACATTGGCGGCTTCAGCCATCGCATTGATCTGCATCCCCCTGTGAAGTCCGCCACACTTCATCAGCTTGATATTGAACATATCTACCGCTCCTGCTCGAAGAAGGTGGACGGCGTCTTCGACCTGCATAAGACTTTCATCTGCCATGATGGGAATGCTCGCCTTCTTTCGGATTTGCAAGAGGCCCTCCACGTCCCAATACGGCGTCGGCTGCTCGATCAGTTCAATGTCGCAGTCATGGACTTGCTCCATAAACTCCAGGCACTCCGTGACCGTATAGCCCTGATTGGCGTCCACTTTGATTTTTACCTGATCGCCGACGGCTTCACGGATCAATCGAAGGGAGCGTATATCATCGGCCAGATCGATGCCTGTCTTGACTTTGAGTTGCGTAAAGCCGCGAGAGATAATCTCTTGCGCCTCCTGCGCCATGTTCTCAGGCGTGTCGATGCCGATGGTCAGATCTGTCTCCACCGTACGCTTCACTCCGCCCAAAAATGTATACAGTGGAACCCCAAGGACTTTGGCGCACAGATCGTGCAGGGCAATGTCCACCGCAGCTTTTGCCGCAGGATTTCTCACAATGGTGCGATCCATCAGCTTATGAAGATGGTCAATCGCAAATGGATTTTGTCCTATGAGGTCTTTTTCGAAAAGTTTCAGGGTCTGTAATACACTCTGCGAGGTCTCCCCCGTCACAAAAGGAATGCCCGACCCTTCGCCAAATCCGCTGACCCCCTCGTCGGTATCGATGCGGACGACGACGGTATCGACTTTTGTGATATAGCCGATCGCCACTTTAAAGGGCTTTTTCAGCTCCAGATCAATCTTTGCCGCATGGATGGCGGTTATTTTCATGATTCATCCTTTCTATGCAAGAAGCACTTATCTGAATTCCAGCCCTGAAAGAATCGTGGTCGAAAAGACGACAAAGTGATCGAGATTCAAATCTGCGCAGTGGCAGTAATTGTATTTATTGAAGTACAGAGGAACGTACGGCGCCTCTTCTTTGACGATCAGATACAGCTCCTCATAGATCTTTTGGCGCTTCGTCACATCCAGCTCTTTTGAGCCTTCGGCAAACAACTCCTCGACACGATCGTTTTTGTACCACGAAATGTTATATGGCGCACCCTCTTCTAGCAGCATGCTCATGGAGGAAGCATCGTCTCCCAGTCCGATCGTCATCACACCCATCTGCATATTCCCTGCCGAGAAAGACTGAATAAATGCGTTGACCTCCAATAATTCAATCTCGACGACAAAGCCCAGCTCCATCAGATTGGCGGCGACCAGTTCCGCTGTTTTCTTTCCAAGGTCATAAGAAGAAATCGTCATGGGCGGAAGGCCTTCTCCATTTGGATAGCCCGCCTCCGCCAGCAGCGATTTGGCCTTTTCCATATCAAAGGGATAGCCTTTTCCATCAAGCCCCGGAGAATAGGCGACAAACTCGGAGTTGATCAGCATTTCAGCGGGATACGCTTCGCCTTCTTGCGCGCCGTCGATGATGCTCTGCTTGTCCATCGCATAGGCTATGGCCTGACGCACTCTCACGTCGCTCAGCGCTTCCTTCGTGACATCCATCGTGACAAAAGTAATGCCGGAGGTGGCTTTGGGCAAAATATCCAGCTCTTCATTTTCTCTGACCAGATCCAGCGATGCCGGGGGCACATACGAGCAAATGTCGATGTCTCCGTTTTCCAGGGCGATCAAGGCGTTCGAGGGATCTGTGATGACGCGATAGACCACATTTTTGATCTTCCCCTTCTCAGCGTAGTAGTCTTCATTGACCGTCAGCGTCAAGCTCTCTCCCTGTTTTCGCTCGACAAACATATATGCACCGGTGCCGATCGGATGGTTCTTAAACTCTTCTCCGGCCTCTTCCACCGTATCTTTGTCGACAATGCCGAAGAAATTCGACAGCGCCATCAGAAACGGTGCCGCCGGCTCATGTAGGTTGATTTTCACCGTATAGTCGTCTGTCTGCTCAAACGACGCGATGTACTGCGTAAAGAGCGCCATATAAGGAGACGCCATCGAACGCTCGAGACTGTAGATGACATCGGACGCATCAAGCTGCGCACCGTTGTGAAAGCTCACCCCTTCGCGAATCTTAAAGGTGTAGACGAGCCCGTCTTCTGAGACTTCAAAGGATTCAGCCAATCGGGGGACGATTTCCCCCTCTTGCGTGATCTTGACGAGGCTGTCGTAGACATTGGCGAGAATGACAAAGTCCACCGACGAAGCGATAAAGGCCGGATCCATCGTGGAGAAGTCAGACGGAACCGCAATGTTTACGGTATCGCGCTGTGTAGCCGGCTGATCTGCCGAGGCAGGCGTCGTTGTCGGCGTAGAAGCCGGGGCTGCACAAGCCGACAGAACGAGGACGGCGGCAAGTACAAGGACCAGTAGTTTTTTCATTTTTTCCTCCTGTGAATTTCTTAATATAGGGTACAGGCCACGCTGTGTCCGCCTCCCATATCCTTTAGTGGTATATCTCCTTCTGTGCATAGAGGGGTGACATAGGGGCAGCGAGGGGCGAAGCGACATCCGGGGATCGGGTTGACAGGTGAGCTGATCTCTCCGCGGATGACTTCCGGTTGACGATGTCTCATACTCAGGTCTGCCACCGGCACCGATGCCAGTAGCGCCTTTGTATAGGGGTGAAGGGGGCGCTCAAAAAGCTCATCTGTCGGCGCAATTTCAACGCATTGCCCCAAGTACATGACGCCGATCTGATCCGATATCAATCGGACGACGGCGAGATTATGCGTGATAAAGAGATACGTCAGATTTCTTTGTTCCTGCAGGTCCATCATGAGATTGAGAATCTGTGCCTGGATCGACACATCGAGCGCAGATACCGGCTCATCGCAGACGATAAATGTCGGATCGACCGACAGAGCTCTGGCGATGCCGATGCGCTGGCGCCTTCCTCCGTCGAGCTCATGTGGAAAAACGCCTTCGAGGCGGGCGGCAAGCCCCACCACCTCCATGAGATGTTTGGCTTTTTCCACGGCTTCCCTGCCGGAAAGTCCTGCGATCACCATCGGCTCTGTAATAATCTGTAGCACATTCATGCGAGGATTTAGCGAACTGTAGGGGTCCTGAAAGATAATCTGCAGATCTCGGCGCAGCTCTTTCATCTTGCGCTTTTTGAGTGCATGGATATTTTCTCCTTTATATAGCACCTCTCCGCTCGTCGCTTCCTGTAGGCGGATGATGGTCTTGCCGAGAGTCGATTTTCCACAACCTGACTCTCCGACAATCCCAAATGTTTCACCTTCTCGGATCTGAATGCTGACATCGTCGACAGCGTGCAGGACACCGGCTTCGACCGAAAAGTACTTCTTTAGATTTTTTGTCTCAACGAGCACGCTCATTTCAGACCTCCTTCTGCCTGCCCTGTGTACAGATGACAGGAGATCAGATGGTTTTCAAAAGCGACCGTCGGCGGGGGCACCGTTTCGCACTGCGCCATCTTCTGTGGGCAGCGCGGATGAAATTTGCATCCGGAAGGAAGCTCCGTCGGGTCGGGCATCAACCCTTCGATCGGTGTCAGCCTCTTCGTGCCCCCCTTTAAATCGGGAATCGAGCCAAACAGACCGGTGGTATAGGGATGGCGGGCGCCAGGCGAGAAGATCTGCTCCGTCGTCGCATACTCCACAATTTCTCCGGCATACATCACCGCTACGTCGTCGCACACCTGAGCGACAATCCCCAAATCATGTGTAATCATGATCATCGACATATCGAGTTTGTTGCGAAGCTCGCTCATCATCGCCAGGACTTGCGCCTGAATGGTGACATCCAGCGCCGTCGTCGGCTCATCGGCGATCAATAGATGAGGCTGACAGGCAAGGGCGATGGCAATGACGACACGCTGCTTCATCCCGCCGGAAAACTGATGGGGGTATTCGTTCTTTCGAAAAGCGGGGATGCCTACAAGCTCGAGCGTCTCCTCCACTCTCTGTTCTACCTGCTTTTTTGTCTGATGAGGTGCTCCGTGGAGAATCAGCGTCTCTGCGATCTGTTCTCCGACCCTCATAATCGGATTGAGCGCCGACATCGGATCTTGAAAAATCATCGACATCTTCTCCCCAAGAAGCGCCTTCATCTGAGCATCAGAGAGATCGAGGAGATTGACGCCTTCTAGAAGGATTTCTCCTGCCGTCACGACCCCTGTGGGCTTGGGCAGAAGGCGAAGAATCGAGAGGGCCGTCGTCGTCTTCCCCGCACCGGTTTCCCCTACGAGGCCTAGTGTCTGGCCGCGGTGAAGCGAAAAGCTGATGCCGTTGACGGCATGGACTGTTTCTAAGTCCGTTCGATATTCCACTGAGAGATCTTTTACTTCAAGAATCGTATTCATGTATGTTCCGTTTCATTTATGTCCGCAGTCGCGGATCCAGTGCATCGCGAAGGCCATCACCTAAAAGATTCATCGCCAGCGCAGAAAATACGATGGCCGCTCCCGGGATCAGCGTCAAAAAAGGTTTCGTACGAAGAAATTCCGCTGATTCTGCGAGCATCGACCCCCACTCGGGCTCGGAGGCTTTGACCCCCATGCCTAAAAAGGATAAAGAAGCAGTCGAAATGATGATACTGGCGATATTCATCGTCGCCTGCACGATGATCGGGCCTAAGGCATTTAATAAGATATGTCGAACGATCACACGAAAATCGGACGCGCCATATGCTTTAGCAGCTTCAATATAATCTTGTTCAATGATCGTCAGATTCAAAGAGCGGATGAATCGGATATTTCCCGGAAGGCTGGCAATAATCAGGGCGATGATGAGGTTGACCTTGCTCGTCCCCAAAGCGGCAATGATCGCCAGCGCCAGTAAGATGCCCGGAATGCACATAAACAGATCACAGATGCGCATCACAATGATGTCAAACCATCCACCCCAGTACGCTACCGCCGCTCCGAAGAAGCATGCGATCGTAAAGGAGGCCAAGGTCGTGATCAGAGCAATGGAAAGCGAAAGCCTCGCTCCGTGTGCGATACGCGCCAAGACATCCCGTCCGAAGATATCGGTGCCAAATGGATGCGAAAGACTTGGCGGCTGCAATTTGTTGGAGGTATTCACTTTGAGAGCGACCTCATGATAATCTCCGATCACATCGGCAAACACCGCAAGAAGCACCACGACGATGATAATAGAAAGACCGATCATCGCCGCGCGGTTTTTTCTGAGTCTACGCCAGATTTCGCGAAATTGTCCTCGATCCTTCTTCATCTAAGTGCCTCCTGCGCCTTCTTTCTTCTCGACTTGACGAACCGTGCCTTGATCCTTGGGTCGATAAATGCGTAGAGGATATCGACGACCAGGATAATCATATTAAAGACGGCTGCGAGAAAAATTGTCGTCGCCATCACAAGAGGCACATCTTTTTTTTGAATCGCCAGGATTTCTAGCATGCCAAGACCTGCAATGGAAAACGTCTTCTCCACAAGAATCGTCCCTCCTAATAGTCCGCCAAAACTCAGCCCCATAATGGTAATAATCGGCAAGAGCGCGTTTTTTAGAGCGTGGCGAAAAATCACCTGGCGGTCCGGCATTCCTTTAGAGAGCGCGGTGCGAATGTAGTCTTGACGGATGGTCTCGAGCATGGTGGATCTTGTCAGTCTCAGAAGGGCTGCCGCTGCCGGCAGCGTCACAGTGACAATCGGCAAAATATAATGCTTGATCGTCGCCGAGCCGTAGTTCGGAAGGATCTTTAAGTTCAGCGAAAAGACCAGCGTCAAAATCATGCCCAGAAGAAACGCCGGCACGGCGGCAAGAAACATCGCCGTCACAGTCAGTAGGGTGTCACCGGCAGAATACTGCTTCACCGCCGAATACACGCCCATGGGCACTCCGATGATAGAGGCAAAGAAAACAGAAAACAGAGCGATTGTCAATGTCTTTGGAAAGGCTCGCATGATCTCGGAGAAGACCGGTTCATTGGTCGTGTAGCTCCTGCCAAAATCGAGTTTTGTCACTGCTTTCCAGACATAGTCGACATAGCGCTGCAAAAAAGGCTTGTTCATCCCCAGTTCTTCATTCAGTTGGTCAACCGCTTCCTGAGGCGCCATCTGACCGAGCATCAAACGAGCAGGATCTCCGGGCGTCAGATTCAAAATCGCAAAGACAAGAAACGACACCCCCAGCACGACGAGAAACGAAATAAGTATGCGTTGCACGACGAAACGAGCCATGTGTTCACCCTTTCAATCAAAAATCATTTGAGGCTACAGGTCATACGAGTTCAATTGCCGATAGGCATCTCGACTCCTGATCCGAGAGATTGTACACCTTGTGAGCCACCTGCCCTTCCACGTAGATGCTGTCGCCTTCTTGGAGAACAAACTCCTCCTCTCCGATCAAATAGCGCAGTTCCCCCGAGATCACCGTCGTAAACTCTGCCCCGCGGTGCGTAATGCTCTCTGCATTCTCCATGCTCTGGGGCTCTATATAGGCGATCATGACGGACATGTCGCTTCGCTTGCCTCCTGCTAGCCTCGAGGGCATCATGAAGCGGTATCGAAGGGCCGCAATGTCTGTGAGCACCTCGTCATCGGCCCGCGTGATCAGTACATCTGTGTGCACCTCGTCGACAAAGAACATGCTCATCTCCGTCTTTAGCTCCCGCGCGATGCGTCGCAAGACGGGAAGCGAAGGTTCCGCTAGATTTCTTTCGATTTGCGACAGATAGGCGACCGTGATGGAGCAGGAAGCTGCCAGTTCACTTAGCGTCACGCCGTTTTGTTTTCTCATCTGTCGGATGCGATTGCCTACCAGCGCCAGAGGTTGATGCGTCACTTTGTTTTTCTTTTTCATCACAGAGACCCTCCGCGCGTAAGCCAGATGATACAGGCCGGTTCCGCTACAGGATTTCGCAAACTATGCCCGGTCATCTTAGGAATATATAAACTATCTCCCTTTTCAAGAATCTCCACCGTCACACCTTTTCGGTATTCGATGCATCCGTCCAAGACATAGATCCATTCATCCGTGTCGACGGCGATGGTCTCTTTGATGAGGGGAGAGTTCCCCGGAACTTTCAGCTCAATCGCCTCAATCCGGGGCTTCACCAATCCTTTCCAGAATACTGGCGTGAGCATTTCTGCTTCGCCAAAGAGATTGCCAAAGCGAAGAGTCGCTCGTTCCTCCTTTTTTACAAGGATGGCACTGGCCTTTCTGCCTTTCATGTCTAGCGCAATATTTGCGGGGATATCCAAATAGTCTGTCAGTTTTCTAAGTACCGCGAGAGAGGGTTCAAAGCGGCTGTTTTCCAGATGCGAGATATATCCTGTCGATACGCCCACCTGTTCTGCCAGCTCCCTTAGGGTCAGATTCTTTGCTTTTCTTGCTTCACGCAGAATATCCCCCAACATGTTTAATCTTCCTTTTCTTTCTGAAAACAGATCGATTTGACGCCGTCTTGCCAAGGAACAAGAAGTTGCTCCACCTCTCCCTCGACATTGGTCAGAAATTGTGCGGTAAAGGTCAACTCTAAAAACGTGAAGGTGAAGGTCTCATAGTGCAGATGTTCAAGCGGAAGATCATAGTGATTGTGTTGTAATACGAGTCCACCGTCTTTTTCTTGCACCGTCATCACGCCATAGCCGGGATGTTCATAGCGACCGACATACTCTTGCAGCGAATGAGCCGGTGTGGTTCCCTCTACCTTCTTGTCGAGGATGCCGGCCTTCTCCTGTTGCATCTCTTTCATCAGCTTGCGCATCTGTGTGTCGTAAGTGACAAACCAGTCTTTCTCTCCTTCACACCCAAGAAAGCGATCAAATACCTCGTAGGCAAGCGCCGAGGGAAGCATCGAATGGTCTGCATTGACAAGTGCCACCAACCCAAGGTTCATGTCCGGCATGAAGGTGACCAGCGAAGTCGCCCCGTTGACGTTGCCTCCATGGTGAATGACTCGTTTGCCGCGATAGCTGTCCACACACCACCCAAGGGCATACCCGATGCGCATTTCTTCTTCAAACTCAAAAGGCAAGATCTGATAGGGAATGCATGGTTTGTGAAGTTCTGCAAAAAGCTCTTCCGGAATCAGCTGCTCTTCTGCGACCTTACCCTGGTTCAGATGGAAACGGACCCATTGAATCATCTCTTCTGCCGTCGAATTGATGGATCCGGCAGGTCCCATAGCGTGAAAGGAAAGTGGCTCGGTCAGCTTGACATCACCGTTTTCATCTTCTGTATAAAGGCGCGCATATTGTTCCGTGTCCTCTACTGCAAAGCTGAAGTGCTTCATGCCAAGAGGCTCAAGAAATCTCTGCGCCATAAACTCTTCATAGGACATACCGCTCAGCCGATCGACCAGATAGCCGGCAGTGGCGTACATGTGATTTTGATACTGCCAGATCGAGCGAAAAGGGGCGCTTGCCTCCAGGTAGCGCAGCCGCCTGACGACATCCTCGCGCTCGAGTTCATACCAGTTAATCCACATGAGATCGTGTCTGGGCATACCGGTTCGGTGGCAGAGCAAATCTCTGGGCGTCGCCTCTTTGGATGCGATCGGATCGCTCATCTGAAATTCCGGCAAATATGTACAAACAGGAGTGTCAAGATCGACCTTGCCATCGGCAGCTAGCGCGACGACGGCCGCAGCGGTAAATGCTTTCGTCGAGGAGCCAATGGGCAGGAGATGTTCTTTTGTCATCTTGGTCTTCTTCTCCACATCCGCCCAACCAAAAGCTTCATTGAAGATAATATCTCCGTCTTTGACAATGGCCACTTGCGCTCCGTGGACTTTCAGTTCCTTCATCGCTTTTTCTATGGTTTCTTTCAATCCATGACATTCTTTTCTGCTCATGCTTCCTCCTAGTATGGACGTTTTATTAATAATAAGTCGTATTTCGTTAGATGTCAATATATTTTTACCGTTTTTTATAGTGTTGTTATTATTCGTGTCAACGTCTGCCCTTGTATTCTTTGTCGATGCCATCTAGAATTGACATATGAAGATCCTTGGAATCGTCGCAGAGTATAATCCATTTCATTTCGGTCACCTCTATCACTTGGAGGTCAGCCGCGCTCAATCCATGGCAGACGGTGTCATCGCCGTGATGAGCGGAAATTTCGTTCAACGAGGCGAATGCGCCCTCTTTGATAAATTTTCGCGCGCCGCGATGGCTTTAAAAGCCGGAGTGGATCTGGTGGTCGAACTACCCTTTTTGTATGCCAGCTCTTCTGCTGAATACTTTGCCGCGGGCGCGATCGATCTCTTGCTCGACACCCGCATCGTCACCTCCATCAGTTTCGGCACGGAAAGCTCAGAGGTTTCGACGCTGAAAAAAGTCGCCGATATTCTCGTTGAGAAAAAAGCCGCCTTAGACCATCTCTTTCGAATTTATTCAAAGGAGGGGTTTAGCTACCCCATCGCGCAACAAAAAGCCCTGAGCCACTTCACAACAGAAGTCATACGTAACCCCAATGACCTTCTCGCCCTTCAGTATGTCAAGAGGCTTCGAGAGAGAAACACCTCCCTCGAACTGATTCGCATCCCAAGAAGCGGCCAAAGTCATCATCAGAGTGCCGGGTATATTCGGCGCGCCGCCAAGACCGGCGAGTGGAAACATCTCCTGCCGGACTTCTGCCTCCCCTATGTGGAGGGAAAAACTGCCCTTTTCCCGGATGATTTCTTTGAAGAGATCCTCTTTGCCATCCTCACCTCCCGAGACTTAAAAAAGGTGAACGGGATGGAAGAAGGCCTAGAAAATCTTTTAAAGGAAAATGCGAAAACAGCCCGAGACTTTGAGGAGCTCCTCGAGATGACAAAGAGTAAGCGCTATACGCGCACGCGTCTTAGCCGTCTGCTCTTTCATCAGTTGTTTCATGTCTACAAGTCAGACGTGGAATCGCTGCTTGGCACGGGCTATATCCGCCCTCTCGCCTTTAATGAAACAGGACAGGAGATGCTGCGACACATGAAAGAGCGAAGTCCCCTGCCGATCATTTCCAACATCCCCCGTTTCAGAGGCACAAAAAAAGAAGAGTCCCTCTTTTCGTGGGACCTTCTGACGTCAAGACTCTATTATCGCAAAGCTCAACTCCCGGCAGATACGGACTTTTCTCCGCCTCTACTGCTGTAGACGCGGTTGATCTCCGCGCCGTAAATCAGCGTCTGCGCCAAAAACTTAAAAAACAGCGCCATCAGAATAAACGTATTGAGCGCCCCATAGAGGGCGTTTCTTGTTGTGGAGACAAGCAGGGGAAACAGGTTCGAGAGAAGAATCCAAGAGACGGTGGTAAAAATCGTTCCCGGCCATACCTCGGAGAACTTCAATTTTTGACTCGGGACTCTCATATAGATCAGGGCGAGGATGACAGGAAGCGTCACCGGAAGGAGAATCCATCGAAGCCACGTAAAAAGACCCGAAATCAGCGGCTGATCGCCAAAGGCCATCTGCACCAGCATATAGATGAGGTCTACGACAGCCGGCAGAGAAAACGCCACCACCAAGATAAAGATAAAGACGAGATTATAGAGCATGGCAAAGAGCTTTGTCTTGACAAAGTGCACGGCTTTGTTCGCATACACTCGGTCAAGAGAAAAGCGCAGACTTGTCACGGCTCTTGAGGAGCCCCATAGAGCGACGACGATCGAATACACCAGAAGAATTCCGCTGTTCAGACGGATATTGAGCACATAGGTCTGCAATATATGCTCGATGTCAGGGGGAAAGAAACGCATCTCGCCGATATACTCCGACACATCCCAGGGCAAGTAGCTGATCACCGCCACCATCGCCAACAGAAATGGAAACAACGACAAGATCAAATAGAAAGCGATATAGGCGCTGTTCGCCCCTCCTCCGTGGCGGGAGTACCCTTGCACCACATCGAGAAGTGGAGCCAGGATGCCGTGCTGCAGCTCATTGAATTTCTCTTGGATTTTTTTTATCAGCGAATGTTCTTTCATAAATGTATCTATACCCTAACCGTATCGCTCGTCGATTTCACTATACTGCGCTTTGAAGAGGGCTGCGTATTTGCCATCTTTGGCCATCAATTCTGCATGTGTCCCTTCTTCTTCCGTGCCGTTTTTGCCCATCAAAATGACGCGGTCGGCTTCGACAATCGTCGAGAGGCGATGAGCGATACTGAGCGTGGTGCGTCCCTGAGAGAGTTCCTCGAGAGACTGCTGGATGATCTTTTCGTTTTCATTGTCGAGTGAACTCGTCGCTTCATCGAGGATCAAAATCGGCGGATTCTTTAGGAAGACACGCGCAATGGCGATGCGCTGCTTCTGTCCTCCGCTCAACAGGATGCCTCGCTCTCCTACAATGGTGTCATACCCCTCAGGAAGGGTCATAATAAAGTCATGGATATTGGCTGCCTTGGCTGCCTCGATGACTTCTTCTTTCGTGGCGTCGAGTCTTCCATAGAGAATGTTGTCCTCAATCGTTCCATAGTACAAAAAGACGTCCTGCTCCACCATGCCGATGTTTCGGCGGATCGACTCCAGCGTGAGATCTCTGACGTCGTGCCCGTCAATCTTGACACTTCCAGAGTGCACATCGTAAAAGCGGGGAATGAGTTTTGAGATGGTGCTTTTGCCGACACCTGAGGGACCGACCAGTGCGACGTTTTCTCCCGGAGCGATGCGCAGATCAAAGCTGACCAGCACACCGTTGCTCTCTTCCTCATAAGAAAATGTCACATTGTCGAAGTGGATCTCTCCTCTGACCTCGTCGAGGTCGATGGCTCCCTCCACGTCCCCGATCGAAGGCTCGATATCCATCATTTCGCAAAAGCGCTCAAATCCGGCAATGCCGGTCTCATATTGCTGCGTGAACTGAATCAGTCTGCGGATGGGTTGCATAAAATAGTTTGAGTACAGCAGATAGGCCACAAGCTCTCCCATGTCGATGGTGCCCCGAATGACAAAGATCCCTCCAAGGACCAAAAGAAGTAATGAGAGAAGATTGACCAGAAAATTACTCCCCGCTTCAAATGCCCCCATTGCTTGAAAGAACGCTTGGCGACTCCTCAGATGCGAGTAGTTGAACCCGGCAAATTGTTCTTCTTCAAATTCTTCATTGGTAAAGCTCTTTGATAGGCGGATGCCGGAGATGCTGTTTTCAATTTTTGCATTCATGTTCGCATCGTGGTGCCTGACGCCTCGAGAGGCTTCCTTCATCCCTTTTCTTCGGGTATAAGCAAAGTAAATCAGTATAAGAACCAGGACAAAAGTAATCAGCGTTAGTATAATATTAATACGGACGAGAATCGACAGCGATCCGACAAGCATGATGATGGAGATAAAGAGATCTTCCGGTCCGTGATGCGCGAGTTCAGCAATCTCACGCAGGTCTCCGACGAGTCGGCTCATAATTTGGCCGGTCTTTCTCTTGTCATAGAAGCTGATGTCCATCGTCTGCAGATGTGAAAAGAGATCCTGGCGCATGGCGTATTCCATCCGCGCGCCCACCATATGCCCCCAATAGCTCATGAAGTACTGAGCGCCCAACCTCATCACGTATAGAACCAAAAGCACCGCTCCAAAAATCAAAATGGAGCGCAGGTTGGCATTAGGAATAAACGTATTGACCACTTCTTTCGAGTACAGGGGGAACAGAAGGTCCACCACCGCAAGGAAAAAAGCAGCGCACAAGTCCAAGATAAACAAGCGCATATGTGGCTTGTAGTAAGGGATAAAGCGGTGTAGCATATATCCTCCTCATGTGTTTCTATCATTCTATCCTACTATACAAAAGCAAAGGAGTCACTATGTACGAGGCCCTAAGGAAACGGCTCGAGCAAAAACCACAGCCGATCGATCCCATGCGTTCTTACGCCATCGCGCTCATCCTCGAAGAGCATCAGGGAGAGAGCTATCTCGTCATGCAAAAGCGTTCTGCATACATTCCTCAGCCGAGGGAAATCTCGTTTCCCGGCGGAGGCATTGAAGAAGGAGAAAGCTCCCGCGAGGCTGCCTTGCGCGAAAGCTGTGAAGAATTGCTCCTGTCTCCTGAAGATCTTGACTATTTGGGTCCAATGGACTATCTCATGAACTCACCCAGACTGAGGCTCCTTCCTCATGTCTTTCGGTATACAAAAGAAGGACTCATCGATTGTTTCAACCCTGATGAGGTGCAGAGGCTTCTCCACCTCCCCATCAAATGGCTACTCGAGCAAAAGCCCTATTATACTGAGGGCATTTCGGCACTGGAGCTGCCAAAAGATTTCCCCTACGAACGAATCCCCGACGGAAAAGACTATCCTTTTCATCTGAGCAATCACCCATTCTATTTTTACACGTTTGAAGGAGAGCATATCTGGGGGCTCAGTTCCAGAATACTGACCCATTTTGTAAAGATGCTCAAGGAATTGGAGGAGAACCATGATTCGATTTGACAGAGTAACTTCGGAAAACTTTGAAGCCGTCATCCAGCTGAGAATGAAAGAAGATCAGCAGGATCTGATGGAAAACAATCTGTACTCTCTGGCAGAAGCCAAGGTCTTTGATTACCTTGAACCCCGGGCAATATATGATGACGAAAAGCTGATCGGATTCATTCTGTACTATTTTCAACCTGCCGGTGTGGTTCGGGACATGGGACCTGGCGAAGGGGAGCATGAGATCCACTCCGACGGAATGGATTATGTCTACCTAAAGCGCTTGATGATTGACAAGAGCTGGCAAGGGAGAGGTCTAGGTAGAAAGGCGATGGAGGCTGCCGTGGACTTTTTTAAAGAAGAATATCCCTCCATCGGCTTTGTGGAATTGATGCATTACCTAGACAATGCCTCCGGCGCCTCCCTGTATGAATCCAGCGGTTTTGTCTCGACAGGAGAAATCCGACGAACGATTCGGCCCGGAACAGAAGATGTCTTTGATGAAGAATTGGTGCGCAGAAAATACTATTAGGATACTTCAAGCTGATGATTTTTGAAACAAAAGACGGTCTTTCGATTAGAGAGACCGTCTTATTTCACGCTCCGTTTCTTAGCTCTTAAGAGGCATTAGAAGACAACTTTTCCAAGAGAGGAAAGGACCAGCTCCATCGCCCATTTGGCGGTGATATTGTGATCGTCGAGAATGGGGTTGACCTCCACCATATCGACAGCCAGAAGTTTGCCTGTTTCATAGAGCATTTCCACTGCCAGAAACGCTTCTCTCAAAGTCAATCCGCTGTGAACCTTCGTCCCTGTACCCGGCGCAGATTCCGGGGTAATGGAGTCGACATCGTAGCTGAGATGAATTCCTGCAGTCCCATCTGTCGCAATGTCAATCGCTCTCTTCATCACTTCCGGCATTCCCAGCCTGTCGATGTCATAGATAGAATAGACGTGAATCCCGGAGGCTTTCATCTTTTCAATCTCTTTTTTGTCAAAATCCCGCCCGCCGATCTGCACGCATTTCGTAGGATCAGCAAATACCGGACCTTGCCCGTAGTCGACCATGACGTGGGGGCCGTGGCCGCAGACGGCGGAGAAAGACATGCCGTGCATATTGCCACTTTCTGTGATGGTGTCGTCGTTCCAGTCTCCATGGGCATCGATCCAGATGACCCCGACATTTCCGTAGTGTTTCAGGGTAGCAGATACACTTCCCGCGGCAAGACTGTGATCCCCTCCGATAGTAATAGGAAAGGCTCCATTTTTAAACGACTCCATGGTTCTGTGATAGAGTTGTCTGCAAGTAGTAATCACCGATTCATAGTTTCTGAGTTTCTCGCTGGTCGCTCCATTAGGAGGCGCGATGATGTCTCCGCGATCGTTTAGCTCATAGCCTAAAGCCCTGATCCCTTCGCAAAGACCCGCCAGGCGCATGGCCGCCGGACCCAGTGCAGATCCTCTTTTCGAGGCGCCGCAGTCAATTTGTACTCCCGTAAGATCGATGGTTTTGCGCATGCAATGTTCTCCTTTTCGGCAGTGTAATAAAAGTTTTTTATACACATATTATAGCAAACCTGCTCTTCAAAAATGCGCTCATCTCAAAATCATCATATTCATAATAAAAGCGTCATGATCATGAAGATGCAACAGAGGAGAAATCCCGTATTTATCGGGCTTTAAGCCTGTGAAAAGGCACTACATGTCTCCAACGCTCTGTTGCATTGTGCCGTTTATTAGAGAGACAGCCCGATAGAAACCATCGCATGGATGATTTATACTATTGATGTCAATAAATACAGCTAAGATAGAGATGAAAAATACAGACAGATTGAGAGATCCGAACATGCAGAAAAAATTCGTTTCATGCGAAAATGGGACCATCAAATACTGGACAACAGAGAGCATACATCCTGAGAGAAAGAGCATTTTCTTTTTGCATGGGATGACTGCTGATCACACGATGTTTGAGCAGCAGTTTGAAGTGTTTAAGAAGGACTATAATCTCTTTGCATGGGATGCACCTGCTCACGGAGAATCTAGGCCTTATCGAAACTTCTCTTTTTTCGATTCTGCGGACTGCATGGTGAAAATACTCCATGACCACCACATCCGCGATGTGATTGTCGTTGGCCAATCTATGGGAGGGTATTTCGCACAGGCATTTATTAAGAAGTATCCTGAGAAAGTGAAAGGCTTCGTTTCCATCGGGAGTACTCCCTTTGGGCATAGGTATTATTCAAAAACAGACATCTGGTTCTTGAAACAAGTGGAGTGGATGGCAAAACTCTATCCTTTCCATGCGATGAAAAAGGCCATCGCGAAACAGGTTTCTGTTACCCAAAGAGCCTATGACAACATGATGGAGATGTTGTCCACGTATGATAAAACTGAACTTTACCATCTAATGGGAATAGCGTATGCGGGATTTCTCAAAGAGAATGCTGATATGGACATCCCTTGCCCTGTCCTGCTACTCGTAGGAGAACATGACAAAACCGGAAAAGTAAAAGCATATAATAAGGCGTGGACGAAAACCACCGGATATCCCCTAGTTTTGGTGCCTGATGCAGCCCATAATGCAAACGTGGATAATCCGGAATTCGTCAACAAGTATATAGATGATTTTATAGAAGGACTCAAATAAACCATTCTAAGTATTGGAGTGATTGTCACCCTAAAAACCAAGCGGCGGGATAGCTTTGTTATCCCACCATTTTTTTTGCAGTCAATGTCAGCATTTTCTTTTGCTACATTCATCCGCGTCATTAACATCCTGTCCGTATGCGCCCTAAAGAGCGATCAATAAACATGGTACGAAGATTTCTCTGATCAAGACCTACAGGGTGAGACCATACCTTCGCCTGAAGAAACAGCGTTACCTCTGTACAGCCGCTCCAAACCCTCGCTGTCACGGCTAGGCTTGTAGACTGAGATTGCTTCATCGCCAGATCTCTCGAGACATCCATCCTCCTCAGGGTAGAAATGTCATCTCAGAGTAAAATATCGAAAAGAGTACGGTATTTCCCATGATCAAGGGATAAAACTTCATAGTATAAAATCTTATGTGTAA
>LSQX01079447.1_pt1 | contig 65737 bp, 44 predicted proteins | sample 654561 | NCBI WGS metagenome assembly LSQX01 (sample SAMN04489861, study PRJNA283612) | anaerobic digester metagenome | isolation source: 4 biogas reactors fed with cattle manure at either 37C or 55C with and... | place: Denmark: Kongens Lyngby | collected 2014
AGATGTGTATAAGAGACAGGTTGTGCTTTGAACATTAACCACGCTCATGTTGAAGTCCTCAAAGCTTTTTGCAGGAGGTTACGCCTTTGATCTTCTGTTTTCACTTTTGTATAAGATAACTGAAAAATATCTGGCCAGATGAAATTTTTTTGATAAATTTTTTATAGACACTAATATATTAGTATGTTAATATATTATTAGAGGTTGATTTTAGACATCACGATTTGTTCAAGAAAGGATGAATGCGTTTATGAAAATGACATTAAGATGGTTTGGTTCTGAAACAGATACCGTTCCTTTGAAATATATCCGTCAAATCCCTGGTGTTCAGGGAGTTGTAACCACCCTTTACGATATTCCCGCCGGAGAGGTCTGGCCCAGGGAAAGAATCCGTGCCATGAAAGCGGAAGTGGAAAGTCATGGTCTTGAGGTATTGGGAATTGAAAGCGTAAACATCCATGACGCCATCAAGGTTGGGCTTGAGGAACGGGATCACTACATTGCAAACTATATTCAAACCCTTAAGCATTTGGGTGAAGAAGGAATTCATCTTGTTTGCTACAACTTCATGCCGGTATTTGACTGGACGCGCTCCGATTTGGCCAAAAGCCGTGAAGATGGTGCTACGGTATTGTCCTATGATCAGGATATTATCGACCAAATCAACCCTGAAGAAATGTTCAGCAGGATGGATTCCAATTCCAACGGTTTTCTTTTGCCAGGCTGGGAACCTGAGAGAATGGCAAAAATCCGTTCACTGTTTGAATTATACAAGGACGTTGATGCTGACAGGCTTTTAGAAAACCTGAAGTATTTTTTAACCGCCATCATGCCCACCTGCGAGGAATACGGTATTAAAATGGCCATTCATCCCGATGATCCTGCATGGTCGGTATTCAGGCTGCCCCGTGTGGTAAAAAACAAGGAAAACCTGCTGAGAATCGTCAGCATGGTAGACAGTCCATACAATGGCGTCACCCTTTGCACCGGTTCACTGGGCTCCAACCCTGAAAACGACATACCGGACATTATCCGGGCTCTTGGCAGCAGAATTCATTTTGCCCACGTGCGTAACATCAGGCATTTAGGAAAAGGAAAATTCGATGAAGCCGCACATTTGTCTTCCGATGGTTCACTGGATATGTATGAAATCATGAAGGCATTCCATGATATCGGCTTTGATGGAATCATGAGGCCCGACCATGGCAGGGCCATATGGGATGAAAAATCCATGCCCGGTTATGGTTTGTATGACCGTGCCCTTGGCGTGGCTTACCTGAACGGCCTTTGGGAAGCTATCTGCAAGCAGAGTCCAGCCCCCGTGGTTTGCGGGAATGAATATTTTGAAATGAATCTCTCAGGAATGCTGATGTATAGCAAGACGAAAGCAACGGTTTAAGAGCGACTGTTGCCGGAACCTTTTTCATAAATCCCCTTCAAGTGGCAGCGGAAGCAGATGCGTGGCAATTGCTTCCGTTTGCTTTTACTCCTGTGAAACCTGCCTGGGTTTCATGTCGTTTGGCGACTCCCGGGTCGTGGAGGACTATTTAAAGGTAAGCAGGCGCAGCCTGTTGAAAGAAGTGAGAGAGCTTCGCATTACTCCGGAAAAGATCCTTCGCTATGCTCAGGATGACATTGCTGCGCTCAGGATAACATTACTACGCTCAGGATGACATCGCTACGCTCGATATCTCTGCGTTCAGGATAAAACACATACCTTTGAACCGGAACCGTTTGATATTTCGATTGTTTCAGATCAATTCAATTGCTTGTACATTTGTTCCCGTTGTTATATCATAGTTTTATGGATTTCCAGAACCACTGCTCAAGCTTTATTAAGTTCATTGCGGGCTTCATATATAATTTCAGTTATACAGGGAGATAGTTATGTTTGCAGATAGTATGAATTCCATGCCATCGTCATATAACATCGGCGATAGTGTTTATTACACTCTTTTGAAGAACATTGTCAACCTGAACCTGAAACCCGGCGAACCCTTGAATGTGAAAAGCATATCCGAACAGCTGGATGTAAGCAGAACCCCGGTAAGAGATGCTTTAATCAAGCTGGCAAAGGAAGGGCTGGTGGATGTGTTTCCCCAAAAGGGAACCAGTGTTTCACAAATTGACTTGCGAAGGGTTCAGGAGGAACAATTTCTGCGCCAAAGCCTGGAAGTGAGGGCTGTCACCATTTTTATGCAGGAGCATCAGCCATCCCACCTTAGAAGCCTGGCAGAGTTTATTAACAAGCAGATCGAGGCTCTTGAAGCCGGGGATCATCTTTCCTGCCTGCAATATGATGATGAATTCCACCATGTGTTCTTTGATGCCATTGATAAAAACATGTGCTGGGATGCGATACAGAGCTTGTCCGGGCATTACAGAAGGGTACGCTTGATGAGCATCTGGGATCACGATGTTTTCGCCGGTGTGATCGAGCAGCACCAGCATATGCTTGAAAACATCAAAGCAGGAAACATCGAAACGGTAAGGCAGCTTTTCCTGGAGCATTCCTCAAAGCTTGTCAGGGAAGTTGAAGCCTTGTCGGAAAAGTATCCGGAGTACTTCAAGGATCAAAAAGAGGGAAACTTTCTGTTAAAAGATTTTTTGCGCCGATAACGGTAACCCCGGTTAGCGGTTGGTTGCTAACCGCAATATTCCTGTCAATCCAAACAGCCAGAAGGCTGGATGCCTGTTTGTTCAAGAAAGAGAGATGGTTCTTTCTATTGGTATACCTTCTCCTTTGTGAAAAATATTAACACGGCAATCAGGTATTGGGTCGAAGTTTATGGTATAATCTATATATAGTCTATAGTAAATTGACGTTTAGGACAGGAGTATAACAGATGATTAAATTTTGTTCCGCATGTGGTTCAATCATGGATAATGAGGTTTGCACAAACAAGAAATGCAGCCTGCATAAAGCTGCTGTGTCCAGCGGTGCGAAGCCGTCCGCAAAAAAAGCAGCCAAAAGCGGAACTGTGAAAACCATTAAAGTGAAGTCCGATTATGAAAAAGCAAGAAAGAACTCCAAATGCATCACCTATAGCATTGAAGAACTGGAAAAGCTGAAAGACAACAAATGAGGTTCAAGCCGACTTGTAAGCCGCAGATTTCAGGAAATAACGTTCAAAGCTGTTATTACCCGGCAGACTGCAGAAAAAAACGTTCATAGCTGCTATTACCCGGCATACTGTAGGAGGTAACATTCAAGACCTGCTATTGGGTTGCGGTTTGCAGGATATGACCTCTCCCCCCTCATTTCTCCCTCCAGGTCCCAATTCGATGGTATAATCACAAAAGTTTAGCACATCGGGGTCATGCTCGATGATGAGAATACTGTTTCCCTGACTACGCAGCTGTTCAAGAAGTGCCAACAGCAGCGCGGTATCATGGAAGGACAGCCCTGTTGTGGGTTCATCAAGGATATACAGGATATTTCCCTTTCTTTGCCTGCCAAGCTCTTCGGCAAGCTTCACCCGCTGGGCTTCACCCCCTGACAGGGTGGAAACGGCCTGGCCGCATCGCAGGTATCCAAGCCCCGTTCTCTCAAGGGTTTGAAGCATGAACGCTATTCTTCCCTCATTGGCGAACAGCTTCACGGCATCGGAAATACTCATGTTCAGCACATCACTGATGCTCTTCCCCTTGTACAGCACCTTTAGAATTTCACTGGAGTAACGGATTCCCCCGCAATCCGGGCAGGTGATCTGCATGAACCCCAGCTCGCCCATATACTTGTCAATGCTGCCCATGCCGCGGCAACCGCCGCAGGCCCCCTCAGAGTTAAAGGAAAAGTGACCGGGTTTAAAACCGGCCTTTTTGCTGACAGGCTGTGATGCAAACACCTTTCGGATGTCATCCCATATCCCGGCATAACTCAGTGGTATAGAACGTCGGCTTCTACCGATGGGCTTTTGTACCACCTCACAAAATCCACTTAGGTGCTCGAATCCATCAATGGAACTGTAAAGCGGCCTGGAAATTGAAAAGTCATTGTCCGTGGAAGCGTCGTCCTCTCCTTCATCATTACCACTCTGTCCAAAATGCTGAACCAGCGCAGGCACTAGTGTATCGGCAATTAACGAGCTTTTTCCGCTGCCCGAAACACCCATGATCCCAACGATCAACCCAAGTGGAATATCCACATCGATGTTTTTAAGGTTATGTGTTTTGACGCCTCGCATGGAAATGACTTGGCCGGAGTTTGATGAGTACGAGCTCTTCTTTCGAACAGGCATGGTGCTTGTCCCCTTTAAGTACGCCCCGGTGATGGAGCGCTCGTTTTCAAGCAAGTCCATCATTGAACCGCTGCAGATGATTTCACCGCCAGCATCACCGCCTAGGGAGCCGAAATCAACGATATGCTCCGCTGCCGCGATGGTGTTCCTGTCATGTTCGATGGCAATGACAGTATTGTTGTTTTCCTTCAATGCTTTCAGTTTATTGATCATCGCTTGCTTTTCACGTTCATGCAGCCCGCTGGTAGGCTCATCGAAGATATAAATTACCGAGCCCATTTCACTTTCAAGATGGGATGCCAAAAATAACCGCTGGGCTTCGCCGCCGCTTAAGGTGGGCATGGGCCTGTAGAGGCTGAGATGACCAAGACCCGCCTCCTCCAATTGCTGCAGCCGCTGCAGGATAACCTTTACAGGGTTGATGTGTTTACCGTTTAACCATTGTTTCAGAACAACTCCGATGTCCTTTATCGTCAGCATGGACATTTCAGTAATATTCCTTCCCGCAATGCTCACGCGCAGGGCTTCGGGGCGAAGGCGCATCCCATGGCAGAAGGTGCATTCATGAACGACAGTATACTGCATCCGGTCATATATTGGCCTCCCAGACAGATAGGACAGCACTCCCTTTAACACACCGGGCCGGCCTGAAAGAAAGATATCTCTGGCCTCCCGGGGTATCTGAGAAAACAGGCTTTTGCCGGTGATGCCATATTTCTTCAGGAATTTTTCATACCGTTCCTTATGCAGGTTCACGCCAACCTTCCGGCAAATACCGGATAATTTCGTATCACCATCACCGATGATCTTTTCAACATCGATTTCATCCATATAGCCGCGGCCGGAACAATGAAGGCACATGCCATGCACCGAGTTGAATGAAAAATGAATGGAGCCGAGCCGTTTTTCAGTATGCCCGCAGGCAGCGCACTTCACTTTGTTTGCAGTATGCGGGGTGAGTTCATCGGCCTCGGTTTTGAGAAAAACATTTTTATCTGTACATACTTTTCCGCCCGCTTCTGTGAGACCATTTTCATCTATCTCGTTACAACCTGCATTCTTCTCTTCGGTATGCTCTCTGTCCATTCTTGGGAACGTGCAAAGGGTTCCGCACTTCGCACAGGTGATATCGCCCCAGCGGGAATAGACATCCCGCAGCAGGTTTGATATTCCCGTCCTGGTTCCAACCACCGACCGGGGGTTAGTTTCGGCCACGGTTTTCTGGGTGACGGCAATGGCCGGCATCAGGCCTTCAATGCTTTCATAATGCTTCTCCCGCTCGATCACAGGTGCCATGCCGATCGCTTCAAGGTAAGCCTGTTTTCCCTCTTGAAAAAGGATATCAAAAATGGCCGTAGATTTACCCGAGCCGCTGACACCGGTAACAACAGTAAACACGTTTTTGGGAATTTCCAGGTCGATGTTTTTCAAATTATGTAAGCAGGCTGATTTTACCTTGATCATATTTCGCTCTCCCGCACAATTTTTTTCCACAGATCTTCGGCATGCTGGTAAGCGCTCATGCCGCTGTAGGTTGTTTTGATGGCTACAACCATGTTTTTGGAAGGGATCACAATAATTCTCTGCCCACCATACCCCAGGGCGCAGTAATAACGGAGTTCCCCTTCATAAACCCACCAATAATATCCGTAGCCGCTGATCCAACCCGATTGCGTATCTATGCCCTTTTGATCCTTTTCACCCAGGATGGCACTGAGTGGCTCACGATTGCCTGTACCGGTATAAACTTGAGTGGATTCCTTAACCCACTGCTCAGGGATCACCTGTTTATCCTTCCACTTTCCACCTTTCAGGTAAAGGTAACCAAAGCGGGCCATATCCCGCAGATCGGTCATCAGGCCAAACCCTCCGGCGGTCAACCCCTGCGGATCACACATCCAATGGGAATTCTGGTTTTCGTCATCACCTGGGATCACCTTATTACCTGTAATGTCGGCCATAACATCTACACTGGCAAGAGGTACTGCCCGGCGCATCCCTGTTTGTCCAAAAAGCTGCGTGTTTGCAAACTCCAGTGTGGACATTCCGGTTTGGCGGGCAATAATTGCCGATATCAGATGCGGATAAAGGTCGTTGTAATGAAAGGTGTTTGCGATTTTCAACGCAATTGGAAGCTCCAGGATATGCTTCAGCCAGTCGTCGGTTTCTTCTATCCTGTTGCCGAAGCTGTTGCGCCTCGAAGCGTATAAGCCGGAGGTCATGGTTACCAGATGCCTGATAGTGACAGTTTTTTTCAGGTAATCCGACACATGGGGTTCAGCCTCGGGAAAATAACGATAAACCGTGTCGTCAACGCTTCCAACATGTTTTTGAGCCAGAGCGATACCAAGCAGGGCGGAGATTACGCTCTTTGTCACCGAGAAAACCTGGCTTATGGTATTGGACCCGAACCGCGGATTGTATTGTTCGAAGACGATGTATCCGTCTTTCACCACCATCATGCCGATGACTGTATTGTTAAGGGGCAGCTGTGCCGCGGCATGGTTCACTGCCATAGCGTTCACCCCAACCTCTTCAGGCTTTACCTTTATCCAATCTGCTCCAGGGTAATAATCACTCAAAACAACCTCCACCCCTTTTGGGGATAATCCACAATTGTTTTCGGAAACAAAAATGATGGCTTACCTCGCCATTGCTGGCTGTGGAAGCAAGTATCTGCCGACCACCGATAAGGGGTCGTGCTTCAGCCGCGCCGGCGATCCCCGCGCGATGATCTGCCCGCCCTTAGCGCCTGCACCCGGACCCAATTCGATGATATAGTCACAGAACGAAAGCACATCGGGGTCGTGTTCAATGATGATCACGCTGCTCCCGGCTTGAACCAGCTCGGCGAGCATGGGAAGCAGGTTGGCAGTATCATAAAAGCTAAGCCCTGTGGTGGGCTCATCCAGAATGTATAGAATTTTGCCCTTCCTTTTGGTGCCCAGCTCCCGGGCGATTTTCAGCCGCTGCGCCTCGCCGCCGCTTAAGGTGGGAATAGGCTGACCCAATGTCATATATCCAAGGCCTGTTTTATCCAGAACCTTCAGCATATCGTGAATTTTAGGCTCGTCACTGAAAAAATCAACTGCTTCCGAGATGCTCAGGCTCTGCAGCTGGTGTATGTTCAAGCCCCGGTATTGCACCTCAAGCACCTCCTCGATGAACCTTCTGCCATTGCATACATCGCATCGCTCATAAATGGCTGATACAAAGCCCACCTTTTTATATCCGCGTCCCCTGCATTCTGGGCAGGCGCCTTTGGAGTTGAAGGAAAAATGTGAAGCAGTAAAAGACCGCTCAACCGCACCGGGTTGACCAGCATAGATTTTACGGATTCTGTCCCATAAGCCCAAATAGGAAAGGGGTGTGGACGTGCCAAACCGGCTGATGGGGATTTGTGCCACATCGGCGTAGCCGTTGATGTGCTCGGTGCCGGACAGTGTTGTTTTCCCATCGATGGTGGTGATCTCTTCGCTATCTTCCCAATCATCAGCGTTTTCAGCAGAAGGATCCTGATCCGATTCGTCTATTTCCTTGAAGCACCGATGCAGTAAGGGTATGAGAACCTTTGACGTAAGGCTGCTCTTGCCGCTGCCCAAAACCCCCGCGATACCGACAATCATACCCAGCGGAATATCCAGATCCAGGTTCTTCAGATTGTTTGCACAAGCATTGCGAATTTGCAGGGTTGGGGTTTCTGGAGTAAACACCTTGTAATCAGCTTCTTCTCTGTAGGGAACCCTAAGCTGCCCGCTGAGATATTGACCGGTGATTGACTCTTTGCAAGCTGTAATCCCGCTGGCCGGTCCATTGTATACAACCCTGCCCCCAGCCCGGCCTGCCATTGGGCCAATATCAAGGATATGCTCGGCCATTTCGATGGTATTGCGGTCATGCTCCACAATGATCAAGCCGTTTTCCCCATCGCTTAACCCCTTCAGGTTATTCAGCATGGCGTTTTTTTCAACCTCATGCAGCCCTGCCGTAGGTTCATCAAAGATGAACAAGGCAGACTCGAGTTTTGAAGAAATATGCCGCATGATGAAAAGGCGCTGGATTTCCCCACCGCTTAAAGTGGGGATGGTTCTGTACAAGCTGAGATAGGAAAGGTTCACATCCCGAAAACCTTGAATCTGCCTTTGAATGGCATCGAGCAGGCTGGTTTCGAAGGCGCCCGGTGTATGATTACTTTGATATTCGTTTAGGAACTGACCCAATTCTTCCAGTGTCATTGATGATAGTTCGCCCATGTTTTTGCCGCCAAGACGCACCGACAGCGGGCCTGTGCCAAGACGCATTCCCTTGCAGACGGGGCACGCCCTTCTTTCATAATACCTTTCCAGGATTCCCGGGCCGGCGGACATGCATTTGTTCATCAGAAAGTTCACCTGGGCTTCCTGCGCGGCCGCACTTCCCAAAAAACCAGGAAAATCGCCCCACCCGAACAACACAGCCTTCAGGGCTTTTTCATCAAGCTTACAAAGGCTTGTATTCACTGTGATGTTGAACTCCTTTTCCAGAACATGAAATTTTTCCATGGCCTGTCGGAAAAGCCAGAAGTGGAAGGCGGTTTTGATGGGCTTTTTGGGGTTTGCCGTAATTTTATCAATGGAGGGAGCCCAGTTATATCCCTTGCCCTGGCAGTGTTCGCATTTCCCGCTGATCGTATTAAAGGAAAAGAAGCCCTTCGGAAAGGGTTCGGGTGCCTGGCCGCAATGGGGGCAAGGGTTGGAACCGGCCACATCTTTTCCGCAGATGCTGCATTTTCGAACACCAGCCTGGGCCAGCAGCAGCCGCATGTAATCGAAGATGTTGGTTCTGGTACCCACCACTGAGCGGGATGATGAAGCCTTCACCGTTTTCTGCTCCACTGCCACAACAGGGCAAAGCCCCTTGATGCTGTCCGCGGTTTCCTCGCTGTGACGCTGGCGGATGCCAATGGAGTCAAGGTAAATATCCCGGGCCCTTTTGTAAAGCACATCATAAACAAGGCTGGTTTTCCCCGAACCGCTGATGCCCGTAACTACGGTAAGCTTGTCCCTGGGAATTTCCACATCGATATTTTTCAGGTTGTGAACCCTTGCGTTTTGAATTTTGATCGTCTTCATGGTTCCTCACTGTGTCATTAGAGACGGTTCTTTTTGATACATCACATTTTATCCCCTGGGTAAAAAGATGTCTGTGTCATTGGGGACGGTTCTTTTTGGCTTCAAAGTAATGCAAACAGAACCATCACAATGACTAAATTTACTTATTTGCCTATCAGCATCCCTGGATACCTTGTGAGCTTTCAGCATCATGAACAGTTTATCATTCTGAACATTTGTTCGTCAACAGTGAATGAACCCAAACCGTAAAGAGGATCAAAATCGTCGAAGTTATTTTGAGGCAGGCACGCAGAATCCGCGTCAGTCATAAAAAACCAGCAGGAAAATCAGGGGTTTTTCCGGGGTGAGATGGTTTAATCCCTGTTTCCCTCTTCCAATGAACCTGCAAAATAGGATATGGTGACCTCATCCATGAATTTATTCTTGTAATGTATGATAATCATACTGTCGGTCGGATGATCCTTATGATAAGCCAGGTAACTGATATCGGTTACCTTTGGGTTATCGATGAAGCCCAGATCCTTGATGGCCTGTATGGTTGCGGCAACTTCATCCTCTGTCATATCTTCAAGAATGTAGCTGTAACCCGCGAATTCCTGAATGTGTTCCCTGATGACACCATCCGGTTGTTTCAAACCGAACATGGCCTCCTCGTCCCAAACCAATTCCGTGTTTTCAGCTGGAGACGCAGAGTTTTGCGAGCATCCTGAAGCAGCAAACAAAAGCAAAAGAAAGACCATACAGACACGAATCAATTTAATAATTTTCATACGGTTTTTACATCTCCTGTTCTTCTTTTATTTTCATTCTATCATTTTCTGTTTTTGTTGTTAATAGGCGGAAATATCATCTGCTAACACTTGTTGATAGTGTATAATTTCTGAAGACAAGAAAGACTGATAATGTATTCTGTGATTGGAAAAGCTCTTGTTTTTTGATAGACTTAATCTTGAACAGTCCTCCACGACCCAGGTGCCGCCAAACAACTCGAAACCTTGGCAGGTTTCACAGGAGTAAAAAGAAAAGTTTACAGGAGCATCTTATGTTTTTGATAAAAGTAGATCCGCTTCATACCTCTTCTGACAGCGCTTGCTTTAAAACTATTGCTCAGGCACTGAGGGAAGCAGAAAAACACGCAGGTGAAAGTATCATCATTGAAATTGCACCCGGTTTATACCGGGAACGGCTGGAGGTTCATCAACCGGATGTCTTTTTCAAAGGCACGGATTGCCGGAATACCATATTAACTTATGATGATTACGCAAAAGCCATTATGCCGGACGGCGAAAAACGAGGAACCTTCCGTACACCAACGCTGTTTATCAACGCTGATCGTTTTCATGCCTGCGGGATGACATTTGAGAATACTGCGGGCAGAGGACGCGATGTGGGTCAGGCCCTTGCCCTTTATGTGGATGGTGACGAGATAGTATTTGAGAACTGCCGGATTTCAGGAAGCCAGGACACTCTTTTTACCGGGCCGCTGCCCCCCGCCCCATATGAAACGAACGGATTTCGTGGCCCAAAGGAAAACGCACCCCGTGTTAATGGCAGGCATTATTATAAGAATTGCTTTATTTCGGGGGATGTGGATTTTATCTTCGGAAGCGCTACAGCATATTTCGAGGATTGCGAGATATTCTCCCGGGGGCCGGGAAAGGAAATCGGGAGAACTGATACCTCTGCATCAACTTCACAGGGCCAGCCAGGTGGAACTGGCACCACTACGCAAACCTCACAAGGCCAGCCAGGTGGGACTGGCACCACGCCGCCAACTTCGCAAGGGCAGTCAGGTAGAACTGATACAACGTCGCCTGCTTCACAGGTCCATCTCAGCGGAACGGCTACCGTTATGCGAACAATACAAAGCCAGCCCTGCGGATACGTAACCGCTGCATCAACCCCACAGGGGCAGCCTTACGGATATGTGTTCAACCACTGCAGATTCACCGGCGACTGCAGCCCCGCAAGCGTGTATCTGGGCAGACCCTGGAGAAATTATGCCAAAACAGTCATCTTAAATTCCTACCTGGGTTCGCATATTCATCCCGCTGGTTTTCATGACTGGGACAAACCCGATGCCCGTGACACTGTTTTTTACGCGGAATATAAAAACTATGGTCCCGGTGCTGACATTCTTGGCCGTGCAGCGTTTGTCCGGCAATTAACCGATGCGGAAGCAGCATGCTACGCCCGCGATTGTGTTATTGGGAATGGTTCAACCCAGAGGATTTAATTCCCATTAACCGGGACTGTTCCGGGCTGCCTGCGCAGGTTCTGTGAATCATTCCAGCCAAACCGGAACAGTCCCTGTGTGTTCCGAATAACAGTCCTGAAAAATTCTTTAGCTACCGCACTTGTAGTAGAATACGGCGAGTTGGGTTCTGTCGCGTAAATTCAGCTTTTCAAGGATCACACTGATATAATTTCTGACGGTGCCTTCACCAAGAAACAGTGCTTCGGCTATCTCTTTGTTCGACAGCCCGTCTGCTACCTTTGTGATGATCTCGATTTCCTTCTCGTTTAGATCATAGCTTGAAAAAGTCGGTCTACCCTGACTGCGTGAAATCTGAGGAAGCTTCGAGACGATTTCATCGCCAAAAACCCGTTGCCCCGTAAACACAGCTTTTACCGAAGGGGTAATGCTCTCAAAATCCTGCTTCAGGAGATACCCCTTGGCTCCAATTTGAAAAGCCCTGGCAATATATTCATTATCGGAAAAGGTAGTCAAAAACAGGATTTTCGCGGCCTTATCCCGCGCCAGAATTTCTTCGGCCGCCTCTATTCCCGACATGCCGTCCATTCTGATATCCATCAGCAGAACGTCGGGTTTGAGCCGGAAGTACATCTCAACCGCCTGGTGGCCGCTGCTTCCCGTCCCTGCCACTTCAATTTCCGGATCAGCCTCAAGAATGGTTTTCAACGAAGCCGATACAAGCCTGTCATCATCTACCACCAGTATTCTCATGCAGTGCCCTCCTTCGGAACGGAAATAAAAATTTCAAACCCATTGCTTGTTAAAATGTTGATGTTACCTTTCAACGCTTCAATCCTGTCGGTCATATTCTTCAGCCCCAAACCTTCACCGGTGCTATAATTTCGAACGGTTCCGTTATCCCGGATGATCAACTGGTACAGCCCGGGGTGTTCCCTGAGCACAACGGACACAGCCGTTGCGTTTGAATGCCGGATGACGTTGGACAGGGCTTCCTTTACCACCGCAATGAACGCCGCCTTTACCTTTTTGTCCGGGTTGCCGCTGATTTGATAATCACAGGTCAGTTCACAGAATGTGAACCCACCTGTAATCTCCATGATTTGCACCTTTAAATCTACTGATTCATCATAGAGCTGGTGGACGCTGGCCCGAATGCTGTTCATGGCCTGGTTCAGGGTATCCTTCAGGGTTTTCAGGGAGTCTGTCATCTTCTCGTCCCTGTTGACGGTAAGCAGCGCGCCGGACTGTAAAATCGCACTGGACAGCAAATGGCCTACATTGTCATGAATTTCTCTGGCGATGCGGTTACGCTCGTTCAGCGTGGCGTTACTAAGCTCAAAATCCTGCTTTTCAATCAGATCCTTGTTTTGTTTGTTCAGAATCATAGTCAACTGGCGGGCTTCGTCGATTAAGTCATTGTGTTTGGAGCGCAGAGTCGTCTGGGTTTTGGTTCGGTACCTGAGCAGTGATGAAACCAGCAAAACCGCAATCACAACGAGGGTTGTCCGCCAGTTTGCAGACTGCAGGGAAAGCGACACCGGGATGATAGCAACCAGATTATAGTACTGATATTTACAAAACAACATATCATATGCGATCAGCGGAAAAAAAACAATTAGCTGCGGAACAAAGCAGGCCAGGATGGAAAACCCTGTGGTTAAAGCTGTAGAGAGTTTCTCATTGTCAAAATAGCTAAGAAAAGCGCTAAAAATAATGGGGATCAGGATAATGACCACATTCATCTCGAAGTTGGTTTGTATGAGATAAATCATAAAACAGCAGATAAACAGGATTATTTTATCAGTAATACCGGCCGTGTTTCGCATAATTCCTCACATTTGTGTCATCAGGGACGGAAACAATGCTTTCCCTTTGGACACAAGTCCCCGTGACTCACAGCCTCATCTTACCATTTTTCCAGTAGCTGTACAACACAGTAAATCATCCGCAGGCATGAAGCGAATGACATTTGTCATCTCCGATTGTGATTCGGTTCACTTATAAATGACACTCTGCTCAAAGTATAATAAAAGCACAAAGAGGATGGAGGTCATTGAATATGACTATAAAGGTAAAAGATCTTGTAAAGCGTTATGGGGATTTGGTCGCACTGGATCACCTGTCATTCACGGTAAAGGAAGGCGAAATCTTTGGTCTTCTCGGGCCCAACGGCTCTGGAAAAACCACCGCGATCAACTGTATCCTGTCCCTTCTGAAGTACGACAAGGGGGAAATTGAAATCTTTAGCAAGCCCATGACCCCGGACGCTTATGCCATTAAGCGTGATATTGGGATTGTGATGCAAAACGTAGCCGTGTATGATGAGCTGACCGTTTATGGCAACATTGACTATTTCTGCGGGCTTTATGTGAACGATAAGGCAGAGCGTAAAAAGCTGGTAGCCGAAGCCATCGAGTTTGTAGGATTGGGGGAATTCACAAAATTCTATCCGAAAAAGCTTAGCGGTGGTCTGTTGAGAAGATTGAACATCGCCTGCGGCATCGCCCACAAACCAAAGCTGATCATCCTGGATGAACCTACCGTAGCTGTTGATCCGCAAAGCCGCAATAAAATTCTGGAAGGAATTCAAAATCTTAACAAACAGGGAGCAACCGTGATATATACCTCCCATTACATGGAGGAAGTTGAGCAGATTTGCACCAGGATCATGATCCTGGATAAGGGCAGATCCATCGCTACCGGCACAAAAGATGAACTGAAAGCCATGATCACATTGGGCGAGAAGATTACGATTGAATCCTTCGGTGTAACCGATCAGCAGCGAGCCGCCCTTGAAAAATTACCCGGCATTGTATCGCTGGAGTACAAGGAGAACCAGCTGGTGATTAAATCGGGTAAGGGCAAAAACAACCTTGAGACCGTGCTTGAATGCATCAAGCGGGAAGGAATTCAGTTTGGAAAAATCTATTCCGAGCTGCCCACACTCAATGACGTGTTCCTGGAAATCACAGGGAAAGAATTAAGGGATTAAGGGGGAAATCAAATGTTTGCTCATATCTTCAAATACAGATTGAAATGCCTCCTGCGGGATAAGTCAAACATATTCTGGACCATGCTCTTCCCATTGTTGCTTGCAACCTTCTTCCAGCTGGCGTTTTCCAACCTGACCACTGGTGAAAAGTTTACGGTAATCAATATTGCCGTGGTGGACAATACCGCCTGGCAAGAAAATGAAAGCTTCCAGCAGGCGATGGACGAGGTATCTACCGGCGAAGATCGTCTGTTCAACCTGACTATGGTTTCCGCCGACGAAGCCGACAATCTTTTGATGGATAACAGAATTTCCGGGTACATCTTCGCGGAGGAGCCAATCCAACTGGTGGTCAGCAAGTCCGGCATGAACCAGAGCATTATCAAAAGCTTTATCGACAATTACATGCAAAGCTCTGCCACGTATAAAAGCATTATAACCGAAGATCCATCTAAGGCAGCGCAGCTTGCCGACAGCCTGAGCGACCACCGGACCTATGTTCAGCAAACCAAACTTCCCGGCGGTGAGCCAAACTATGTTGTGAACTATTTCTATTCATTGATCGCCATGGCCTGTTTTTACGGAGGATTTATGGGGATGCGGGAAATTTCAGACATCCAGGCAAATATCTCCCCCATCGCCGCAAGGGTGAATGTGGCGCCGGTGCACAAGCTGAAGACATTTGTGTTCAGTTCTGCGGCATCTCTGTTTATTCTCTTCAGCGAGATGTTGATCCTGCTGGGCTATATCACACTTGTCCTGAAGGTTGATTTTGGCGGCAGAATCGGATATATCCTGCTAACCACCTTTATCGGTTCCATTACCGGGCTGACCTTCGGATCTTTTGTCAGCGTCCTTGTGAAAAAGTCCACGGGTGCCAAGGTGGGAATCCTCATTTCAGTAACCATGGTCTGTTCAATGCTGGCAGGAATGATGCAGCAAAACATTAAATATTTCATCAGCCAGAAGGTACCGCTGTTATCCTGGATAAACCCGGTGAACCTGCTGACAGATGCGTTTTACTGTTTGTACTACTATGACACAACCTCAAGATATTTCTTGAACATTACTTTTTTACTGGGTTTTATCCTTTTCTTCGGTTCAGTAACCTATATCATCATCAGGAGGCGAAAGTATGCAAGTATTTAAGCTTTGTATGAATATTATCAAAAAGAACCTGGGCATTTTAATGATTTACGTTATTGTATTCATCATGGTCTCGCTGATTATGTCCGCCAATATGAACCAGGATATGAAAAAGATCACCTCCTTCAATTCGAACAAGGCAGACATCGCATTTATCAGTGAGGAAAGCAGCACACTGATAAACGGCTTTAAAGAGGAACTCGGGAAAGTCGCAAACTTCGTGGAGATTCCTGATAAGACGGAAGATCTGCAGGATGCATTGTTTTTCCGGACGGTGTCCTATATCCTTCGTGTTCCCAAAGGGTTTACCGAAAGCTTCATGAGCGGTGAGGCAGTTCAGCTTGAAAAGACTATTGTGCCGGATTCCTTCAGCAACACGTACATCGACTTATCCATAGACCAGTATTTGAATGCTGCCAGGGTTTATGTCACAACCCTTGATGGCATTACTCAGGAAGAGCTGGTTGCGCATTTGAAAGCGGATTTGGTCGAAAATGCTTTGGTGGAGGTTAAGACAAACGGCGAAAAAACAGAGAATCAAAATTATGCTAACTACTTTTTCAACTATTTCTCCTATTCCCTGCTGTCAGTGATCATTATGGGTATGAGTGCCCTGATGCTGGTGTTTAATAAACGTGATCTGAAGCTCCGAAATGGATGCTCACCAATTTCAACAACCAGCATGAACCTGCAATTCATCCTTGGAAACCTTGTATTTACATTCTCAGCCTGGCTGCTGATGGTTCTGCTTTGCCTGGTGGTGAACTATAAAAACAGCTCTAACCTGAATACGGTGTACTTTATCCTGAACTCCTTTGTTTTTGCACTTTGCTGCGCCAGCATCAGTTATTTGATTGGCAACCTGGTAAAAAGCCCAAATACTGTATCGATGATTTGCAATGTGGTAGCCCTTGGCCTCAGTTTTATCAGCGGCGCATTTGTACCGCAGGAGTTGCTGGGAGGTCCGGTACTGAAAATCGCCAGCTTCGGCCCTACCTACTGGTTTATAAAAGCCAATAATGCTATTGCACAGTTATCCCAGTTTGATTATACACACCTGAAGCCGATTTTCTCTGATATGTTGATTCTGATTTGTTTCACAGTAGCCTTCTTTTCGGTAGCCCTTGTTATTGGAAAGAAACGCAGGTACTCCTGAGTTTTTCATCGCTTTGGCCTTCGCGCAAGCGCTCTTTAAACGGTGCCGCGAAAGCGGCTATCCGTTCAGGAAGAGGATTTTAACCGGCCCGTGCAAGCCCGAAGGAAAGCTGCCTTCTTCATAGAGGTTCGCCATACTGTTGGAGACTTCTACCCTAAGCTCGTTTTCTCCCTCCAGCAGCGCTGCGGAGAGATCAAAAACAAAGGGGCTCCATAATTGAAAACCGATCTCTTTTCCGTTGACAGTGACATGTGCGATCTCGTACACTTTTCCAAGGTCTAAAAATACTTTTCCGGTGCTTGCAGCTTTCTGTACATTGAATTTCCTGATATAGGTGAATACGCCGCAAATACCTGTGAACAGCTGATGATGCTTCTGTGAATGCAGGGAATCAATCGCAATGATCTGTCTGTCCGGCATGATCACAGACCAGTCTTGATCCAGCTCCAACCTTAAGGCGTATTCATCCGATTGAAATTGAGCCGGTTGAACAGGTTTACTCCCTTGAATGATTAGATCTGGTTGAACGGGTAGACCAGGTTGCATGGATAGTCCTGGTGGAATGGATACACTCGGTTGAGCGGGTTCGCACTGTTGAGCGAGGTTACACCGTTGAGTCGTTTCACATCGGACGGAAGGGTTCTTGTCAGGATGACTGCAAAGAATGATGCTTTCTCTTCTGTTCAGCGTGAGTTCAACCGTGACTGTATGGTCACGGGTAATTGTTACAGGCATCTCTTCGACAGTACCCTTCCAGGCATCCCACTTTTCAATTGCCCCTGATGAGGCCAGATGAATTTCCGTAGAAATTTCCTTTTCACCTTCGTTCACCAGCAGGTAAAAATGAAGCCCTTCCTTGATCACATGGCTGACCCGTAAATCCCTGTTATGCGGGTGACAAAACAGTTCATTTTCAATAGATCCTTTCACCAGGGCAGTTACATCCTCAAAGCTTGGGACCGTTGCAATACCATCCATGGAATATCCGGAAAGCGCATCATAGACAATAACCTTTCCGCCCGCTGCCTGGAAAAGCTTCACTTTTTCCAGAACAGGCCCAGTGATAAGCTCCTTGTCTTCAATGAGCAGGAGCCGATACTTTTGTTCTTCAACCGTCAAAAAACCGTCTGCTATTTTACCTTTCAGGCAGAGCGTCTTATCCTCCAGATAATTAAACTCAATTTGTGACTGGTATAAGGGTTTGACGATCTTCCAGGGCAGTCTGTCCTCTTCACATAAAACTGCCACCTGTGCCTGGTTCACAGAATCAGTCATCAGCCAGCACAAACGTTTGATATAATTGGACAGGCTCTTATAATATTTCCACCAGATATTATTCGGTCCCGCATCAGGAGGCCGTTCCCCATAACGTTCCTTTCCCCTGACGGAGTAATAAAAAGCGTGCGGATAAACAAGGTTCACGCCGCGAACAAACAGCCAGTCCAGGTACCATTTCATATCATCGGCTGAAAAAGCCCAGTGAATGCCTTTTGGCCCGCAGCAGCCAAAGCATTCGTTGGCATTTCTGCGTTTTTTATAATGCCGTGCCGCATCGGAGGAGCATTTCGCCAGGGTGGAATGCTCTCCTGCCAATGCCTTTCCGTCTTCCGGAGCCACCCATCGCCAGACAAGATCCTGCCCTGGAATTTGAAAATGCTTCAGAAAACCGATTTCATCACTCTTTTCAGGATGTCCGGTCAAAGCGATACCATGTGTTTCGCACCACTGTGAAAGAGGAATGTAGTAAGAGGCCTCCAGCTTTCTGTTGACCGCCTGGCGGTATTTTCTTCGGATCGCGCCCACATTGCCATCGGTTTGAAAAAATAAGGCAGGCAAGTCGGTCTCAAGGTTTCCCATCTCAAGATAAAAGTCCATGAAGCCTTCCGTCCATGGTAAAATCCCAGCATTCGCGCATCTGCCCACTATATTCGGTTCATCGGTAAACATGGCGGTAATGGTATTCCCGAAATACTCCTCGAGGCATTCATAATACCTTTCATGGGTCAAATGTATAAAGCTTTTGACGGCCTGCGGGTTTAAAATATCTGCCGAAGGCTTTACCTCCGGTTCCCGATCATCCTCCCCTTGGTGAATTCCCCGGATGGTTCCTCTTGTATAGGTTTTTATAAATACAAGCACTTTCCAAAAACCATGATCGGGCTTGTGAAAGCTTATCTTCCCATTATGCATGAAAAGGACCAGGGATGAAGCTTGAGCGATGACCCCATCCTGTACTTTTACAGCCTGTGCCGAAATATATTGCTCCCCTTGTTCCAGATGCGGTTCCACTGAGGTTGTATCGGCACTGCAGGGATACTCCAGAACCTTCAGCCCCTTTGAGGCGAAATCCGGGTTTCCCTTAACAACCAAGCCATGGGCGGAGCCCGACGGATACATGCCTTCATCGTACAGAATAACCTTCATCTTAAGGCGGGACGCTTCGGTGACCGCACATTTTACAAAGCTCATATACTCATCGGACAGGTATTCGGTCTCCTTTGGGATCCCAATCCTTGGGTGGATCACAAAACCCATGACCCCCTTGTCCCTAAAATCATGAATCTGCCTGAGAATTTCGTTTTTATCCAATCGATCATTCCAGAACCAGAAGGGAATGGGGGTATATTCATCGGAAGGATTAATAAATTGTTCTGCCGGATATTCTTGTCCCATATTCTTAAACACGCCTTTCTCACAGCTCTCTATCACAAAATTCATGGTGAAGAGCTGTTTTTTATGGATTGACCATAAGCTATGTCATGAGCATTACAATACCTTAATCATCTGAATTTTTCAAGGTTCTGCCCGCTAAAAATGCCCATTATGATGTGACAAGGCTTTCGGAGGATAAACGTGCTGGCATGTTTGGCCGCGTGACACAAGGGGATTGTTCTTCTATGCTCAAGAGCACAGAAGAACAATCCCCTTGTTTTACCTTCTGAAGAAAAAAGGGGTTCCGTTGTTCCGGAACCCCTTTAATCATCTGCCATTTTTACTATCACTATTGATCTGTCTTAGTGGAACGGTGGATTTTCATATTCTATGTTTTCCCTATTGCATCGGCAAGCATGTAGTACATCGGGACTGTCAGGTAAATTAACCAGCCGGGGTGCCACAGTCCCAGGACAAACCCAATGAACAGGTAAATCATCGTTAGAAAAACCGGGTAAGGAAATGCATGCATCATCTTTGATACCTTTTTCCTCTCTTCAGTGCCCCAACTTCTTTGAAAGCCCGGATTGGCACCATTTCCTTCCCAACCGGGATTTGCGTCATTTCCTTCCCAGCCAGGATTCGTGCTATTCCCTTCGCAGCCAGCTTTCGTGCCATTTGCTTGCCATGAATGATTTGCACCATTCTGTCCCCAGCCATTGCCCGCGCTGTTTCCTTCACTCTGGGAAAACCCTTCATCCTGCCCCGATACTGTAATGGATGCTTCAGCTGCCTGAAACGATGATTCAGGTTTTTCTTCGGAAAACAGCATTGCGTCCAGCGATATTCCATAAAGCTTGGAAAGGATAATCAAATTATCGGTATCCGGGGAGGCTTCCGCCCGCTCCCATTTGGAAACCGCCTGGCGGCTGACGCCCACTTTCTCAGCAAGCTGCTCTTGTGAAAGGTTGTTTGCCTTGCGCAATTGATACAACCTGTTTGCAATTTCTATATTCATCGAACCAACCCTTTCGAATTTACTACCCTCATTTTATCGTTCTATTGATAATTATACCAGAAATTCTGCTTTTCATTTCCGCAACTATTGGTTGCAATTGAAGTGAATACAAGGGAACGGTTCTTGTGTCACTTATTCAGGTTTGTTTCGGCCATACTTTTCGTGGGACGATACCCAATCCCCATGGCAGATGGCCCCTGCCAGAGAAAGTTCTCCCGCCAGCACGACCGCAGCAATAATCTCCGCCAGCTTCCGTGCATTTCCCTCGCCAAAGCAGCCCAAAATCTCCAGGCATTCCCTTTGCGTAGGAAGAGCAGTTCCCCCACCAACTGTTGCCACAATAAGAGATGGCAGCGTAATGGAGTAATACAGATCTCCCTGATCGGTGACTTCGACCAATCCTGCGCCTGTAGAGGATTCTGCCACGTTAGCCATGTCCTGCCCGCAAGCCAGGAAAACAGCCGCAATACCATTGGCGAATTGTAAATTTCCGCCATGAACACCGGCAAGGGTACACCCCATGTGTCCATAACGGAATAGCTTGAATATCCGTTCAGGGGTTGTCCCCAGATACCGGTTCACATAGTGCCTGGGAATGACCACCTCCGCGGTTACTGTCTTCCCGCGTCCATGCAGCATGTTGATATACGAAGGCTTTTTATCAACCCCCATATTGCTTTCCAGATAATAATCCTCAACAGGGAATTGGCGAAGAATAGCGGCAACAATATTAGCTGTGGCCTGGGTGATCATATTCATTCCCATGGCATCACCAGTGAAAAACTCAAAACGAGTGTAAACCGATTTCCCAACAGCATAGCATTCACATTGAACCAACCGGCCATGTTGAGTAACCTTCATCGTCTCCTGCTTGAAAGTATCAAGATTTGTCTGGATAAAATGTATGAACTCGCGCGCTTTTCCCACATCAGCCAGAATGAAAACAGGAGCACGCTGAATAGCATCCTTCAAAACCATGACCCTGGCGCCCCCCACTTTGGAAATCAAGCGGCATCCGCGGTTGTAAGAAATTGTCATCGCTCCCTCCAATGTAGACATCGGAACGTAGAATTTACCATTGGCATGGTCCCCATTTATGGTGACGGGACCTACAATACCAATTGGGGTTTGAGCAAAGCCGATGGGGTTTTCAATGTTTCCCTTGACAAGCTCCGGATCTACGGTGTAATTCCCGATGTTCTCCAATGGCAGCCCTGTCTGACTACGAATAAATTCCAGTCGTTCAAGAATGCTCTCTTTGCTGTAGTTGTTATTTTTGTTTTTTGGAATTCTGCCATTCATCCTGCGTTACCTCCAATTAGTAATGCAACGTCAACATACCGCCTATCATGATAAAAATGGTGCTGTTGTTTGAGCCTGTCCAGGTTGCTGACTTTTTGATCTTCCCATTGAAATGATTTATGGATGCATTTCCCATTACTATATCATTAACTGAATCCTCTTTACAAGATTATATAAAACTTTTGTTAAAACGACACAAGGGGACGGTTCTTCTGTGCTCTTGTGCGCAGAAGAACCGTCCCCTTGTGTTCCTTGTGTTGGTCTGCTTATAGATCGTAATAAAGCCCAAATTCAGCTGGATGCGGGATCCGGTTAAAGTCCGCCAGTTCTTTTCTCTTCTTCTCGGTCCATATCTCCAGCAAATGTCTGGAGAATACATCCCCCTCGAGTAAAAACTGATAATCGTCTTCCAAAGCGTCCAACGCTTCCTCAAGAGACTTTGGCAATGGCTTAATTTTTTCCTGTTCGCTTTTCGACAGGTGATACAGGTTTACGTCATAAGGTCCAAACCCGGCTTCTGAAGGATCAATTTTCTTAATGACACCATCCAGACCAGCCATTAAAATTGCAGCAAAGGCATAATACGGATTACAGGTGGCATCCGGATTTCTGATCTCAAACCGTTTTTGATCCGGTGTTTTGGCATAGCCCGGAATTCGGATGACAGCGCTTCTGTTCGAGGTGGCAAAGCAAATGCTGACCGGCGCTTCATACCCTGGAATCAACCTTTTATAGGAGTTTGTGCTTGGGTTTGTTAATGCACACAAGGCCCGTGCATGCTGTAAAAGGCCTCCGATAAAATACAGCGCGGTTTTGCTTAACCCGGAATAACCATTACTGTCATAAAAAACAGGCTCGCCGTTTTTAAACAGGTGCATGTGAACATGCATCCCGCTTCCCGCGTCACCAAACAATGGCTTTGGCATAAAGGTAGCACTTTTTCCGCCGGCATAAGCAACATTCTTCACGATATATTTAATCAGCATGGTTTTATCGGCCATTTCAAGCATTGGTCCCGACTCCACCTCTATCTCCATTTGGCCGGCACCGCCTACCTCATGGTGGTGATACTTGATCTCAACGCCGCATTTTTGCAGCAGCAGACACATTTCACTGCGCATATCATTCAACATGTCATGAGGCGGAGTGATATGGTATCCACCCTTCCGCGGTATGGTATATCCAAGATTGTTATGCGAATTACTGTTCCATTCGGCTTGCCTGGCGTCTATGCGAAAACTCGTGTGACGGGGGGCAACCTCAAGGCTGACCTGATCAAACACATAAAACTCAAACTCTGGGCCTGTTTTCATCACATCGGCAATTCCGGTCTGCTTCATGTATTCCTGTGCTTTGAAGGCTACAGATCGGGGATCCTGTTCGAACCTTTTGTGCTGGCTGTTAATGACAAAAACATCACCGATCATGGACAAGGTGGGGTGCTGTGTGAGCGGTTCCAGAAAAGAGGATGCTAAATCGGGAATAAAAATCATGTCACTTTTTTCAACCGGAGCGAACCCGTAGTTGGATCCGTCGAATCCAATGCCGTTTTGCAGGGTTTCTTCGGTGAACCTTTCTGCTGGTATCGTCAGATGGCGCCACCTGCCCAAAAGATCGATCATTTTAAAATCAATCAGCTGAATTTGGTTTTTAGTGCAATATTCTTTAACCTGCTCGATTGTAGAAAACATCACAGTCCTCCATTAGCAATATTCTTTACGACAAGACATGACATTAAATCAATTTCTATTATAATCACATGTCCATAATTAATCAATTATCGATTTTCCGAGTTGAAAAACGACATCGGTTCATTACTATTCAGAGATAAACAGGAACCTGTCCCCGTTGTCCCTGCATAAGTTTTACCAAGGTACCTGTCCCCCATGGTAATTCCCACAGCAAGTTAAAATATAAACATTGAAATGCCTTCCACATATATGTATAATTATACAGAATGAATTAATAATCTGAGGAGGTAAAATCATGACGGGTGACAGATTACAGATGCTCATTGCGATGGGCGCATATATGATCCTGGTGATACTGATAGGATTATACTATGCAAAACGAGCCAATGAAAGCAGCAGCAATTTTTTCCTGGGTGGAAGAACGATAGGACCTTGGTTCACAGCCTTAAGTGCAGAAGCATCGGACATGAGCGGCTGGCTTTTAATGGGGCTGCCAGGTGTTGCTTACTGGTTAGGGTTAAGTGATGCGATATGGACCGCTATCGGGTTGGCTGTGGGTACATATATCAACTGGCTGCTGGTGGCAAAAAGACTTCGCAACTATTCCGCCATCTCTGGTGATTCCATCACCGTACCAGATTTTTTAAGCAATCGTTTTAAGGAAAAAAAGAAGATTATCATGATTGTTGCCGCTTTATTCATCCTGGTTTTCTTCACCGTATATGCTTCAAGTTGTTTTGTAACAGTGGGTAAGCTTTTCAGCACTTTGTTCGGTTTGAATTACCAGCTGATGATGGTTTTGGGTGCGGTTTTCGTTATTTTTTACGTTATCCTCGGAGGTTTTCTCGCAGAAAGCGCCTCCGACTTCATGCAAGCGCTGGTGATGATTTTTGCGTTGGTAACCATATTTGTGGTGGGTACGATTTCAGCTGGCGGTATTGGCAACGTCGTTAATAACATTAAGCAAATCCCCGGGTTTTTTGATTTCTTCGGAATCGCGTCTCCCAAGCTGGCAGACGGCGTTCAGATGATTAATGCGCAGAACCAGCCCATTTTTGGGGAAGCGGGAAAATATGGGTTCCTGACAATCCTTTCAACCCTGTCATGGGGTCTTGGTTATTTTGGTATGCCTCAGGTATTGCTTCGTTTTATGGCAATTAAAAACCCCTCTGAGCTTGGAAAGTCCAGAAGAATTGCAACGATTTGGTGCGTTATTTCACTTTTTGCAGCTGTTGCCATCGGTTTGATCGGCAGAAGCTTGTATCCGACAGCCTTGCTTACCAAAAGTGCATCCGAGAGCATTTTTATTGAAATGAGCACGAACTTGCTTCCTCCTTTGCTTGCCGGCATTGTCATGGCAGGCATTCTGGCTGCAACGATCAGCTCTTCGGACTCTTACCTGTTAATTGCTACTTCGTCTGTGGCTAAAAACATTTACCATGGGATTTTGAAAAAAGATGCCAGCGACAAACAGGTCATGACTATTTCAAGAATAGTGATGCTTGTGATCGCTGTTGTCGGAATCATTATCGGTCTTGATGAAAACAGCATCATCTTTGAAGTGGTTTCCTTTGCCTGGGCAGGATTTGGTGCGACTTTTGGGCCTATCATCCTGTTCTCGTTGTTCTGGAAAAGAACGACCAGAGGCGGCGCTATCGCGGGTATGGTTACCGGCGGATCGATGGTTTTCATTTGGAAATTGCTGATTAGACGCATTGGAGGGGTATTCGACATTTATGAGCTGCTGCCGGCGTTTATCATCTCCTGCATCGTTATTGTTGTTGTTTCACTTCTTTCCAGGGAACCTTCGGCAGAGATTCAGAATGAATTTGAACAGGCCAAATTGGGCTGATCAGTAACGATGATTAATCCATTTTTAAAGGGTGACGGTTTTTACCTTAAGACCGTCACCTTTTTTGTTCTCCGTCTTATCAAAATGCTTTACGGTGTTTCAACAAAATAAATAGTAATACTGGACGTGATTGAGATGACTGAAGTGGACTATTCTTCGGGGATTATCGCTCCAAAAGAGATATATCTGCGCAATGAAAGATCCGGATGTAATTGAATATACTTTCAGAAAGCTTCACTGTTAAAAAACCTGAAAAGAATCTCCCGCTCAACCGGCGGGAGATTCTTTTCAGGTCGCCCATTGCTGCATTTTGCTTAAGAAACCATCACATATACTACAGAGGAATTGAGGATATTTAAGCCTCTTTATAGTTCTTTTCGGTACTTGCTGGAATAAATTGCGATGATCAGGTAATACACTGGAACCAGCATCGCAACCAACAAACTGAACCATAAAGGTGTTGAAATAATAATGGTGATGTAAGTGACTGCAACGATAATCCATTGCATGATATCAGCTGCTTTTGCCTTGGCCTGGTTGCGAATCATGATGTTTCTCTCATCATTAAGCTCAATATTATTTTGCTTTTGAAGCTCGGGGTGTTTTTGCAAATACATTTTATTGATCATACCCGAAATATTTGAGGTAGCCCCTGCACCTATTCCTATCATGATCCCGGAGAGTTTTTTATCCTTGACAAAAAAGCCGGCAATGAAAAGGCAAAACCCTAAAATAGCCATAACAATGTTGAAGGATGATTTTCTAGTCATTGTTCTTCCTCCTCGTAAATAAAAATTTCTTCAATACTCATTCCAAAATAACGGGCAATCTTGAACGCCAGGGTAATGGAAGGATTGTACCTTCCGTTTTCCAGTGAACCAATCGTCTGCCTGGATACTTCTAAAACTGCAGCCAGTTCTTCCTGTTTGATACCACGCTGCTTGCGTAACTCTTCCAGTCTGTTTTTCATAATACCCTCACATGAAAAATAATGGAAAGTTTACTTTCCATTACTACAATATCACCTCAGTGATCAAATGTCAAGTAAACTTTCCATAAGGGACAACAGGGACAGGTTCCTTGTCCCTGTTAGCTGGGACGAAGAACCTGTCCCTGTTGTCCCCTTCCAGGAAATATCGTTGACAACCATTCCCACTTCAATGTATACTTTCTCTATAGTGATTATATTCTTTGTTGAGGATAAGGAGATCGTTATGAAAAAATTTCTGGCAATTCTTCTTGTACTGTGCTTTTTAGCCGCAACTCTGGCAGGCTGCTCACAAAAAACCGACATTGCAGCCACAACGACAATCAGAGTATCCGGTGCCTGGGCGCTATACCCGATGATGTTGGTTTGGGCGGATGAGTATATGAAAATCGCTCCCGTAGAAATAGAAGTTTCCGGCGGAGGCGCCGGCAAGGGCATGACCGACGTTCTGAGCAACCAAGTGGATATCGGCATGGTATCACGCCCGATAAAGCAGGAAGAATTGGCTCAGGGTGCTTTTTACATCGCTGCCACTAAAGACACCGTTTTGGGTGTTATCCATGAGAATAACCCCGTTTATGAGGACATTCTTGAAAAGGGCCTTTCCCGGGAAGATTTGCGAAAGATATTCACGCGAGAGACTACGCAATGGGGTCATGTGTTTGGAAAAGAGCTGGAGGATGATACGATTGTTGTTTATGGCCGCTCCGATTCCTCAGGCGCAGCCAGCGTATGGGCGGACTATTTGGGTAAATATACCGAAGCCGACCTGCAAAACCATTCCGATTCCAATGTCAGCGGCGACCAGGCCATCGCTGCCGGTGTTCAAAGCGATAAAAACGCTGTCAGCTTTACGAACCTGAATTACATCTTTAACGCCGAAACCGGCGGATATATTGAAAACCTGCGCCCGATACCCATTGATTTGAATGACAATGATCTGTTGGATGATTCAGAAAGCTTCTACTCCGACAAGAGCAGCTTCCTGAAAAACGTTGCTGCCGGTGTTTACCCTGCCCCACCAACGCGGGAGGAATTCCTGGTTGGAAACGGTGTGTTCAAAGGCCCTGTGCTGGATTTTGTGAACTGGATATTGGCCGACGGGCAGAATATCCTGGAGGAAAACGGATACATCCAGCTTACCGATGAAGAACGAAAACGCGAAGTAAATATCCTTTCCAAAGGAAGCAGAGAGTAATTTGATACAAGGTCTGTAAATAAGCAGATGGAGAGTTTTTGGTGTTTCCCGGCAGAGAGTAATATTTTCACAAGGCCTGCCAGCAAACAGGCGAAAACATTTTAGGCCCACCAACGAAAGCAGAAAGTAAAATTACCGCAAGGGTTGTAAGCAAACAGCTTCAACTTTTTATACTGGCTATCACAAGCCAGCAGCAGAATTTATGTAAGGGGTTTAAATGCGTTCTATAAACAGACAAAAGCTTGATAAAATAAGCAAAGGGGCAATGCTGATTTTCGTCATTGCCCTGTTCGCCTTTCTGATCGCCCTGCTTGTGATGCTGGTGCAGCGTTCGCAGCTGATATTGGGTAATTTCTCACTGCAGGAGCTGTTGTTCTCATCGGTATGGGATCCACAGAAGGGTGCTTATGGTTTTTTCCCTGCGATTGTCGGTACGTTTATAGTCACCTTTCTCGCCATGCTCATCGCCATCCCCCTGTCTGTGCTGTGTTCCATTTATATCTCCGAGTATGCCACGAAAAGGATGAAAACCACCTTCCAGTCTTTCATCGATGTACTGGCGGGTATCCCTTCGGTTGTTTATGGGCTTTGCGCCCTTTTGGTGCTGGTGCCTTTTGTAAGGGACACCCTGGCGCCGCTGTTTCACGTAAAGACAACAGGCATGTGCGTATTTACGGCAGCACTGGTTTTAGCGGTGATGGTCATCCCCGTCATGATATCAATATCGGTGGAATCCCTTCGGGCACTTCCGGTTGGGCTGCGAGAACAATTTCTGTCATTGGGGGCTACCAAGCTGCAACTGGTGGAAACGGTTCTGCTGCGAGCTGCCGGTCCGGGTATTGTTTCCGGGGTTATTCTGGGGTTTGGCAGGGCATTCGGAGAAACCATGGCCGTTGCGATGGTCATTGGAAACAAGAATATCCTCCCCACCTCCCTTTTGTCTCCGGGCCAGACATTACCCAGCCTGCTGATTGGAAGCTTTGGTGAAATGATGTCCGTGCCCGAACAGCAATCGGCACTCATATTCATGGCCCTTGTTCTGTTTTTAATCATTGTTTTATTCAATATTGTCTCGAACTATATCCTGAACCGGCTGAGGAAGAGGTGGAGATATGAATAAGTACCTCAAAGAGAAAATCTTCAAGGTATTGATGTTCATTGCCGTGCTGATCGTCGTGGCCTCACTGGTGATCATTGTTGGCATGAACACCGTGAAGGGCGGATTGGTTCTGTTGAAAAAACCCGGCCTGCTTGTTGCCTCACCGGGTCCAAAGTACCTGCTTGGCGGCGATGGGGGCATCCTGCATGCGATACTGGGAAGCATCTATATGGTCATTCCATCAACCATTATCGCTGCGATACTTGCATACCTCATCGCCCTTTTTCTGCAGATTGACTATATCAAGAAAAAATATTCCGATAAAATCAGAGTGTTTTTTGACATCCTTTGGGGTGTTCCTTCCATCATCTACGGGATCTTTATGCTGAGTGTGCTGATTTTTATCAATGGCCGTGGAAGCCTTCTTGCAGCCATTGTTACACTTACTTTATTACAGCTGCCCATCATTACAAGGTATATGGATGAGGCCTTGCAAACGGTGCCCCATGGTATTCGGGAATCGCTTTATTCACTGGGGGCCACAAGAATTGAAACCTCCCTTGTTACCACCAGGTATGCGCTTCCGGGAATTATGGCGGGTATTCTGCTGGGAATGGGCAGGGCCATGGGCGATGCGGCCTCGGTCGTATTCACCGCAGGTGCCGGAAATGCGATGCCAAAGGGTTTGCTGCAATCAGCAACATCTTTGCCGGTCTTAATTTTTCTGCAATCAAACTCCTATTACGAAAGTGTAAGGGAAGATGCTTATGCGGCGTCATTTATATTGATTTTGATCATCATCGTGTTGAATCTGGTTTCCCGCCTTAGTGCGGGGCACTTTACCAAATATACTGCGGGAGGCAGACACTGATGTCAGGGATAAAAATACGAAATTTGAATATTTCCTATGGAGATAAAAACCCCGTTCCAATCATAAAGAACATTAGTCTGGATATTCCGGGAAAACAACTGACCACCATTATCGGCCCGTCGGGCTGCGGGAAAACCACCCTGCTAAAAGCAATCAATCGGTTGCATGACATCGGTAACAGCATTAAGGTGGAAGGCCACATCTTCATCGGAGAGGAAGATATCTATCATTCGGTGCAGCCGGTGAACGAGCTTCGGAAGAAAATCGGGCTCATCGCACAACGACCCTATGTTTTACCGTCCAACATTTACAACAATATTGCTTTTGGACCCAAGCTGCACGACAAAAAGAAAAAATCAGAGCTGGATGAGATTGTGGAAAGCTGCCTTACCCGGACGCACCTGTGGGATGAGGTAAAAGACCGCCTGAAGGCACCTGCCGTGAATTTATCCATCGGCCAGCAGCAGCGGCTGTGCATTGCAAGGGCCCTGGCTGTGGAGCCCGAAGTAATACTTTGTGATGAAGTGACTTCGGCGCTGGATCCGGTATCCTCGGAAAAAATCGAGGCCCTTTTGCTTTCGCTGAAGGACAGCTATACGATAGTGATGGTAAGCCATATTTTGCGACAAGCCAGACGGCTTTCGGACAATGTTGTGTTTATGTATTTCGGCGAGCTGGTAGAGGTTGGTGAGGCCAAGGCCTTTTTCACCTCCCCTGCGGATGAAAGAACGAAGAGATATATTTCGGGAACCATGGCAGGGTAAGGTCACGGATAGTTTCCCGGGATGATGGATTATCTGTCTATAGACAGGGCATTTATTTCTAATATGCGTTCTTTGCCTTTTGGGGTTACTCCTGTGAAACCTGCCACGGTTTCGTGTTGTTTGGCGACATCTGGGTCGTGGAGGACTGTTCATACCCCCCACTAATAAGTTCATAAGTAGCTTCAGAGGTATGTGTTTTATCTGAGCGCAGCGAAGGATCTTGTCAGGAGTAATGCGAGATCCTTCACTTCGTTCAGGATGACAGGCTGTCCCTGCTTACCTATGAACAGTAACCTTTTGGGAAATGCCTTATTGCATTACTTCCCCAGCAGGTTATATAGCACCTGAGCAATTTCCGCTCTGGTGGCCGTATCTGTTGGGGCGAGCTTCCCGTTGCTTCCGCTGATAGTTCCGGTTTCGACCAGTAGCGTCATTGCCTCCTTTGCCCAGGAGGAGATCTGCCCGGCATCGGTGAAGTCGGAGAGGGTCTTGCCGGAATCGCACCGCGGCTGATCGTCAGCTTCACTGACTGCCCGTCCATGCGTCCCGGGCAGCTGACCGATAACCTTGAGGGTGTTATACAGCAGCGCGAACATCTCCTGACGGGTGATTTCCTTACCCGGCGCGTACATATTTCTGCCTGTTCCAGAGGATATTCCGAGGCGTTTTGCTGCCGCCAGATAGCCGGTGTAGTAGGTATTGCCTGCGTCGGAGAAGTTGTCCGCCGGATTTGTGTCAGGTGCGATGCCGTATGCTCTCATCACCAGAACGATAAATTCACCGCGCGTCAATTTTGCTTCCGGGCTGTAATTGCCGCCTCCAGTGCCTGCAGTGATTTTCCTTGCCGCAATGAAACTCACGGCCTTGCTATACCAGCTGCCCGCCGCAACATCGTTGAAGCTTACCTTGTTATACGACACCGCATAATCGCTGAAATGAGTGGTCTGGAAGGTTACCGTTCCCGTTTCCGGGTCGTAGTGACCGTTTGGGATTGTTACGACGTTGCCCGCACCGTCAATATACCAGATGACAATACTCTCCGGATTGGCAAGCTCCTCGGTGGCCGGCGTGTACGGTATTGATACCGTAACCGGCGCGCCGGGATTACTCCATTCGGTCTGTTTACCGTCCAGCGTCAGGGACAGGCTGACTAAAGGCCTGTCGCCAATGTCTGCCCTGACATCGTCGGGAAGGTCCGATTTATCTCCGACGCCTATGGTGATTTCCGCTTTTTTATCTTCTGTACCGGGGACGCCCGAAAGCATATCTGATGGGAACGTGAGGCTGCCGGTATCGGTAACGAAAGTCAGCTTACCGCCGTTCGCAGTAGTCAGATTAGCTGCCGGCATTCCGACAGTATAGTCTGTGACGCCTGGGACCGAGGGCATCGTGACTGTCACATTACCGCTCTGAGCGAGGCTCTGAAAGCTCGCGTCTATGGAAGCGGTTCCGGCATCCTTGTCAACTGTGACCGGAAGTGTTGTTTCGGCACCGTTTTCTTCTTTCACCTTCGCTTTATAGTCCGGAGCAGTCGGCGGCGGTGTTGATGGAGTTGATGGATTCGACGGAGTTGAAGGTGTTGTCGGAGTTGATGGTGTCGACGGAGTTGACGGTGTGCTATCGCCGTCGTCTCTATCTTCGTCACCGATATACGTCCATTTAGCGTAGACGGTCATTGTGGCGTTTACAGGTATCTCGGAGGTAAGCTGCGTTCCTGTACCGTTTGCTCCCGTGAACCAGCCTCCGAAGGTGTAGCCGCTTCTCGCAGGATCGGCCGGCCACGCGGCGCTTCCGATGCTTGTTCCCGCGTTGACAGTTTTTGTCGCGTATACCAAGTCGCTGTTATTGAAGGTGACGGTATACGTTGTGGCCGGCGCAATTGTTATACTGAAGTCCTTGGTGTAATCCGTCGTTTCAGTCAGGCCGTTTGTGATGGTCGCGGTTACGGTGACAGTCTCCGCCGCTGTGGTAAAGAGCGTGCTGCCGGAGATTGTCGCGCCGGTTGTTCCGGCATCCTTGACGCTCCAGACGATGGTTTTGTTCGTCGCGTCAGCGGGCGCAACCGTTCCGCTGAGTGCCAGGTCAGTTCCCGCCGCAGCTGTGGTTGGCACGCCGGTGATGCCTGTGACAGCCACGAATGAGGAAGGAGCCGCAGTCACTGTGATAACCTTTTCGCCGTAAATACCGGAGCCGTCATTTGCCGTCGCCCGGACGGCGGGCGAGCCCTCTACTGTTGCCGTGAGCAAACCGCTTGCGCTGATTGTCGCGCCGCTTCCGGCCTCTATGCTCCAGGTGACATTCCTGTCTGTGGCGTTGGCCGGCGATATGTCGGCCAGCATTTGCAATGTGCTTCCGACCTGTATGCCGGATACTCCGCCCGTGCCCGTTACGGTAATCCCTGTCACGGGCACAACAGGCGCCGCTCCTATTGTGAAGTTAATCGTATATATTTTGGTTGTTCCATTCTCTGCGGTAACTGTTACCGTGGCGCTGCCCGGCAGGGATGATGCCTGCGTTATGCTGACCTGTGCGTTTGCAACGCTTGCCGTCGCGGTAACGGTGGCACTGGATGCGCCATATGGAAGTGTCACGTTGTATGCGGTCAGATCCGGGGCAAAGCCATTCACAGGCGTACCATTCACGGACAGGCTGCCCAAATCGGCATTATTGCTCGGAACATAACCGTCCACGACATTCACCGCTAAAGCTGCTGTGGCTCCTGAGTTAAAGGTGATATCAAAATCAAGCGCGGCGCCGGTCGTAAGCGAAAGGCCGGAAAGGAAGCTGTTCAATATGGTAAAGGCATTGCCGGCGACAGAGTAGTCATTCGTGCCGAGTGTATACACATTTGTATCCGGCCTCACGCCGTATACCACATCGGTGACCGAAGCCGCGCTGTTCCATGTGATGACTGTGGTTACATCAGCGGGAGCGCTTAAGTCGTAATTTCGTGATACCGGGCTGATGGTGGGCGGCGTGGTGTCGGTAATGGCGATGGTCAGCGTCGCCGCCGCGCCCGCGTTGAACTCCGTCGTCAGAGCGAGGCTGCCCGCAGGTTGCGCTGCCAGATATTCCTTCTTTATGGTGAGCATATTGCCCGATACCGTATAATTACCCGCGCCGATACTAATGCCGTTAGCCTTGACGTCGGTTACACCGGTCGCACTGCCCCATGTTATGGTTACCGTAACATCAGTCTGACTTGCGGTTTTCTTGTCAAAGCTGCCGGTAACGGGGGAAATGGCTGCGTCGGTCACCGGAGCGGCACTTATCGTTATATTGAAGTCCTTCGTATAATCCGTTGTTTCAGTCAAACCGTTCGTGATGGTCGCCGTTACGGTGACAGTGCCCGACGCCGTGGCAGACAGCGTGTTGCCGGAGACTGTCGCACCTGTTGTTCCGGCATCTTTTATACTCCACACGATGGTTTTGTTCGCCGCGTTGGAGGGGACGACCGTACAGCTAAGCGTCAGGTCAGTTCCTGTCGTCGCCTTTTCCGGCACGCCGATGATATTGGCGACAGCCACAAAAGCGCCTGTCGTCCCATACCCCGGCGTAAGCGTCATGCCGCTGGGGAGGCTGACCGAGACGCCGCCGGGGTAGAAGCTGTCATACTCGTCGTACCAGCCGAATGTGTCGCCGCCGGCCGTGGAGCCTGTGTAGACAACGTCGCCTGAGGCGATGGTTGGCAAAATGGTTTCCGTACCTGTATAGATCACCTTTACGTCGACCGCCATCCTGGCCGTTTCCAAATAGCCTTTGCCACCCATATCATAGGTCATAATCTTGTACGCGCTGTGAGAGAGCGCGGGCAGTTGAAGGACAGGGCAGTATAGCCTACCAAATTTATAAGGGATGTCTGCTTTATCGGCTCTGCCCACATCATTATATTCTTCAGAACTGAGTATTATTCCGATTAAACGGTGATCGGGATTACTTGCCGCAGTATCCTGTCCCCAAGTCAGCACATCTATGGCCAAGCCTTTCAGACAGAGCTGGCTCCACTCGTCGTCCTTCCTGCCTCCCAGCCCATAGCCTCCCGAGACGGACATCAGGCGCAAATTGTAGTTGATACCGCCCAAGGCGTAAGGCTTGCCGAATACCAGGCCCTGGTCGTTCAGATCGTTCCAGGAACAATAACCATAAACTGCACCTCGTGCAACGAACAGTTCATGCTCGGTCGCGGCGGGCGATGCAGCCGTAACCGACGCCGCCTCCTGCTCAGAACTCAGCGAATAGGCGTTTATCGTCCCCGTGTAAACAAAGGGAGTCCACTTGCTGCTCCACTCGGGCTTGGGCAAGGAGTACCCCGACATATCGAAAAAGTACGAATCTCCCGGCACAAGCGCGGTGACGGTGACTGGCGCGGTCAGTCCAAGGGGAATACCGATGGGGTTTTTGACGGTTTCGGGAAGCGTGATTATCCCCGGCACGTTATATGTCTTGTCGCCAACCCTGTCGTCGGGATTTGCGGGGTTATATGGTATGGCATCCATATCCCAAACTACCGGCGCGGTAACATTTCCGCTGTCGGTCGAAAGCGTAACGGAAGGCAGCCTGAGCCCCTCCGCGGTTTTCGGCGAGCCGTGGGTCGTCGTCACAGCACTGATCCGGGGAACGCCCCGCAGCACGTTTGGCGCCGCGCCCGATATCGAATAGGCGCTTGTGGTGTAGGCGGCGCCGTCCCGCGCGCGCACGCTGAACGTATAGCTTCCTCCTCCGTTTGCCGCATATTCGGCGGCTGTCACGGCGGAAAAGTCATATTGAGTCGGACTCACCGGCAGAGTGACCAAAGAACCGAGGGGCACACCGTTTTTATAAAGCTGTATGTCATAGTTTTCAGCGTTTGCCACAGCGTCCCACTTCGCCAAATGTGGGTTCGCGCCGTCCCAAACAGGATTCTCAGGCGTCTCCAGATCGCCCGCTGTTCCCGGCGCATATCTCAGCGTCAGCGCCGTGCCGGTCGGGAGGGTTGACAACGTAACGCCCGGCTGGTAGTAATCCGCGCCATCGAACCAGAGCAAATCCGCGCTGCTCACACCGGGCATAAGAGCAAAGCCGTTTCCCGCCGTCGGCTTGGGCAGGGTAACCGAGCCTTCATAAGCCACGGCAAGGGAATGCTTCGCGCCGTCAACCGCGCTTACTGCGCCGATGCCCTCCGGGATATTGTAGGTAACGCTTCTAAGCGATTTTGAGTGCGCCTGCAAGGCGGGAAGAAAATTGACCGACGTAGTAGTACCCATAGGTGGACCGTCGGTATATATGTAGTCGCCATACTGGAGAATGCGGTACCAAACATATTCGAGCATAGTGCTGCTGAAATCCTCGTAATATCTCTCCTGTAAGGCGAAATTCCCTCCATTTCTAATGCTTTGTAGATATTTGTAGAGGCTGCCTTCCTCCGTACCCTTTTTAAGCAGTGCGCTTATTTCGTTCGTGGAGGGGACGACCTTGCGGTAGAACTCGGTAATATTCTTTTCTTCAAGATATCTGTGATCCAGCCCGTAAGAGCCGCCCGAAAGGGTGCGCAGGGTATAGGCGGCGTTATTTGAAGCATAAGGCTTGCCGAAAATCAAATTTTGCAGGTTGAGTTCACGCCAGGAGGCAACTGCAAGGGTTGGCGCAACAAACAGGGTGCGCGGGCTTGTCGCTTCTTCTTTGATTAATCCGTTTGCGGGTGTTCCGGGAAATACACTGAAATACCCTTTATACCAATAGTAATAATTGTCTAGCTCGGGAAGACTTAACCCGCTATGGCCGGATGATTCGCCATAAAAAGGGTCTCCCGGAGCAGGATATGTGGCGGTTGCGTCCGACTTTGAATAGGCGGTTATGCTGCCCGCGTAGACGAAGGGCGTCCATTTGAGGGTCGCGACGCCCTCGCAGTGGGGAATATTCTGCGCGGAAAGGTCGAAGTAATAGGTTTCTCCCTCGGTAAGCTGATTTGCCGTGCCGAAATCGTAAGACGCGACGGAGGTCAGCGCCGTACCGCTGGGGAGCGTTACCATGGCGCCGGCGGGATAGTGAACGCTTCCGTCCGTCCAGGCTTCAACGGCGGTATAATAAGTATCCGGGGCGATTGCCGGCAGCGTGACGCGCTCACCCGTGTAAAGTATCTTCTTGCCGTTGCAGACGACGGTTTTGAAATCGGCGGCGTCAATCTCTGCCGGAACCTCAAGCACGGGCATTAAGGCTCTGGTCTTGTATTCCTCAGCCGCCACGGATTCCCGGCTGCCGGAGCGCATATACGCCCTGCCGCCTTCTATCGCTTCCTGCGCCCAGGATCCGATATACGCAATATTCGGAAAAGAGTAAATCGGGTCGGTGGGATTATTGAAATACCCCGTTCCCATAATCGCGCCGTATTCGTCGGGCTTTTCCGTCACCCCGTCCCCTGCGGACATAGCGCGGATCTTGTAGTTAACGCCGCCCGACGTGTAAGGCTTGCCGAAGATAAGCCCGAAATCGTTATACGTATTCCAGGACGAATAACTGTAAGGTGACGGACCGTTACAGGAGCCTAAAAAAAGCCTGTGATTGTAAGCGGCCGAGTTATCGGGGGTGTCGTTTTCGGAGGCCAGGGAATAGGCGTTTATATCTCCCACGTAGAGAAAAGAACTATACCGGCCGACGTAAACTGACAGGCGCGGGAACTGCCCTGTCATATCGAAGTAATAGACGTCGCCTGGGGAAAGCGCAGGTTTTACGTTTACAGTGGCGACAACGACGCCCGAGATGCCCAAGGGGTTCAGAACGTCCGCAGGCAACGAGAACGCGCCGTCAACGCTAAATGTGCGTCCGTTTACGTCGTGTATGTCATACACGGGTATGCAACCCGCGTCCCAGGTTACGTCCGCAGCGACGCTGCCCCGACTGGTGAGCAGACTTACCGTCGCGGGCAGTCCGAGTCCGGCGATTGTCCTTTGCGAGCCGTGCGCGGGCGAAACGGTGACAGGCGATATGCCATACAGCACGTTGGGAGCCTGAGGGCTCTGCGATGAATAATTGCCGACGGTGTAAGCCGTGCCGTCGCCCACCGCGCGCACCATAAACGTGAATGCGCCTCCGCCGCGCGCCGCACATTCGTCCGTGATCGCCGAGGCAAGATCGTTAGAGGCGCCGCTTATGCCGGTGATCAGGCTGCCGAGCGGCACACCGTTTTTATACATCTGAAGGTCGTAGGTTTGGGCGTTTGGAACGGCGTCCCACCTGGCAAGGTGCGGGACAGCCTCATCCCATCGGGGATTCTGGGTTCTGGCAAGCTGTAAACACGCCGATCCCGGGGCGTATCCCGCTTTGAGCGTGCCGGCGAAAATTGAGCCGGCGGGGTAAGAATTTCCAGGTATATAAGGAGTGCCGCCCATGTACCATCTCAACTTTGAAGCATTCACACCCGGGTATAGGGTAATGCCGTTTTCCGGGGTAAAGGTGGGCAGAGTGACAGTACCTGTGGTGTTGTAGACGACGGATACCTGCGTGACGTCATATTTCGTGCCGAAGGTTCCGAGGCCGTCCAAATCAAAAACGCCGGCTTTTACATTGGCGGCTTCAGCGTCGTTTAGTTGAATAACCGGGCGGTATTCGTTCGTAGAACTCGTCGTCAAATCATACCCTGTACCACTGAACCCCCCCCGGCACATGACGTAGGTCGTGCCCGGGTCCTCGGGGTGGACATATCTGTCCTGCGTAAGGAAATCGTGTATCGATATGGCTTTATAATAGGCGGGGTTCTTGTTGATAATTCGGTCATACTCGTTGCTTTCCGGCGTCGTCGAACCGGACGCCACAAAGCTGCCGCCGGAAGGCGCGCGGAGTACCGCGTTTATGCCCCTATTCGTATAGGTTTTATTGAACATAAGGCCATTGGCATCAAGACTATCAAAAGACGCGCGGCATACGGGGGCGTCGGCAACGAACAGACTGTGCGCGGTGATACTGACGTCGCCGACCTGCCTTATGTCGAATGAATCGCTATAATACGCGTCAATCGTTCCCGCGTAGGTAAAGGGCGTCCAGTGAAGCGTAGTATCGGGCAGCCAATCTGGCTGACCGGGTATGTTCAGATTTGACAGGTCGAAGTAGTAGGTGGTACCGGGGGTGAGAAACGTGTACCACTCCGCCGGCCCGTCCGCCCGAACTGCCAGGGGCGGCAGCAGCGTCAGCGTCAATAAGACGCACAGAATCAGGCTTAATAACCGTTTTGCTTTCATGTTCATTGTTAGACCTCCTTCTTCTACATAGAAACTCTCTCACGCGAGGGTGTATATCCTTGTTTAGAGCATAAGCAGCCATGTTACATAAATTATAGTATAATCTTTCATTTATTTCCTCACCCAAACAGACGGGCTTTCTGTAGAAATTATCGGGCGGGAGGCTGGCATAATTTGGAGCAGCCGACCTCCTGCGACGCCTTACGTACCGTTTGGTATACGGCACTTCCCCAGCTTACACTGCGACTTGCCGATAATGGTTCAAATCAACCGTTATCTTCGGAAACAGACATACCACGATAGTTACTGTTCACAGGTAAACAGGCGCAGCCTGTCATCTTGAACGAAGTGAAGGTTCTCGCATTACTCCTGACAAGATCCTTCGCTGCGCTCAGGATGACATCGCTGCGCTCGGGATGACATCGCTACGCTCAGATAAAACACATACCTCTGAAGCTACTTATGAACTTATTAGTGGGGGGGTGTGAACAGTAACCCACGATATCCAGAGGATAGCTGCTGTTTCGATAATACTTGCGATTGTTCGTTCAACCGTATATAATAAAGACATAATTTTACAAGATTTTGGGAGGTGTCCTGATGGACTGCATATCCGTACGCACAGCAGCTGAAAAATGGAGTATTTCCGAGCGGCGGGTGCAGAAGCTTTGCGAGGACGGCCGCGTACCGGGCGCGCAGCGTTTCGGCCGCAGCTGGATGCTCCCGGGGGATGCGCAAAAGCCTGAAGATCAACGTTTGACGCCCGGAAAGGAAAAGTTTAAGGGAGAGTGTTCTTCCCGCCCCGGCGACAGGAATCCGCTGTCTATGCTGCGCGAGGCGTGGGAGCTTAAATCTTATGGCTTTGACGAGGAATTTGACGCTCTGCTTAACAAGCTTCTCCCTCTTGTAAAAGCGCGGCAGGACGAGCCGGAGCTTTATGGCGAATGGCTGCTTTTATCCTCTTTCAAGCATCATCCCCGTCTGAACGAAATGATTGCCGTTCTTAATGAAGCCGCGCCGTATTTTCAAGGCAAACGCTCGCGGGTGATTTTACCCTCGTCGCTCTTTCCTTTTGCAAGCCTCGGTGTATTTTCCGTCTATCACACCGAGCCGGGCAATGTACAGGAAGAAGCGCGGCTTTTAGATGAATTTATTCCTCTCTATGCCTCGCTCACGGGCGGTCACGGCACAGGGGCGGACATTTCATACCGTGCCGAGATGTTGTTTTACCGCGGAGATTTAAGTACATCGGAAATACTTGCGTATAAAGCTCTGTATACGGCGCAGGAAAAGAAACAAACCGCCGTCGTTCTGGCTTCGGTGCTTCTGCTGGGGCATATCGCTTTGTGCAAGGGAGACGCGGTTGGCTGGCAGAGAGCAATTGACGCTATGTCGCTCGCGAATAAAAGCTCAGAAAACTCTGCTTCTATCCAAAGCATGTCTGAAGTCCTGCGCGGGGTACTGCTTTTGGAACTCGTACATCCCGACACGATTGCCGACTGGCTGAAGACAGGCGATTTCGAGAGACTTGCGTCTCTGCCGCAGCTTTTACCCTTCGCCCATTTCATTCATGCCCAATATCTATGTCGTAAGGGAGAAAACGCCCGTTTAATCGGCTTTGCCGAGGTGAGTTATCCGGAGGGAATTAAGACTTTACCAATATTGGATGCATTGCTGGCACTTACTGTGGCCACGGCGTATATGAACATGGGCGACAAAGCCATGGCGAATATGTTTATTCGGCATGCGGCGGACAGGGTGCTGCCCGACGGGCTTATATTCGCCATTTTGTCTTATATACAGCTTCTTGGAGGACTTCTCAATCAAATCGTGAAAAAATCATACCCCTCCTGTCTGCCCTCCTTTCTTAAGCTGAAAAGTCAGCTTAATCTCGCCGGGCGCAGGCTGGATCCATATATTGTAACCACCGTGGAAACCGTCGGGCTGCCCGACGATTTGACGCCCAAGGAGAGGGAGGTCGCCCTCCTGGCGACGCAGGGGCTTCGAAATACTGAAATCGCCCAGCGGCTCGCTGTTACGGAAAATACCGTGCGATATCATCTGCGTTCGGTGTTTAACAAGCTGGATGTTGACCGGCGAACAAAGCTGGCCGAAAAGCTATTGTGAAGAGGAAGTAACCGGTGCAGGGCACGTCAGACAGACCGCTTGCACGTTACCGGGTCCGGCGGCAACAATCTGTGTTGTACTGCTTATCAATATGTTCCGATACTATAGTTGACGAATACGCGTTGACCGGCTTAAAGACAGAAAATGATGAAGCATATAAGGGGGCTGCCTTTGGATAACGGTTGGTGCTATTAACCCCCGTAACGGACTTTCATCGTCAAAGTCGCGCGCATGCCGCGCGCACAAAAACAGCACCGGTTGCTATCATGGCTTCCGGTGCTTACTTTTTTAATGGATCGGTATATGGGGTTGTTCCGCGCTGGAGGGGGTATCTTCTTACTGCTTGTCTTTTCTTATCTCATCAGCATCGACTTCATAACCATCAATGATAGTGCTTCTGGCCAGAGCTCCATCGGTATCGAAGTAATACCATTGGCTGTCAATCTGAAGCCATTTGTCAGATACCATCAGGCCAGCCTGATCGAAGTAATATGTCTTTTGGGTGCTGGAGCTGTCCGTGAAGCCCACCAGCATTTTGTTCCCGGAATAGCAGCGCCAGTTGTCGCCGTCCTTCACCCAGCCTGTTTTCAATGCGCCGTTTGTTTCAAAGAAATACTTCACACCATCGATGATCTGCGTTCCGGTGAAAGCCTTGCCGTCCTTGTAACAGAGCCACTGTCCGGCGTCGTTCAGCACCCAGCCCTGTGCGGTGGCGGGTTCAATGGTCAGCCTGACGTATCGGTGCAGCATGGTGGAAACCTCCGCACGGGTTGCATTGGATTTGGGATTGAACCTGTTGTCCGTACCACCTATCATGATGCCCGCCTGTTGTATAGCTGTAACTGCTGTTTTGTAAATACTGCCGATGCTGGAAGCGTCCTCATAAGCAGTGGCTTTACCGGTGGCAGGTAAGGTGTAGCCGGTGGCATTGGCGTAATTTGCGAAGATCAATGCAATTTCTTCACGGGTGATTGCCCGGTCAGGATCAAACCGCTGGTTGCCGATGCCCTTCACAACATTTTGCTTGTACGCCCACTCGATGTAAGGTGTATAGTATTTATCCGATGCCACGTCGGTGAAACTGCTGGTGGTGTAAGCTGTCACGTCTGCGCCTGCCAGCCTGCCGAGAACCGTCACCAGCATTCCACGAGTCATTGCGGTGTTGGGGTCAAAGGCCATTTCGGAGATGCCCTTCAAAAGCCCTCTGCCGACTACATAGTCAATGGCTTCCTTTGCCCAATGGGTTCCAATGTCGGTAAACCTGGCACTTGGAGCCGTGTAGCCCACGCCGTACACCGAGAAGTGGTTGGTGGGCATCAGCAGACTTCCACTGTTTGCATCATAGGTTGAGTCAGGAATACGCAGCGCTTTGCCATTTGCGTCCACATACACGCCGAACAGATAGCCGATAGCCTCATTCCTGTCCGGTGTATAAGGAATGGAAAGGGTGGCGGCTCCGTTGCCAAGGCTGGTCACATTCACGGTTTTGCCGTCCTTTATAGAACTGATATTGATGCTATATACCGGTCTGTTCCCGATCAGAGCCTTTGTTTCATTGGAAAGCCCTGTCGCTGGGGCGATGGTGATACTGATATCGCCACTGCTCTGTTTCTGGATTTCCTGCAAAGCTTTGAGGTCAAGGCCGAGGGAAACCGGTGATCCGCTCAGTTCAAGCTGGGATACTCCTGCGCTCACAAGGGTGCTCAGGGAGCTTCTTGTCAATGTAGCCGTCAGGGAGGTTGCGCCCGCAGGCATGGTGACATTCAGTCCCACAGCAATGCCGCTTGCGGTTTTGTCCTGTGCCATAGCCATGGCAATGGCATCGGTAATAGCTTTATCAGGGATGGTTGTGCTCGCTGCACCATTCGTTCCGGCAGACGCTGTCACGAAAGTCATCCCAATAGCAGATTGTCCAGGTGCTCTTGCTGGCGCTGTTGTGATATTGGTCGTGCTGCCGGAATTGGAGTCACCGCCGGAGGACGAACCACCATCGTTATCACCGGGATCAGTGGACGAACCGCCGTCTTTGTCTCCGGGGTCGGAGGATGATTCAACCACGCTGTTCGTTATGGTCAGAATATTGTTCATACTGTCTTTGTCGGGTATTTCATTATTGGAAGAATCGTACGCTTTGGCTATGAAGTACAGTAACTGCGGCAAATCCTTCGCATTGGCGATTGTTAAATCAACTAAAACCGATGTGCCCAATGCTCCGCTTTCAAACTTGCTTCCATCTATTTGCTCCTCTTTAACCGGAACCGTGCAAAAGGGATCCTGATAGATTCCGGCGATGACAGTTCTGCCCGAAAGGGAGAAGGGAGTGTTATTTGATATTAACGCTTCGATAACATAAGCATCATTTTCCTGCGTTAACGATATAATTTCCGCAGCGATGTCAGCCTGAAGGAGACTGATGGAACCTGTAACGGTAGATTTGCTTCCGTCACCAAACACAGCTGTCGCAGTGTACCCAACGCTATCCGGCAAATCGCGCGCGGGGAGGAAGGGAGCTGTGACTGTTGTTTCGCCGTTTGGCAGGATACATACGGTGTTCGCTGAACTCTCCCCGCCGCCGATTTTAACATCGATGCTTGTAATGGGCATAAAGCCTGTATTCTTGACTTTGATGTTGAAGTTGGTCTTGAGCCCGGGCATCAGGCCGGAGATGTCACTCATGCCGGAATCGGTTTCGATGGTATTTATTATCTGTGTCTGCGCTTCGTCTAAATACACACTTCCGCCTGACTCCCCGATTTTTGACGCCCCAAATACAGTCAGTAATTTCAGGTCATTTCCCTGGATATAGGCATCATATGAAAAGACATGTACACCGGTTTCTGCATCCTCCCCCGTGGTTGAGGGCATCTTGATGGCAGCCGCTGTAATGGGTGGAGTAACCAGCACCGTGTTTTCGCCCTCTGCCGCCAGCATCCGCGAGGCAAAAAGCTTAGCCTGTGAATTTTCGTCTTCGCTATAGCCAGGCCATATCAGTACAGAGGCCTTCATTCCAGTCACCGACCCGTCACGGAACAGCCCGAAGTTTTCTCCTATGCCTGTTGGTACATCTTTGAATGTGGTATTCATGACAAATCCATCAACACTCAGCTCATACAGCGTAATTGCCATGCTTGTCGTGTTATAGCAGGCCAGTGTGTAGGTACTACCGTTATAGCTCAGCCTTGATTTGCTGGCTGACGGGATACTGTTGTTAATCACAGTTACCGCTGCATCGCTTGAAATTTTGATGATAACGATTTTGCCGCTATCCATCACCACCGTTGCTAAAGCGCTGCCATCATCTGCCATAGCGATGGTGTACTCCGAAATCTTTCCATCGGAAGGCAGATATAGCTGAGCAGGTTCACTCCATGTAGTACCCTTATGCTGTGCAAACATGAGCCTGGTTTCGGAAAACCCGATGATCGGCGGATCGTTGTTGATACGAGAGTCGTCCAAAATTCCCTGCATCCAGACCACTACGCTGTTACTGCCATTTGTAGCTGCCTTTGGGTTTATATCCATCATTTCATTGCTGGTCAATGTCTGAGTATCCCAATTCGTGCCGTTATGAATTCCAGCCTTGATCTCGGTCATTCCAGCTGCGTACATGAGTTTCTCACCCTCGCCAAGGGAATCCATGTCTTTGGTTTTTAATTCGTCCCTGTAGCTGCCCCAGACTGCAACCGTACGCCCGATTTTATCTGAAGCAATGTCAAGGCCGAACCCGGAATCCGCAATTTCCACGGTGCCGGATCCGTCTATCCCGGAAGTTTTTATCTTGCCACTGGAATCTCTGTAAACCATGTCTGTGCCATTCTTATAATACCGCGCCGCAGCAAAGGGATCTGCAGACAGCTCTCTGGGGAGAGAAGCAGCATCGCTTGCGCCCAATCCGCTTGCTAACAAGCCAAAGGGAGCTGCAGTACCAGGCACCGGCAATGCAGACAGCAACGTCAGGTTGGGCTTATAGTTCCCGGCTGCCGCATATGTAACTGAGGACAGCTCTTCAAAGAGAGAGGCATTAATATTTGCAGTCAGTCCGGTTGAATCCTGTCCGCTTATATCCAGTCCTCTCCCGCTCGCTCCTCTTGCATCCAAACCGTCTGCACCAAACACACTTGATACCGCTCCGCTGGCATCCATGCCAAAGGAAGCCGCAGTAACTCCAGCCATCGGCAGTGCAGACTTCGACGATATATTCGGCTTATAATTCCAATTCAGCGGGTTGCTTGTATCGTTGGGCACCTGGTAGGAACAGAACCCGTAAAGCGGCCGGCCAAAATATAATATCCTGCTGTTCCAGATACTCCAGACCCTTTCGGTTACTTCTGGAAAGTCCAGTATGTCGGTTTGGATACGGTTGTAGTTCCTTGCCATCAGGTCGCCACTTGTAGAAAAGCTGACTCCCCTTTGCATTTTCTGCGCATCCTTCGCATAAGGGCGGTAGATGGATTTTTGCCTGTAGGAGGCCTCTATGCCCCCGTGCAGCCCGATGTCCAAAGCATATACACCCACATCAAAGGAAAGCGCATTGCTGCCGGTCAGCACATTCATTTTCACATCGCTGGTTTCCACCAGATTGAAATTTAACGGACAAGCAGGGTTTCCGCCCTTGTCAGGGGCCTCTATTTTCATTTTGGTCCGGACCATCCCTTCAAAAGCAATACCCCATTCACAATAATACCCCAGGTCAAACAAATCCGACGGTTTGTACAGCAGCTGGGCTTGCGTGGCGATACGGCCTTCATGGAAGGTTATTCGTATATCACCGCCGGGTGTCACCACGGCCTTGCCTTCCAGATAACCCTTTATACCCGGGAAGCTGCCCATGGATGAGAAATCTCTAAACGCAGTGTTTACCTCCTGTTTAGTTGTATTGAATAAATCGTTATAGGATGCATTGCTCCATCTGTCTGTAAGGTTCACCCAACCTGCCCGGTTCATGATACTGGCATTCACGTATCCTCGGATGTCATATACATCGCCCCTGCGAGTTACTTCGAAGATGAAGGGGTTGGAAGGATTCTCCTGAGGAAAGGTAAAATCAACCTTGATTTTATCAAACAACGCGGCTACATCCTCATTGAAGGTTACCTTAACCCCCTCAACCTTTACATCGCGGGTATTCTCCTTTATCTTAGCATCGCCCATTCGCAGAACTCTTTGTTCCTCATGAATGAACTTCTGGCTTTTCAGGAGATCGATGATCTTTTTCGCATATTCTGCGGTTCCCTGATCGGCCATCTGCCCCCAGCCCATCGAATACTTATCTGAGGTTCCGTCTTGAAACACAACATTCAGAAACATTTGTGTTACAAGCCCCGGTGTCATCTGCCCCGTTGCAGGCCTAAACTGCAAAGTCGTGTATTTGTTTGGTGTGAACCCCGCCCAGTCTGTTTCGACAATCCCGATTGCCGGAAAAGTGGCGGTAAAATCCGGTTCCCAGTGGCTGACCTTGCCGTTGTCGTCACTGACTGATTGATAGTTCACGATATCAAGCGACGCGCTTCTGATTGCACGGGCACCTGTTGCAAGATGCACTTCCATGGTATCCCCAGGCATATAATTTGTTACAATTTTCGATGAGATGGGTAGATTCCGTGACTGTCCATCAGTACCGGTCACCGTTAGCTTTTGCAGATAGCCCGATACCTTAATAGCATAACTGTTTGCTTTTCCATATCGTAGATTCTCTTCAAGCGTTTTAACATCGTAGTATTCAAGCTGGGTTCTGGTTGCGCCGGCAACAGTATATTCAAGCTCGACCATAAGCCGTGAGCCCGGGTTTTCATATAAAGCCCGGAAAGGCAGTTGAAAACTTCCGCTGCCTGACGCCGCAGAAGTCTCGCCCTTTGTGCCGGTGATAATTCTTCTTTCATTGTCTATCGCACAGTACCGGACGATGGTGGGTGTAATATTGCCCGCACAACTAAACGATGCCATCGGCTCGGACATGACGACGCTTTGCGCTGTGAAAGCCGGAGCACTGTTTCCGGTGATATAGCGGTGGTCGGTTGCAAGGGTTGAAACTACCATAGATGCCTGATCATACTCCCGAACCCAGCTCCTGTAGGTTTTACCCAGGCTTGCCGGATTAGCGGCGGAGGCAAACCTGTAGCTGCCGGTGTCGCTTTCCTGGCTCATCCATACCTCGCCATTGATACCGCTTGGTTCATAGAGGATCACATATCCGTTATAAGGGGTCACGGTTTTTTCCACCGCCTGAGCAGCCCCGTTTTTATAGCTGATGCTGACGGGCTGCAGGCTCTGGGCACCCACCAACTGGAAGGCATAAACCTTTCCCGAAATGTCATCTTCGGTGAAAGTGAACTCCTTTGCGGTGGAAACATTTTCCCATGAAAGCCTTACCCTCTTCCCAATATCTTCACCTGTCAGATAAAGGGAAATATCCTGATTGCCGGTCACCGGGCTTGATGTTCCTGATGCTTCCATCTGGCCCCACTCCCTGGGAACCACTACCTTCAGGGTTTTAGTATGGATCATTCTGTTCAGATATTCGTAAACAGCCTGGCTGTTGTATGCAGAGCCATTTACCAGCCCTGCGATCCTGCTTTCCCTGATGCCGTAAAGCACATCAGGCTCATCCCCTGCTTCAGGGTTGATGACTGTGCCGTCCAGTCCATCACAGAATTCCACACTCATCCGGGCTGTGGACTGATCGACGACGTTGATCCACTTCGAGATGGCCTGTGGTCTTTCATCTTTATTATTGGCATAAACGGTGATTATTCTAAACTCCGACACGTCGCTCTGCACAGTCGGGGTGAATACGACGCTGCCCGTCAGGGTAATAAGCCCGGTTGCCGGGTCAGTTTCTTCGCTCGGGTTTGTCAGCTCACCTTGCTCCTGATCGCCTCCACCAGTTATTACATAATGTGAAGCATATTCGGGTAAAAGGTTTTTGATCTGGAAATTGAAAGTTGCCGGTTCCCCCACCAGGGTGTTGGATGCTTCGGTCAAGCTTTCCATCGTCACCGGCGGAGGAGTGATGTACACATTGGCCGTGGCGGAAGTGGATTCCGTACCTGCTGTCGCCGTCAAGGTTATGGTATAAGCCGGCTTGAAAGCACCGCTTTCATAAAGTGACACGGTTTTTGGAGTGATATCATCAAATGTCAGGCTCACCTCTGTGACATCATTTTCTCTTGTGGCATTTCCTGATTTTACGATAGTGCCATCGGCTTTGCGTATTTCATATGTCGTCATCGGGGTTTCCCATTCGTCTTCAAAACGATCGAAATTGTCGCTAAACCGGGCGGTCACAGCTGCGGTGATATCGCTTTTTCCTACTGATATACTGCCGGTGGTAAGGCGCGGAGCCCCAGCAAGGCATGTAAATGTTTTCACCAGCACATCATCATTGGCAGGCAGGCCTTGCTCTGCGCGATACGCCGTTTCTTCCGCTCGCAGGGTGAGGGTTACTTTACCCTCTTCGTGGAATACAAGCTTGCCGCCGGTTACACCGGCCCTGGCAGGATTGCTGGAAACCCAGTCATACCCGCTGAACGTAGCATCTTGCGGAAGTATACTTACAGTGAGGGGATACTCGGTGTTTTTTTCAGCATTGGTAGTAGGTATGCCGTTAACGTCAATACTCTCGATCGGCACGAAGGGTATTGTCTCAGCGGATATTTCGATGATCTTGAAAGCGCCGAAAAGCGCTCTGTAAAGGAGGGTATCTTCGCCATAACCCCGGTAGAGCTCCGCGGCAATGCGTAAAGCGCTGTCACTATCGTTCTCAGGGGCTGTAAATGTAGCCTTTATGCTCTTTGTAACCGAATTCCAATGAATAGAGCTTTGTGGAATGAAGCTCTGCCCACCATCATAGGACAGGCTGATGAACTGTCCCCACCAACTGTTGAAATCCGCTTCAAAGCCTATCTCGTCTGCATTTAGCACCGGGACCGATACATTGACGCTTTCAAGCCCTTCATATGTCTCCTTATCGGTGGTCACAGGGCCGAATACGGGTTCACCATCGTACTCGAAGGTGGATGCTGAAACATCTATTTCGGTTTCGCTATCGTCGGCACTGTATGTAAAGTTAAATACCCTGCCATCCGCTGCGTTCTTTATGCCGGTGATGCTGACAATTTCCCATTCCTGATTGATCGGATCATTGGGAGGGATGACGAAGCTCGCACTGCTCAGGATCGACCCGACGGCCTCAACAGGCTTGAGTTCCCGTGTTTGATCGCCATTTTTCAGGTTGAGGGATAAATCTTCGGTAATCTCGCAAAATCCTCTATCAAAATAGGAAAAGCTATTTTTCCTGTCTTTAAAGGTCACCTCGATGACCCTGCTTGCTCCCTGTTTCACAAATTGCGTTACGGGGCCCACTTTGGCATGAACAACATGCTGCAGATCGGCCTTATCCACCTCAATATCCTGCTTTGTCGTTTCCAGCCAGATGATCGGGGTGGCTATTGTGGTTCTGTCAAAATCATAGAAACGAAGATAGGAGGTGAGTGTACCGCGGCTTTTGCTATTGTCGCCCGAGCTATACTCTTCTCCGATATAGATGGTTTTACTCGTCACATTTGCCGGGAATTCAATGAAATCCAGAGTCTCTTCTCCCGTCTCGCCACTGAACATCCAGAAGCCAATGTCATTACTGCCGGAGTATGAGTCCAGTCTTACGGCAGCCGGATATCCGGCTTCGCTGCCCTTAGGCCGGGTGATTGTGATGGGGAAGCGTTCGCCTTTTGCAAGTTTTAATTTAAAAGCATCGTAGTCCCCCAGGTCGAAGACAGGCACGCCATCCTTCAGAACGCCGCCTTCTATCTGAAGAACTTCGCCGGGTATCGGCAACGCCAAATTGTTTAGGGCGTAAACGCTTTGGGGAACTGTGGCTGCCTGCGCGCCTGCTAAACTCAGTTCATTTCCTGGTGCACCGGGAGCCATTGTCGGTATGGAAACGGTGCCACGTCCTGCAAAGGTGGTTATTGAACCACCTGCACCTAAATGCACACCAGGCTCCATAGTCTGTGCAGGTGCCTCGGAATCCAGTTTTGCAAGGGTGGCAGTGGTTGTTCTTGTGTCCAAAGATCCACCGGAATCCGTATCAGCGGTCTTGGCCAAGGCGGTCATGGGCAGCATAGTCAGCACTATGCACAACGCCATAAACAGACTTCCGATTTGTTTCAATGTTCGCTTCATATTGTATGAAACCTCCTCATTCCTGATTCATTGATGTTGACAGCCATCTGAGTATTTCCTCCAACGTGATTTTTGGTCCGTCCTGCCAGAAGATGCTCCGGCCATCAGTACTGGGGCGGGGCAGTGCCTCCAGCTCCCGCAGGCTGTTATAGCTCTGGTTCGTTTCAGGCAGACGCCGTGTGTCAAAGAGGATCAGGTGCCCGTTACTCAGTTCAATATCCAGCGTCTGTCCGTCCAGGATGTCCACACGGGTTATTTGCAGCATAAAAATCGCCTCACTTCTGCCGGTTGTCCGACCCGGCATAATCCAAGGGTAACAGAATCATTTCTCCGTGTGTAAAAGGTTAAGAAATCTTAACCGTTTTTTCTTTCATTTTTTGGTGTTTAATTACTTCACAAATTATGTTAAACTGACGTTACAGGGAGACCGTTCGGAAAAGCATATTTATTCATAAGACACTACTTTTCATGGCTTGAAACCCGCATAGTTCCGCTCATTATTACATGTTTATGCGTGTTTCTAAAGAATAAACAGACTTTCCGAGCCGGCTCCTGGATATAAGGTGATAGGATGAACAAAATTAAGCTCCTCATGGTAGAGGATGATACTGATGTGCTGGCCATCAACCGGGAATATTTTGAAGGCAGGGGCTATGAGATAATCTGTGCTAGTACGCTTGCCATGGCGCGTTTTCTGCTGGAAGAACACGCCCCGGATTTGATCCTTCTGGATGTGATGATGCCGGACGGCTCTGGTTTTGATTTTTGTGCTGAGCTGCGGCAAAAAACAAACGCCCCCATTATCTTCCTGACCTGCAGGGATGAAAATGAGAGCGTTGTGAAAGGTCTTTTGAGGGGTGGGGATGATTATGTCACCAAGCCCTATGATTTAAACATCCTCAGCGCGCGGGTGGCAGCGCAGCTACGCAGGGCAGGCATCATGACTGCCGGTAAGATTGAGCTGGCTCCGCTGGTTGTTGATTTTTTATCTGGTGAAGCAACCCTTGATGGGGAACACATCTCTCTGACACAGAAGGAATTACAGTTGCTTGGGTGCTTCGCCCTGTTTGCAGGCCGTCGGCTCAGCTGTGATGAGATCTATCGCCGCGCTTGGGGTGAAGCAGCCGTTGGTGCATCCGGAAGCATCAAAACCCATGTGGCAAATCTGCGCAAGAAGCTAAAGCTGGATGACAGCGGCTGGTTTGAGCTTGTAAGCTCCGGCAGGAACGAATACATCTTCAGTAAGGTGCGGTATTAGGGATGTGTCAGGGGGACGGGGGTATGACACCGTTCTCAAGGGGACAGGGGTGTGACACCGAGGTGTCAAGGGGGGTGTCAAGGGGACGGGGGTTTGGCACCTTTGACACACAAGAACCGTCCCCTTGTGTCATTCCGTCCCCTTGTGTCATTTCGTCCCCTTGTGTCATTAGCCCTTCGAACACAAAAAACACAAGGAACAAAAGAACCGTCCCCTTGTGTCACGCGTATACAGGGCATATCAGGGCGATGGAGGTGTGACACCCTTGACGGGCAGCGTAAAAAACACGGAGGTGCCGTGCCCTTTTTCACTTTCCATCCAGATTTGTCCGCCGTGCTGTTCCACAATATACCTGCAAATATATAGACCAAGTCCGGTACCGGTATCTTTACCGCCACCGGTTTTTTGCTTTTTTATGTACCTGTCAAAAATATGAGGCAGCTGTTCCGCCGCAATTCCCTCACCGGTATCCGACACACAAACCAGGATGTTGGCATCTTTCTTTTTTGCAGATATGGTAATCACGCCGCCTGTTGTGAAGCGTACCGCATTGGAAATCAGGTTGACGATAACCTGTGAAATTCGCGCAGGGTCAGCATGAACGAAGGGCAGGCCGCTTTCGATGCGGATATCCAGCCGGTTTTGGTTTTTATTGAGGATGGGGTAATGAGTTTCAACAGCCTTATGAATGATTTCATCCACATGGCAGCGCACCGGCTCCAACACCATACGCCCTTCCTCCATACGGGTGATATCCAGAATTTGTCCTACCATCAGGGAAAGCCGTTCCGCCTCAGAGGAAATCAGCGTCATCCTGCGGGACACCTCACCACTGTCGAGCGAGTCCATCTTCCCAGCAAGCTGTTTTGTGGTCTGCGCATATCCGGATATCACAGTAAGGGGCGTTTTCAGTTCGTGAGAAACATTACCCAGAAATTCAGTTTTCAGCCGGTTCAAGCTTTCCAAAGCTACTTTCTCCGCCTCCAGCCGTTGCTCCGATTCCCTGACTTTCCCCAACACCCGGTTGTTCATTTGGAACAGAGACACCGTCTGCGCCAGTACAAACACGAGCATAGCAGCTTCAGAGACAGGCGCATTCTGCCTGTCTCCGAAAATATCACTGTACATGAGAATATCCGACAGGGCGGCAATGAAAAATACTGCTATTCCAAACATGGCAGCACCATGCTCCTCGATTAGGTTGCGCATATTCCAAAATAGAACTGCAATACCCGGAACAATACAAGCAACAAGCAAAATCTGATAATATTTTAGCATTGAGGTATAAAAAACAGAGTTTCCAACAAGCACACAGGCACCATAAGCAAAGGAACCGAGAATCGCCGTATATTCAATAATCCGTAGTAACCTCCCATCAGCATATTGTGCAAGATAAATCGTCAGGAAGACAGTCAACAGCACCATGCTCAGATATTCCAGCATAAAGGACAGGTTTCCGGGTATACGGAAGTAAACCCAGGCCTGACTCTGCAGGCATTCTCTTAACGCCATGACAATACAGGCAAGGGCAAAATACAAAGTCGCTTTTGTGCGGGAAAGCACCAGGTAAATTCCCAGCAGCAATAACGCCGCACATAAAAACGCACCCATCACTGCAATTCCCTTTATTCGCTCAAATAAGAACGGATCGGCTGCCGCTTCACTTTTGCTTATCGTCAGCGCTGCAAGAGATGCCCCTCGTTTGGCATGATAAAATTGTGCGCTGTGAAGAATGATGTCCATTTCACCATTTACCGCAGCCCCGTGAAATGTGATGTTGTTTTCCCAAACCACTGTGTCTTGCCTGGTTGTACCGTTTTGTCCGTTCTGGGCCGCAAGCTCACCGTTTACATAGACCCGCATGGCATGACGTCCGGAAAGGGTAAAGGCAAGTGCATACACACCGCTGCCTTCTGGTGTCTTCAAAACAAACCGCTGGGAGAGGTAGTCCGCACGGATTTCTTCAAAGTGGCTTATGCTTTCCGGTACAGCAGAATCCGCTTCGTATGGTGAAAGATAGGTATTCGGGTAGTAGCTGCCGCCGGGGCTGAGCCTGACAATAGTCTCTTCCGAAACCGGGATGCCTGTCAGGTCATAAACGCCATTTTTTTCTGTGAGGTTGATGGCTGTTTGAGCCTCCCCAGTTTGCCAGCGCAGATTGACAAGTACTGAAAGCAAGACAACCGTGAGAAGCGCTGCCAGCAGTATAAAGAGAAGTTTATTCTTAGCCATGGAGCCTTTGATATGTAACGCCTCCCTTGCTATGATGACCCTTTAATGATGTAAACACAATGAGATGGTTCTTCAGTGTTCCGGGTCTTTCTGCTCTGGCACCGCCTGGAAGGCGGGCCAATGGGCACAAATCGAAACCCTTCCTTGAGATAAATTGAATTTAATCCAGAAAGCTCAGTATTTCTTCCTATAAACATATCACCACCCCAGAATATAATCAACTCATGTTTTGTTTACGAATGCGAGATCCTTCACTTCGTTCAAGATGACAGGCTGCGACTGTTTACCTGTGAACAGTAACTTCCGGTATGTTCATTTCCATATTGAAGAATGCTTGTGAAAATGGCAAAAACGCCATCCAGGCACATTTTGGGTGCCCGAATGGCGTTCATTTTCCAAATTGTAAGTTTTCATGGCCAAAATTTTGCCTTGGCAGCGGTTAGACTACTCTTTTACACTACCAATGTTAACAGTCACAAAATACTTTTGAAGGAAAGGATATACGATGAGGATTGGCACAGTGGCCACCATCGTCATGGCCGCACGCAATGAATTCGGCGTAACCATGCTGCGTGATACCTGTGATTCGGCCAAATAGTCTGGTTGTCTGACCCCTGACTGCATGGATGAGGATAATATCTTCATCATCTCGTATTGCAGGGTACTTAAGTCCTGCTTTGGCGCAAAGATAAAAGAGTCGAACCATGAGTTCCACGAGCCCACGGCAACCCAGAGGGCAACGGTAGCCATAACTGGCAGGCACAGCGGAAAAATAATGCTAAAGTATATTCTCAGCTCCTCGGCACCGTCAATCTTCGCCGATTCCACAAGAGAGGCGGGTAATGAATTTATATACGTTCGTATGACGATCACGTTGAAGGCCCCTACCATTCCTGGCAGCACGTAGACCCAAAAGTTGTCGATCAGACCTAAACTTCGATATAGGAAATACTGTGGGATTAGACCCGCGTTTATGTACATTGTCATTACCATAAATATGGTTAGGAACCTGTTGAAAATAAATTCCTTGCGGCTTAATACATATCCGAGTAAACCTGAGAGTAACACGTTCAGAGCAGTTGTGATGATTGTACGTGCCACCGACACTACAAATGCGTTATAGATTTTATCTGTCTTGAAAACGCTTTGATAGTTAAAAAGTGTCCATTTTCTGGGCCACAGATAGAGTGGTCCTTTGATGGAGTCCCTTGCCTCGTTAAAAGAAGTGATCAATGTGTTCCAAAGCGGATACAGCATGACGACAATGACTATTAACATAAAAAACACAATAAGGACATCAACAACCTTATCACCAAATGATTTTCTCATGACTCTATACCTCCAAGTCGAATAGCGCTACAAATTACTAAATTAGTTTGTCCTCGCCCATCCAACCGGCGATTTTATTGCACAATATTAATATTACAGCGCTGACAACGGTTTTGAACATACCGGCCGCAGTTCCAAAGGCAAAACCACCAGCCCTTCCAAAGCCTTCTTTAAGCACAAAAATGTCGATGGTTTCTGAAACGTCAAGCACCAGGCCGTTTGAACCCAGAATATACTGAATTTCAAAACCAGCATTGAGGATCCACCCCGCGTTTAATATAAGAAGAACGATAATGGTCGATCGAATACCTGGAAGGGTGATATGCCACATTCTGCCGAAACGGCCATACCCGTCTATGGCTGCAGCCTCATACAGCGCTGGATCGATAGAGGTGATCGCCGCTAAATAAATGATGCTGTTCCAGCCCATCGATTTCCATACATTTGTAAACCCGACAATCCACCAGAAATACTTTGGGTCCCCCATAAAATGTATTTTTTCTTGAACAAGCCCTGTTTGCATCAATATTTCATTGATGACCCCACCATCCATGGCCAGGACATTTGAAACAAGACCGCAGACGATAATCCAGGAAAGGAAATGAGGCATATACGATATTGTCTGCACGACCCGCTTAAAGTTATGGAATTTCCCAGTAAGTTCGTTTAACAGCAGTGCAAACGCGATGGCTGTGACAAAACTGAGTACCAGGTTGATGATGCTCATTCCCAGGGTGTTTTTCATTACACGGAAAAAATCAGGATCGGTGAACAGGTTTTTAAAATGCTTGAACCCAACCCATTGCTGCTCAGAAAATTTCTTTCCAGGTTTATAGTTCTGAAATGCCATGGTAAGACCCCATAGCGGTAAATATGAAAAAACAAAAAAGTAAACAAAATAAGGCAGCGAAATGAGGACTAACGATTTTTGTTTACGCACTTCTTCCATAAAGTTTTTTTTTGGAATTACAGTTTTAGTAGTTGCCATATCGACATCCCCTTAGCCCTGATTCTCAACCGATTTATGATGTAAAAGAGGCGGCCGGCTTTTTGCGGCCGCCTCTTCTTGATCGGTTTGAAAGAAGAGCAGGTTATTTATTTTAGTTCTTACGTGCTTTAATCTGCTTCTCGATTTCTGCTTCCAGCGCCGGATAGTCGACACTTTCGTACCTGTTAGCGTACTCACCCCAAGCCGCATTAAAATCATCAGACATAATTACGCCAGGCAGGTAACGGTTTTGAAGATCGGTAATATCATTAAATATTCCTTTGGCAATATTGTCCTCTTCCATGGTGGAGAAAATTGACCATACTTCAGGATAACCCGGATGATCCATCAAAGGAAGGAAGTCGGACTTGGTGAAGTAACCATATTTCTGGTAGAATTCCTTGTCGTACGGGAACTGGTTTGCAAGTCTTTCCTCGGGTTGTGTTCCAGCACCGGTGGAGTTACCGTTGGAATAACGGCCTTCCAGTTTCGGGAACTGGTCGCCGATGACCCATCCAGCATTGGCAAGACGCCAGTCTGGGTTGTCAAAGTTGGCTTTCTGTTCCGCAGTACGTCTGTAGCGTCCGTTTTCAACATAGTAGTCTTCGCCTTCGATACCCCAGTACAGCAGACGATGTACATCTTCTTCAAGCAGGGTATCCATGAACTGCAGAGCACGGTCAACATCTTTACACTTGGTGCTGATACCCATACCATTACCACCAATGATGCCTTCATTCCTTACCCTATTGTACGGAACGGGTTTGCCATCAAGGCTGAGTGGAAGGGGTACATAAGTTCTGTTGATTTTTCCTTCTGAAATTAATACAAACTCGCCATCCTGGAAGTTCCATTGCTGGTCAAACATCGCCAACACACGGCCGGTAGAAATAACGGACAGGTATTGGTCATAATTTCTGGTAAAGGTTTCTGCGTTGATCAGGCCCTTTTTGTAAACTTCGTTCAGCTTGCCATAATAGGTCTTTGCATAATCTTTGTTCTGATAGATTTCAACTTCAAGGGTGTCTGTGTTAACAACAACGTCACCTTCGTTACGTCCGCCGATTAAATGCTGAGGAGCATTCTTCAGGCAGAAGGAACGCCAGTCTTGTGAATGAACTTCGAACGGCAGAACTGCTTGTCCATCGATGGTGGGATTTGCCTTGGAATAACGTTCCAAAAGATCAAAGAATTCATCCAATGTTGCGGGTTTGGAATAGTTATCCCAAGCGAGTACGTCTTTTTGAATCCAGAAAGCGGGGCCGTTATAATCGGCTTCGTAGAAGTCGTCCTGTCCATCTTTCAGCCAATACTGACGGCTCCAAATGTCCAATATGTATATTTTACCATCTTCTGAAACGTCACGAAGCCTTTTCTGGAAGGGTTCATAATGTTTCCAAAGGTTCGGGTACTTGGGAAGTTGATCATCAAGTGCTACAAAGGAGCCTGCATTTAAGAACCTTCCGCGAGCTTGGCCTGCGCCAATTAAATCAGGATAATCGCCGCTGGCGATCATGATACCAACTTTTTGTTCCATGTCACCTACGAGGAACTCATATTCAATGGTGACGCCTGTGATTTCCTGAATCTTTTTAACGATTTTGTTGCTTGCCGGAGGAGCCTCGCCAGGGCCAGCGACAAACATTGTAAATGTGATTGGTTCAAGTGTTTTTTCAGCGGGTGTTGTGTCAACGGGCGCATCTGGTGCTTTCGTTGGAGCTGCCGGGGCTACCGGAGTGATTGGTTGACATGCCGATAAAAGAGCAACCGCCATGACAACAACCATGAGTAGAGCGAACATTTTCTTGTTTTTCATTATTGGATCCCCTTTCTCTTGTTTATGGATTTATATTCTAGTAAATCCTTATACTTATTTTTAATCATTCCGCGTGTTTTGTCAAGTGATAATAGTACAAATCGCAACGAAAAGTACAAAAAATACAAATACAACTGATATTTTTTGTGGATATTTACATGTATATTTTCCAATTTGGAGGTTATTACTCTATTGACTATCGTTTTACAACGATTTACGCACTAAAAAATCTGCTTTTATAGGTGAGTATTGAACAATCAAAGAAAGCCGTCTAGTATACTTGTATTTTTGCTATTCTTCGTGTAATACAGATTAAAATGTACCCTATAAAATGGACAGCTAATGAATTGTGAAAAGGTAAAATCAGTAAAAACCCTTAAGCCTGGACACGCACCTGAAGAAAAGTTGATTAAAAACCCTCCACCGTGGACAGTTGCTACATGGTAAAATTATATAAGCGATAAGGAGTGATATTACCATGAGCAAAAGATGTTCACTAACCAAAGAGCAGCTTGAGGAGCTTCAAAAAAGCCCACATGTTTTGGCCGTAAACGAAAAGACTATCAGCTATTCAGCTAGATTTAAGGAGCATGTTTACAGCGAACATATGGCAGGTAAATCGTACGAAACCATATTAACTGAAGCCGGAATTGACCCAGACATATTAGGAGCAAAACGATTAAATAGCTTGCGAACTATGGTACAGGCAGAAGGCAAAAGGGGTGCAGGTTTTACCGATAAAAACTCCAGGCTCCCGCGGGGAACCTTATCATCAAAGCTCATTAAAACAGATGGTGATAAAATAGCTCGATTGGAACAAGAACTGGCCTATACCAGGCAAGAACTAGAGTTTCTAAAAAAAATTTATTTGGCGGATATGGAGGCACAGAAAGCATGCGATACGAGACACCACCGGAAGTCAAATTTCAGATCATCCGAGATATGACTACACGTGACAACAACCTTCTTAACATCTCCTGGCTGTGCAAGTATGCTGGTGTCTCTCGCTCTGGCTATTACAACTGGATTAACCAAGAGGCTTCGCGCTTGGAGCGTGATAGTAAGGACAAGGCCGATTTTGAACTTATTCTGGTCGCATACCGTTACCGTGGCTATGCCAAAGGAGCGCGAGGGAGATGTAGATGTCAAGTATAATTTTACAGTTTTCGGTCAATAGTTTTTTACACCTAATTTTTGTCAAATATGGTTTTGCGGTGTTTCAATCTGTAGCTATCACCATCCAGGGTTATGACTTCACATTTATGCACGATCCGGTCTAAAATTGCTGTTGTAATGGCAGGGTCTCCTAAAAGCTCTCCCCATTCCTCAGGCCCTTTATTCGATGTGATAATGATTGAGGATTGCCCATATAGTTTATTCACAAGCTGGAAAAACAAATTAGCCTCATGTTTCTCCATCGCCATAAACATCAAGTCATCAATAATAACCAGATCTGATTCAACGATACGCTTGTATCTGGCTTTCGAAGTTCGTATAATCTCTTGCGTCTTTAAAATATACACAAGGTCATTCATTGTTGTAAAATGAACCTTGTAACCATTGTTAATAGCATGGATGCCCAACCCTATTGAAAGCATTGTTTTTCCAACTCCGGTTGGTCCAAGCAGGATTAAATTGTAACCCTGCTCGATCCAGCTTAGTTCTTTGAGTTGATTGAATTGCCTTTTACTTAATGACGGTTGTTCATTCAAATCAAATTGCTCAAGAGTCTTATATTCCGGAAAAGAAGCATGTCTTAATCGCCTCTCAAATCGTTTTTCTTCACGTCCTTTTATTTCACATAGTAGAAGCTCCTCCAGGAACTTCTCGTACGAAATAGACTGATTTAGTGGCGTTATTAGTATTTCTTCAATCTGACCGGCGGCATTATGAAGGTTCACTTTTTTCAACATTGTTTTAACACAATCAATTGTGGTTGACATTATCAACACCCCCTAAAGCATTAATATATTCCGACATGTCTCGTATTTTCGGTGTAATCTTGATTTTTTCAAGCATTTCACCTGACATAGAAGATACTTTAACAGTAAAATTATCTTTGGTAACCTGCCTGTCCTTTTTAAAATGGCTTACAGCATCTCGAAAGTCAGTCGCTCTGTACAACTTATTCTTCATGCAAAAATCCAGGGCGTCATCGATGGCCTTCTGTGGACTTTCCTTGATTGCTTTCTGGATAAGTATAACCTGATCCCGAATATATCTGGGCTTATCCACACGAATGCACTCCAAGTAGTCTCTTGCATTATCAGGGTGAGAAAACTTGGTTGCAACCTGGTCTATCAGAATTGGTATCTTTCCGCCTTTATCACGTATATGATCAGTATTTTTCACAAGGTTCCCCTTATCCACAGGTATTTCGAACTGACCAAGATCTATATTCGTATCAAGCTCTAGAATGACAAGTCCGTTGTTATCTGTGTAATTTACTCTGACATATGTATGGGGCCCTTTGTACGTTCCTTTTGGAACAGTGTAGCGGTTTCCTTTGATGGGAACAGTATTGTCTTTTCGTACTTGGTAGGTTAAACTTAATGCAGGTTTATTAGTTTCAATTTTATCAAGTACCGGTTTTAAGTATTTCTTCTCTTCAATGAATACTTCAGCCGGTATTTTTCTTGTAGTTCCGTGAACCTTCCCGTTTCCACGCCTTTGGAGCCAGTTCAGACAATCCTCATTCCATTGGTCGATATTGTAGAATGTACGATGTCGAGCGAAGTTATTCTTTACAAAATGCACTACTTTTTCAATTCTCCCCTTACTTTCCGGATCGGCTTTCCTACACATATACACTCTAAATTTCCGTTTCTTTAGATATGCAGAAAACGCCTTTGTGTACATTAAATCGCCGTAATTCTCACTTGTTAAAATCAGGCTATCTTGATCATACACAGCTTCTTCTGCCATACCTCCATAGAATGAAAAAGCGTTTTCATGTATTCTGATGATATCGAAAGTATTAAATGGCTTGTCCTGCCACTCACAATATTTTTCTCTTGAGTGTGACAGAACAAAACACATGACATAGAGTTTTATTTCCCCCTGTGTACTTTTTGGTACCTTTATCATGCCAAAATCAACTTGCATTTGTTTACCCATGGGGAGTTCATCCACCGGTAAATATTCTCTTGGTCTTGACTCTTTTGGTATATCATACTGTTGCCGTAGAATACGGATATACCGCCTTAATGTACCCTCTGAAAAAGGCAATGCTTCAAATTTTTCTTCAAGCCAGTCGAATACCTGTGCAGCTGACATATCAGGAAATTCTTTTAGCCAGCATAGAATTTCGTCTTTAAAAGGTTCAGGCTTTTTGCTGCGTTCTTGTACGCTACATACAAGTTGATCAAATTCATCTGATGACATTGATAGATATTTGTTCAGTGTTGGTCGACTGATTTTTAATCTCCTGGCGATTTGGGACTTTCTAAGCCCCATATTGATGAGTTGATTCATTTCGGTATACATACGCCATCCTTCTTCTGCTTTCAAGTTTCATTCTCCTTTCAGTATATTGAAACAATTATACCGAAAGGTTAGTTAATTTTCATCGTTATGACAGCTTAATTAGAAATGAGAAGATGAATGGTTAAAAGAGGTCTGTTTGCATTTATGTTTATTATGAAGTGCAGATTATTTTCCAGTGTTATCACTGTGATGTTTACAATTACAGGTAAATGTCGTAAAATCTTATTGACCGGAAACTGTCAATATTATTTTATCATCTACAAGGGATTTACATGCGGCTGCTGCATCAGGTACCAGCGGTAGTTATGAACATCAAGAAAATTCGGCGGCTCATGCATAAATTTAACCTACTATGTCCGATCCGCCGAGCAAACCCTTATAGACGCATGGCCAAAGCACTCAGGACTAGTAATGTGGCTCCGAACCTCCTGCAACGACAATTTCGTGCCTACGGTCCGCGAAAGGTGCTTTTGACCGACATTACCTACTTAATATACAACCGCGGGAAGAAAAGTTACCTTTGCACCATCCTTGACGCCTACACCAAGAGGGTACTTTCATATGTGGTTAGCGAGTCACTGGAAGTTGATTTTGTGCTGGAAGCAGTGACATTAATGGTTCAGAATCATGGTATATCCCTACATACCGAAACCATCATTAACAGTGATCAGGGGGTTCACTATACCAGCTACAGATTCATCCAGTTGGTTAAGGATAACAACTTGCGCCAGTCTATGTCGCGAAAGGCTAACTGCTGGGATAATGCTCCACAGGAAAGCTTTTTCGGCCACATGAAAGACGAGATCGATATCCACAGTTGTAAGACACACAATGATATCTGCGTTGTCATAGATGACTGGATGGATTACTACAACAATGACCGCTACCAGTGGGATTTAGCGCGCCTCTCACCTAATGAATATGAGAGGTACATAAGCACAGGCGAGTACCCGCTACCTATGGTGCCATACCGCATAGAACAGGAAGGACTTGGGGGCCAGCCCCCAAACCCCCGGGATTTATCGCTTTAGTTTCCGAATGGGCGACAAAAAGGCAACACAACCAAGTGTCGCCCATTCGCAAACCCAACATGGCGCTCGGGTCGCGTCCCCGCGTTGCCCTATCTTCCACGTTGGAAAAGTAGACATATATTACCATGGAGTATCACTGTTTACAAGATGCAATTCTTAAAATGTCCTTGACATGGGGTACACATTAGATAATACGACTTTCTTCGGCAAAATTCTCTTTTATTTTGGAACAATATACCACTTTATTTGTTGATTATGTTTGGTAGTTAACCCCGATTTTAAATATTGAGATAAAACGTTTTATCATCTTCCACTACTCTTCCCTCTTTCAGTTCAAAAATATTGTTAACAGAACCCGTGAATATTGGTTTTTCAGATATCAATACCGGGTAAATATTGATGTCTGAAAATTTTTCTGGGAAAATCAAAATTACTGCATGCTGAACAGTTTTTAATACTCCGGCCTGCAAAAACACCTCTTCGGTTATTTGCCCCCCGGAACGTAACAAAAAAACAATTCAGCTATAGGGCCATTCCATAAGAAGAACACGGGGGGAAGCTTATGTTTTTATTTAAACGGCTCATCAGTATGATTCTAGTCCTTTCAGTCATTACAACCAGCTTGTCTCTAGTCTTGGTACAACCTGTATACGCTGAAGATGTCAGGACGATGTATAGCAACGGCAGTTTGCAGGAGATTGAAGAAATCCTTGACGCCATGGGGGTAAGCCAGGATGATCCGAACCGGAGCAAGCTCAGGGATCTGCTGGCGGACAGAATTCCAGCTCTGAAGATGCTCGATGCCCTGGAACAGATACTGGACGGCAATGTGGATAAAGGGCTTGAAGCCATAGGCGAGGTTTTATGGGATGCTCTCAGTTCAATTAATCCAATCGCGAAAGCGATCGATTACGTCAAAAAGGCGGTTAACGGCGTTAGCAGCTATATCGGTGTTTTTACCGGCAATGCGGTGCAAAATATAGAGCATACTTTACGGAACGATACAAGGACGTATAGGGAAATGAATCCCGGTATACAAAAGAAGATATCCTGAACTGGATTAAAGCCGGACAGGCTGGAGCCGCCAAATATAACAGGCTCTTTGAAGAACAAATCGTCAACAACCCCAGCATGTATGCCCAATACAAGGATCATTACAAAAAAATACTGATAAACGAAGCTGTAAAAAATCAAAACATCAGCTTCCGGGAGAAAATATTCGGCATGAGAAGCACAAGGTATATGGAAGCCATCAAGGATTCCAACTATACCGATGAAATGATATATGCCCGGATGTTTCAGGATTTTGAATACGACGCGGTGGTAGAGGGTTTGAATCAGATTCTGTTTATCAAAGCAGGGGGTCAGGCTTGAAATATTTCCATTTGATAGGGAATATTTCAAGCCTGACCCCGTTGAATTATATGCTGATGTCCTTTCCGCGGTTGACCTTGTTGAACACCAGCAGGGAAACCACCGTCAGCAAGGTTAGTATTGTTGAAAGTGCCGCGGCAACGCCGTAGTTGCCCCTCAACACTTCTGTATATACTGCAACTGTCAGGGTTTTTGTTTTTCCGGTGTAAAGGATAATAGCAGTAGACAGCTCGCTTATCATGGTAACCCAGCTTAAAATTGCGCCTGCTACAATGCCCGTAGCCATCATTGGTACCGTGACGCAGAAGAAGGACTTCATTTTGCTGGCGCCTAATGAAACTGCGGCTTCCTCCATGCTCATGGGTACCTGTTGCAAAATTGCCACCGAGGAGCGAATCGTGTAAGGAAGTCGGCGTATAATGAGTGCCACCACCATAATCAAAATTGTACCACTCAATATCAGCGGACGCTGGTTAAACCCTGTGAGCAGTGCTATACCCAGTACTGTACCGGGAACGATGTAGGGTATCATGGAAAGTATATCCACCGTGCCCGTCAGCGCATTTCTGCGGCGAACTACAAGATATGCTATCATAATCGCCAGTAAAACGATGAAAACCAATGCAATCAGCGGAATTACGATGGTATTCTGGATGCTCCTGCCCAGCTTTCCGAATGCGGTTGCATAGCTATTGAGTGAATAACCCGGTTTAAATATTTTACCCGCTGTATTCTTAAAGGATGTATAGGTTACATACAGCTGTGGGAGGACGGCGAGGCCTACGACTGAATAGCTGAAAAAGTAAACCCATGGCTTTATCATGCCTTTAGGCTCTTTTTCTATCATTGGATTCAATGCATTCAGTGCAAAGGATTTTTTGTTGGAAATGTACTTTTGTATCAGAAATACCACTGTTGTAATAATAATAGCGATAATTGCAATGGCCGCAGCGAACCCATCATCGCTCCCCACCTCGCTGATGAATTCGGTGTACAGAACCACCGGAAAGGTGCGATATCCCTCACCGATGAGCATGGGGGTACCAAAATCCGCAAAGGATCGCATGAACACCAGCAGGCCTGCCGCGAGCAACGTGGGCATCATCAGAGAGACTACAATCTTTATGAAGCATTTTATCCCCGAACAGCCCAGATTGTTTGCCGCCTCAATCAGTGAATTATCGATATTCTTCAATGCACCCCTTGCGTATAGAAAGACCAGCGGGAAAAGCTGAAGGGACATGACCAGCACAATACCACCGAAACCGTAAATATCCGGGAAGTTTATGCCGCAACTTGCTAAAAATCCTGTGATGACACCGCTTCTGCCCAGCAGCATAATCCATGAGTAGGCGCCAATGAACGGAGCGGACATGGATGCCAAAATAATGAGAATGTTCAGCATCGACTTTCCCCTGATTTTATATATCGTGAGGAAGTATGCCAGGGGTACTCCAATGATAATAGAAAACACCGTTGCCGAAATTGATACCTTAAAACTGTTCAGCAGCGTATCGAAATAGTAGCTCTTAGAGAAAAATTTAATAAAATTAGATAGGGTAAGCTCACCTGTCTGGCTATCGACAACAGCCTGCCTGGCCAGATTCGCCATAGGATAAATCAGAAACAGAATATATACTGCGATGGTACAAAGGGTGATGATTCCCCAGATATCAAAACGAAATTTGCTATTATCCTTCATAAGCCTCGCTCCTTAAAAGGTTCACGTTGCCCTCCTGATTGAAAATATTGATCTTATGCTTTTTCACCTGCAGCAGTACATTCTGTCCCGGCTTAAGCTCTTCCTCCATCGAGGATTCCTCCACAATCTCCACTGAGGTATTATCCTCAAGCTCCACCATGTAGTGGGTATTCAGCCCCAGATATGTATACTCCTTCACAACACCTTTGATTCCCTCGCCGCTCCCGGGAATAATGATGAACTCTTCGGGACGCACAGAGCAGAGCACATCCTGTCCATCTGCATGTATAATGCTCTCCATCTGTACATGGTAACCATTTGAGAAGACGACCGCCCCCTGCTCTACCCTTGCCGGAATAATATTGGTACGCCCGATGAAGGTTGCGACAAATACATTTCGGGGCCTTTGGTATATTTCCTTTGGGCTGCCCACATGCTGGATAACCCCATTGTTCATGACCGCAATGGTATCGCTGATCGCCATTGCCTCTTCCTGATCATGCGTAACATNNCGCTGCTGCTGCCCACCGGAGAGTTGGCTGGGCATGCGGTCTGCATACTGTGAAATCTGCATCAGCTTTAGATATTTTTCGGTTTCTTCCTGAATTTTCACTTTGCCCAGCTTCCTGTTTTTCAGGCCGAAGGCTACGTTATCCCGGACTGTCATATGAGGGAATATGGCATAGTTTTGAAAAACCATGCCAA